>Ga0180301_10000456_pt1 | contig 31691 bp, 61 predicted proteins | sample GuaBasSediGuay16_FD_121797 | JGI IMG/M metagenome (GOLD analysis project Ga0180301, IMG submission 121797) | Subseafloor sediment microbial communities from Guaymas Basin, Gulf of California, Mexico - Guay16, Core 4569-2, 12-15 cm | ecosystem: Environmental > Aquatic > Marine > Hydrothermal... | reverse complement strand
CTTTTTCAGCTCCTCCAAAGCCTTTTGGACCTGCTCTATCTCATTAAGTATCCAGCCATACTTCTCCAATCTCTTCCTGATGTATTCATCAACCTTCTCCTTGGTCCAGAAGAGCCCACATAAACAGTGTCCTTTACTCTTTATATCCATAGGTGCATACATGCATGGGCAAATCTTGTCCTTGTTGAGCTCATAAATCTTCTCTGGGCTCATACCTGGCTTCTTCTTTAGCGGTCTGCAAGGACAGTAGGGATGACCGTACTCATCGATGTTCTTAAGCAGCTTGTAGACCAGGTTCATGTAGGCTACATCGTTCGGGTTACGCCTGTAGCCATGCATTTCAGCGTATCTCCTTATCCTATCAACAAGCCATTGTAGCTTGGGATGGGAGACAATGTAGGCTTCCTTTAGGAACTCCGAGAAGTAGCGGTTTATTCCGTCTGGGTCCAGAGGTATCCCGGTAAACCTAACCTTACCGTTTATCCTAAATGTTGGAGTAGCTGTTATGGGCTCGAAGGGGCTCTTCACATAAGTTATATTGTATACCTTGGCAATTACGTTCTCGAATTTTGCAGCCAGCTCAGACAGCAACTCTACTGCTACTGGGCACACATTGCAGTCATCATCTACTACAGCCTCTATCTCGAACTTCATCTTATCGCTCGGCAACCTAAAGCTTCCGTCGATGTACTTGAATTCTCCGCCGTTGAACTTCCTAAGCACTACTGGCTTCAGCTCGGCTAGGATGCCTCTAGGCGGTATTAGGTGCACTCTCCCAATGACTTCAGCCTCCATTGGTTACCCCCGCTCTTCCGCGCTTCGGCTTTTACGCTTTACAAATCTGAAGTGCCTTGTAGGCACTGGGAAAATGCTGTGCCTAAACCCTCCCGAAATGCCGAAGAAAAACCCTAGCAACCCGCTTACTCCGAAGGCGCCAGCGCTTGCCAGCACTAGACTCATGTCGGAGAGGTTCATTCCAAGCCACCCGACGAACTTGCCCACAAGCTCGTTCACACCCTCCCAGTTGACGCTGACCAGACCGAGGTGCCACAGGCCGAACACTGGCAGGAGCATGAAGCCTGTCGCCACTAGGATCCACTTGGCAGCCTTCCTTATTGCATAGCCTATTAAGCCGCCAGCGACAAAGCCACCGACAGCTTGGAGTGCCAGTGTCGAAGCATCCATCTACTGCTCACCACCTAGAATCTCCTCAATAATGTCTTTAGGCTTTTTCGGTTCAGCCTTTTCCCTCTCTTTCCTAGCCTTCCTCCTCTTCAGGATCTGCTTTATGTTCCTCACTGTGAACGGGCTTACATTCAGCCTCCTTGCAATCTCGCTATTTCTGGTAATGCCACGATACTTCATAAGGTACTCTACAGCAGCGATAAGCTCCTCACGATACTTGTAGAACCCGTCTACGATAGGACCCCTGTTCTTCTTATTCTTAACCATGTTCTTACTCATGCAGTTACCCCCATAACTTACTTATGTACTCGATAGTAATAAAGTGTATCTATAAGTGACACTAGGTCGACAAAGGTATGCCATAAAACATTTTTTACACTAGGTAAAAAAGTTTGTCTAAATTCTTTTCTTTAAAGTGGTGAGGGTCCTCGAATTCATGATGCGCACCTTTCGGGAATTGGTTATACTAGTAGTTGCCTAATATAATTATCGCTAGTGATGTAAATACGTGGATTAGCACTATAATTATGTTGTGCATGAGGTTGCCTGTCTTTAGTGATCCTCTGACTCTGTGGTTGCAGATGTAACTGCCAGTTACGGTCGTAGTATCCAAAATGATGTGGTGGGCATAGGCTAAGCCAAGAGCCATCATCCACTCGGAGAACATCCCTAAAAGAATTAGGGGGATTGCTGTGGCAAGATTGTGGACGTATTTGCTTCTATGAAGTAAACCTAGCCAGGATTCGAGAAGGTCTGGCAATATGGAGCCTATTAGGGAGAATAGGATGAAGCCTAGTGTTAGTGGAAAAAACCTTGATATTATTGCAAGCATCAGGGTAATGCACGTTAGATGCGTATACCACTTCATAGGCTACCTCTCGCATGGAAATCTAGGTAGTTTAACCCCTTCTTCAACTGTTGCTTCAAGCTCATCCTTAGTAAACCTCCAGAACTGCCCCAGCTTCTTCCTATAAAATATGCATGCAAGAATCTCCCTATCTGGCGTTACCACGAAGCTGTTTATTCCAGCCGGACAGTTATCCGAAACTATTATACCATCCTTATTAAGTAGCTCAAGTTGCTGGGGTGAAGGCTTGAGTTCTGGGGCTCCTCTTACGGGCATTACTAGGACTGGCACATCCCGTATGCCATTGGAGTCCAGAAACTCTCTGAGCCTAAGGATATCGTAGATATTATCCTTCATTGCTGTTGAGCGGACTACTACCGCTATTCCTGCTCTCTCCGCTAACGCTATTAGATTCATCGCTCTGTTGAATAGTCCCTTAACACCCCTTGTCTCATCATGTTTAGAGCCAAAGTAGTCTATGCTGACCTCTATTAGGTCCGGTCTAGCCTCAATAATCCTCTTTGGATTGAATGCATTGGTTGCAATTGTAACAACATAGCCAAGCCTCTTGGCGGCATCAACATAATTCTTAAGGAAGGATACTGTTCCTGGCTCGCCACCGCTTAGAACAGCAGCATATTCATCATCATCGAAGTACCTCCTAAAAACCTCCAGTATTCGCTTATAGTCTGTTAATGGAAGTAGCTTTCCTTCCAAGTTTAACCTCTTTATTGGGCAGAAAGGACAGTTGCATGGGCATGTATACGTTATCTCAAATATTACTTGAACCATTTCAGCACAACCCCACTTTCTTCAATAGCTTCTTTATCTCCCTACTCCACATTGAATGGCTCTTCTCCTCCTCACCTTCACTATTGCTCCAAGAATAGTTGAGGTCCTCATCTGTTTTCTGCCTCTTCCTTATGAAGCGCATATTGACACCCAAGACTAGAATTTGGCAAGAAGATATATTAAAGATATCTGTAAAACAAGATAATGGGTGTAAAACATGCGTGAGCGATTAGCACCCTTTTTAGGAGGGCTGATGGCAGGTGTAGCCATCGGCATGTTGCTTCTGTCAGGGTTTGCAGCGCAAGCAGTCATTGGCTACCCGATATTCTTCACCATTGGCGTGGCAGTAATGACGTTCATGGGAGGAGTGCTGTTTGGGAGGAGAGTTTCTTCAAAAACCCAAGAGGTCAGATTAACTGGCAGAGTTTTCGACTTCCCCCAGGGCTCAGTTATGGTTGAGGTAGCCCTCCGAAGGATTAAGTCGATAATCCCCGTGAGGGTGACGCAAAGATGAGCAACATGAATACGCATATAATAGCTGAGAGGGTTGCCGAGGTAGTTAACAGGAAGCTTGCCGAGATCCATAAGAGAATAGATGCGCTGGAATCGAAGGTAGCGAAGCTTGAGTTGGACGTCAACACCCTAAGAGTCCAGACAATAGAATCGATAGTCAAGAGTGTCTTGACAATAAAGATTGAGGACTTGGCGTCAGCCATCGCTGTCAGGGTATCCTCAGGCTTCAGCGATGCCGCAAAGGAGGTAGTCAGGGTTGCTGAAGAGCTCAGAAGCGCCACATCGGATATCAAGGTTGCTGCAAGCGAGCTGAGGGAGCTGAAGGCACTGCCGGAAAAGGTTGTGGAGGCTGCAAAATCGGCTAAGCCACCGGTTCAGCTAGACCTCTCAAAGATTAAAGCCACAATAAGCGGGGCAGTGTCAAAGTCAATGAAGGGCGTTGAGGAGCTCACGTCGAGAGTGGCAACACTTGAGAAGCAAGTGAGTGAGCTGTCGGCTAACCTGGGCAAGCTAGGTGAATCGCTGGCAGTGCTGACAGCAACTGTCTCAAGGCTGGAGAACTTGAGGAAAACCGTTGAGGAGATGAGGGAGTCAGTAGACTACTCCAGAGAGGTGCTGGGCATCCTCGAAGAGAGGCTCAAGGGCAGGCCATCCGAGGAAGAGGAGGAGGAAAGTTGAGCTGGTACATAAGGCCGGAGGAAATCATCGCTGAAATCCGCAAAATATACCCAACAGAGAAGGTTATAGGTCCACCGGAGAGGCCAATAGCCCCCAGAGTAACATTTGCTAACGAGTACCTCTATGGCGTTCTAATCTACATCTACGGTGAGGGGGTTAAAGGCCAGTACCTCAGGCACGGGTACTTCGACAGGGATGGCAAGCGCTACTGGGCTATTGAGTACGGCTGGGTAAGCCTCTACGGGAGAACTGCGGATGGAAAGGTGCTTCCGCTGGTCATGCTTGGCGTTCCAACGAGGTTCGTATTTGAATATAAGCCGAGGGACTTCGTCGGCTTCAAGCTTGAGGAGGTGCCTTTAGGCTACATGGAGTGCCTTGAGAGGCAGATGATCAACGTTGACAGAGTTATGCGTGGCGAGGATCCAGTTCTAATCATAGATAAATATGATTTGCTTAGGGGCAACGGCGCTCCAGTGCCCAGCGAGTCCATTGACAGAATCATTGAGCAGCAGACCCTGATAGAAACCCTTCAGAGGGCCCTGTGGGAGTACGAGAAGGCCATCAACGACTATAAGACCAACATTGCAATGCTGGAGGCGAGGAACGCCAAGCTTCAAGAGCTCATTAGGAGCTATGAAGAGAGGCTCATTAAGCTGGCAACCGAGGTCACGGGGATACAGCAGGAGCTCATCAGGTTACGTGAGGAGATCCTAGTCAGAGCCGCTGAAGCAGAGAGCCTTGAGGAGACCCGCAGAAGGTTGCGCGACCTAATAGATGAGCTTTCAGAGATGGTTGGGGATGTAGCTGGCTGGGCCTCCGAGCTTAAGCGCGCCGTCGAAGTTAAGAGGAGGGAGGTGGAAAGCAAGTGAGCACGGCCCAGCTAAACATCATAAACGCCTCCATCAGGGACCTTCTAAACACTCTTGACAAGGTTAAGAGGGGTGAAGCTAGGAAGGAGGATGCCCTTAAAATTCTCGACGAGCTTGAAAACCAGATAGACATCATGCTGTCACAGCTTGCACCAGAGCGGATAACCGACGAGCGCTTTAATGCTGCGGTGAGGGCCCTCAGGGATGTTGCCGAGAAGTTCAGGAGCCTTAGGGAATCAATAGTGTTCGCCAGGTATACTCACGCCAAGAGGCAGGTCCTGGACATCCAGGAGTCTATAAGGCACACTTACAGGCTCCTCACGCTCATAAGGGCTGGGGCGCCCACGGCATTAATATTTCAAGTCACGCCACAGTACTTGAGGGAAGTAGCGGTTCCCGAAGCAATAGTCTACAGCAACCCCATGGCAGCCCAGATATACAATGCGCTGGTGAGGAAGGGTGAGGCGGGCGTCGAGGAGCTGGCTCTCGAGCTTAAAATAAATGATGAGACAAGAGAGGAGTTTAACCGAGCTATAGCCCAGTTAATATCAACAGGCTATGTCAGACCCTACTTCACCTCAGACAACAAGATGATTCTGAGGCCTGCGAGGTGACAGCATGGTCTACAGCGTATTCTACTATGCTACCGAAGCTATTACGAGGGCTTTCGTCGGATTGATCCTAAAGATAGTTGAGCACGCGAAGCGCAGGAGAATTGTTGAGGAGAAGCGCAGGGAGAAGAGGCCTGCTCCATCGTGGGGCTTCTTCAAGGTTATGAGCGAGGCCGGCATGCCCGAGTATACATGGATTGGGAGGGCGACAAACCTCAAGGTTGCAATACCCGGCCTCATAAGGTTGCCCATTGCCGCGCGTGAACTCAGGAAGCCGCCTACGAGGCTGTACTTCTCATTTGCCGAGGCAGCATCTAAAGACTGGTTCAGGGAGATAGAGTGGCTGGCCGAGCAAGCGGAAAAGGCTTCAGAGGAGGTGGGCGAAGGTGCTTCTTGAAGTGATCCTCGAAGACGACGTTAACTGCCCAAAATGCGAGAAGTTGCTTCCTTTGCTGAGGAAGGTGTGCGACGACCTTAACGTGCCGTTCAGGGTGAAGTTCCTCGGCAACCGCGCTGTCGCTTCCTATGAGGAGGACTCTTCCTCGAGGACGTTCTCCCCCGAGTGGATTGAAAGATGGGGGCTGAAGGAGCACAAGAAGAAGCTCAAGAAGATAGCGCCGGTGCTCACATACTTGCAACGCATAGGTGCTCAAACATTCCCCAACGTGGTCATCCGGTGGCACGATGGCGTGAGAATTAAGGAGATCGTCGTCCGCGGCTTTAACCCAGACAGCAAAGAAGCTAGAACCTACCTCTCAAACCTCTACGCTCTCCTCAAAATGCTCAAGCAGGTGGTGCACAGACGGTGAGGAGAGACAGATACTCGTGGAGGGACCTGATAGGGGAACCCCAGCTCTGTGAGGGAGGTAGGCTCGCGTCCATAGTGTTCTGCTGCGACCCCAGGAGGAAGTGGTGCCCAATACTCGAAGAGGCACTTAAGATGCTCGGCTTGACCGCCGAGGACTACGTCAACGCCATGGAGAAGCGCGGAGTGAAGATCTCGGAAAGGGATGGCACCTGCTTCGGGAACCTAGCCTTCTGCCCGAGCCCCGAGAAGCCGAGCAGAGATCGCGACGAGGCGCTGCTGAGGATGGGCTGGAGCCTATCCAAGTACCTGAAGTACAAGTTCAATATACTGAGGGATCTGGTGCCTCCGAATAAGCTCGACTACGCCTTCAACACCCGAGTCCTAAGGCAATACGCAGTTGAAATGCTGGATCTAGAAACCAAGAGGGTCTACAAGGCGCTGGCCCTAGGCAACGTAAGGTCTAGGACGCTGATGATAACGGAGATATTTAGGAGGCGGGATCTCAAGGACAGGCAAGTCGAGGTCGTCCTATCCCAGACGGAGTACGTTGGCGTCAGAATTCCGAAGGACATAGTGAGGGAGCTCGACGAGCTCGTCGCCAAGGGGCTCCTGAAGTCTAGGAGTGACGGGATTAGGAGAGCTCTACTACTATACTTAGGTGCCTTGAAGAAGCCCGTAAAACAGGGGGCTGAAGTAAAACCATGAGTTAACTCGCAAGGCTTATATTTTTCAATCAACAATCTTAACTTGGTGAAACTCTATGGGTAGGCTACTTGGTCGCGGGCTTGAGGCAATCAGAGAGTTCATAAGAAAGTGTGTTGCTGCCGGCGGAGTACCAATATTCAGAACTAGGTACGGAGGAAAGAGGCTTCCCGGCAACGCTGTTATTGCAGCTTGCTGGGGCAAAGGAAGGGAGGTTCCCGGAGGCACAATAACCGACGTGCCTCCAGACGTCCTAGCAGAGATGGAGAAGAGAGCTGGAGACTGGAAGTGGCTCGCCGAGAGGCTCGGCGTAGGATACTGAAGTTTTCGACCTAGCTCAGATAAGCATAAATCTTCTTTTTTTCATATATCCTCCGGGGGCAAAATGAAATTTGTCAGATTAAAGGCTTTCCTGCAACAAGCCTACCAAGCCATAAAGCTGGTTATATGCAGGAGAGACCTCCCGGAAAACCCTAGGTGGAGGAAGCAACACTACCCCTACGAGAACTGCTGGGACATAGACGAGTTCTTCGAAGCAGCCAGAAAAGCAGGACGAGACTCCAAACTCTACACTGAAGCAAGAAGAATCTTTTGGGAATCATATTGGCGCCTCTTGGGAAGGTATAGGCGTGGAAGGCCTTTCTTCGAAGTATATGAAGTAGCAGATACCACACTAAGACCTGTTAGAGATAGGGAGAGGTGGGTTCTCGAAAACATAGTGGCGTCTGCCATGGCGCACGACATAGTTCCTCCAGAAGCCAAGGCATACACCTACCGTGTCTACAGGAGGATTTACGGTCCTCTAGTTGCCAAGTAGATTGACAAAATATTTTATACTGCAACACGTTATCTAGGCTTAGGGGCTGGCGGCATGCCTGAGATTGACGTTGACAGGGCATTAGAGCTCAGCGAGAAGCTGTCGAATGCCGTAGGCTCTCTCCTCTCAATTGTGCTAATTGTCCAGATGATGGGCGATTTGCTGGGCATTAACGTTATTGAAGCTCTCAAGATGACGTTGACGAGGCCTTGGGTTATACCTGTTGAATGGATTGAAATGTACTACCCGCTGTGGTACGCCATGCAGTGGGCCCTCCTCATCCTCATGCTCTCGGACCAGGTATTCACAATGAGGTACATGCAATCACATAAGGCTCCCCCGCCGCCATCATACGAGCGTTACATGAGCTTAGCGATATTTATTGTTAGCTTCTGGCTCGCCATACTCTTCAGGTACATGACCTTCACTCTAATCACAGTATTTGCATCCATAAGCCTCAGCTACACCATGTTTATAAGGAAAGGGTAGGGGTGCAGAGATGCAGCAGTTCGCCGTCGACGGCTGGACGTTGCTCTACCAGATGCTCTACTACTTTCCCTGGTACGTGGGCTTGGTTCTAATACCTATGGCCATCAGGGTTGCCGTTGAGAGAGCCATAGGCATCAGGCCGGAGGCCTTCGAGGGGAAGGTCTCAGCACCGCTTCTGCCCTTCGACATGAGCTATGAAGTGGCATTTAGAACAGTAACTATTACTGCGCTCTACTACCCCCTATTCGAGGAGCTCCTTTTTAGGGGTCTCCCATACCTCTTCTTCGGCTTCCTAGGAGTAATTATCGGCTCTCTTGTATGGGTTGTGATGCACCCAGCATGGCAACTCCAGTACCTGTCAGCCTTCCCCCTCAGAAAGAAGATTATCTTCACATTAACGTCTTCGAGCTACTACGTTGCCAATGCAGTGTTCTACAGCATGATGTGGCTTGACGGCGCAGGCCTGGCAGCTATACTCTACCACATAATACATAATGGGTGGCTGGTCTTCGGAGACGTAATTAGGCAAGTTGAGTTGCCGACACCTTGGAAGCGGTACAGGTTCGTGAGGAGGCATCCGATTGGCGAGGAAGCCCCTCCCTCCTTCAGGCTGTTCAAGAAGTTCAGAAAGCCTGCGAAGGGGGATGAGCCCGAAGAGAAGTTGCCACTGCGATTTGTAGTGAGGAAGACTAGGAGGTCACTGGCTGACGAGGTTAAGGAGGCTAAAAGTTTTATGTTTGTCAGGAGGAAAGTTAAAAACGAGGAGTATAAAAGATATAATTGGTGAAGTTCAAATGGTGGAATTAGAGTTCTCGGAGAGGGAGGCCATACTTGCAGTAGGGTTCGTCTTCCTGACCATAGTGGCAATCGCACTAGTGCAGTCCGGAGTCATAACTAATCCGCTAACCCTAGGGCTCATGGTGACTCTGACAATTGGATTGATATTCGTGGGGCACTCCATGGCTGGAGCAGGCATCATCAGCCGCTCAGCAGTGCCACTATGGTACATCTTCACGTTTGGAGTGGTGATGCTGGTATACGGAGGCATCCAGGCAGGCTACATACCTATTGCATTCCTGATTTCAAGGGCCACGGTAATGGAAATAGCGATAACTAACGCCATGTTCTACACCCTCATCATAACGGCCGTAGTTGCCGCTGTCGCAGCCATATACGCTGGGTACAAGTACTACAAGAAGAGGGCTCTAGGCATGATTTAGAGCTGAACTTTCCTCCAGAACGTTAAAATCCCATATTTTTTACCTATATTTTGGGGAGCAACTTGCTTGGCAGGGTAGTGAGAACCATAATCAACAGCTTCACCTTCATTCTACTGCTAATAGTAGCTTACGTGATGTGGCAAGGCAACCCCCTGCTCTCGCTCCTGCTTGCCTTGGCAGCCGTAGACCAGTTCGAGGATGTCTACTACTATGTTTATAGGAAGAGGCTGTTCCCCCCTTGGCTCATGCCCCTAGACATGATTTTCGAGATGATTGTCATAGGGATAGGCTTGGGGATGCTGATATTCAGCCTAATATACTACGCCTACTTCGAGACATGGTTCTTCAGAGCGCTACTGCTCCTGTCAATACCGATAATCTACAGCGCCACAGAGGACATTATTATGTGGAGGCAAGTACCTGAGGCTCCCTCCCCTCCTCGCGTAGCACTTGCCACTGCGGTGATGCATCATGTATGTCCGAAGAAAGAGGTATGTGAGGAGAAAAGATTCGTCAGGAGGAAGCAACAGCTACACGGATAACCGCCAGAGAACGTACAAGGCCTTGACAAGCCTCGCACTAGTGCTAGCCACAGTGGTTGCCATACCCCTAGTGGCTCTAACTCTGAAGCCCATGCAAGTAATGATGCTACACGTTGACCCTGAGGTTCAAGAAGCACTAATGCTCGGGAAACCGGTAGATGCCTACATAACGGTTAAGTCCAATGTGGATTTAGGCCTGAAGCCCATCAAAGTATGGAGCTTCGGAGACATAAAGATAGTTAAGGCAAGGCTAACCTCGGCGCGACAGCTCGGAATCATCTACAAACCAGGTGTGATCAGCATCTATGCAACCAAAAAGTTCCGTCATGCCCCCCTCCACTACCTTGATGCCAGCCAGTACCCCTTCAGGGAGAAGGACATCGACAACGAGCTCCACAAAGCCTATGGCCCCTGGACAGGCAGAAACGTCACAGTTGCAGTAGTTGATACAGGAATAGACTACACTCACCCGGACTTCTACGATGAGTACAATAAGAGCATTATTAAGGTTCTGGTAAGCATGTTCTATGTCTCAGCAACTACTGGCGAGTACATCTTCTGGGAGCCCTACAAGAACGGCACTATGGAGGACCTACTGGATTTCGATATGCAGCTATGGCAGCAGTATGGTGAGCCAGCATTCCTGGATATTAATGGTCATGGAACCCACGTAGCGGGAATAATAGCTGGCAGGGGATGGGCTGGTGATGGAAAGTACAAGGGCATAGCGCCGGAAGCGAAGCTAGTTATAGTTAAGGCGTTCGACAAGGATGGTGCAACACCGATGGATTCATGCCTAGAGGCTCTCGAGTGGATCTACAATAATGCTGAGAAGTATGATATTAAGATTCTGAGCCTCAGCTGGGGAGCCGCATTTGCAAGTGACGGTAAGGACCCGATGAGCATGGCTGCCAACAAGGTTGCTGAGAAGGGTGTTTGGGTCTTTGCCGCTGCCGGCAATGAAGGCAATATCCCCACTACGGTAGTTGTTCCAGCAGTCGCCGAAAAGGTCTTCGCTGTCGGCGCCTGGGACCCGTACTACGATAAGGTGGCTCCCTTCTCAAGTTTAGGACCTACTGTGGACCTTAGGATGAAGCCTGACTTCATGGGGGCCGGGGTAATGATTGTCAGTTGCAAATCAACATACGTCGACTTCCCTGATGAGTACGAGGTGGAAAGCTACTATGTTGCCTTGTCAGGGACCTCGATGTCCACCCCAGCAGTAGTTGCTGTTGCGGCAGACTTCATAGAGTACTTCAGGTACTGGCACCATAGGGACCCAACGGTCAACGAGTTCCTGAAATGGATTGAGGATAATGCTAGGCACATAAACTTTGTCAAGGACTTCCTCACAGGCTGGGGCATACCTCTAGCGCCACACAGTTAAGAAAACCTTTTTAGATGTCTCTCACTTATTTTTTCTTGGTGAGCTTCAGATGAAGAGGTGCTTGGTAGTAACCGTATTGGCGGTCTTAATAGTTGCCGTAATGCTTGCAACACCCGTGGTGGCTGCAGGCCCAGTTGTAACAATAACTGTTGTAGGGCCAGATGGAGAAGCTGTCTCAGGAGCTAAGGTAACCCTATACGATGCGGATGGCGACAAGTACGAGAACACGACTGACATTAACGGAGTCACGGAGATCACCGTCCCGGCAAACGGGACATACCTGATTGTTGTCAAGAGCGAGTACTACATTCTCGACACCGTTGATGTTGCTGGCGACACGAGCTATACTGTCAACGCCACGGCACTGCACCACGCCAACGTAACCAGCACGCCACTATCCGTCGACGTCAAAATCTTATTGCTGGCTTTCGACGACGTAGAGCTCACTTTAACGACTAACGAAACTGTTTACGCTCCAAGCGATGTTAATGTGACGTATCCAAGCGAGATAACTAGGTTCCCATACAAGTACACATTCGACAAGATAAAGTACGACGGTGTTGAAACCAACGAGACAACCGTAACTGTTGACATGGCCAGGGACTACGCCATAACTGGCTACTACACCAAGACATTCTACATGGCTCTGGAGCACTGGATGGTCATACTGCTCGTAATAGTAATCATAGTTGCACTGGCAATTGCTTGGAGCGCTGGCGCAAAAACCGCCAAAGCAATGGTTGAAGAGTGGAGGAGAAGTAACAAAAAGTACGTAAGGAAGAAAGAGGAGTAAGGAGTCGCCAAGGTGATTGCCGATGCCTAGAGAGCCCGCTGAGGACTGGATTGAGAAGATCAGAAAGGAGCTCAACGAGTACGAGATCGGAGGCTATGACCTAGACCAGGTGTTCGAGCCCTTGTTTGAGGCATGCAGCAAGGTAGCAAAAACCTACAGCGAATTCAAGCAGTGCGTCGAGGAGGGCATCTCGACACTTAAGTCCGTTGTCAGGAAGACCCGTTTTTAGAAAATTAAATCCCTAATCTTTTTTATCAATTACACCCATAGTTTTTGTCAGGGGCTGATCCATGTCGCTGTCCTCCAGGCTAGATGAGGTTACTGCCACTGAGGCCACCCAGCTCCACCTGTTCCTCTCAATAATAATCCTCATGCTTCTGCTGAGGTTCTCCGCAGTAGCTCCCGAGCCCTTTGACGTAGCACTCTTCTCATGCATCTCAATGCCTGCAACCTACGCCCTAACCTACTACCATGCCAGAGCCCACAGGATGGGAAGGTTTGTTGCTAGGAAGAAGCCCGAGCCAACAAGGCTTTGGAGCCACGAGCTCGCGGCCCTCATGATGAGCTTCGCCATGAGCTACATAGTCTTCGCCGCTTTATCAGGCTCAACAAACTACATAACGTTTGGCGCAGCATTCATAACCGTCCAAGTTATGAGGCTCCTAATTCTCCTTGTGACAAGCCACCTGAAGAACATGGGGGTGGACATCCAGCACCCAATTGTGATATTACTTGTCTCCCTAAGCGTTGCTGCCGTAGGGGTTGCTGGCCTAAGCATAACTTTTGCTTTTTGACACTCCCCTATGCTCACAGCCCTTTTAGGCTCCCACTCAACCCCTCCACTGAAGCAAGAGGCTTTCTATCACCGTTTTTGTAAGCTGTTGTAATCGTAAGCTTTATAAGTAACTTATAACAAGTTATAAGTGGTGATAAATGATGATGTTGAAAATCGTTAGAAGATGCCCTTATTGCTATGCTGAAGTTGAGCTTCATAGACATCCAATGCTTCCTGATGTTTTTGAAGGATATTGTGAAAAATGCAAGGTTTGGGTTAAGAGACATATATACTATTGTTCAAGTTGCGAGAAATATACTTTGCATCAGCTTGTTGATGTTAAAAATAATAAAGAGCTCTGGGAGTGCGAAGAGTGTGGTTCAATAAGACATGTATATGTTGGACTAAGAAGGTCTCCACAAAGAAGTCTAATGCCTACATAATCTCTTTTTTAGCAAATGGTTGGTGATAAAATTGTATGTCGTTTTTAGTTTCGGCGGTTATAGTCGCTATAATGTCTTTGACAGAGAAGCTGTTGTTGATCTTAGTGAGATTTATGAGAGCATTAAAGATTATTGTGAGCAAGTTAGTGATGATATTCTAGTTGATGCTATTTGCAATGCTGTTGTTCATGAAGTTCTTCACGCAGTGCTACATGAAAATGCAGATGAATTTCTTAGAATACTTTATGATTTTGAAGTTGCGGCAGTAGATGCTCATGAACTCTTAGTTGAAGCATTAACTAACTTTTCACTTCAAAGCAATGTTCGAGGATACTACGACACTTTAGTTGAAGCTAAAGCGCAACTTGAAGAAATGCTTAAAGACAGCGAAGACGAAGAATATGAATACTTAAAAGAAAAACTTGAACTAGCAAACTACGTTTACAAATACGCAGAAAAACTATACTCATTTCTGTCAAACTGAATTTTTTCACCTGTAACTTTATAAGCAATTGTAAGCATAAGATTTATAAGCAACTTTTGACATAAGAGTTGATGGTCGCCTTGTAAAAAACTCTGAAGGAGGTGGTTGATGTGGTGAAAGTTTTAGTCGCAAAATGGAGGCATGCACAATACACAGGTCAATTCAGTTATCTTAACGACAAATATCCAGATGTGTCAATGCGAGTTGTAAACTATCCGAAAGAAGTAAGTTATGTGGTGAAGGCAAGCTACGAGGAAAAGCATCAGCCCAGCACTGGCATATGCGTTTGGTGGGCGGATCTAGACTTAAGAATAAACATCGACGAAATAGACTTTCACTATGAAGACGAGAAAAAAGAAATTGAAAGAGTGAAGCAAATCGTCAAGAAGTTCCTCAACGAACTTACTGATGAGAATGGAAACGTTACGTTCGACGTTTCAGAGCTATATGACAGATTAATGAAGCTATCAACAACACTGAAAGCGCCTTACAGCACCGCTGGGCATGAAGCAAGCATTTATGATACTGGCGGAGACTACCCAGACGCACACTTGAAATTCAAGTATTATGCATGAGGTGATAAAAATGAAAATAGGAGAGGTTATAGACAAATACATAGAGAAAAAACTCGAAGAATTAACATTAAAGTATGGAGAAGTAATTGATAATGATGAAATCGAATTACTAAGAACGGCACACTATGCAATAAAGAGATTCAAATTTAAATTTGAAGACGGCACAGAGACAACTATTGACTTTCATTATGATCCACTAACTGAAGAAGTATTCAAAGTTAGAGAAAGCTAAAATTCAAAGAAGGTGATGAAAAATGAAATTTGCATTAATAGAAAAAGTTTACAGCATCTACAAAGACCCACTCTTTTTAAAAGAGTGGAGAGCGATACCTATGGGGGACAGGACGCCAGAGATGAAAGAGAAAGTTGCAGCTAAACATGGCTACATAAGATTTCTAGCATATCCAGTTGTTGGTGAGGATGCATGGGCATGGGGTAGAGTGAAGGCAGAGTGGGAAGCTGAGCCAATATTCAAGAGATATTTAGCAGTAATACCATGTCCACTCGAGAATTACAAACCATTTATTCTTGTGGTGAACGGCAAAGCAAAGAAACGCAAAATACAAATGAGCGTGTACAGCTACAAGCAGAAACGCGAAGTAAGATTGCCAAAAATCCGAGAGCTAAAATACCTCTACTTGTGCTACTGGGACGATAGCTTAAGAGGATGGGTGAACATTGACCTTCACAGAGCATTCGATTTAGGGACTACGAGATTTTCAATATTATACTACAAGATAGGGTACGGCAAGTACAGGATAACGTTGATATACTCGTGGGCATTCGGAGACTTGCAACTGGCATTTGGGGAGAAAAAAGTCACATATGAACTAAACTTGAAGAGGTGGTGATATGCTCATCATTTTTTGCATTTGCATTTATTCATGTATTCTTTGATTAGTTTTTCAATTTCATTCTTGTAGCTTGATATTTTTTCATTTATGTTCCAGTACGTTTCAAAATCTATCTTGCCTTTGCTAAGCAGCTCAAGTATGCTCCACTCAACGTCGGAAATGATGTCGCCAACCTGGTAGGCGTGGCCAACGATGTCAGCACTGCACTCTGCAATATCTCTTCTAATTGCATCAACAAGGTAAGACAAGTGATCAAGCCTCGTCTTAATATAATCAGGCAACCTCAAGGCAACCCCCAAACAAATAACCCAACCTAACTTTAAAACTTTAAGATATTATAAGTTACTGTAAGCATAAGATTTATATATTACATTTATATAGTATTACATAAAACTCAGGAGGTGAAATGTTGGAGATCGTGTGGCTTGGTGGAAATGTGAATGAGCAAATAGCTGCACAGCTGAAGTCTCGTGGCTACATAGATGACTTTGAGGCGAATGCCGCGTACACGGTTCTCATTATAAATCGAGATAGAGTAGAGATACCAACTGTTGAACTGATAAATGCAATTGAAATGGCAACTGGAAAGCAATACCCCCACTTCGAGTTAATGCGAATAATTTCAAGCATGTTCGCAAACATTCGAGGCGGAAAGCTGGATGAATTCTCACCGCAAAAAATAGTTTTAGTCGCAAAGGAATCCAAGCGAGTTCTGTCAATAAGGATACCTGAGTCGCTTTACAGGAAAGTGAATGAAAGAGCAAAGCAAGAAGGGAAGACAATAACTAAAGTCGTCGTCGAAGCACTTGAAAAACACCTCTCCTAAACCTTTTTCCATCATTTTTTCTTGGTAAATCATAAACTTTTTATATGTTTTTTACTAATATTTTTGTTGGGGGTGAACTTATGGGTGAAAAGCTGACTTCGGTGATAGTGATTTACGTGACTCCGAGCTTCAAAAAGAAGCTTGAAGACGCAGCTAGAAAGCTTGGATTCAAGAAAGTAAGCACTTTGTGCAGATTCCTGATAGTTCAGGGACTGAAAAGCTACGGGGAGGGAGGGTAGGTGATAAACTATATTTTAATCTCTAAAAGAGCAATAGCTGAAGCAAAAGAAACCGTTGAATTCTACGACTTCTACGTGATAATTCCGTACAGCAACTCCCAGGCGCACAGGCTTGCGGATCGTTGCTGGGTGCCGATATATTACGTGAACAATGTTGAGAACGTTAAGAGGGCACTAAGGATTTACAAGGAGAAGGTTAATGAGAAGCCTGAAGACGTTGCCGTGAACAAGCCAATTTTCAGAATTGCGGATCACGATGCGATCATAGAGAAGACGAATGAATACGAAATAATCCATTACTCTGGCGACGCGCTGGAAGGCTACATAATCCGCGTGGGCGACGACTACATTGACGTCGCAACAGTAATACCACTCTGAGGAGGGAGAGCAAGTGAAGAAAGTAGAGAACGTTATAGTGAATTGCGTTGAAAGAGCATTACTAAAGTATGGGGTTAAGCCCGAGTTTAAAGGAGCTAAGGTTGGAGTTAAGCGGCGCGCAGTCATCTTCAATTTTAGTTGCGGGAAACTTGGAAACTTTTCAGTCATAATTGATGAGGTAAGGAGATTTCCGCTGGTATACGGCTTGCCAGACAGAATTGCAGCTGACGTCCAGCGGGAAGTTAGGCAACTGATCGAAAAGCTACTTTAAAGGAGGTTAAGACGCGTGAGCGAGAAAGAACTCCTTGCACTGGCAGTAGCTCATGCAAAGAAAATTATGGCTGACACAAGCCTGCTGCTAAAATACATGGGTGCAACCGACTTAAAAGACATATATTCAGCGCTGAATGACTTAAGCGCAAGAATTAAAATATACGAGAAAAAACTGAAGGAAAGCAATTCAACTTGAATTCCAAACCCTTTTTCTCATTTGAAATGAAGCATAGAAGCAAAACTATCATTACCACTGCAACTGCGTAGGCTATGAATATCTCCAGTATTAATGCGACTGTTGCAAGCAAATTTCCAAGCCTAGCATACATGCAGATGCCAGCTACAAATTCAAGCAAATGGAAAGTCGAAAATGAAAGCAACATGAGAATTATGAGAGTTAAAGCAACCTCCACTCCTAACCCCTCAACCCAGCGTTTAACTATTACTTCAACCTCTCCTTAATAATTTGACTGGGCCACCGCACTTTGGACATGACCTGTGCTTCACGCCTTCAATTATGACTGTCTTGGGCTTGCTGGTGACGTGGTTGCAGTCCATGCATATCCAAAGCGGAAGCCATGGAGGCATTTTCTTGCTTCTGTTCTTCCAGCATCCATAGTGATAGTATTTTCCGTCAATCACTATTAGGTTGCGGAGGATTGGATCTCCGCAGATGGGGCAGATTGGCCTGGCTTTACCCCTAATTTCAATCCACTCTTGCTTCATGTTTTCACCCTTATGAATCTTGTCAAGTTTTCGCTTATTCTATCCCAGACGTAGACGTGCTTGATTTGAGGGCTGATCTTCTTTATTATGTAGACTTCCTTTAAGACGAAGGGCTTAGGCAAGATATACATTAAGTTGCCTAGAATTATTATTATTCTCTTTCGTGCAACTCTAATCATGTCTTTAACCATCAATTTCCACTTCATCCAATTCTTAGGGCCGTGCCAGGGAGGATCAATAATTATCGTGTCAAAACTAAAATTCCTAAAAGGCAAATAATGAACGTCAGCTACGACAGTTGGCTTACTATCCTCTAAGACGTCAAGGCGAACATCACCCAATTCGCTGTATCCACTGCATAAATGTAGGGTTGATCCGATGCATAATTTAGCGTACAGTTTTTCTTCAGATTCGCTCCAAATCCAAGCTCTCTTAAAAAGTGTAACTGGTTGCTTACGATAGCGCTTATACCACTCAGGCTTATGGCTTGACTTGACCCTTACCCACTTGCTCTGCTTCAATTCCAATCCACTCGTATAGTAGTCTTTCTATTATGCATGTTTTGAGGTTTAGCAACTGGTTTAGGAAGTCCATGCACAGGTTGTTTGCGATGCATTCTTCGCACTCTACATATTCGTTGTTAAGAACTTCGAATGAGGTTTCAGCTTTCTTCAAAGCGCTGATCGCCTTTTCCAGCGCCTCCCTAACTTTACTCAAGTGCTCCTGGATGAATTGCATCCTCAATTCTTCTTGGCTTTTAACTTGCTTTTCTTCTTGCTTCTCCTCTTCTTCTTTAATTGTAATTGCTGGTGGCGGGAGCACCAGGGTTTTTTCTTTCTCTTGCTTTTCTTCTTGGGCTTTCAGGAATGACTGGTAGTCCTCGTAGCACTTAGGGCACAGGTGCATGCCATCGATGAACTTGGTTTCTTCAGGCTCTATCCAGGCCTTGCAGTTGCTGCACAGGTGCTTGTTCACGTAGTCTTCCAATTGATTGTAAGTAATTTTTTCTTCAATAACTTTTTCAGCTAACTTTTCAATTACTTCCTTATTTTCTTCTCCCAGTTTTTCAATTAATAAAACTGCTGTTGAAGGTGACAAAATGTCACTTTCAATTTGTTTTTTAACTTTATCAGGAAGCTTTAAAAGATTAACTATTCTTATTATATGTCTTCTGCTCTTATTCGTCATTTTGGCTATGTCACTGAATGTTAGGTTGAAGTTTTCCTTGAGGAACTTGTAGCACTTGGCCTCCTCAATTGGATTTAGGTTTTTCCTGTGGATGTTCTCCCAAACCGCTATTAGCGATGCTTTTCTGTCGTCGGCCTCAACTATTCTGCATGGAACACTTTGTAAGCCAGCTTTTTTGGCTGCATCCAATCTTCTTGACCCTGAAAGAACTTCAAAGTAGCCTTCCCCAACTCTCCTTACTATTAGTGGCTCTAGAACTCCGTTTGCCTTGACATTTTCAATTAGCTCTTCATCTGCGCCACGGCCCAGCTCAAGGTGGATTGGGTGGAGGACGAGCTTGTTGACTGGAACTTCAACGTACTCCTCCCTTCCAGCTTCAACTTTAGCTTTCACTCCAACCACCTTCCATCCCGGAAGGGCAAAGAGCCAATTTCTGCCCCTTCTAGCCTTCCCCTCGACAATTTCGCCTTCACGGGGAATGTAATCTGCATCGGCTGGGAAAGCGATTGGAGTTAATTGGTTCTTGATGTAGACTAGGATCCACTTATCGCGCTCAACAACCATTTCAACCATTCCTTTAACGGTTACGGTGCTCATCCTCTCACCTAGCTGAAGAATGCTTCGTCCGCAATTGTATTTACTACTTGTATCACTACTTTGACTTGCTTAAGCTCTTCAAGCCACCTGAGTATCCGATCCCTGTCCTTGTCGTCTTTAGGCTTGTACCTTATTCCATACCTTCCAACTCTAATTCTAATTTCGTCTGGGTAGACTCTGTAAATCACGCACTTGGCGTAGTCAATGTAATCCTTAATCTCATCTAGGCTCTTAGCAATAAGGACAACCAAGCTTCACACCTCCAGCTTTTCAACTATAAGTTTCCCATCAACCACTTGGATTTTCAAGTAGTCCCCCTCCCTCCACTTCAGTGTCTTAACAATTTTAATTGGCACTGGAACGTAGTGGCTACTTGAAAAATTCCTAAACCTTACAATTTCAAAAACATTTCCCAAACCCTACACCTCAAAAAATTTTAATAATATTATGACATATAAATTTTATGAAAATATTAGGAGGCGTAAAGATTGAGAAGTGAGAAGGTTTGTGGCAAATGCATCTTCTTCCATGAGTTAGATTATGGTTTTTGTGATGGGTATTGTTCGGAGTGGTGTGAGGAGCATATGAGTGATGACCCTGCATGCGAATCATTCATACCAAAAGAGGAGCGTGAAGAGTGATGAATGACGATGCTAAAACTTGCAGAAATTGCAAGCATTGTATTGATTGGTTCTGGTATCCAAACAGTCCTGAGTTTTGTACTATACATGATAATCCTCAAATCTTCTGCGAATGCAAGATAAAAGGCTTAGTTGAAGAATATGAAGCAATTAATTGCAATTATTATGATGAATTTATCATAAAAGAGGAGCGTGAAAAGTGATGGTTAATGAAGAGGTGTTGGTTAGAGGTTGGGTTCTCCCGCTGAAGTGCAATTGCCCTAAGTGCGGTCAAAAAACATTATTTATTCAAGACTCCGTTGACGGGTCAATTGACCGATGCGTTTTCTGCATAAACTGCAAGTCCATTTGGAGCATAGAAGAATTCAACAAAATTTTGGAGAGTGAAAAGTGATGATTCCTTATATTGTTCCACAATTTTTATGGATTTTTTGGTTAGAGGAAATTAGAGAAACAAGAAATGCTTTATTGGAAAAAGATAACATTTCAGCTTCTCTAAGAAAAATAGCTATTAGACACTTAGATGAAGCAGCTAATATTCTAGTTAACTGGCCAGTACATATGCCCGAAATAAAAGAAATAGGAAAAGCACCATGGATGGAATATGAAGAGGTGATTGAAAATTGAGGTGTTGTGTTTGTGGTAGTCGTGCTGTTTATAGGATTCAAGATATTGATGGCAACATAATTGCATTTTGCGAGGAGTGTATGCTTCGCTACTTGAATGACAATGCGCCACGCGAAACTACTGAACTTTGCAAACTAAACAACCCATGCCCAAGGTGTGAGAAGTGATGTTGAAATTGGAAATTACTGAGGAAGGTATACAGTTTAAGCATGTCGTTGGAGGTAGATATAGAGCAGGGTTTATCCCTTGGGCGTCATTTGAAAAGTTGAATGAAGTTAAGGCTAGAAAGCCTTTGAAGTGCTTTCTTTGTAACACAACGATAAGAAAAGGTGAGATATATTATGGCTACTATTACAGTACAAAGTCTTGGCATTGTGGTCCCGCCTCAAAGAAAGGACATTATCAACGAGATTTTGTTGCAATAAGACTGTGCAAACAATGTTATAACATGATAAAAAACAAAATTGGAGCGTGAGAAGATATGAGTGAAGGGGCTATCGTTGAGTTTTTACAGCATGAAGCTGAGATAGTGATTCAATTGCGTAAGCTTCATACAGCTGTAAGCGCTTTATGGATTCCGCTAACTGTCTTTAGAGAACAAAATAAAACAATAATCACTCTACTTAACCAAATTCTCGATGAACTTAAAGCAATAAGAACATCCCTAGAGGAGCGTGAGAAGTGATGTATGTTGTTGTGATTGTAGGGAAAAACTTTGCGCGGGAAATATCTACTAGCGATTATGATTATGCTTGTCTGCTTTATTATTTTGCAAAAAATGCAGGTTTAGACGTAGAACTCTACAACTCATTACTAAAAGAGGAGCATGAGAAGTGATGTTGGTTCGGTTTGTTGAGGATTTGGCTATATTTAATAGCTGGGTTAGGGAGGTTATTGAGATTCACTTTTCTCCTTCATGGTCATATTATCCATTAGTGATCAGCACTCACGTAGTTACGCCATTTAATCATGAGTGCGACTTCGTAATTTCAAGTAAGAAGAAGAATGTTTCTGTTCTCTGCGAGTTGAAGGACTGGACTGTAGAGGATACTTTGAATCAAGTGTTGGAGCGCAGAAGTTACTTTGACTTTGCATATGCCGTCATAAACTTGCCTACCTATCATATCTTCAACGGTCTGAGGAAATTGGGGAAAGAAAAATTGAATGAAGTCCTATCAAAGGGGATTGGCATCATCAGCAGCAAAGACAACTTAGTATTAATTAGAAGCTACAGAGTCAAAAAGCACTCAGTCAAATTAATGCCAATAGTCGAAGAAATCATAAAGAAAAATGCAGATAAACGAGAAAAGCAAACTGACAAACTATTAAAATTACTTCTAGAAAACCAGCAGAAAAAGGAGCGTGATGAGTAGTGAAGTCAATTAAAATAACTCCAGATGGAGCTATATGTGAGGAGTGCGGGAAGCCAACGGTTAAACTCTACAATTATGATGGCAAGTTCATTTGCGCTAATTGTTATCACATGAAGGGGAGGAGGTCATGTTGAAGATTAGCATAGTTGAGCTTCCAGTCAAAATTTCATGTTGTCTGTGCGGTAAATTCAGCAGGAATATGATTAGGGTTGAGTGTCAACTTAACGAGTTGCACAGCATTGTAAATCACATCTGCTTGCCATGCGCCTTCAAGCTTAGAGAGTACATTGAAGAAAAACTCAACATAGAGTACTTCAAGTTCGAGTACCAGAAGCAATTTAAGGTGGACAAATTGAAGTCAAGCTACTGCAAGTGGAAAGGGATTAAAAATGGTTGAGGATGGTAAGCTAAAATCTTTTGCATTAAATATATTAACAGCAGTGATAGGAACGATTTGTTTTGGAGTTGCGTCTATAATTTCCTATTTAAATGGGGAAAGCGCCGCATTACCATTTGCCTTTATAACAATTGTTTCAGCAACATCTTTGGCTATACTAGTGAAGGACTACTTTGAAGCAAGAAGTAAATTTAAAAATTAAGATACACAAAGGGGGATTGCCTGAGTTATGACTAATGAGTTTAGGAGTAAACTAGATGATATATTTGATGTTAAGGAGTACGATTTCAAATTACCTTCAGCCTTCGGCAAGTATAGGGAGTTATTCCCAGATGAAGCTGTAACACACCCAGCTAAGGCATATACGGATGTGTTGGAGTATCTAATCAAGACCTACACCAAGCCAGGGGACTTAATCCTGGACCCGATGGCAGGGACTTACAGTACTTGCGTTGTAGCAACTCTACACGGTAGGAACTGCATAGGTGTGGATATTGAGGAGAGATTCTACAAGTGGGGCCTACAGGCAAAGAAAAAAGTGGAGAAAGCAAGAACACTCCTACCCAAAGGCAAAATGATCGTTCTCAAAGGGGATGCTAGACAGTTAACACAACTACTACAGAAGCACAAACAAGGAATAGACAATATAATCTTTAGTCCACCCTATGCTGAGAGTGTTAATGCCCCGAACGCCCTTCAGCGTAGGATTGAGAGGCTCAGAAAGAAAGGCTATGATGTCAAGGAGTATGTGGGTGGTAAGGCTAGATGTTGCCAAATAGACTGGACATACTCAAAAGTGAACCCCGATAACATAGGCAGACTAAAATATGGAGATGTAGATGCCATTATTACCAGTCCACCATGCTTTGATAGTGATGATTCTGACAGTAGCTACACTAAGTACAATAAGGGTGGTAAAACACGCTATTTAGACATTAAACTTGACGGTAAAGCAGCCATCAAAAACTACGGTAACATAGATGCAATAATTACAAGTCCACCGTATAGTGGAACTATAAGCAAAAATGCTGGCGGCTCAGTTCAATTGAAAGTTAGAGTCGGAAAGTCAACATTGACGGCTAGATGCTATAGTGAAAGTGAAAGAAACATAGGTAATCTTCCTCACGGAGAAGTAGATGCAGTAATAACTAGTCCACCGTACGAAGAGATTATGAGTGAGAAGAGGCATCACACGCCAAGTACTGGTAGAGTTGAAAAGTTGCTCAAAGAAAAAAGCTTGGGTACATACTATAAAACAGATTCAAGAAACATTGGAAACATAAAGGGTGAAACGTACATTGAAGCCATGCTTAAAGTCTATAGTGAATGCTTCAAAGTATTGAAAAAAGGCGGAAAAATAATTGTAATTATTAAGCCTTTCATCAGGAACAAGAAGGTGATAGATCTTCCATACCACACTTACTTGATGCTTAGGAAAGTTGGCTTCAAAATAATTGAAGTATTGAAATACAAGTTAAAAAGACAAAGTTTTTGGAGAATCTTATATTATCGACGCTTTCCATCAGTTCCTAGAATTAACCACGAATATGTAATTGTAGGAATAAAATAATACCGCAAAAGAGAGTCTGACTAATAGCAGTAAAGACATACACCTAAACAGCACCTTTATGGCACTACAAGCTAGGTGAAAATTAATGTATACAGGCGATGCATTCCAGCCAAATGCAACCAAGAAAATACCAAAAATTAGGTATGAGTACCTATTTTTTGGTATTGATATCTCAGCGATATCTCAGGGATATCTAAACGATATCTAAGAGATATCTCAGAGCTATCTGATTGCTATAAGGAAATAAGGGTGTTTGAGGGTAATTGTTTGGGGCTGATGACTTGCTTGACCGCTACTGAAAGGTGATGAGTCGGGCCCTCCGACCCTTGCGAAGCCCCTTTTTTCTGCTAGAATTTTCTAGGTTTTTGACTGACTTTGCAGAAACATTATGTACACTAACTAGGGATAGTTATGAGAGATGTTGATTGGGCTTACAAAGAGTTAACTGAAACTAAATAGAAGTGTATAATGAATAATATTACTAACTCTTATACGACACTCGCTTACCAGTAAGCTTATGTAGAATTAGTAATATTAGTTAGTGTGGTGAGAGCGTGGCCGTTCAAATTAGGACTGGCTTCGGCCGGCCCAGAAGGCTTGGCATCATTAGGCACACGACCATCTATCTGTACGAGAAGTACCTTGAAGTTTATGAGAAGGCGTCCGAGCTTGCCCGGGCGATGGGGATAAGCTTCAGCGAGCTCGTCAGCATTGCACTTGCAGAGTACGTGAAGAAGTACTATCCTGAAGTTAAAGTCAACGTCGAGGCTGGCGGATTAAACCAGATACAGTTCCTAAAGGAGAAATTGAAGGAGCACGAGCTAGCCGACCTAATCTACAGGATAGAGGGCAAATTGAAGATCAGGGAGAAGCACGAGAAAGGAACGTTATTCTGGGCCGAGGCAAACGCTGAAGCCAGAAAGCTCCTGAAGCAAGCGATAAACCTAGCCTCAAAAATGATAAACCCTCCGAAACACCTAATGAAAAAACTAATAAAATTGCAAACCCAAATACTGGCGCTATAAACTAGGCGAATTTAAATTTGTAATCTGAATTACAACAGCAAAATTCAGCTGGACGCGTATCATGCATAAGTGAGTTAACTTTCATCAATTTTTTAGCTTTGAATTAAGTTTCTCGCTCTTAGGCTACCGTTATGGAATAATTATTAAAGTGGTCTTGCATTATATCTTTTTGGTGAAGACAAGTGCCTCGGGAGAAGCCCTTCCTAGTGGTTCTGTTAACAGCAGTCTTCGTAGCCCTGGGTGTACTGGGAATTCTATCTGCAATGCTGTTCCTTGGAATCGGACTCACAGAAGAGATGCAGACAGTGGTGCTTCTAACGGCTGTTCTAGGCATAGGTTACCTGGTTGCTGGCTACGGTTTGTATAGGGAGGCCAGGTGGGGCTGGCTCCTCGCAACAGCCTTCACTGTCCTGAGCCTCGTAGGCAACTACCTCTACGCATCGTACCTAGCAGTAATGATTGATGCAACAATACTTGTCCTACTCCTGCTAACGGCAAAGCACTACGGTATACCACTCTTTGGCAAACCATCACAGCCAGCATCGGCATCACCCGTGCCACCACCATCAGCACCGATAGCAGTAGCTTTCGCTATTCCGAAGGAAGAAAAAAGATTTGTGAAGAGAAAACATAGGTAATAAATGGTGGTATGGGTATGAGGTTCGTTAAGAAGAGAGGTGGATGGAGAGTCCTTAATCTTCATGCGGTTGTTGTAGCAGTAACAGCGGAGGCTAAGGAACTTGCTAGTGCTTTGAAAGAGATGGCAAGGATATTGAAAGATGTTAGGAGGAAGGTCTATGATGCTAGTGAAGAGGCTTTCGAGGAAGCTATGAGAGAGGTAGGAATTTCAGAGTGGGCAGTGCCGTCGGTGTTTAGACCGACTATGGTGTTTACTGTTGATGCTCCACTTGGGTCTTTGGCATCCGCTGTTGAGAAGGGTGTAGACGATATGTATGTCCACGAGTTCATGCTGGATATTCTAGATTCTGCATCGTATGACCAAGGAGAGACGAACATGATTCAAAAGCTCATACCAATAGCAGACCCTAGAGTAATCGAAAAGTATCGTCCAGAACTTAAGACAGCGCTAAAGGAAGTATCTTCACTTCTATACGGGATTAAGGCTGCTGCTGATATGGCATTACGAAGGTGTAACAAGCTTCTAGGACGCAAATCGGAGTACTTCTCATGCATAGCAGAGAACCTAAGGACACAGCTGCCCAGAATAAGGAGGGACGCTGAGGAAGTAAAACCCGAAAGCATTAAGGAAGAACTCAAAGAAGTCTACAAAGCAGTGCTAGAGCACGGAAAGAAGTACGGATTAGGCGAGTACCCATACTGGTACTGAGAGGTGTAGGGGGTGTCGAGTAGATGCCCACGCTCATAAGATGGATAAAACCCAAAGGCGCCGAAGAGTACCATGTAACAGTCATTGAGAAGGGGAGGACTGAGACATTCGTAGTTGATGACATAGTGGTTGACAGCGGTGTAGACATAAGAATAGGCGGAAAGGAGACAACCAGAGGATGGGTTGTAACGCCAGAGTCATGCAGAATAGTAGAGATTGAAACACTGCCAGGAATAAAGGAGAAGGTTCTAGCATGCACTAGGAAGACTATTAGGGAGCTCAGGGAACTGGTTAAAATTACTTAGAAGGGGTAGCCATGAAGTTTGTTCATCTGAGGGCTCAAGTAGTAAGGAAAGTCAGAAAGGAGGTAGAGGGGATTAGGAAGATTGCTGAGAGTTATGCTGATCTGATCAGGAAGGTGAATGAGAGGATTTGGAGGGCTTATAGTGAGGCTTATGAGGAGGCTTGGAAGGAGACTGGCGTGAGGGAGGAGGCTTTGTTTAGAGTTGCGACGTACTTTAATTTAGTGTTGAATAATTATGGGTTCAAGGAGCTTGCCGAATCTGAAAGAGAACTAGATAGTTACAAGGTATTTGACCTGATAAACCTCCAGCTTGAGAAGCATAGCGAGGATTATGGTTCCAGCCTGGCGGTGGAGGAGATAGGCATGGTGATCAACCCTCCAACATACAGATTGTATGGAGGAATAGACACGATTTTTAATCTGAATAGGAAATTAAGGGAAGTAACACGAGAGGCGATAAGAAAGTGCAAGAAGTTGCTCGGCGACAAGAGGTTCAACACATGCATAGCAAGGGTGTTAAGAGAAGGATACGAGAATGTAAAATGGTGGTATGACAAGCTTGATGATGAGGAGTTGAAGGAGGACTTGAAGACCATCTATAAGAAACTATCCATTATATGGTCCAAGTAGTGGAAGAGAAGAGGAACAACTTGAGCACCTATTAAGTAAATAAAAAATTATTTTTTAACTACGTATATTGTTTCCTCTTTTCTTTGCCTCATCTTCCAGGATACTAGTAGGCTTAGTGTGTGGAATGGCAGGAACCCGTAGCTGGGCACTAGATCTAGTAGGGATATTAGTGCTCCAGCGTTCCTGTATGCCAGCAGTATTAGGAAGAATACTGCTAGGTCTGCTAGCCACCCAAGCTCTGGAACAATGACTATAATCCCTATGTCTACGAGGTCGTTTATTATGGCTACAATAATTGCAGTAGCCCCTATCAAATGCCCTAACAGCCTTCCGAGCATCCCTATGCCTACAATCGCTATGAAAGCCAGTATCGCCAGGGTCACTATGTCCATCTTCACCCACCCTTCCTCTTAACATATCTCTTTTCTCTAGTTTCCTCGATGGTATGCCTGGCAACTCTGAGGGACACCACTATTGCGATTGCTAGTAGTGCTATAACTAGTAGTAATAGGTAGTACTCCCAGCCAATCTCAGGTATAGCCGGTGCAACAGCAACCTCATAGGTTGTGGAGGCTGTTCCTATGGTTTGTTTAGAGTTTTCATCGGTAATGGTTACCTCAATCCTATAGGATCCTGGGTCTAGGTTCAGGGGCACCTCTATGCTTGTTAGGGGTATTGACGATGTGAACTCGCTGGCTATGAGTGCAACTATCTCGGAGCCTTTGTAGATCTTGAGGGTGTAGCTCCCGTTGAAGTGGTAGGGCGATGTTACGGTTATCCTCGCTGTAGCACTTGCTACATCTAATGACACCTCTGCCGGGTTCCTGAAGTATATCCTCAAATCCCCGTTGCTAATGCTGATGGTTGTCACGTTGAACGGGTCTGTGATATAGTCTGTTCCCTTCCTGAGGGCTATGTTGTTCAGCGTTATTGCGAAGGGTGTTTTAACATGGTATATCATGTAGGTGCCGTTGGTGATCCATGCATCTAGCTCTTCTAGTTCGTGGTTGTAGACGTAGCCTCTGGCAGTTCCGTTTGCAAAGAAGAATACTGGGTAGTCCTCGGGTGCCCCGATCATCATTATCCCGCTGAAGTTTCCTGGGGCATAGGCTAGGAGGTTCTTAGTAAACGGGTTGTAGGTGAAGTTTAATGCATTTAGGACAGCAGCGAATGTGTAGTTCCATGTTACCTCGGGGTATATCCTTAGTGCTATCTCTTTGGTGCTGTTGGTTATCAGTACTCCTAGGTGCTTCTCTGGGTCAAGGTAGATGCACCCTATCTCTCCAGGCAGCTCAGCTATGGCAACAATATTTCCGAAAGCTGTTGTAACATGCTTAAGGTTGTTGAGAGTATATGTTGTGGTTATGTTTGTATTCACGTTTAGAGTCGTATTGAATATTGGGATGCCGTAGACGTAGAATGTGATGGTGTAGTTCTCTGGCGGTAGCAGGATCTCTATCGAGGAGCCCGCTGGTGCTAGGGTAGTATAGTGTGTTCCATTTAGGAAGCTTATTATGGCGTAGCTCCTATCCGAGACATAGTCTATCGGATTGTTGTCTCTGTCTCTGAATGTTAGGACCACCTTGTATTGCCCTAGGATCTTCTCATATCTTACTTCAAGCCATGTTGATGGATCAGAGGTGTTGGCTGCCTCCGGATACTTGCTGGTGGTGTCAATCTTGAATGTATGTCTATGAACGAATAGAGCGTATACTGTCGTTGAGGAGTTCCACTCACTCTTAGGAATTGCCAGTTCTACGTATATCCACGACTGCGATGGGCTGCTAGAAGTCATTATAGCCGTTCCATTGCTGCTGAGAGCTGCTTCGCCGTCAGTTACGTTGTAGAGCTCTACTGACGAAGAACCCTCACTTAATATATATTTATATGTTATATTACTCCACTTTACGTGCAGGGTGAAGCTATCATCATCTATTGGGTCTGGGTCATAGAGTACTGTTGCAAACAGGTAATGCGTGTTGTTGTGCAGTAAATAGACAGTATCGAGCTCCTCCCCATCCAGCGGGTTGTACCATGTAACTACTGCTGAGCCATTCCACTCCGAGGCCATGTTGAGAACCCCATCAACAACTACTGTTGCTGAGGTCTCCGGGACAGCTATGCCACTGTCAGGCACTGCTAGAACTATGATTGTGGGCATTATGGCTAGGAGGAGACCAGCTATGATTAATACCTCTAGCCTTCTCACTTTTAATCCCCAGTTAAATTATTAGCTTTGCCTCACTAAACATTTTCTTGGGGGTTGCTCTTGGAGCTTAGGAGCATTGTTAAGCTCTTTGAGAGGGTTGGTGCTAAGTGCAGAAAGCTTAGGAAAAGAGATGTTTATGAGTGCTGGAGAAACGATGTTAAGGCAACAATCTCTCCCGAAAAGATAGAGATTAGAACCATAGGAGAGTTCAGGCTCGAATACTCTGATTTCACACCAGAAGGATACTTGTATGAAAAAGACTTCTTTGAAGATTTAAAAGAAGCTACTGGGGCTAAATCCGCATACCTGGACTTTCCGGAGTGTAGCCAAGCAGATATAGTTCTTGAGTATGACCCTGATAAGGCTGAGAAAGCAGTTAGGGTATTCAAGAAGATGGCTGAGCACGAGATGTGGACTACTGTAACGAATATTAGGGGAGAGCTAAGGCTCTACAAGGACTATAATGCAATCAAGCCAGAAGAGTGGCTTGAGAATCTTAGGGGCTAACCTTAAGCAATAAGTAGCAAGTACTACATTTTATAAAATAAAAAAGTGTTTATGCGGAGATCCTTCCCAGAAGGGATTCGACCAGCGACTTAAGCTTCCTGACATAGCTGGTGGGCATCCACACGGTCATATCTAGCAACTCTGCGGTGTCGTCCAGCGTCAGCATGGATCCCGTCGCTGTACCGTATGCGACTATGTTTCTGCCTGTCTCGTCGAACACCTCGAAGTCCGCCTTATACCAGCAGGATCCCTCCTCGGGGCACTCCCAATATAGGGCACCCACAGGAACGATGACTGAGTACCTCCTAGGCAACAAACCCTCCCTCTTGAGTATGTACTGGATGTTCTCCTCAATGCGTCTGTCTAGCTCTCTCCCGTAGATCGAAGCCTCCTCCATTATGTCGTGAAGCTCGAAGCTCATCTCCCTCTCCCCCTCACGCTCAGCCTCCCTGATCTCCTCCCAGGTCACGTCTAGGAATCTATTTGCTTTATTCTTTTTCTTTTTCTTTTTCACAAAGATCATCCTTCATACACCAAGATTACTTATTGTCCGAATGCTTAAATAAAACTATGCTCTCCGTCTTAGCCTCTTGACCTTCTCCGAGAGGATCACATACGCCCCATATCCGAGGAGCAGTAGTGCGTACATCAGCACTATGCCCCAGAACAGCATCACGACGCAAGATGTCCGATAAAGCGAGCTCTTTTCCTCGGCATGCTCACACCTCCGAATACGTGAAGATGACCGCTGGTCTCTCGTGGTCGTACTCGACCTCGACAACCTTCCTCAGACTGAGCAAGAGCTTGAGGAAGAACTCGAAGTCTTGAACCCATACTGCCTTATTGCCTTTATCATCAACAGGCTCAAGGCTAATAGGTGTCATGTAGTGATTATCTACTGTTCCATCTCTCTCGATATGCAGTATATGGTAGGTTGGTAGCCTTCCATTTCCCACATCATTAAGGACTAGTCTCCAAATCTCCTTGAAAGCCCTCATCCTATCCTCCCTAGTCTTAAGCTCAAATTTCATAGGGTAACCCCCAATTTTTAAGCATCTTGGTGAATTTTTTGACTTTTCCTTCGGCATATCTGTCAGCTTCTCTATATAGTTCCTCTAGTTGGCTTTTACTTACATTGTAGCCACATAATCTGAGTAATGACGCTAACTCTTCTCTGTATCCATCTTTCCATAACCATCTCGTTGCTATGAAGAATGAGCGGTTGTTTAGTGAAATCATCTTAGCATGCTGAAATCCAACACTTCTCTTTTCACTTGGGATATAGAACCCTAGCAGGAATTTTCTTTTCCCGCAGAATTTCACTTCGAACTCTACTCTACCTGTTTTTATGATTTCTATCTTTTCCATAGCTTCACCTCTTTACAATGTATATTAGGTATACAAACCGAGGTGTTCTACCTGAAAGTTTTCGAGCTTCGGCAACCCATT
>Ga0180301_10000455_pt1 | contig 31692 bp, 31 predicted proteins | sample GuaBasSediGuay16_FD_121797 | JGI IMG/M metagenome (GOLD analysis project Ga0180301, IMG submission 121797) | Subseafloor sediment microbial communities from Guaymas Basin, Gulf of California, Mexico - Guay16, Core 4569-2, 12-15 cm | ecosystem: Environmental > Aquatic > Marine > Hydrothermal... | reverse complement strand
TGGGGCCGCGGGTGAAGAGGAATTGACCGAAGAAGAGACCACGGATACCACGGAGACGGAGGATACGACAACAACCACAAGTGATACGGATGTGACTCAAAGCCAAACCACAATAACGGCTGAAAGCACAGACGTAACAACGACAACCCCCCATTATGGCTATTTCTCTGCCTTGCTTACCAATGATTGTCTATCATATTTTCAAGATGCATTTGTCAGCACGTCACGTCAAGATTTCAACTCCTCTCTTGTAACAGGTTATGGTGTAAATGCATCAGCAGATTATATAGAAGGTCATGGCGGCTCGTCTGTTTATGACAACCCATATGTAGGGTATATCAAGCTTGGTACTGATAATTCTGGTACGCTTGGAACAAGTCATTCCATAACCTGGAACCAGATTGGGAGCAACAGTTACCAGCAATGGGGTTCCTGGACCACGGCCGGGAATTTAATCAATGTTGGCGGCGTTTATTATAAAATAAATAATAAAGGATATTATATCTTTGGCGATTATACCCCGGATGCCAACGTGTCCGGGATCAGTGGCACTTATAGCGGAAATGCATGGGGCACCTACTGGAGCCTTGCAGGTGGTACAGACATGACCGGGACCTTTAGTTGTGATGTGAATGGGTCATCGGGCACAATTAGCAATTTTACCATGTCCGTCTCAGGTGGCGGAAAATCGGCCTCTATCTCTGGCGCCAGCGGGTCCTTTAACAGCAGTTCATTTGACATATCGGGTGGAACCTGGGAGCTTAACGATGGTGTTTCTCCCTGGACTCCCACGGGAAAGAGTTGTCATGGATCGCTTTATGGGCCAAACGGTGAGTATATTGGGGGTGCATGGGGAATGTACTATGACTCTAGCAATGGTGCCGCAGGGATTTTCCAGGGAAGCAAATAGGGAGGGCAGAACTATAAGCCCATTTCCGTAGAGCAGATTTAATGCGCTCGCTTTTGCAGTTCAAAAAGCCCCACCATTTGGATGGGGCTTTTTTCGTTACCGTCTTGCGTTCCTATCCAATGCGCGAGCAGTTTTCCCCATTTTCCGGCAGACAAGCCCCAGGTTTTTCTGCGCCTCCTGATAATCGGCTTTGATACGCAACGCCTCGAAAAAATGGGCGATGGCCTTTTTATTTCTTCCTTGCCGGGCCAAAGCCACCCCCAGGTTGTTGTGCGCCTCTGCATACTCAGGCTTGATGCGTAGCGCCTCTTCATAATACGAAATCGCCTCCTTGATCTTTCCCTGCCGGGCCAGGGCATTTCCAAGATTGTAGTGTGCTTCGGCATACTCGGGTTTTATTCGCAATGCCTCGAAAAAATAGGCAACGGCCTTATCAAGCTTTCCTTGCAAGGATAAGGCAAGTCCCATGTTGTTGTGTGTCTGAATGTTATCAGGTTTGATACACAAGGCCATGGAAAAATGCCCGATCGCCTCATCAAGCCTCCCCTTCTTGGCCAAAGCCACCCCCAGGTTGTTGTGTGCCATCTCATAATCCGGCCTGATCTGCAACGCCTCAATATAATGGGCAATCGCCTCATCGATCTTCCCCTGCCGGGCCAGGGCATTTCCAAGATTGTTGTATGCAAGATAGTTGTTATCTGTTACGTGGATCGCATGTTGAAAGAGTGTCGTGCTACTGCGCCAATGGCCGACTTGTATCCACGTGCATACCATCAGTACTGAAAGTACGACTCCAGCGGATATGGCCAGAAAAATTTTTCCATATTGCCATCTTGTTAGAATATCCGACCCACCCCAGGCGACCATGATAAAGAGACCGATAAGCGGAATATACACGTACCGGTCTGCCATGGCAAAAGCGCCTACCTGTACCAGCCCAATGACCGGCACAAGCGTTCCGATGTACCACAACCATCCGAATGCAACATAGGGCTGCCGCTGCCATGAACGAATCGCGATATAGGATATAAACAACAGCAACAGGACAGCACTGGCAACATGCCATACTGGCAACATGCCGGGGTGTGGATAGAAGACGGACAGGTGATAAGGCCAGAGCATTTTCTTGATGTAACTGATATAAGAAACCAGAGCATTAGCGATCCTGACCTTCATCGGGAACAATTCCAAGGAAGGTAAAGCACCAACGTGTTCCGCTGCGGTAAAGGTCGCAAAACTCCAAGCTGCCGCAAGAGCAAAAAACGGCATTTTCTCCAGGACCAAACGAATAAAGGGTGACCTTTCATATCCAATATTCATGGCGTTGCAGATTTGAGGGTTCATGTTTCCGACCGATCGTTCAAACGGAAAGCGGCCAAGCGGCCAATAGTCCAGTAACAGCAGCACCAATGGCAGCGTCACAAGCATCGGCTTGGCCATAAGGCCCAGGGCAAAGAATAGAAGGACCAAAAGATAGCGATGAAGATCAGGACGTTTCGCATAACGGACATAAGCCCCTATCGTCAGCATCCAGAAAAAGGTACTTAAAACACCTTTTCGTTCAAACAACCATGCAACCGACTCTATATTTAGCGGGTGTAACGCAAACAGAGCGGCAACAAAGGCGCTCCGAAAAAGCGCTCCGGTCATCTGTTTTAGAACCAAAAACAGTAACAGCGTATTGGCGATATGAAAGATCAGACTGGTCAGATGATGCCAGCCGGGGTTCGACCCGAATAGCTGATAGTCCAACATGTGGGAGAGCCATGTCAAAGGGATCCAATAACCAACATGTGTGGTCGTAAAAGCCCAGATAACACCCTGGCGGGTCAATCCGTTCCGCACATGGCGACTCTCTGTGACGTAAATATTGTCATCGTAGTTAACAAAATCATGATTCCGCACCTGCCAGAATACGGCAAGGGTTGTAAGGATGAGAAACAGGCAGACAATGACTTCTGAACGATAACAACGCATATTAGAACTCATCTCATTTTCGAAAACGCATGATTACAATGTTTATTACAAACGCAATAAGATCACGAAATGCAAGTTAGAATCCCTATAAATACAGTATAGGTAAACAGCATAACCCTGAACGACAATAAGTTGCAGCGCTTCTTTCCTTGACACACAAGTCCATTTTTTTCTATACTCGTCCTATTACAAAGCGAATTCTGCTTATCAATTTAAAACAACTTCAACCAGCTGTTACAGGACCCTAACACCAGACCACGAAGATTCTCTTATCATATATTGTTCCATGAGTTCAAATGCTGCAATATGCCCGTTTATGAATACACGGCCCTTGACAGGTCCGGCAAGAGAATAAGCGGCATCACTGATGCCGATAGCGCAGTGGCAGCCCGCCAGAAGCTCAGGGGATCAGGAATCTTTCCGGTCGAGGTGAAAGAGACATCCTCGAAGCCCAGAGGTCTTCGTTCTGGCCGTATCTCATCATTAGCCCTCCTCAAGCGAATCAAACCAGGTGAGGTCTCTGTTGCAACGCGTCAACTCTCAACCTTATTGAGTGCGGGGGTACCCTTGGTCGCTTCCCTAGAAGCACTGATTTCACAAATGACCAACCCACTCTTTAAAAAGGTCATGGCCCAGATCAAGGAATCTGTCAATGAAGGGAACAGCCTGGCCTATGCCCTATCTAACCACCCGAGAATATTTTCAAGTGTCTATGTTAATATGGTGCGTGCAGGTGAGGCCTCTGGGTCTCTTGACGTGGTTTTGGATCGGCTGGCAAACTTGGGGGAACACCAGCAGGCCCTGAGGGGCCGTTTCAAGGCGGCCCTCGCCTATCCGGTCTTTATGTTTTTTATCGGGACCTTGGTCCTCTTCTTCTTGGTCACTTTTATTGTACCCAATATCACACAAATCTTCAAAGAGATGCATCATGCCCTGCCTATCCCCACCATGGTGCTGATTCGTGTTAGCAACTTTCTGAAGTCTTTTTGGTGGCTTATCCTGCTGGTAACAGCATGCGGTATTATAATAACAAGGCAGTTTAAAAAAACCCCGAGAGGCCGTTATGTGTGGGATGAGGTGAAACTCCGTATTCCGGTCCTCGGACCCATCAACAAAAAAATAGCCCTGGCTCGGTTTGGAAGGACGCTCGGCAGTCTGTTGCAGGCTGGCGTGCCGTTCGTATCTGCCCTTCAAATCGTCCGGAACATTGTCAATAATGTTATCATTGCCAAAGTGATTGACAACGCCATTGAAGAAATTCAAGCTGGTAAAAGTCTTGCCAGCCCCCTTTCCCAAAGTCCATGGTTTCCCTCCATTGTGGTCCAGATGATATCTGTGGGCGAGCAAAGCGGGGATCTGGAGACCATGCTGAACAAAATTGCAGACACCTATGAGAGGGACGTGGAGTCTCAGATCATGGCTATGACTTCCATGCTTGAGCCGGTTATGATCCTGGTCATGGGCTTGATCGTAGGTTTTATTGTGGTTTCTATATTACTCCCTATTTTTGAGATGAATCAGATGATACGATAAAAGACTTATTGTTCGTGTCCGTGAAGCGTGTCCGTGTCAGTGAAGCGTGTCTGGGGGAGGATAGGTGAAATCGATTGAAGAATTAGATGTCTTTAAGCTGTCTCATGAAATGACTTTAGAGATTTACAAGTTAACCAAGGATTTTCCTGGAGAAGAAAAATTTGGTCTTGTATCGCAAATGCGTAAAGCAGCATATTCAGTCCCAATGAATTTAGCAGAAGGCAGCCATCGACTGAACACAAAAGAATACAGGCAATTTGTTGGGTTTGCAAAAGGGTCAGCGGGAGAGATAAAATATCAGTTGTTGTTAGCAAAAGAGCTAAAATATATTGAGGAAAATACTTATAATGAATTAAAATCAAAGTATGAACGAATAAGCCAAATGCTAACAGGTTTAGCAAGGTCATTAGAATAATACACGGACCACGGACACGGACACGCTTCACGGACACGGACACGCTTCACGGACACGGACACGCTTCACGGACACGGACACGCTTCACGGACACGGACACGCTTCACGGACACGGACACGCTTCACGGACACGGTTATAGGAGATATTATGACACAAGAAAGGTTTTGTCATGATCGTGGCTTTACGCTGATTGAGCTCATGGTCGTCATTGTCATTCTGGGCATTCTGGCAGGGCTCATTATTCCCAGAATCATGGGCAGACCAGAAGAGGCCAGACGCATGAAGGCCAAGATTCAGATGGAAAGCATAGAAACGGCCTTGAAGCTATACAAGCTGGACAATGGCACTTATCCCACGACTGAACAAGGGCTTCAGGCGCTGGTCGAACCTCCAACAGTAGGCAAGCTTCCAAAAGCCTGGCGTAATGGAGGGTATTTGGAAAAAGGGAAGGTGCCCAAAGATCCATGGGGAAACGATTATGTTTATCTTTGCCCGGGGGTTCACGGCGATTACGACCTTTCCTCCTACGGTGCTGATGGAGAGCCTGGAGGGGAAGATAATGACGAAGATATAAATAGTTGGGAAGTTGAGTGAAACGAAGGAGTCTCATCCTAAATTGAACCAGGAGATAAAGGGATATACCTTCATCGAGTTGACCGTTGTTATCTGTTTGATCGGACTGATCCTGGTCTTGACCGTCCCGAAATTTCGTTATGCAATATTGACCGATGACTTGAGAACCACTGTGCGCCAAATGGTAGGAACTATCAGAAGCCTGAGAAATGAGGCAATCCGGGAACATAAGCGCTATTTACTTCATTTTGACCTTGAATCGAATCGGTTCTGGATAGAGTCGGCCGGCATGCCTGACGAAAAACAGGCGGAAGCATACAAAAAGGCTTCCCAGCTGCCACAGGGCGTTCGCATACTTGATATTTGGCGCAGGGGAAAGGGCAAGAAGGTGGCAGGCGAAACAGCCATCTGCTTTAACAAGAAGGGCTATATTGAACAGACGGCGATTCACCTTGGCGCAGAGGACGGCAGACAGTTTACGCTGATTTTGAGCCCTTTTCTCGGGACCATCAAGATCTACGATAAATATGTAGATATTGAAGCCGTGTAAGGTGCAAAGGGATGAGGTGATGGAGGAATGAATGGTGACCGTTGCGAGACCTGCAGATATTCTGGTTTTACGCTCCTAGAGGTGATGGTGGCCATGGCCATCATTGCTATTGCCCTGACGGCCGTGTTCGGATCACAATCTCAAAGCCTGTCCCTGGCCAGTGAAACAAAATTCAGTTCAACGGCTGTTTTCCTGGCGCAGCATAAAATGGCTGAAATAGAAGCTGAAGACCTGCCAGATCTTACCTCCGATTCGGGTGATTTCGGAAAGGATTTTCCGGGCTATCACTGGGATCTGAGCGTGAACAGCGTTGCATTTGACGAACCCCAAAACATTTCGAACCATCTCAAGCAAATTGACTTGACCGTATCCTGGGAAGAGAATGACCGGTACAAATACCGTCTCAGGCTATACAGGTTCGTACCCAAAACCAAGAAGTGAAGGATGGTGAATCAAAAATTGGACATCAGGCATCAGGCATCATGAACCAAAACCCAAACGCTTTTACCCTGGTGGAGATCCTCATTGCCATGTTTATCTTTGCCGTGGTCCTTTCCACGATCTACACCTCCTATACTGGAACCTTTCGAATTGTGAATGAGACCGAGTCTCAGGCCGATATTTATCGAATGGCTCGCATTGCCCTGGAAAGAATGTTCGAAGACTTAGAATCTGTTTACACGCCGGAAAAAGAAGAACAAACCAACCAGCCGTTTCAGTTTGTAGGCGAGAACAGGAAAATCAAAGGCAGGGAAGCCGATACCCTTTGTTTCATCTCCAGGGCACACGTTGCTTTTGGTGAACATGAGCAAACTTCTGGAATAGCAGAGGTAAGCTACTATGTTGAAGAGGATGACGATGGAGACGGCTTTGTTCTCTATCGGACCGACAGACCGATGTTTGAGCAGGCGCCTGAGAAAGGCACCGGTGGATTGGTCCTTTGTGACAGCTTAATCTCTGTGAACTTTACCTATCATGATGCAAAGGGTCAAGTGCACGACAAATGGGATTCCACAGCCGGGGCTTTTAAAGAAAGGATACCGAAAATCGTTTCCATATCGCTGGAGTTTGCAAATAAGTCGGATCCTGAATCGCCATTTAAATTCATGACAAGTGTTGCGCTTCCAATGGGCCGGGGATAACCATGGTAAGGTTTTGTCGAAACAGCAGCGGGATGGCCCTTATCCTGACGATTTTAATCATTAGCCTGATCGTTGCGTTGACGCTCCAGTTTAATATGTTCATGCGGTCAGAGTTGCATGCAGCTGCGAATTTCCAGGATGGGACCAAGCTCGGCTGTATTGCCAAATCAGGTTTTAATTATGCTCTTGCGGTTCTTCTTGAAGACGCCTTGGAAGGTCACATCGATACCCTCCGTGAGGCCTGGGCAGATCCAAAGACCCTTTCTGAAAAATCCACTGCCCTGTTTGAAGAAGGCAGCTTTCATGTCAAGGTTTCAGACCATTCGGGAAGGATCCAGATTAACTGTCTGGTTGATCAGAACGGAAAGTACGATGCTGTCCAGAAAAGCCTTTTGACACGTTTCTTGAACTCCCCGGAATTTGATCTCGATCCCGAAGAAGTGGATAATATCGTAGATGCCATCAAAGACTGGATTGATGCAGACAGTGAAACGACCGGGTTTGGCGGTGCGGAAAACACTTACTATCACGCACTGGAAAGGCCCTATTCCTGCAAGAATGCGCCCATAGCATTCTTGGAGGAACTGCTTCTTGTCAAAGGCATCACCCAAGAGCTTTTTTACGGCACTGAGGAAAAGCCCGGCATCTCAGACTACTTAAGTCCCCATGGGGATGGCAAGATCAATATCAATACGGCAGATCCTCTGGTATTAAGGGCCCTTTCGGATGAAATCAATGAGGATATGGCGCAGGATATGGTCGCATATCGCGAGGACGACGAAAGGGACCTGTCAGATCCCAAATGGTACAAGAAGGTGCCGGGTATGAGCCATGTCACCATTGCGGATGATTTGCTTGCCACCTCAAGCACTTACTTTGAGATCACATCAGAAGGTTTCAAAGGGGCCATGGCTAAGCAAGTCACGGGCGTTGTCCATAGGGCGGGACAAGACATCCGGATCTTGTCATGGAAAACAGAATAGGATCAAATGTAATGGCTCCCATTCGACGTAATGCCTTAAACGTTTTCGGATAAGACACCCATCATGCCTAGAACAAGAATTCTCGGTCTTGATATAAGTTCGGATGCAGTTGCAGCCGTCCAGGTGACGGGCGGGCTGAGGAAGTATGATATCACCGCCTGCGGCCATGTTTTGATCGAAGAGGCAGGCGGTCTGGATGAGGCCCTGAAGGCACTCTTCGAACAAAAGGATCTTAAGGGGGATACATGTATCACCTCAATTCCTGGTGAACACGTGTCGTATCGGAACCTTCGAATGCCTTTTGGAGACAAGAAAAAGATCAGGCAGACCCTCCCCTTTGAACTTGAAACAATGGTGCCTTTTGCAATCGAGGATCTTTTAGTCGATTTCATCATCGCCGACCAGACAGACCAAAGCGAAATTCTCGCCGCCTCGGTCAAGCGGGCATATATTGCCGAACATCTGGCACGCTTGCAGGCCTGCGGGATCGATCCAGATATTCTGGATATCGGGGGTGTGCCCACGGTCTCCTGGCTGTTAAAACAAGCCGGAACACCGGATAATGGGCTCCTGTTGGAAATAGGTCTCAAGAGAAATACGATGATCCTTTATTTGAAAAGACGTATCGTCTTGATTCGGACCTTTCCCTTTAATGGGCGTCCCATTGCCCAGGCTGTGTTCAACGAAATGAACAGTGGCCATGCAGACACTCAGGCGGTTGATCCCATTGAATCGTGTTTTGCGTCGTTTTACACAGAGGTTCAAAATACACTCCATGCCTTTGAATGGCAGAACAAAAAGACGGTGCATCCTGAAAGAATCTTTATAACGGGTAGCGGAAGCCTTTATCCAGATACAGAAAACGCCTTAAGCCGACTTTTTGATCTACCGGTTGAACAGATCAACCTGTCCAGGGATACAAGGGTTCGCATGAACGAAAATATCGCCCGGTCCTGGAATCCTGCATTTATGAATAGCGCGCTTGCGCTTGCGCTTCGGGGGACCAAGCAGAATCTGGGTTTTAATTTCAGGAGAGATCAATTTGAGGTCAAAAAACAGTATTTCGGGCACAAGAAGGAGATACGAAGGGCCGCAGCCTTCTTAATGGTCATTCTATTTCTTTTGGCCCTTGATCTGGGTGTAGATAACTATCTTCTCAAGAAACATTACAGGGAACTGAATCAACAGATTACAGAGATATTCAGGCAAACGTTTCCCGAGGTGACACGGATCGTAGATCCAGTCCAGCAGATGAAGGTTAAAATACGCGAAATCAAGAAATCAGCCTTACTGCTTCCTGGAATGAGTGCAAACAGAAAGGTCCTCGACCTGTTAAGGGATATTTCGGAGCGGGTCCCTGAATCCGTGGATGTGCATGTGACCCGCATAGTGGTTGACCCGGATGTGGTTTTGATCAGAGGGGAGACTGACACATTCAACACAGTGGACACGATCAAGAAAAAACTTGAGCCTTCTACCTATTTTAATGCGGTCGCCATCAGTTCTGCCAATCTTGCTCGATCCGGCAACCGGGTTCAATTTGAGATGAAATTGGAACGTTCCGTGTAGTATAAGTTTATCGTTCACATAATCATGAAGCTTGCAAGACGTGAAAAATATCTCGTATCGGCCGCGGCCTGCTGTGTAGCAATCTTTTTCCTTCTCCAGTTTCTTGTCTTTCCCTTCTTTGAAAACAGAAGACGTATTCAAAGGGGCATCAGGGCAAAAGAAGCAGGATTAAAAGAAATCGTAAGGCTGCGTTCTGAATTTTGCGCCTATCAGAAAAGTTTTCAAGATGTTCAGCAGAGTCTTGCCAGACGGAAAAAGGGATTTACGCTCTTTTCCTTTCTTGAAGCAGCAGCCAGCGAAGCTGAGGTCAAGGCCCATATCAAGTATATGAAACCCTCTGTCTCGTCGGGCACGGGGCCTTACAAAGAATCAATGGTTGAAATGAAATTGGAGGCAATTACATTGCCGCAATTGGTTGGATATCTTTATCGTATTGAATCACCGGATAATTTAGTCAACATTAAACGCATTTCAATTAGCGAAAACAAAAAGGAAAGGGGTTATTTGGATGCCATTCTGCAAGTTTTAACCTTTCAGTAGAGATATTAGTCATTTATCATTTGTCATTTGTCATTTGTCATTGACCAATGACCAGTGACCAATGACCAATGACTAATGACCAATAACCAATGACTACTTATGAAACGCCTTATGTCAAACTATAAGAAGTGGCTCGGATACTTTCTCTTTGTCCTGATTCTGACGACATCGCTTCTGTATTATCGCTTCCCTTCAGATGCCGTTCAGGACTACCTGCAAGCAATCGTAGAAAGGGCAGATCCTCGGGTAGCTCTTTCGATTGATCGCATGGAACCCTGGCTCCCTGTCGGTCTGAAGATTATGGGAACCGAACTTGCCATCAAAGACATGCCAGACAAAATCATTTTCAGGGCAGATCGTCTTTTGCTCAAGCCTCAGCTATGGTCATTGTTGCACGGGGAAGCTAAGTATTGCTTTGATTGCCTGGCATATAACGGCGGTTTAAGAGGTTATGTCAAGAAAGATCGCACGACAGATTTTATTGATACAGAAATTGAATTAAAGAATATTCACATCGGGAATTATATATATCTTTCCGACCTCATTGGACACCATATAGAGGGAAACCTTGACGGAACCATTTTATACAAAGGTCGATACAGCTTGTTGATGGATGGCTCAGGGGAAGCAAATTTGAAGTTATCAAACGGCCGGGTGGAACTTTTGCAACCTCTCTTTACTTTGGAGTCAATTAACTTTAAGGAAATGGAAATCAAGATGGTTCTCAGGAATCAAAAGATAAACATGACTCGCCTTGAATTAAATGGGGAACACTTCCACGGGACTTTATCAGGGACCATAACCCTGAAAAAAGAATTTGCAAAAAGCAGTATTGATCTCAAAGGCACGATTGAGCCGTTTGCAGCATTTTTCAAAAGCACTGCAGGCATCCTGGATACCGTGAAATTTTTCAAACAACGTCTTAACAGAGGAACGCTTTCCTTCGTGATTCACGGGACCCTCGGGGAGCCCAGGATCAAATTCACATAGAACGAGAAATTATGCCAAGGCATTACCATACCATTTTCAACCTTCTTGCATTGTCCATTGTTATCTACACTGGGGTGGATATCTTCTACAGGGTTGTCCGCGCAGGGTTGAGGCAAGTCGATATCAAAACATTTGAGGTGCCATATATGCCGGGTGCCAAAGGGTATCAGAGGCCGCCTCTGGGTGATTACCGGTCGATCATTGCCAGAAATATCTTCGGGTCATTAGATAGCCCCTCTGAAGCAGTCATGGCAAAAGAGATTGAAGTCCTGGAACCGACTTCCTTGAAAATCGCCCTTCTGGGCACAGTGACAGGTAGCCCACAGAATGCCATTGCTGTTATCGAAGAAACCGACAAGAAGAAACAAGGGCTGTACAAGGTGGGGGACAGCATTCAGAATGCCATTATCAAAATGATTTTAAGAGGAAAGGTCGTCCTTCGGGTTGATGATAGGGATGAGATACTCACAATGGAAGAACTCTCTGCATCAAAAGATAAAAAGAAGCATCAAGCCTCAGGCCCCATTGGGCGAAAAACCACCATAACAGTCAGCCGCTCAGATGTTCAGAAATCCCTTCAAAACATTAATGAACTTCTGTCTCAGGTGCGTGTTCGGCCCTATTTCAGGAACGGCAAGCCCGAGGGGTTGGCACTAAGCAAGATCAAAGAGGGCTCCATTTTTGCAAAATTGGGATTAAAGGACGGAGACATTGTTCGGGGCGTAAATGACAGCACGATTAAAAGCCCGGATGATATACTGGTTTTTTACAGGAAATTGAAATCAGGCTCCAGCGTGGCGTTACAGATAGACCGCAAAGGTCAGCGCAAAACCATAAATTACAAATTCAGGTAAGGCCGTGTATACCTCCTATTTTGGTTTTAAGGAAAACCCTTTCAGCTTAACACCGGATCCAAGCTACCTGTATCTTAGCCCCAAACATAAGGAGGCCTTTGATCACCTTCTTTATGGTATTAACGAACGAAAAGGCTTCATTGTGATTACAGGCGGCATTGGTACGGGAAAAACCACGCTGTGTCGGGCACTTCTTGGTACCCTTGATTCATCTACAAAAACTGCGTTGATATTCAACGCCTATATGTCCGACATGGAGCTCTTGAGAACGATCAATCAAGAGTTTGGCATTGGGGCAGGCACGCCGGGCCAGAGCAAGAAGGACTACATTGACAGCCTGAATCAGTTCCTGCTTGATATCTTCAGCCAGGGTGGCAATGCAATCCTGTTGATCGATGAAGCCCAAAACCTTTCCCACACCGTTCTTGAGCAGATACGCATGCTATCGAACCTTGAAACCGAAAAGGAGAAACTGATCCAAATCGTCCTTGTAGGCCAAACCGAATTAAGGGAGCTTCTGACTGCACCCTCCTTGAGGCAGCTTAATGAGCGCATCATGGTCCGCTATGACCTGAAACCTCTGGATAGCAAGGATATTCAGGGCTATGTGGAACATCGATTGGTCGTAGCCGGTAGCAGGGGGAACCTGCGGTTTACAAGGGGGGCCTTTGAGGCCATTTACGCATATTCCCAAGGAAATCCAAGGCGGATTAACGGTGTTTGTGACCGTGCGCTCCTTATTGCGTACTCCAAGGATGAATTCACCATATCGAAAAAAACGGTTCAAAAGGCAATTGCGGACATCCGGGGAGATATGGCACTCGAGCCAAGGACAGGGCCTCAAAAAAGGGTTACCTCGTTATCTATACTTTTGCTGGTGCTGGTCATCGTGGCAGGTTTTGGTGGGTGGAACTTCAGAAAACATATTTCGGCGCTTATCTCAGGCGAAAAACAGATTGCCATTGGCAAAGCAGAAAATGTCCCATCTGTATCTCCAGAACTCAAGATAAAAGCTGTGGCCCCGGAACCCAAGATAAAAACAGCAAGCTTATTCCTGGATGAGCAAGCCAGCCTCGCGGGACTCTTCAGGCTTTTCAACACACAAAAGCGCCTGAACACAGATGCCGCCAATGAGGTTCATTTGGGCTTCTTTTCGTTTTATGCAGAGCCCGAACATCATATTATGTTCAAAAAACCTTTTCGGGTACGGGTGGCTGGTCCTACCCACCCTCCGGACCATAGTGAATCCGGGGCTCCGTCATTGCCCCGCTATCTGCTGATTCGCGAAGTAACCGCTGACGGCGCCATCGCAGTTGATGCTGAAGGCAAAGATCGGCCGATAACGAGGGATTTTATCCTGAGTCATTGGGGCCAGGAAGTTTGCTGGGTGTATGCGTATGAAAACAACGATGTTAGTTTGGTCAAGGGGATGCGTGGCCCCAATGTTATCAAACTACAACAAGCATTAAATGAGATCGGTTATCCTGTTGAACCTACGGGGCTTTATGATGAGCACACATTTCACCAGGTCATGAGATTCCAAAGCGATTTCGGATTAAAAAAAATCGACGGGGTTGCGGGCACCCGTACCAAGGGCTTGTTATATCAAATGACCAATGGACACTGACCAATGAGCCACATTCATGAAGCATTGAAGAAGGCCCAAAAAGAAAAAGATGCCCTTTATCATAAATACCATGGGGTCGTGTCAGCGGCCGGATCCAAACCAAGGTCTTTTTCTGGCAAAGCCCTGAGGTGGACCTTTTTGCCTCTGATCTTGCTTGCTTTTGCCACCTATTTATGGTTACCCTCCAAAAATACACGACCCCGCACCCATGAAGCGCCAGGGCCTGAGCCAACGCCACAGGCAGAAAGCGTGGTAAATGCCGCGGTCTTGTATGAAAGAGCCAGGCTTTTCCACAAGCGTGGCCGTTTGCAGGAAGCTAAGCGACTCTATGAAGAGGTCCTCAGCCTGAAGCCTGATTATGTAGATGCATTAAACAACTTAGGGGTCATCCATATTCAAACTAAAAATTACCTGGTGGCCCAGAACGACTTTGAAAAGGCCATTCGTCTCAAACCAAGCTATGTGGATCCTCACTACAATCTAGCATGCCTCCATGCCCTTAAAGGGGAGGTGACGCAGAGTCTTGCCCACCTGAAAGAGGCTGTGTCACTGGACCCATCGGTCAAGGAATGGGCACGAATGGACACAGACCTGCATGGCGTGCATGGCATGCCTGAGTTTGAAGAAATAATAGGAAATACTGGCGTATTGGAGTGATGGATAATAAAATCTTTAGAAACGGTTTTGAAACCAGTTGTAGAGAACAAAAGGGGAAAGGGTGATCGGGTTGACTATATGGTCAAAGAAAAGCAGATGCAAATAGAGTATAAATAAGATTAAATTTGGATAGCGGAAACGAAGGGATTGGAAAGTTGAGGAAAAGAAAAGAAGAAAAAATCACATACGACAAAATGACAATCTCCCAGTACTCCAAGGCTCCAATACTCCAATACTCGATCCTAAGATATATTCTTTGTTTTCTATGGTTAGGGCTATGGCTACTTACAGGTAATTCCGTGGTCCTTGCGGCCCGTGTTGCAGGGGAGGATGGCGTAACACCTGCGGCTCCCCAAGCTGCCCAACCCGCTGTCAAAACACCTGAACCAGTGAAGCCCCCTGCGAAATCCCCTGCGCCTAAAAGGCCTGTCCGAGCTCAAAAGAAAGTACCCCCAAAAAAGGAAACCGTCCAAGAAGAAGGAGCTTTAACAAAACAAGAGGCTGATACCCGTTATGTAACCATTGATTTTGACAATGTAGATATTACACTTTTTATTAAGTTTATCAGCGAACTGACCGGCAAGAACTTCGTCGTTGACAAAGCGGTTAAGGGAAAAGTCACGATTATTTCCCCCGCCAAGATTTCCGTAGAAGAGGCTTACAAGGTTTTTGAATCGGTCCTGGAGGTACACGGCTTCGCCACCGTACCTGCAGGTCGTGTGATAAAGATCATCCCAGCGGTCGCGGCCCGATCCAAAAACATTGAGACACGGTTGCGCGAGGAGGCTATCGATCCCGAAGACAAGGTGGTCACGCAACTGATTCCCCTTGAATATGCCAATCCCGATGAGTTGAAAAAACTTTTTGCCCCCTTGATATCCAAGAGCAGTGTGATTGTTTCATATCCCCCTACGCGCATGTTGATCGTCACGGACGTGCTTTCCAATATCAAACGCCTGTTCCGTATCGTAAAGGCGATTGATGTGGTGGGTGTTGGCGAAGAGATATCAGTGATACCGCTTGAATATGCCACGGCAACGGTTTTGGTAAAGTCATTGAAGTCTGTGTTTCGTACCAAGGTATCCAGAGTCAAAAAAGGCGTATCCGTCAGGCCCGGCGTTAAGATTGTAGCTGATCAACGGACCAACTCCCTGATCATAGCGGCCACTGAAGACGATACGCTAAGGATTAAGCAGCTTATTAAACTATTGGACAAGAAAATCCCGAGGGGCGAAGGGAACATTCACGTCTATTATCTTCAAAATGCAAATGCCGAAGATCTGGCCAAGGTTTTAACCGCCCTTCCTCCTAAGCAGACAAAGCAGACCAGAAAGGGAAAGGCCCCCATCATTTCAAAGGAGGTCCAGATCGTGGCCGATAAGGCGACCAACTCCTTAGTCATTACGGCAAACAAGGAGGACTATCTTGTCCTTGAAGATGTTATCCAAAAACTCGATATCTCCCGACCGATGGTGTACATCGAGGCCCTGATTATGGAAGTGAATGTGGATAAAGATTTCAAAGTGGGTGTAGAATGGCGGGCCATGGAGGATATTGGCAGTCATGATGGTAGAAAAAATGCGGCTTTTGTAGGATCTGGCGGCCTGGGAACCGGCGGGGATTATGACATCATTCCAACAACGCCGTTGTTTCCTACCGGATTTTCGTTGGGCGTTCTGGGCGAAGGCATTAAAATTGGCGACTTCTTGTTTCCCACCATAGGGGCTGTTGTGCGGGCCTACCAGAAAGATGCTGATGTACACATTCTTTCTACCCCCCAGATTCTAACCACAGACAATGAAGAGGCTGAGATCAAGGTAGGCGAAAATGTCCCGTACCTTACCAAAGAGGCAACCGGAGACCAGCAATATCAGACTTACGAATACAAGGATGTTGGGGTCACGCTTAAAATAACCCCGCAGATTAACCAAGAGCGGTTTGTCCGTCTTAAGATCTTCCAGGAAGTCGTAAAATTAAAAAAAGGGGCTGAGGAATATAGACCAACCACCCTGAAGCGGTCAGCAAACACCACGGTTATTGTGAAAGACAAAAATACCGTGGTTATCGGTGGTATTATTGGCGAAAGTATTGAAAGTGGCACTTACAAGGTGCCATGCCTGGGTGACATCCCGGTCTTGGGTTGGTTTTTCAAATCAAAATCAAGGACCAAAAACAAAACCAATCTTTTTGTATTTCTGACCCCTCATATCATTGAAAATCCCGCTGAGGCCAGGAAAATTTATCAAGATAAAAAGGAGCAAATCGATAGGATCCAGGAGGGCGTTATCAAGATGTACAAGAAGAGAAAGGATCACCTGCCCGCACCTTGAACCTGAAAGACTTAGCCTTGCCTTATGTAGGTCTCGTAACTTGCACGGTAGATATCGGTCAGGGTCAAGAATGCTGTGATCACGAGGGGGCCATAAATAATACCCAAGATTCCGAAGACCTTTAAACCTCCCAGAACAGAAAGAAAGACCAAAAGCGTGTGCATTCTCACCTTATCTCCCACAAGCTTTGGCTTGATCACATATTCTATGACCGATGAGATAACCAAATAAAAAAGGATGAAGAAAATACCTGCCGCTATTCTACCCTTTAAGAAGAGATAAACAGAGGCCGGGATAAAGACAATGGAAATACCAATGATAGGGAAAAAGGCTGCAATGGCCATAATCGAACCCCACAGAAAAGGCGAACTCAAACCAAAAATGGCAAAAACGGCACCGCCGAGAATGCCTTGAACGACCCCGGATACACCGTTTACGATGAGGACTACCGAGGCCATCTCATGAAACTTACCCATGAGTTTCCTGTCCTGATCCTCAGGAAGCGGAGAAAGCTCTATGAGGAAAGCGATAAGCTTCTTTCCATCGATCAATAAAAAGAAAATAACCAAGAGCATAAATGCAAAATTAATGAGAAACTTCAAGATGTTCGAGGCAATAGTGCTCACTTGCTCATAGAGAAACAGGCCGACGGATCGTCCAAGTTCAGACAGGCCCTTGTTGAGGTGCTCAGCTCCGAGCTTGATGTCATAATTTGCAAGAAATCCTTCAATACTTTCAATGATGCGGCTGTTCTGAAGAAGCTGTTTAAGGTCCTGGCTCACGGTTTTGCTGGTGCCCATCAAATACAGGCTATATGCCTCCTTGGAAAGGGCTCCTATCAAAAAAACCAGGGGAACAAAAACGACCAAGAATATGATTGTACACGTGAGTACAGACGCCAGTGCTGGCCGCATCTTCTTGGCAAAGAAACGGTAGACAGGATAAAAGGTGCCGGTTAATACAAAAGCAAGCACCAAAATAGACAAAAAAGGCCATAGGAGCTTGCCCATAAAGAAGATAGTAATCAGAAATATGATGAGAAAGTACCTGAATATCATCTGGGTAGAGGGCTGCTCAGCCACCTTATGACTTTTCTCTTTGTCCATGCGAACCTAAGCGCCTTACTTTCCTACACGCTGTTCCAAAACCCTTTAACGGGTCTTTGGCTAAAAGTTCTTATCAAAGCAAAGCGTTAAAAAGAATGAATACAATACCGCAACCTGGGAAGTCAAGGTGATTTTCCGTGGAACCTTCCCTGTTTCCATAGATGTTTTCCTTACCGGACGCGTAAGTCCACGAAGCGCGCCCCCGCCCTGTGGACCGGGAACTTCACTTCCTACTATCAGAGGCCCACGCCACGAAACTGGTGATACCAAACGCCACAATCCCTGCAAGGGCTGTGCTGCGCCATGGTGTTTTGGCATTGATCAGCCCAAAGGCAGGAATAAAGACTAACACCCAGCAGGCAATATGCCAGGGTTTCACGAGCCTTCCAATAAATCTGCCCACAAGCATTTCCCAGTTCCTCTGAATATTCTCTTTCTGGATCTCGCGAGCTATCTCCTTTGTCTCAAGATCAGTATGAATGGAATATCCTTTGTCTTCCTCAAAGCGATGGTCATAGTTTTCAATTTTTTCCAAGTCGCCGTGCATGTTCCAGTACGTCCATTTGCCATCTCTTTTTCCGAGAAACCAATGACTTTCCAGGGCCTTTTGTCCGGACAGATACCAGTCCGTCCACTTGCCGTGCATCTTTCCATGAAGAAACTCGCCCTCTGTGATCTTTTCTCCACGCTCATCCCACTTGACCCAAGTGCCAGTTTTTTTGCCTTTTATATACTCACCTTCTAGTTGCTTTTGCCCACTTCTGTACCAGAATATCCACTTGCCGTGTCGCTTTCCATCAAGCAAATAGCCTTCACCGTACTTTTTCCGGGGCCGCCAGAAACACCATCCCTTTGGCCAGTACAAAATCGTTCTCTGGGGTTCTGTCATGATAGAGGCCTCCTAAAAGGTTAATTCGAGTTGGCCAATATTGCCTACGGACAGATTTCCAAGGGATTTAAATTTAACAGGGATGGACTCCCTTGGCTCCCAGGTTTTGCGGTGGGGGTTATATTCAAAGTATAATAAAGTTTTGAACCTAAATACGGGTATGTTGGGAATCCCATAGCGCAGGATCAGCTTCATATAGCACGCGTTTTTTTGAATGAGTTTCTCATCAGGCACAGGAATGTCAGGGATCTTCAGCCTCGCCGATCTTGCCCCTGGTTCAACCAGCTGTTTGATCTCCGGTATATTGGCTAACATGGCCACCTGGCCGCCCCAATACCAAAAGCCGTCCACCCGCCAAATCAGCGCATCAATATCCCCTGTGTTTTTGATATAGATTCCTGGACCGATCGTATCCGTAACGATTTTGGGCCGAAGGGCCAAAAAGTATCCTGCCACAATGAAGAAAAGGAGCAAGATACCTATCACCAAAATCTTCTGTTTTTTGTTAAACGCCCACAGTTTCTCTTTAATATGTTTTCTTTCTTCAGACATGACTTGCGTCAGAAAAGACTGATTAATAAAATTAATAAAGCTGCATAGACACAAAAAGTGTCTTCAGCTCATCCTTCACGCCATACCTTCTAAGATCGGTGCAAAGAAGGGAATCCAATTTATTGAAGTCTTCCTTTAACCTGTTCCAAACGATTCCCTTTGCCACCCTTTTCAGGTGCTGGAAATATGGTTTTGACAAAGACGGAAGAAAAGATTCCTCAAACACGAAAAAGCTGTATAATTTCTTAAAGCTTTCGAGATCATATGGGTCCACCGAAAGCTCGAACTTCACCTTGTCAGAGAGCGAAGTAGCAAGCGCTTTCATGCGTCTGAACAAGGGAACACGTATCTGATTTCTGACAAGCTCTTCAAAGGCAGCGTATTCGGCAGCAATGGAAGCATAACCCACTGGTGGGTATTCATTCAGGATTAGATTTTCCCTAAAATACCGGCTAAAGGAGACCTTGAGGGCGTCAACGAGCATCATGAAGTCTATCTGGGTTCGCAGGAAGGCCAACTCAGCCCGAGTGGCTGAAACCATGTCTGCAATTTCGGCCAGAGAAAAAGTGCCGACATAAAGGTGCATGAGGGCGGCTGCAAAGTGCCTTTCAGGAAATATCACCCTCTTTCCCTTCAACGATGCAAGCTTGCTGTTGCCCCTCCGGTACTCTGAAATGGAATTTTCAATCCACCTATGTCCCAAAAAAATCGGTTCAAAGTCATAGGATTTTGTTCCATGGACTCGCAGCATGGGAGGTGTACTAAAAATTCGTTAAAGCGTAAGGTGGCGGCTCCGAAAATATCTGTAATTCTAAATCATGGATAAACAGAGCGCTGATGCTGATGAGGAAACTATTACAGGTAGGCAAGAATGTCAAGTCGAAGAGGGTGAGGGTTAAAGTTGGTTTATGCAGCCCTCACTATCCATGCCGCTTTGTGGCTACCACAATGTAAAGCTTTGGCTCGTCAATAAACTTCTTTATGTCGAATCCATAAGGTTCAAGTAAAGTTTTAGCCTCAGATTTTTGCGGAAAGTCATCCAGGGGAAAAGGCGATCTTTCCTTCAATGAATCAATAAATGATTTCCCCATGGGATGGCTGATCACCATACGCCCGCCTTGTCTCATCATCCGGCTTATGTTCTCAAAGCTTGTGTGTTTGTCCACAATGTTTGGATAACAAGCATTTAGAAAAACCACGTCAATACTTTGATCCGGCAGGGTAAGGTCGCGAACGTCTTCAGCTATCGTCTTTGCATACGGGTACTGCTTTTGCAAATGTGCGAGCATGACTTCCGAAAGATCGCATGCATAGATGGTCTTTGGTTCATACAATTGAATCAAGGGAATCAATATCCCTGTACCTGTACCCACATCCAGTACAACATCGCCCTTGGCTATCTCAGGAGAGGCTACAATCTTTTTCAGGTGCTCTGGAACGCCCTCCGGCAAAGGCGGGTCAAATACATGGATAAGTTCGCTGAAAAAATCCCGCTGAAGCTGGTTGATCTTCTGGATCTCTTCGCCAGTCGGCGCTTTGTAAACTTGCATATGTAATTCTATGCCCCTTCGTACAAAAACATTCAATCAAACGAGGTCAATTTTCAAAAACCTCTACCCGGTTTCGGCCCTTTTCCTTGGCCCGATACAGCGCCTTATCAGCACATTCAATCAGCTCCTTGGAATCATGGATTTTCTCGTGCGGAAATGTGGCAATCCCAACGCTGATGGTGACATGCAGCACGTTGTCTTTATCATGGATCTCACAACCTTCCACCATCTGCCGGAGGCGTTCAGCCACCTGAAACGCGGCCGGCCCATCCGTGTGATACAAAACGAGCGCAAACTCTTCACCCCCATATCTGGCAGCCAGATCGCTGTCTCTGATGGAGTCTTTGATTACACGGCCCAGGGTATTCAATACGACGTCACCTGTCTGATGGCCGTAAGTATCATTAAATTTCTTAAAAAAATCTATATCTAACAAAACACACGACAAGGCCTCATGGTACCGTCTGGCGCGCAAAAAGTCCTTTGACAACTGCTCGTGGAAATATCGGTGGTTGTACAAACCCGTCAGTCCATCTCGGTTGGCCATCTCCTGGAGCTGCCGATTTTTTTCCTGAAGGGCTTTATAGAGCTCTTGCAGTTGCAACTGTATATTCACACGGGCAACCAACTCACCTTCATCAAAAGGTTTGGTCACATAGTCCAAAGCCCCCATCTCCAGACCCTTCACCTTGTCGGCAGGCTCAGCCTTTGACGTAAGCATAATGACAGGTATCTCCTTGGTGCTGCTCTCCTCTTTTAACTGTTGACACACCTGGTAGCCATCCATGACCGGCATGATCAAATCCAACAGAATGATATTTGGCTTTTCAGATTTGGCTGCCTCCAGGCCGGCCAAGCCATCCTGAGCCACAATGACATCATGTCCGCGCTTGGTCAAAATAGTTTTTGCAACATGAGCAATCAATCGACTATCATCTACAACGAGTATCTTGGCCATAGAACAACTCCTATCATTACATATCAAAATCCGGATAATGTCTGTCGCCCATCATTAGTAGTGAATTGCTCTTACTTTTTCAAATACATAGGCAAAATATGAAACGAACAAATTAAATTTGTGCGAACCGTCAAAATGAATCGGCACCGTTCTTTTCGAGACATTGGAGAAATGGACTCACAGCGGCATCACGATTTGAGCCTATTAAGAACAATATCTGCTATATCATCCAGCGCGGCTACGACTTCAACCGCACCATGTTTGATAGCCGCCCCGGGCATACCAAACACCACCGAAGTGGCCTCATCCTGTGCAATGGTAAAAGCCCCAGCTTGCTTCATGGCCAGCAATCCTTCGGCTCCATCATCTCCCATTCCTGTCAGCTGTATGCCTATGGCATTGCAGCCTGCAGCCTTTGCAACAGAGTGAAACAAAACATCTACCGAAGGTCGCTGGTGTTTGACCGGTTGGCCGTTTTGCAGCCGGACGCAATACCCCTTGTGGTCCTTGGCCACCAGCAGGTGCCACCCCCCGGGCGCAACCAGCACCTTCCCTCTATCGAGGCGATCCCCGTCCTCGGCCTCCTTGATGTCCATAGGAAACAATGTGTCCAGCCGCTGAGCAAAGGCCTTAGTAAACCGAGCTGGCATATGCTGGACAATGACGATTCCATTTACATCGGAAGGGATGGCCCTCAGCAGTCTCTGTATAGCCTGGGTGCCGCCTGTAGAGGCTCCAATGGCAATGATTTTATCCGAGCTTCTGACTTTCGGTGCCAACCCTGCTTTTTCGGGTTTGCCGAATAGCACCGAGGTTTTGATCCTGGCTTGAGCAGCCCCTCTCACCTTGGTGGTAATCTCACGTTTCAATTTCCGAAGACCGGCCTTGACATCACCTGTGGGTTTGGCCACAAAATCAACAGCTCCGGCATCCAGGGCTTCCAGGGTGCGTAAGCTATTTTCATGGGTATATGAACTGATCATGATCACGGGGACGGGACGGAAGCTCATAAGGCGTTTTAGAAAGGTGATACCATCCATTCGAGGCATCTCAATGTCCAGCGTGATTACATCAGGCCTTTTTTCTACAATCATATCCTTTGCCTCAAACGCATCGGAAGCGGTTCCTATGACCTCAATATCAGGCTCTCCCGATAGGACACTCGTCAAAACCGATTGCACAGTGGGGGAATCGTCAACAATGAGTACGCGAATTGGTTTCATATCTTAGAACAGTATCACTGGTGATTTTGCCAGTCGTTTTTGGAAGATTCCTCTCTTGTATGCCTCTTCGTCTTCAAAGACCCGTTTGTCTTTGTTTGTGTCAAATCGTTTCAAGAGAACACGATCACTATCACTAAAAAACAAGATCTTTCTACCGCTGTTCCCTCCCAGGTCCTCCTTTACTGTGGGGATATTTTCCAGCTCCAAGAATTTTTTTGCAAAACGAATATTGGATTCGGTTACATCGCCGTCACTACTTCTGAATTTCAACACATTACCTCCCCCAAACACCTTGGCCTGAAGCGCTTGTCTTCGTGCTCCCAACTTAATAAGTTCGCCGATCAATAGCTCCATGGCAAACATACCATACCGGCCCATTTCAGAGGTGAGCATTTCATCATGGCGTACCACCCCCGGAAGCAAAAAATGGTTCATCCCAGCCACTTTTCTTCCCTTGTCATAGATACACGTGGCGATACAGGAACCGACAACCGTATATAGTACCTCCCCATTTTGAGTGGCAAAATACTCACCTGCCTTTAGCATGATGACTGTTTTCCCTAGCTTGTGGCTGTAAAATTGGTACAAGAGCGCCTATCCCTTTTTTTGATAGATGGAATGGCCAACGAGGATAAAACGCTCGTCCACGCCAATCAAAGATTCGGAAGCCCCCAGACACAGAAATCCATCTTGGTGCATAATGCGGAAGAAATTATCGATAAGCTTTTTCTTTGTCTCTGTGTCAAAATATATCATCACATTTCGACAAAGAATAATATCTACAGGGTTCTTAAAAACAAAGTTAAAATGAACAAAGTTGAGCCTGCGAAACAGTAAGTTTTTTTTTAAGCATTCCCTGACCGTGAAGAATTCGGAGGCCTTTCCATCACTTCTTTTGAAATATCTGTCGAGATATTCTAATGGTATCGGTTGTACACAGTCCATTGGATATTTACCCTTATAGGCAAATTTAAGCGCATCCGTATCGATATCGGTGGCCAAGATCTTATAGTCCCAGGTGCCCTTCCTCTCAAGCATCTCACTTACAAGCATCGCGATACTGTAAGCTTCCTGGCCTGTCGCACATCCGGCACACCATATGCGCAGTTTTTTGGTGGCGTTCTTCTGTACTGCAATTTGAGGTAATACGATGCTGGCCAGAAGTTCAAATTGTTTCGCATCTCGAAAAAATGCGGTTTGATCAACCGTAATCGTATTGATAAGTTGGCGTAGTTCCAATCCGCCTTCTTTGTCATGGAGCAAGTATCGATAATAGGCATTATATGATGTTAATCCCAACCGACTCAGCCTGGAGGCCAGCTTTCGTTGTAAAGTTCCCTTTTTTGCATGAGAAAACGAGATGCCGACATGCTTCTTGATGAGACGCCTAAACAACTCAAACTCTGTTTCGGACATGGAGAAAACCATACAAACATCCCATGCTAATCATGTCGCATCCAAGATTTCGAGTTCCTCAGGGCTCAAAAGTCGATCTATATCCAACAGGATGATAAGCTCGTGTTCCTTTTTCCCAATGGCCTTTATATATTCGGCTTTAACATTAGGGGGCAGATTGGTCGTCGATTGAAGTTCCTCGGGAAAGAGTTCCACGACATCAGAAATCTCATCTGCAATAACTCCCATAACTCTTCCTGATATCTCCGTCACAATGATTGTATGGAAAGGGGTGTAAGTGGTTTCTGGAAGATTAAACTTTCCCCTCAAGTCGAACACTGGCAGAACAACCCCCCTCAGATTCATGACTCCCCTGATAAACCCTCTCATATTGGGCAGAGGCGTGATTTTTCGATAACTGACGACTTCTTGTATCTTGAGAATTTCAATACCATATATTTGTTCATCGAGTGAAAAGATGACATATTGTTGAATTTCAGACATTAGAATTCCTCGAATCCCTCATCCAACTCTTTTTCTATTAAGTCTTCTGGCTTTTCCTCAACAGGGTGCTGCATAGCTAACGCTTCACGTAAGGGTATTGTCGTAGGAGATTTGCTTCCTCGCCTGTCTTTCTTAGAAACCACGACAGGCTTCTCAAAGTCAATGTCTTCAGCCTCAATCTCGCACTGATCGCCCAACGTAAATTTCTCGGTCATACTTTGTAGAAAGCTGGCCTTTCCGTTGAGCTGTTCTGTAGCACTTGCCAGTTCATCCACCAGTGATGCATTTTGTTCAATCACATCATTCATCTCATCCACTGCCTGGCCAATTTGCTCGATGCCTCTTGAGCTCTCATGGGTGGCCAAGGAGACCTCACTGAGGGCATCAGAGACTTGTTTACTCGTTTGAATAATCTTATTAAATCCGCCCTCCAGCTGGCCAACCCACTCTTTACCCGTGTTTACCTTATCCATAATATCTCGTACAAGGCTCTGGATGTTTTTGGCTGCCTCTGAGCTTCTCTTTGCAAGATTACGCACTTCGTTGGCAACAACGGCAAACCCCCGCCCCTGTTCTCCAGCTCGTGCCGCTTCCACGGCAGCATTGATGGAAAGAAGGTTGGTTTGAAAGGTTATTTCATTGATCAAATCCATCATCTCAACGATTTTTCGGCTACCTTCCGACATGTCATTCATGGCCTGAGCTGTCTTTTCAACGATATCTCCACCCTCCGTGGCCACGGCCACCGCGTCTTTTGAAAGACTGTCGGCCCGCTGGGTATTGGTGGCGTTTTGGCTAATATTGGATACGAGTTGTTCCACGGTTGCACTTGTCTCTTCCACGGTGGCGGCCTGTTGCTGGGTGCGCTGCGAAAGTTCCTGGTTTCCTTCAGAGATATGCCGGACTCCCCTGACTACGGTAAGGGCGGCTTTTTTCGTCTGACCGATAAGTTCCCTCATATGATCAAGGGTTTCGTTGGTTCTCTGAACCAGCTGGTCCATTGCATCATCTTTACCCTCTGTTTCAGCCCTTACTGTGAGGTCCCCCTCAGCAATCTTTTTTAAGACATTTGAAAGGCTTTCGACTCTGCGCTGTAAGTTCTTCTTTGCTTCTTCTTCCTTGAGGTAAGAATCCCGGAGCACAGCTTCTGCCTCAACTTCTTTGGAGATATCGCGGATAAGTTCAAACCCACCCAGAATCTTTCCTCCAGAATCCCTCAAGGCAGCGCCACTGGCCAAAATAGGAATATCCTTTCCCTCACCGTTTTTCATGGTGACCTTGTGACCCACGGTGGCCTCTCCGATTTCCATCGCCTTTTTCACAGGGCATCTCGTATGGCACATATCGCTTTTAAATATCTGTTCACATGTTTTCTTTCCTATAACCTCTTCAGGGCGAACACCTGCAAGTTTGGCCGCGGCATCATTAATATAGGTCACATTCATATCAGGATCGACCATAAAAAACGGCTCTGAGATGCCTAGCTTGAGGCTATTGGCATATTCTATACGATCACGGATGTTTTTGATCATCTGGTTAAAATTCCGAGCTAACGACCCAATGGAGTCCCGAGAATCATCATGGACTTCAACCGTGATATCTCCGGCTGAAACCTGACCTGTCTTTTCTGCCAACCCGTGAATACGCCGGGTTACCAGCCGATTAAATAGAAAGTTGATAAGAAGTATGATTCCAATGATCTCCATCCCAGAAAACATAATCAAGCGGTTTCTGGCTGCAGCGAGGGAGGCATAAACCTCTTTTACAGGGTGTTTGACAACCATGGCACCTAAGACGCTTTGACTCGCCCCATGGCAGTGATGACATCTGCTTTCATTCAAAAGGGGCTTTATTGTGACCAAGAAAGCATTATCGTCTTTGATTTCCGTAAAGGATTTTTTAGGCGACAAACCTGTGTTCAGTGCATCGGAAAACGCTTGTTGGGTCTCTTTTTCCCATAAATAATTCATGATGTTGGTATGAATGCGATGTTCTTCCGAGGCATAGGTGAGCTTCTGGCGGGGATCTGATATATAGACCTCAACGCCTTTCATATGGGCCTTGATGTCCTTTAGCTGTTCCTCAACGGTCTTGCTGTCTCCAACTGACATGGGATACTGAATGGCACTGTATGTGTTTTCGAGCAGACTCTGGCTCGATTCTGCCACCTGGTTCAACGCACTTTCAGTATAAAAAGACAGCGTTTGATAAAGGAATACCCCGGTAAATGCCCCGACCACCATGACCGTTGCTACGAGGATCTTAATGCGAAGTCCGGTCGTTCTTAGTAGTTTGCCTATTATGTTTGTCATAAACTTCACCTCCGCCAGTTAATGGGCACCACCGTACAGCATTGGCCTGTATCGAAAGGCGCTTACCCGTTCTTGGGTATGGCATTTTTGACAGACATCAATTGTGACTTTTCCGATGATATGATCTGGATCCTGGGTTTCTGAATGGCGTCCACCTGGACCATGGCAAACCTCGCATCCTGCGTCTTTTAATTCAGGGGTCTGCTCAATGCTGACAAAACCGCCCGGCTTGCCATATCCCGTGGTATGGCAAGCATAGCATCCCTTGACTTCATCGGACGTAAGCCCCTTTCTCATTTTTAACACGCTCTGAAACGATTTGCTTTTCCGGGCATATTTGGAAAAGTTGTCGTACTCGGCTTCGTGGCACAAAAGACAGGTATCCGAACCTACATAGGTATTTGGTTTAGAATCCTGTGCCCAAACCGGAGCGCATAGAAAAATGAAAAACATCGGGTAAACCAAGCCCTTAAACTGATTCAGTCTTTTCTTCACCTTCATGGGCCACCCCCCCTTCAAGGCCATTTTTGAAAAACATTTCCTCGATGCCAGAAAGGTCCAGAACAAGCGAGACCGAGCCATCCCCCAAAATCGTGGCACCGGCGATCCCATTTACAGTACGATAGTTTGTCTCCAGGGTCTTGACAATAATTTGTTTCGGTTCCAAAACTTCGTCCACGGGTATACCAAAGGCTTTTCTCCCTGTATCCAGAAAGACCAGCACAGAGCTGTGGCCGTTTGTAGAAGGCGTGCCTATGTCAAGGATCTTCGTGATATCTATAAGGGGAATATAATCACCCCGAAACGGGTACATTCTTTCTTCGGCCCCAAAGCTTTTCACGAGTTCCTTGTTGAATCTTTCCGTCCCAACAACAGCCTGCACTGGCAGCAAGAATGACGTGTCCTGTACCATCACATGCAAGACTTCCATAAGGGCAAATGTTAGGGGCAGGCATAAGGTAAAGGTCGTCCCCTTGTCCTTTTCCGTATGGATGTCTATGGTGCCTCCGAGTTGATCAAGCTGTGTCTTGACCACATCCATCCCAACCCCTCTGCCAGAGAGTTCGGTGACTTTTGAGCTCGTGGAAAATCCGGGCTCAAAGATAAAGCTCAGCAAGTCTTCCTTACTCAGCATTTGATCTGGCTCAATCCATCCTCGTTCAAGTGCCTTTCGCTGAATGCCCATCAAATCGATCCCTTTCCCGTCGTCACGGATCTCAACAAAGATCTTTCCCCCTCTCTGATAGGCCTTGAATTCGATGATCGCCGTGGGCGGTTTCCCCTTTGCTTGCCTTTCTTCTGGAGTTTCTATGCCATGATCAACACAATTCCGGACAAGATGTTTCAGGGGGTCTGTAATATGTTCAATAACCTCTTTGTCCAATTCAGTGTCAATCCCGGTTAAGATCACCTTGATCTGTTTTTTCTTCTGAAAGGCAAGATCCCTGGCCATGCGTTGGAATCTGCGGAAGGTTCCTTCTAAAGGAAACATTCGAACCCGTGCCACTCGTTCCTGGAAGTCTTGGTTCACCTTAACAAGGTTTTCCAACTCTTCCATGATTTCCATTTGTCCATGGCCAGCATACTTTTCAAAGAGTGCCTCGAGCTTAGCAAGTCCAATCCCCATTTCTTCACCCAAATTTACCAGGCGATCAATCTTTTCCACATCCACACGAATGGTTGTTTTGCGATAAGCCGCGCGACTTTCCTCCTGCAAGGCCACAGTTTTTTCGAGGTCTTCAGACTGAATTTTTCCATCCTCTACTAAGATCTCGCCCAGCACCTTCTGTTTTTTCAGGGCATCCGTCAATTCCTGTTCTGTAATCTTGCCCCTTTCAACAAGCAGTTCACCAAGTTTTTTGTCAGCAAGTTCTATATCAACACCCTCCCTATAGCGGCTGGTGACATCTTCAATACGAATGTCGTTGTCATCCTTGACAAACATAAAAACTTCTTCAAGTTCCTCGTAAGACCGGGTGGTCTTAATAACGACCTGCCAGGATATGTAAAGATCATACATGCAAAACTCTTCAAAGTCCGGGAGTTTGGAAAGGTCAGGGACCACCTGGACAAACTCCCCTAATTCCGACAGGTCTAGCAGAATAAGAAGTGGATCCTGGCCAGCATAGAAAAGGTCCTTTCGGAACTTGAGATCGATCTTGTAAAACCTGAATTCTTCCATAGGTTCCTTGGGAGCTTCTTTGACCGGTGGTTCAGGAACCTCTTCAGGTGAGCTTATACCATCTACCCCCAAATAGCGCTTTACCTGATCTTTTCGCTGATTGAGAACCTCTGGATCTGGTTCGGCCTCACCTTGAGATACCCTGTCAACCATGGATCGAATAAAGTCAATTGAGCTCAGAAGAAAGCTGATAAGGTTCTTTGTAACAGCCAACTTGTGCGTTCTAAGACGCTCCAGTAGGGTCTCAAGAAGGTGGGCGTAGTCCGAAATACCCATAAATCCCACCATGGCCGCACCACTCTTTACGGTATGAACCGACCTGAAAAGTTGCTCAATATCTGATGTAGATTCCGGGGAAGATTCAAGTGCCAGAAGGCTTTCTTCTGCTGATTTGAGCAGATCTTCTGTCTCGGAGAAAAAAATCTCTAAGGTCTCGTCTTGGTCGCTCATTTTGGCCACACGACTTTTCTGACAGCCCACAGGAGCTGTTCGGCTTGAAAAGGTTTCAACAGCCAGCCCGAGGCCCCTGCGGCCCGCCCTTTTTCTATCATAGATTCTTCGGCCTCGGTGGTCAGGACCAGTATAGGAACAAACTTGAAATCGGTCTCTTTCACTTTGGATATGAATGTGAGCCCATCCATCTCCGGCATATTAATATCAGTGATAATCAGGGATACAGGTTCACCTTTGTCTTTTATAGATTGCAGTTTTTCGAGGGCATCTTTACCATTTATAGCTTCTGTGACTCTGTATCCTGCATTACGCAAGCAAAAAGAAACTGACGATCTCATAGTCGGCGAATCATCTACAAATAAAATGTGCTTTTCCATCTTGGCATACCTGTCAGATCAATGCTGTCTTGAGACCGCAAAGGGTTAAGATGTTCTCTACCTCAGCAGACACTTCGGAAATTTGTAACCTAACTTGAGGCGCTAACCGTCTTTTAAAGGCAATAAGTAACTGAAGGGCTGCAGTATCAATAAATCTAACCTTGGATAGCGAAATAGCAATGTCCTGTCCGGCTTTGAGAGACCCCTCCAAGAAATCTTTGAGGTCATCCAGTTCGTGGATGGACAGTTCTCCCCGAAGGTGGTAAATGCCGTGCTCATCTTGAGTTACACTAAAGTTTTTCGCAACCATTTAAAAACCTTAATATTAAAAATTAAAACCTGTTGCAAGACATAACAACTCAGGGGTATGGTGAACGATGACTGCAAAACCCATCTGCCTGAAATACCGGCTCTGGTTCACGGCAGCGCTCCCTGTTTCCCTGCCAGGACAGACCAGGCTTGTAAAAGGATAAAAGCAAACTACATGCCAATATATTTTTCATACCATGTTTTTTACGATTTCACAACCCACAGTTGGTGACTAAAGGTGAAGTGCTCTATATTTCCGCCCTCTTAGGCAGCATTCGTGAACAAGGATAGGGATCTCCTATGCTGTCGCTTAAAGGCAAACAGGACATCCCAAGGCTGATCTGGTCGATTCTTCGTTATAAAAGTCTCGGGGGAGCGAGCAGGAATGATTTATCTTTGTACCGGGCCAGTCATCATCAAATCCCGAGGCCAACAAATCAGGCAGGAGGTCTTTGATCCAATTTATGCTTGTCTAAGGTGTCAAATTAATGCCAGCTATAGGGAATGACGGTCTTCAAAAAATGATGATATTCGTTCTGTTTTTTGAGATCCATTGATCAAATTTTTTACGCAGCCATCGCTTAAACCAAAACCTTGTATTTGGCACCAGGATCCCAACGCCTGCTAAATCAGTGATAAATCCGGGAGTAAGCAGCACAATACCAGCAAGGAAGATCAACAGGGCATCCAACATTTCCTCTGCTGGCAGTACCCCACGGTTCAGGCTTTCCCTGACTCTAATCATGGTTTTGATACCCTGAAGCTTGGCCAGATATGCGCCCAAAAGGCCTGTCACAATGACAATAAGAATGGTGTTGGCGGCCCCCAGGTAGGATCCGATCTTGATTAACAGATAGAGTTCAATGAATGGAATAAGCGTAAAAGCCAGGAACAGCTTAAGCAACATGTTTGGTAAATCCTTAGCAGTGAACTGTTTTCGGGCTGTTTCCGAAGCAGCTGCACAGTCATCTTGCAAACAGTAAAAAGCGACCGACATCTGCGTTGGAGCAATTTGTGCAACACTCATACATCCTAAACATATCCGGATGTTTCATCTTGTGTCAAGGTTAAGAAGGTAAGTTTCTTCATTGACCTCGTAATCCTTAATTGATAGGCTCCTCATGAGAATCTGTGCTCAAAAAAGGGGGCTTAAAACTTGAAAGCATGAGCCAAATCCGTTAGTTAGGGTGTTTCCCAGAATACCCGAAACGGAGGTTGACTCATGCTTGTC
>Ga0180301_10000454_pt1 | contig 31710 bp, 27 predicted proteins | sample GuaBasSediGuay16_FD_121797 | JGI IMG/M metagenome (GOLD analysis project Ga0180301, IMG submission 121797) | Subseafloor sediment microbial communities from Guaymas Basin, Gulf of California, Mexico - Guay16, Core 4569-2, 12-15 cm | ecosystem: Environmental > Aquatic > Marine > Hydrothermal... | reverse complement strand
CACAGCAAAATCGATAGGCGAACTAGCGAACAAATAGATGAAAGAAGCAGAGGAAAGAGTCAACCAATTTACCAAAAAAATTGGAGACCACCCGACCTGATCAGCTAAAGCTGCAAGTATAATCCTAATGAAAAGAAATACTAATGGAAGGATTGACATGATAACGCCGATTTCAGCTAAACTAACATTCCTATCCAACAAAACAAGTGGAATGGCAATTCCAAAACCACCTGAAACAAAACTCGTCAAGAAAGATGTGAGCAGCACTCTCCACATAATAAATCACCAAGACAAGAACTAAATACATAGAGGAAAGATATAAAACATTTATTGAATCATCTTTAAATAATATGCGAGAACGGGTTTGAAGTAAAATATAATAATGTTTGGTGTTTTAACAAATTACTTATTCTGAAATGAAGTTGGTATCCATCAAATGATAATGAAAATATCTTTAGATAGCTTTACGTTTTAGTCTTCATTTGTTTCCAAATTATGAGGATAATTGTAATGCTTATTAGTGTTAGGATTATTGGCAGACCCATGGAGTAAATTGTAGATGTTGCCTTTCCTTTTTTGACTTCTAGGATTATTGTTTTGCTTGTGGCTTTTATATGGTTAACATCTCCTTTCCAGCTGGCTTTTAAATAGAAAATTCCTTCTGTTTGCGATGTCCATTGATAGGTGTAGGTTCCAGTTTGGTCTGTTTTTATCTCTGTTAGCTTGTTGAAGATCTTTCCATCTGTGGATTTTAGAATGTTTATTGTGGCTTGATTAATAGGTGGATTTATTTTTCCTGTTATAGTAATGGTTTCACCTGTTGTAATTGTTGTTTTTGATGCTTCTATGGTTAGGGTGCTTTGAATTTTTAATATGGTTATGGTGTATGTGGTGGTTGCTCCATAGTGGTCTTGATCGCCTTCCCAGCTTGCTTCAATTACGTATTTACCTGGTGTCGGAGGCTTCCATGTGATGGAGTATTCGCCTTTCATATTGGTAGTTGTGATTTCAATGGTTGACCAGGATAAACCTTCGTTTATGGTATATCTTAATTTAACGGGGGCCATTGTGTGAGTTGGATTTATAGCTCCACTTATAACTACCTCTTCGCCAATGGTTATGTTTGATGGAAAAACTATGCATGTGATTGAGCTTGGTGACTTCTCTTCACCATTGGAATAACCTTTTGTTGATTGTTGGAATCTCCAGTCTGTATCGGAATTATTATCTTGGCCGTTTGGATACCTAGCCCAACACTGATCATCATTAGCAGTATCACTTTTTATGGGTGTTCGGTCCACCTCTCTACCTTGAGCATCAAGCAACATTATGGATTCATCCTCATTGTCCAACCACTCTTGACCACGGCTATAAACATAATATCCATATGGTTCTATCACAGTTTCTTGAGGAATAGTTATGGTAACTGTCTCCCCATGGGTTGTAATTAATTTCCAATTGCTAATATCCACTGAATTTGAAGTTGGATTATAGAGTTCAACCCACTCCTCCACTGATAGAGATTTATCATTTCCAGGTGGGTTAGATTCAAACTCATTGATTACAATATGCTCTACTGCTTGAGTGGAAAAGGCCTCCAAATACAATGTGTGTAGAACATCTGTAATGTAATTGACAGCAAGATTAAGTGATTCGCCACATCTATTTCTAAATATTGGATTGGACCAATTATAGTTTTGATCCATCCATACACATGTCAGATTTCCGTCAACATCAAATGTCGTATCATATGCAAGTTTTACAGTTGCATCATATGCCGAGATAATGTCGAGGCTTCCATCAAAGGAGAGATAAATATTGAACTCTGAATCATAACTTGAAGTTCTTTGACTAACATACTCCTCATAATCACTGTGATGATGTTCCGCTCCCCAATCGGTATTAGCTCCCATAACATGACCAAACACGGCCATGTCAGCAATATAGTGACTCATAATCCCCACATACTTAGCTGCTTCAACATAATTTCTTTCCCTTAAAAAATTCAGAGCTTCATTATAGGTGGCGGCGACTCTAACTGCCGCTGAATCGTCGATTAGAACTTCATGCAAATTGAAGTATATATGATGTAGGGCTGTGTCTCCAATACCGTCAGGAACTTGGCCATTATCAGGTAACTCTGTTGCATATAAGTACATTGCAAGATTATCCAAGATATATTGCTTCTCTTCAATAGGCAACCAATCTAAAGCATGCTGGGCAATCCAATCATGAGTACCATACTTTGGATTTGAAGGATCATCACTAAAACCACCATTACTCCAAGCGGAAACTTGAACGAATGAGGATACTGAAAGCAAAGATAGAAGAGGAATTAGAAATATGAGACGATTCATAGGAACCATGGTTAATCACATGGATTGAGAACTAGGCAAATAATTCTCTCCAATTAATTTATATATTTTTACAAAATTAGTTATGTCGCCATATAAGGCTGAATTGAGCTATACTACTTATCGCTCCTGATTAAGGAAGAATTAAGAGTGCTTGAATAATAATAATGAATTAAAAATATTCTTTGAAAACTGTTTATCTCTTTAACGTGGAGAAATGCTGTTTAAGTTTAAGATCTACTTAGAGTTAAATTACGGTCTCATTCTCACCTTAACATGAACAAGTTAACAGTAAATTAGTAAGTAGATAAAGCTTCATGGCATTTAAGAGATAAAGGATCAATTCACCTAATAGGCTTCAAAATTTAATTTAAAAAAGCAAAGCTAAAATACATTTTGTAGTTTAATGTTCATTGTATGTTAACTGGAGACCCTCTCTTAAACGATCTCGTAGTAGGCTTAATTGTTGCTGTTCCCATACTTTTAGCTGTCACGTTAACTAAGAAGATAGGTGGCGGGTATTGTTGGGTTAATAGAAAGATCATCCATTTCAGCACCATTCCAGCAGTATATGCCTATTTATACGTTTTTAATGATATTTATATTTGGACTATTTTTGCTCTAGGTTTTGTACTATACACGTTGATTCCACACTTGAAGAATAGGGAGAAGGATTGGTTTCAAGTTAAAGGTAATTTTGGCGAAGTTTACTATTGTTTAATCTACTTGGTTGTTGGATCAGTTTTCTTCTATGTTAATCGTCCATTAGCTGCTGCAGCTATGCTTCTAACCGCTATAGGTGATGGTATTACTGGAATTATCCGCTTCTTCCTTTTTAAGAGGAAGGAGGAAGCTATTTCACTATATGTCTCAACTGATCCAAATGTTCGAAAAGCTTGCAAAACCATTGCAGGTACATTGGGTTTTCTAGCTGTTGGGATTCCATTAACTGCTTTCTTTTTCGGAGTTTTAAAAGGAGTTATCATTACTTTAATTTCGGCAATTGCTGAAAAGCAGCATTTACTAGATGATAATCTTGCAATTCCAGCTGCAGTTTTAATAACTTACTATATTATGTTACCGTTCCAGTTTTAAGCAACTTGAATATCGTTAACCATTTTATATTCTAACTTTCATGGACTAATTTAATCTGCCATTAAATTGTTGAAGGTTATCTCAGCCTACGAGGTATAGTTCTTCTTGTCTTCCATTCATCCAATACATCTTATTATTAGTGAATACGGCATCATCTTCTAAAGCCATTCGTATTTCCAAGTTATTCCATTCAGGTATTGAGTTATATGTGCATAGTTCTATTGAGTAACATGTATCTTCATAGAGTGGGTAGTCACCTCTGCCTGGAACACCTTCCTGTTTGTCCCATAAACCTATTGTTGGCCCTGCTCCATGGCCGTGGAAGCCTAGTGGATGTGTATATATTCTTCCCTTAATTCCCTCATTTTCAGCTTTCTCTAGAGCAGCCTTCAATATTTGGTTTCCAGTTCTACCTACTTCGAATTCCTCAAGTAGGATGTCTTGCAATCTATTCGTTACGGTTAGCGCTTCTTTAAGTCCTTTTGGCGCATCGGATTCACCGAGCTTTAGGATGTAGGCGTTGTGTTGTGTATCTGTGCATAGACCTAGATATCTTATTCCTACATCGCAGTGTATTAGATCTCCAGGCAATATGAGTTTTCTACGTTCTTTCCGTTTCTCACCGAACTTCATTGGAGGCTGATCTGGGGCTTGAATATCCACTGTTGGATGGAACCATGTCTCCAAGCCTAATTCGAGAATTGTTTGACGTATCCACCAAACCACGTCATTTGTGGTAGTTATACCGGGATGGATAACATTGTTTGAGAAGGCTTCGCGGATTATTGTATGAGCTATTTCAAGGATACCTGGATATGCATCTATCTCAGGTTTGATACGCTTCTCCAGCCATCCGACAGCTAGACGCTCAGCACCCCTAACCCTACTCATGTATTCATCGCCTAAAGCCTTCCGCAGCAATAAATATTCGGTATGGGTTAATCCATCGCCGAAGGCAAAATTCTCTGAAATATTTATTCCGATACATTTTGGATCCCTCTCCCTAACCAATCTGGCCAAACAGGTATATTGATCCTCCTTCTCAGGATCCCAGGCAGCCTCATAATAGCCCTCAATACTATAACGAGAAAGAACTAGACGTTCAAGACTTCCATCCCTTTTAAGTGTGAAGAGCAATATGGTTCTTCTCCTAGCTGAAAGCATGGTTGCAGGAAGAAGGGAGAGCATAACTGGATCCTCATTATACTCCCTGCCAGCAACGATCCACATATCGAAGCCTTCACGCAGCATAATCTCTGGCAGAACCCTCTGCAATCTCTCCTTCAACCATTCATTAACAATTCTAGCCCTATCCTTTAGAGATAGAATCTTATGGGCAATTGAAGATATACCTGTGGAGCTGGAAGGCTTAAAAGATTCAACCAAATAAAACCCCTTTAAAGAAATATGAAATAAAGATTAATTATAGATTTCACTCTCCGATAAATATTTATTTAAATGTTGCATCAACAGTTAAGTTGACAGAGTTCTTTGAACAAACCTTTTCGTTTCCTTGATAGCGTTCAAATAATTTTCTTGTCTCTCTCGTCTATTGGAGTAGCTTTATAAGAAGAGTGAAATTGTCGTTATGTCTGCAGAGTTTTTACATACTTAACCTTTTTAATGTAACGTAGAATTTCCTGTTAAAGAATCATCAATTTATACATGGAGGCATGATGATTTGACAATAGTAGTTAAAAGAATAAATTATAAGAGAGTTGACGGATCAAATATTTCCTAATTACTATATTTATAAATAGTGGAGAGAAGGAAACAAAATTAAAACAAAATACATCGGCAAACTAGAAGACATCGTTGACTTTTATTTAGCATACTATCCTCTCATATATCAAAATTTTACGTTTGTAAAGAGCCGGGGGAGGGATTTGAACCCCCGTATAGCGGATCTGCAGTCCGCCGCCTAACCACTTGGCTACCCCGGCGACGACGAGTAGTTGAATCTAAAATTAGCTAACTAGTTAAATTTTCTATTATTATAGTTGTAGGTACTGATATCTTCGATGAAGCAACTTTGAGAGCGTATTTAGCCTTATCTACGAGCTCTGGTTTTGTTCTTATTATGATTATTTCTTGGCCTGTTTTAATTCTTGCAGCGGTTCCTATGGGTTTTCCGAATGCTTGACGCATACCGTCTTGCAGTCTATCTGCACCTGCAAAGGCCATCATTTTATTCTCCCTTAACACGTGATGTGGGTAAACTTTTATTCTTAAATGGTAGTTCTGCCGTCCATGTTCTTCCATAAGTTTGTTAACGGAGATTCTTGCAGCTTCAAGTGCATTATGCCTTATTTGACCTTTCTCTTTAGAGATTAGTTTTACTACGACTGGAAAAGTGCCCTTAGGATTCCCCATATCAAATCTAGATATCTTTGGAGGGGGAACTCCGCTGATATATTCCTGTCGAGTATAGGGTGGTCTGCTTATTCGACGGTAACATCTTCCAGGTCTTAGAGGCATTTTATTCACACTCCACTACTATTCAGCCTGTTATTAACATAGATTGAATATTAACTTTATGCTTTCTCTAAAAGGAAGATATGGGGGTTTAGGTTTCCATGTCCAACAATTCTTTCACATTTCAATTTTAAACTTCCAATTTCTCCTAATAGATTTTTCATCAATTTTGCTTGTGTAGTAAGCAAGGTTATCTTTCCATCACTGGATAATACTTTTAGAGTGGAGAACAGAAAATCTGAGTATAATTTTTTTAGAAAACTCTTTCTTCCCACTCTTATTCCATATGGTAAATTGCAGATTATTCTATCTATGTTGCAGTTCACAATTTCATCTAGTTTTTTTGCATCCGCCACTTGGAAGCTAATTTTATGATGTACTCCAGCTGCTAATGCATTCAATTTTGCACCATGTATATGTTTGGGTGAAATGTCGAATCCTTGGATAATCCTTTTTAAATTTGGATTGAGAAAGGCACATTCTATGGGTATTGTTCCACCGCCACACATCGGGTCGACTACTAGAGAATTAGATGAAACCTCTGAGAGGAAGATTAGGGCTGCAGCTAGAGTAGATTTAAGCGCTGCAGGATGATCATATATGCGGTAGCCGCGTCTATGGAGAGATCTGTCCCCAGTGGTGCATACACCTATGAAGCAGGAGGTGCCTATTACATCTACCCTGAAAATTATAGATGGAAAATCTAAATTTACCTTTGGTCTTCTCGTTATGGGAAATGAATCCTGCAAGGCTTTACCAGCCACTCTCGCTATATCAATGGATGTATATTCATGTTTGCCCAGTCTCTCACATCGAACTGCAAAGGTCACTTTAGAATTTAAGTAATCTTCCAGTGAGTTTAACTTTAAAATGTTATGATATATATCTTCTAGACCTGAACTGTCTCTTCGAATGTTGAATAATGCCAATAATATTACAGCTCTATGTATAGTTCTGGAGAATTTATTTAACTTTTCTGCTGCAAGAGAGGGGTCTTCATTTAAAGTTAAAATTAGTCTGCCTTGAATACCCATCGGTTTTAAAATGTAATGTGAAAAGAAGATTAAACGTTCAGTTTCGGCTAACGCTACATCCTCTATGCCTGGACAAGTAGTTAATAGGAGGCTTCGCATCCAAGCAATTTATACAGCTTCGCCAATGTAAATGTTATCTTTCACTCTGAGCAGTCTAACGGTAACTTTGTGTTCAAGGGGAATCTCCCCGGCATTGACAAGTGTGATCACCCTGCTTTTAGCTATCGCAAGTTTTTGGCCTTTAAGCCAGCCTGGAGCTATAGTTCTAGCCTTCACCTTTTCGAAACGTTTAAACATTATAGGAAGCTTTGGAAGCTTAATTATATTAAAATCTTCAGGTGAGAGTTTAAGTTTAACTTTAAATTTTTCTTCCCATAACTTAAGCTTTCTATAGAAATGATACCAAGTAAGCCTCTTCACTCCTTTAGGTTTCCTTCCATATTTATGTACCTCGTATTTCTGTATGCCGAGAGGAGGCCATCTTTTCCCGGCACCTATCGCTAAAGCATATGAAATTATTTTAGGCATCTCCGAATCGTTGATTGGGGAAAGCCAGACAGGAGCTATTAACAGATCAATATTTGATGAAGCGGCAACATATTCTGCCATTTCTTTCACATAATTAACATTGTAAAGACGAGAGTCAGCTAACTTTTTGGCGAGAGATGCATCTAGAGCATCTATTGAAAGGTTCAATCTGGATAGTCCGGAGTCTGAGAGTTCATCAATTAAATGTTCAGTTAGCAGAATGCCATGGGTTTGCATAGATATTACTTTGATTCCTTTAATCTCCGACAGTTTTTGTACTAGTTCAACTATATGCGGATATGTGAGGGGATCTCCAACAGTATCTATATGGGCTTCAATGTTTTTTCCACCTTTATATTTAACTAGATTTCTAATTTCACTGATCAAATAGTCTAGGTCAACTATATATTCCACCTGTCTCCACCGTGATTTTGGACCGGCGTCGGTGGAGCAAAATATACATGAGAGTAAACATGAAGATGAGGGACGAACCTGTATGATATTGGTTCCCCTATCTATTAATCCGAAGGCTATACAGCCATATAGAGGAATACCGCTATTTTCATCGATTCTTATTATTGGACGAACGGTATTACCAGTATGCTGCAAAGTTCAACCTCAAGTTAAATAAATGAAGTGATAAATTTATTTTCATCTGCCACTTTATCACTATATGGGGACCCACACGCGACGGACCGGGGGAGAGGGAGACTCCATCTATGAACCTAGGGGTACCCAAGTGTGGGACATTGATCCCCCCGCCGGGTGAGGGGGGCCGAGAGCCCAACGTTGAGAGAGCCTATAGAGAGAGAAGCAACTTCTCCCAATGAGAATAGGTGATCGCGTTTGGGGGAAAGGCCGCCTCTCACCCGCCAATATAGTCCTTCTCAAGAAACAATGGAACAATTTGAATTAAAAAATTTAATATAATGGCGTTCATTTCTTCTAATTTTAGTTGAAGAAATCGGCCTATAGTCAAAATCCTTTACCAATGGAATTACTATAACTTTCAGTGGTGGAAGCAATTTACTTCGCCTTATCCTGTTTATTTCCAATGCTCTTGCCAATGTTTCCTCACTTACAACGATTGCGGAGATTTCCCTCTCAGTTATTGTTGGACCGTAAGGATCTTCCAAGATCACTATTTCAGCTCTATGTAGCCATCCTTTATCTTTGAGGAAGGATTTCAACTTCTCTATTCTTACGTTTAGTGGAGGAACATAATGATTTTTCCCCCTTGCTAAATTGTCGCTTGTAACGCCTATAATAACCTTTTCACCTATTTCAAAGGATTTAGATAACAGATGAATATGTCCTTCGTGAAGAAAGTCGAAAGTTCCACCTACAGCTACAAGGGGATACTTGGAGGGCATATAGTTCACTCCAACTGGAATTTAACTAACAAATATTAATAAAATTCTCTATGAGGGAAATCATTTCAAATTAAGAGTCCCCAATACAGTTACGACTATGAAGAAAAGCTTATCACTAAAATTTTTAAAATAATTTTGGGGCCGAAATTTCGGGTTGGGACATATGAAAGCAATAAGCCGTAGCTCAGTAAGGGAGAGCGGCGGGCTCCAGAGCTTGCCAGCTTAAAGACCGATAAGGGATGATATAGCTCTGGAGCGCAGAGAAACCCGTTGGTCGTGGGTTCAAATCCCACCGGCCCCACCAATTCTGTTCAAATTATAGTTGGCGATACAAGTCAAATTGAAAAGAATTATTTTTACGTGAAATCTTACATTCATTGGGGAGATAAATGGGGACAGAGATTGCGAAGAGAAGGGCTGCAGAAGCAGCTTTAAAACATGTTGTAGATGGCCAAATTATAGGGCTTGGCTCCGGCACCACGATGAAACACTTCATAGATTTATTGAGCAAAAAGATTGAGAGAAAAAAATTAAATGTTGAAGTTGCAGCCTCTTCATTTCAAGTATATTTAGAAGCAGCTAGGAAGGGATTGAAAGTTTTAGATGTATATAGTTTAAGCGAGGTTGATCTCACAATTGACGGGGCAGATGAGATAGATAGCTCACTAAATCTCTTAAAGGGAGGAGGAGCAGCTTTAACTAGGGAAAAAATCCTTGCAGAAATGTCTAAAAAATATGTGATCATAGCTGATTATACTAAGCTTGTAACTAGAATAGGGGAGAAGCATCCGATTCCAATAGAAATATTGCCATTCGGTTGGAAAGGCACAATAAAAAGGTTAAGTAGATTCGGCAGAGTGGAAGTGAGAAACTGTAAAGGAGGTAAAGTTGGACCGGTAATAACGGATAACGGAAACCTTATAGTCGATCTTCACCTTGAAAGAGAATATGTGGAGATCGAAAAAATTGAGAGAAGGATAAAGAATATAGTTGGAGTAGTGGAGGTAGGAATCTTCAGCGGTCTAGCTGACATAGCCTATATTGGATATGAAGATCATGTTGAAATATTGAACCATAATCGTTAGCTTAGAAAATTAATGTAACGATATTTGAATGGAGTCTAATATAACTTTAAAACATCGGTTTGAATTTCGGTTTTCACAACAAATTTTAAGTAGCCTTTGTAGAGTGTTCCGAGTGGAAATGGAATCTCTAAATGTGAACAAAAATTGGAAAAGATGAAAAACTTAGCTTAGAAAATAGCGAAGGAGAAAAAGAAGAAAAAGAAGTCATCGCAATTCTTCTTTTGGATCAGTGGCTAAGGGTAATATATACTTTAGAAAGTGATTATAGACCTTGTCCTCATAAGGGATTCACGGAAAAGTTCATTAAAAGAAAACAGTTTGTTAAAGAAAGGCAAAATAGATCTCTGGGATCATTCCTGCTCTTTTTATGAGCAACTTTTTGCAAGAGATTGATCTCCTGAACAGATGTTTCTATATTCTGTGTTTTTAAAAGTCAACAGCTATAAGAATCTTTCTAAACAGTTTCGCCTTAAACTTTTCAGCTTCTACAATCTCTTTCTCAACTTTGTCCTTAACCAGTTTAATATCCTCATCTTTTATGTCGAATGTCGGAATCTTCTTTATCATTTCAGTAACTATGAAGTTATAGTCAATTTTCACTCCAGCTTGTTCAACGTTTTTCACATTGATTTTGACATTCATTTATGACTGTCAATTTCTTAGCTCTTTTAGCTATGTCAACATAAAAACGGCGGCTAAGTATCCGATTAACCCAACATTTGCTACTCCGCCACATACCAAGATTATGTTGAGATTCTCTGCTTCTTTTCCGCATATAGGTAACATCTTGGTTTTGGCTTCAATCATCTTTCATCTCTTCTCAAATTTTTAGCTTAATTGCTAATAGAAAACATATTTACATTTTTGTTAAAAAATGTAAAACCATGATATTATCCCTGACTAGTAAAGACCATAGTACCCACTGTGTCTTCCACACTCCCTATATTCATTACAAGGCTCCGCATTAGCCAGCTTACCGGCCAAATAATCGTTAAGCACATCTCTAACCACTCCAGAAATACCAGTAATCGTTTGAACATCCAACCTGTTAAACCAGTCAATTGCCCGTGGCCCCATCCCACCAGCAATGATAACTTTTGCGCCTTGACTTGCTATAAATTCTGGAACAACTCCTGGAGCGTGGCTGTTAAAGTAGGGGTTTTGTTTGGTTTCCACGCTTTTTATCTGACCGTTTTCCACTTCAACGAAAACGTAGTATGGGCATCTTCCGAAATGATAGGCTATTCTGCTTTCAAGACCCTTGTTTTCTTCAGATGCAAATGCTATCTTCATCTTAAATCTCTCCAGCATAGACATCAAAAATTAAAATAATATTTATACCTTTGGCTACAAATTGTAAATGAAGAAATGCTATAGCATCATAAACTTAACTCACGTATCTTCTCTCTTATAGCTAAAGAAACGTGTCTAACAGTTTTTTCTGAATACTTAAATGTTGTGAAAGGTCCAAGTTTTTATTTTAAGAACATATTCCAAGTTCAAATATCCAGCGTACTTTATTCCCAATGAATCCAGTATCTTCTTAGCACATTTACTGTGACAGCCATCAACAATTATGAGCCTTTCGATCTTCTTAATGATCATGCTTTGTCTTGGAATCTTGTTAACCAATGTGGGTAACGAGTAGATTTCAATATTCTCCTCTCCTAACTTTTTAACAACATCAAAAGCAGCTAAACCCGTTAAAGTTCCAGTATTCGATACTCCACTATTACATATAATAATTCGATCTTAGGTATTTTCAACTTTTACCTCCTCCAACATCTTAAGATAAGCGTTTTGTTATGTGGTTTGTATTCTGGTTACTTCATCCCAGTATTTTTCGTTAATGCTACAGCCGGGACCTGGACCTTGCAGGTCGTTAAAATAGGCGTAGGCTCTCGCTCTACATCCTCCGCAAATATATTTATATTTGCATTCTCCGCAACCTTTGAAAATGTCTCTGTTCCTTATTTTTTTCAGAACTGGGGAGTTTCTCCAGATGTCGACCAGTCTTTGTTCTCTGATGTTCCCCACTTTTATAGGAATGAATACGCATGGTTCGATATCTCCATTTGGTTCCATGCCGCAGTATAGTCTTCCAGCACCGCATCCACCAATAAATTCAGTTAAAGACTTCGTTCTTCCTTGGAGTGCTTCCATTGCTGCTTTGTTTGTGAAGTGGGTTGCAATCACAGGACCGAAGGCAAATTTGAATGATGTAACGGCGTATTGCGGTGCAGTGGAGAAAATGTCTAATTTGCAGTTAGTGTCGATGAGCTTTGAGTAGAGAAAATCTAGAAGTTCCTCTCTTTCTTTCGGAGTTAAATCTTGACTTATTATTTCCTTTCCTCGGCTTACTGGAATGAAGTTGAAGACTATGAAACGCCTCACATGCAGTTCTTTCTCGACGAATTCTGCCAGCTTCGGAATCTCTTTTAAATTATAATGTGTCGCCGTTGTTGCAACACCTGTATCTAGGCCTACCTTAACACAGTTTTTTTATCCCTTCTACAGATCTCCTCCAAGCTCCAGGTATACCTCTAAACTCATCGTGAGTTTTTTCAAACCCATCCAGAGAAATTTCAACATATTGGACGCCTACATCTTTCATTTTTGAGCAATTTTTCAGTTATTAAGGTTCCATCAGTAGCGACGGAAACATAAAATTCCTTGTCAGCAGCATACTTAGCCACTTCGAAAAAGTCTTTTCTCATTAGAGGTTCTCCTCCAGAGAAGGAGAGAGCGACAACTCCTGCCTCTGCAAACTCATCTATCGCTTTTTTCCTCTTCTGTTGTTAATTCGTCTAGTGCAGGTCTAGGTCCAGCGTTTTCATAACAGTGCTTACACCTTAAATTACACTTTTTGTAAAGTTCCAGACTATGAGGAAGGGTGCAGCTGTTGTTTGTGGTCTTCGTACACCATAATAACCTATTCCTTCAAGAACGTTTGATATTCCCCTTCTTACTAAGGGGCTTTTAAGGGATTCTACTAACTGTTCTTTTGAGACTTCGAAAGATTGAGAAGCCTTGTCGAGGGCTAACTTAACTGTCCAGTAGGCAAGTCTTTCTTGAACACTTAATTTTACGTTTTCACCACATATTTTTTAGGGCAACCTCTAGTTTACTGCTTCCCTCATTTCTTTTTGAAACCCATCTTAGCAATCTTCTGGAGATTGGATTGCCAAGCCATAACTTAACGGTGTTTGCAACTAAATCTGCTTCATGCACTATGTTCTCCCCCTCAGATAATTTATCACAGCTTTCACACCAATTTTTATGAAAGTAAACTGTCTATTTCTTATCCATCTCCAAATAATTTTCGGTCTGAAATAAAAGCTGATATATGCCTTCTGCAGAAAACTCTTGAGTTGTTTTTCGGTTATTCCTTTGATTTTCATTACAGGATCAATGGCAGTGTATTTACTCCAATTCTTGGTTAGTAACAAATCGTTTTCTATGGCGAAATCGAAGATCGGAGTACCTGGATAAGGAGTAAGTATTGAGAATTGAGCATAGTCTAGATTCAATTTTTTGGCAAAGTTTATCGTCTGTTTGATCGTTTGTACGGTGTCTTCTGGGAAGCCAAGTATGAAGGAGCCTAAAACCTCTATTCCAGCCTCCTTCACTATTCTTACAGCCTTTTTCACTTGTTCAAGAGTTATTCCTTTCCCTACTCCGTTGAGGATTCTTTGACATCCAGATTCTATGCCTAAGAATAGAATCCAACATCCCGCCTTTTTCATCTTTTCAACAAGTCTCCTTGTTAAAGTGTCAACCCTTGAGGATGCGCCCCAAATGATGTCCCATCCTTCTCTGATTATTCCATCACAGATTTCTTCAACTCTCTTCTGATTAAATGTGAAAGTATCGTCCAAAAATTCGATGTTTTTAGTATTGTAATCCTCATAGATTATCCTTATCTCTTCTAAAACATTTTTAGGACTTCTACCTCTCCAATATCCACCGAACAGACGGGAGGAAGCGCAAAAAGAACAGCCGAAGGGACAACCGCGACTCGTAAGCATAGTAGTATATCTGACTCCGTTGGCTTGGTACTTATCGAAGGGTAGCAAGTCTCTGCTTGGGAACGGAATCTCATCTATGTTCTTGATAAAAGGCATGGGCTTATTATCGATTATCTTATCTCCTTTTCTGAAAGTGATGCCCCTCACCTTTCCCAATGAAACTCCATTCTCAATAGCCTTAGTCAACTCTTCTACAGTTCTCTCCCCTTCACCCTCAACAATAATGTCGACGTATTTACATTCTCTCAAGGTTTGCACAGGTAAGAAAGTTACGTGAGGCCCACCCATAACAACTGTGCAGTCTTTTCTCACATCTTTCGCCATTTTAGCAACTGCATAAGCTTGAGGTATAGATGGTGTCACAGAAGTTATTCCAACAATGTCTGGATAGAAATCCTGCAGCTCCCTCCTTACATCTTCCATACGGTAGTCCAGAATATTCGAATCAATTATTCTCACCTCGTGAGTATCCCTTAACACAGAAGCAAGATAAGCTAATCCTAAAGGTGGAGATGAAGCTCCAACAACAGATTTTACAGACGAATTATAAGGAGGCGATATCAAACAAATTTTCATATTTTTGCCTCCCCAACGTGTGAAAATCTTTTCTGAAATGGAAGAGAGGTATAGACGTTTTTCGCTTTCCTCTCGATGCTCTTTACGAAAATCCAATAGGATAATGATAAGATTTTGCTGTACAATTTTTCCTTGAAGTAAGATTTCATCATTATTTTCATCCAGCATATGTCATGTCTTAAACATTCCATAGGAAGCTCCATCTGTAAATCATTCATCTGCTCCATCGTAAACCAGTTTCCATTCTTTAACCTATCCATGAGAACAAAGAACAACGATATAGTTAAACTCTTAAAATCTTTAAGGTCATCCATCAACTCAATTGTTTTAATCACATCTTCTTCAGTCTCTTGAGGTAAACCAGTTATCAAAGTGCAAGCAGGAATAAGATTGTTATTAGTCATTATGCCAGTAGCCGTCTTAACAACTTCAGTTATTTTAACCTTATAAAACATTGATAATTCCTCACCCTTAATTGCAGCTTTAAAAATTCTTCCGACAACTTTTTCAGCTTCTCCGTCTATTATGCAGACAATTCCATGCGTACCCATAAATATTGGGTTAAGCTTCAACTGCCACACACTTGGACTGCCAGCGATTATTTTGGGACCTCGTCTTTTAGCTTCTTTAACCTCGAGTTTTTCAAGCAATAAGCGAAAATGTTTTGCGACATATGGTTCTCTTGTTTTTAAAAATTTAGCGAAAATTGATGACGCGGAACCTATATCGAGAGGACATATGATGCAAATGTCTAAAACGTTGGTTTTATCTATGTAAGATTTGAGATTATCAGGGTCAACGGTTAAGACTTTGAACCCTTCGTTTAAGAGCTATGCTTCGATTTTCCTAAGTCCATAGAGTGCTTTCGTCGGTATGCCTTTAACCGTTTTTATAGGCGGGAAAAATAAGGCTTTAAAGAATCGCTCTGGGACAACGTTTGGCGGTGCAGTAGTTCCAAAACCTAAGAACTCATTGTTATGATAATTACTTATCAAAGGTCTATCCGTGGTTAACATCACATCAAGATTCGTTACACCTCATCTCCTTTCTTAAGTTTCAACATCTCACTTTTTCTACCATATTATTTACAAAACAGAAAACAAATTTATACTTTTTGTTACAAAATGTAATAAGGGAAAAATGGATGAAACAGATAGAAAGATAATTGCTTTCTTACAAGAGAATGGAAGAGTTTCGCTAACCGAGCTTGGGAAAAAGTTAGGCCTATCTCACGTAAGCATCCGAAAAAGATTGCAGAAACTCTCAAAGGATTTGCTTAAAGTTTCAGCCGGATTAAACGCTGAAAGACTCGGCATTTACTTAGCGATTATCTGTGCAGAAGTTGAAACACCTAAACGACTGCAAGAACTCATCCAGATTTTTTCAAAGTGCCCAAGAATGATATTTTTGGCCAGAACCACTGGCGCTTACAATCTCATGACGATAATGGTTGCTGAAAACGTTGAAACTTTGAACGCTATAATTGAACATTGCTCCGTCAGAGCCTACAAAGGCATCAGACGTTCAGAAGCAATAATAGCTGAAGCACCTACTATTCCAAAATATCTCCCGATAAAACTGGTTACAGATAGAAGTGCCGATGATGCCCCTTGCGGAATAAACTGTGGAAAATGCATAAGATATAAGCAGAAAAAATGTTTGGCTTGTCCCGCGACGAGATATTACAAAGGACCATTATAAAATAGTTCAACTTATTTATTCAATGAAAAATTTTTAAAATTAACATTTATTTTGTGAAAGAAAGAGAAACTCGAAAAGTATATTAAAACGGAACACGCTTTTAAATAAAGGTTTAGAGGAGATAAGAAAGCTGGCTTTGTTAAAATTCTTGGAAGAACAGATGTTGACAAAATTTTTTCAGGGATAAATTTTTGGAGTATAGAAAAGAGTGCCAATGCTTTTTCCATTACATATAATAGCAGTAACAATTACATCGGCAATCATATTAATAGCCTTTATGGCTTCTAGCTTAATTTCACTTACATAATAATTCTGCCTAGAAAGATACGCTCACAAAGTTCGTTGAGGCTCTTGCCGGTGACAAGTTCGTCCTCCAGAGACAAGGGAAGAGGCAAGCATCACCTTAGCTGACAGAAAACTTCTAACCATTCACACAGGGCGGAAGAAGTACTACAAGCTCACCGACAAGGAGACCATAAAAGACATTAAGAAAAACTCCGTTACATCTAGCACCATCGAAGCCGAGCTGGTGTTTAAGGCTCTATCATGGCACATTAGCTGACCTAGAGCAGAGAAATACTGAGTCTCAGTCTGCTGCCAAGCTGGAAGCGCAAATACCTCTGCGTGACGCCTAGCCGAACCATCGCAATACTATACGCCTATGCACGAGGAAATCGGAGGGAAGCGTCGTAGCTTATAATGGAGTTCAAGACCAACGGGAAGAATTGAGCACCGACAAAATGTTCCTCTGACGTTGAAAACCAGCGGAAGAAGGGTTGGAGAGAACCACTAAGATGTTGATCCTCAGTGGCAAAGAGCTCCTTAAAAGATTCACAGAGAAGACCCAGAGGTCAGAGAGAATAGCAGGAACGATCATAAGGTGACTGGAGGGCGACGATTGCCGAGACAAAGCTGTATCCTCCATTTTTGGACTGCTTAAATACTCACGTTTTTCTTATATTCGGTGAGTAACAATTAATATTAAAAGTGTCGCTGAGACCTTCGAAATTCCTCTATGAGCCGGATGATGCCCTCCTCGAAGCCATGCCGATCCATATAGAGGAGAGAGAATCAGCTGGAGACCCACTTGTCGACGGGCTTCTACACCAGGATCCTCGGAGTACTCACACGCTTCCCGGAGAGCCAACACTCGAGATGATCCGTGAATTTCTTGATAACTGCGTGTATTGTCTTCCAGTCGAACCCCTTCCTATCCTCCAGTGCTACTCCTCATCCACGATTTCAAAGCAACCATCCTTTTCCCTGATGGTTAACGGCTCAATAGCTCTTAACCCATACTTAGCCATCTCTGATAGCAGTCTGTTCTTGATGTCCTCGGTCAGAAGTTGCGTTCCATGAATTAAGTCTTAATTATGGCTTCAAACTCTTCTTTGAAGAGTAAGCTGTCGGGCGTAACTCTAGAATCTTTCTCTTTTACTCTGAGGTTTATCCAGCTGGCTTCTTTCGGCATTGGGCCGATTCTGCTGCAATACTTAACCTTTGCATACTGAATAAATTTTTCTGAATACAAGCTTGTAGTTGTGCTTTGGCCACTCCTTGTATGGCTGACTGTTTATCCAAGCAACGACTTTCTCGACGTCTTCTCTCTTCGCCTTCTTCGGATTGAAGTCCATAATCCTTAGAAGAAGTGGAAGGTGTTCAGCGTACTTTACAATTCTGCCTTGTGAAAGTCCGAATACATCTAGATGATCCAGGAACTTTAACGCTAGACGATTATACCTTAGCTTTGAAATATTGCTCTTGAACCGTTCCAGCCTATCAGAATAATCATTTATGTCGATCATTCCATTTTTATAAGAATTTTGAGTATTTAAAGGCGTCTTTAGGGTTTTAGACCGACTAGATGAAGCCCCGGGCGGGATTTGAACCCGCGACCAACGGCTTACGAGGCCGCCGCTCTAACCGCTGAGCTACCGGGGCAACATTTATCTAATCAGCTTCTAAATAGATTATTGCTCAAAATTTATATTTAATTCCGTTTCCGGTTATTGGAAGATCAAATTATAATGTATGGAGGAGTCAACATGGGTGGAGCTTCAGTCACAGCCAAGTATAATATAACAGTTTATTTCGAAGTTGAAGGAATAGTTGAGAAACCTGATGTGATCGGGGCGATCTTCGGGCAAACTGAAGGATTACTTGGAGATGAGATGGATTTACGTGAACTACAGAGAACGGGGAGGATAGGTAGAATACAGGTTAAATTAGAAACACGTGGAGGGAGAACTACAGGAGAAGTGGTGATACCGTCAAGTTTGGATAAGGTGGAGACGGCTTTAATGGCAGCTGCCATTGAGACTATAGATAAAGTCGGCCCATGTTCCGCTAGATTTTATTTAAAGGATATAGAAGATCTTAGAGTTGCAAAGAGGAAGAAGGTTATTGAAAGGGCTAAGGAGATTTTGCGTAAATGGGAAAGGGAAAAGGTTCCTGAAACTAGGGAGATCATAGAGAAAATATTAAAGGAAATTAGGATGGCAGAAGTGATAAAGTTTGGCGAGGAAAAATTACCGGCGGGACCGGATGTACCTTACGATGATACTGTGATCATAGTGGAGGGAAGAGCCGATGTGATAAATCTGCTTAGACATGGCTATAGAAATGCCATTGCGATAGAGGGAGCATCTATTCCTAAAACGATAATAGAGCTTACCAGAAAGAAAACGTCGATAGCCTTCGTAGATGGAGATCGTGCAGGGGAATTAATATTGAAGGAACTTCTACAGGTAGCTGATATAGATTATGTTGCTAGAGCACCGCCAGGTAAAGAAGTGGAGGAATTAACAGCGAAGGAGATAGTTAAATGTCTTTCTAACATGGTTTCCGCTGAGAATTACATTACTCAAATAGAAAAATCAACATTGGAGAAGCAGAAGTTGAAGAAGACTGCGATCCAAGTAATTCCGGAAAAAGTAAAGGAGAGGATAAGAGAGTATATTGGTACACTTAAGGCGACAATATATGATGAAAAATGGAACGAAATTAAAGAATTGCCGGTAAGAGATTTAGCTGAAGAACTTCATAAAATAAGAAATGCACATGCTATAATATTTGATGGTGTTATAACTCAGAGAATAGTGGATCTAGCTGGGGATAAAGATGTAAAGATTATTGTCGGAGCGAGGGTGGGAAGTATTACTAAGAGGCCTGTAAATTTAACACTTTTAACTTTCGATGAAATTCTTTGAGGTTTATGTAAGATTGGAACAGTCTGTGAGGTTAACAGTCATGGAGATCGCTTAATAAACCAAGAGTCTAGAGTAGAAGTTTTTCTGAGGAAATTTCTTTCAGTTACGTTAAATATGGAAAGTATTCTCAGTGCAGCAGGAATTACTTGTTTTGAAATATAGTAATCAATGTCAATGTCGCTGTAATTCACCATGAAATATGGTTTCGCCCTTTCAGATAATTTTTTGGAATCTCCTTTAGTGACCACGTATCCCACTTTGTCACCTACATTTATAGCGTATCCCATGTCGATTAGTGATTTTGCAACTGCTACATGTGGAGGAACAACTTCATATTTATCTATGGGTCGAGATATAGTCTTCCATATAATCAGCTTTTCAAACGGTATTTTCTGTCTTTTCAGATTTGAAATAATGCCATTTACATATTTTATTGCTGGGAGAGGAGATTTAGCTTTGAGAACAAGCTCTATGACTTTCAGCTGGACTTCCTGTGCAAGTTCGCACCAGTCGCCTCTCACAGCTTCAAAGCCTATGACATCTATTCTGCCGTCTGGAAGGAGACCTGCATATCTCTTCGCAGCTTCAGTGAAGAGGCAAACAGTATAAATTTTATCGATTTTTATGTTTAGTCCGAGTTTTTTCTCAACAGTCTCTATAAATTTGCTTATTTTTTCCGGCTCATTCACTACAAATATTGAATCGGTATCGCCATAAACTATTTTAAGTGAATATGCCTTTGCAATACTTATAGTTTCCTTTATGATTTTTCTTCCAAATGCAGCTGTAGCTTCAGCGCATGGTTTAACATACCATCTGGCACCTAGCCAGCCTGTATAGCCATAGCAAGCGTTAGCAATAATCTTTACAGCTTTTTGGCGGTTATCGAGGAGGAGATACTCTAAGGAACTGGGCTGCAGATTTTTAAGTTGCTTTTTAATTTCACTTCTCAAAGACAATAGTTTTTCTAGAACTCTCTTATAGAAGCCTGGAGGATGTTTTCTGAAAGGGTGACCTACTTCAGGAGCCATCCAAAATTCTTCTGGAGATAATTCTTCGACAGATGGCAGATAAGTGTCAGGGCTTATATTATATTTTATCATAATGTTCGGGTACATTGAGGAGAAATCTAGAACAGCTATATTTTCATGCAGACCGCTTCTAGGTTTCAAAACGAATGCACCTTTATAAGGATAATATGGACGTTCAGCTCTTCTGGGAATTAACTCATTATCCTTGACCGCCTGTCTTATAAGAAACCATTCAACTCTAAAACCGACGGGTGCTGCTAAAACTTGATCCAACGGGAGGCCTGTAACATTAGAGAGTTGGGTTATAAATGGCAAGGCTTTCTTGAATATTTCAAGTATAATTTTTGCCGATAAAGCTGAATGCTTAGACAATAATACACGTTTCTCTTTGTTTTTCCAGTAAGAATATATTAGCGGAGAGGTAATTAGCTTCTCCCCCTCCGGCAAATCGATACCTAGATATTCCGCTATTCTCGGCAGTGTTTTAATTTTTATTTCATATAATGATTCTGCGTAGTCCATTAAGTCTATGTTCGCTCTTCCAGCGATGGATATATGTCCATATAAGCTTGTTTGAGGAGAAGAATACTCCCTACTTATGTTTAAATTTTCATCTAAAATCTTTGCACGTGAAAGCAGAAGTGGCCATGTAAATTTATTTATGTTAAAACCTACAATGATATCCGGATCGAAGTTAAGAATAAAGCTTGAAAAGGAGGACAATATCTCTTTTTCATCCATATCTTCTAGGAAAAACTGCTTCATAATGCCAGTGTTTGTAGCTATGGAGATTAAGGCCACCATGCTGGTTTCAGGTTTAGGAGACCCTTTCGGACTATACCATTGCACATCGAATGCAAGAATTTTCAGTTTTGGAAGAGTTACTCCTCCACCATTATATAAAGACATGCTATTTAACATGAAAATTTGATCAACCGAAACATTGCTGCTTCCCTTAAATTCTTCGACATTAGCCAGGTACCAATTGCAGGGATAGATGTCTTTATCTATCAGATATCTCATTGAATATCTTATATCTGATTCTAAGATTTCGGAGACTAGAGGATGCCTACGAATTTTATTTTCCCATTCATTGAGATATAACGGTGAGATTAGAGTTATCTTAATAACTGTGATCGGTTTTCCGAAATAATATTTCTCCGTTTTTTCGACGGATAAAACTTTTTTATCAATTCTTGAAAGCTTCTCCAATTCTCTGAAGAGGGCTTCCAAACTGCTCTGATTCTTCGGAACAGCATAGAAGTATGGTTTAAATGTCCTGTCAACTAGAACTATTCGTTTGTTTTCGCCACTTATACCCCACAATTTTATTTCGCCACAATCTTCTGAGGATGTATAGGTTATGTCTAGTGGCCAGAATAGCAGTTTATCCACATGTCAGCCCTCCAAATAAAATTTAACGTGAAAACTTATGTTTATATCTCTTCCATGAAGATTCAACCTATAACTTTGAACATAACCATTGCGGATTCTCCATTCTTATAATAGTTAGAAATGACGTATGCCTTTTTATAACCAAGTTTAAGATACAGGTTTTGAGCTGCAGAATTGCTCACTCTAACTTCTAGGCGGAGAATTATGCAACCTAAATGTTTTAAACGTTCTTCAGCATTCAGCATTAAGAGGCGGCCTATTCCCCTTCGGCGGAAATTTTCATCCACCGCAATGGATAGGATGTGTCCCAGATAATTGTATCTGACAGTTGAAATTATATAGCCAACTACTAAATTATCTAATTCGGCCACGAGGAAAGTGTCAGGGGAAGATAACATTAGAAATCTAAGTAATCTTTTGGAGTATGGTTCTAGAAAGGAGCGTGCCTCAATGTCATATATTCTGGGAATATCGGTTTCTAAGGCTCTTCTCACAATTAAATCATTTAGGGACATTGAAGAAGCCTCCATACAGCTAATAATAAATAAAAAGTTGCAAAGATATTATTTTATTTGGAGGTTTAAGTTATGAAGTTGAAATGGTTAAGCCATGCAGGCTTTCTCATCGAAATCGATGAAAAAAGATTACTGATAGATCCGTGGATTAAAGGAAATCCCCTTGCTAAATGTACTTTGGATGAATTGGATGGGATAGATGCAGTTTTAGTAACCCATGATCACAGCGACCATATGGGAGATGCCATTGAAATAGCCATAAAAAATAATGCTAAATTTATAGGGATCTATGAGTTAAGCCAATATGCAGCTAAAAAGGGAGTAAAAAATGTTGTAGGTATGAATATAGGTGGAACCATAAATTTGGAGGGGCTAAGCATTATAATGGTCCAGGCATTCCATTCATCCAATATTGGAATGCCCACGGGATACATAATTAGAGAGAGAGAAGGAGTTTACCATGCAGGGGATACGGGGCTATTCTATGATATGAAATTGCTGGCTGAACTTTACAAACCTAGAGTTGTACTTCTACCAATAGGGGGACATTTCACCATGGGGCCGAGGGAAGCTGCCGAAGCTGTGAAATTGATGGATCCTGAAATTGCCATTCCCATGCATTACAACACGTTTCCCCCAATCGTTCAAGATCCCAATAAATTTAGAGAGATAGTTAAGGAGAAAGCTCCCCGCACAAAAGTTATCATAGCAGAGATAAATGAGTGGATAGAAATATAGATGAATGTTAATAGTATCGGTGAGCAAAGCTGAATTGAATATGCCTGAAGAAGAATTAAATGTAAAGGAAATGGAAGTCATTAAAAACATATATGTAAATAATGGTAGAATTACGGTTAAAGCCCTCTCCCAGATGAGTAAAATCGATTTAAACACGCTTAACTCGATAATTGAAAAACTTCGGAAACTTGGCATAATTAATAAAAGGGAAATGACCATCAGAAAGGCAAAAATAAGCAGGAAAAGAGGTGGAAATGAATTAGCAGAGAGATTACTGTTCAACATATTGAGAAAGAGAAGAAGGAAGGAGATAACGATTAAAGGTTTAAAGAGAATTCTGGGAGAAGAACTTGCAACAATTGCTATTGGCAAGGGTATTGATATTGGTTTAATTAAGATAGAATCGAATAAAGTAAAGCTGATAAAAAGCAACTTTCCCTATACATTGGAAGAAAAAATTTTGGAGAGAATTGTTGAGGGAGAAGAGGTCATAGTGGAAAGGTTGAGTAAAAATGTTGAAGAAGCATTGAAAAAATTAGTGGACAGGGGACTTATAAAGCTGAGAGAGGAAAAAGTGAACAGTATTACTTTAACTGAGAAGGGATTAGAAATTGCGAAGAGGCTGAGAAAAATGGAGATTACTGGAGCTTTAGATGAGAATGATATTGTAGAGGAAAAATGGAGGAAAAAGAAACTTAAAAAATATGATTTCAAGACGCAGCCACTCCCTGTGAAATTCGGAGAAGAACATTTGGCAATACAATATTTAAGAAGGATAAAAACATTTTTAGAGCTTTATGGATTCGTCGAAGTTGAGAGCGGGGTGATAACAAGTGAGCTTTGGAGCTTCGACATGCTTAACTATAATCAGGAGCATCCTAGAAGAGCTATAAATAAATTATATTATGTAAAGAACGTCGAGTTGAAGGAGGAAATAAACTTTGAAAAGGTGAAGGAGTATCAGGAGAGTATTTGGGGATATAAATGGAGCAGGGAGAGAGCGAAGAGAGTTATACTGTCGATCAACCCAGCATCCTTTCTCATTAGAACTTCCAGTAAAAACACTAACTTAAAAAGAGTTTATACAGTGTCTAGGGTTCTATTAGAGGGGAGATGGGAGGATGGAAGACCATTAGAAAAAATATTAATTGGAGCATTAGACTATTCGCCTAATGTAAATCTCAGCAAACTTTTATATTTATGTAAACTGCTGCTTTCACATTTAGGATTTGAAGAATTTTCAGTATCTCCAATATATTTACCATATGCTAGACCTGCATTTAAAGTTGAAGTTCAGGGAAACGGGATAATTGAAGGAGGCTTACTAAGGCAGGAAATATGTGAAGTATTAGAATTGGATGGTGGAATTGTTTTTAACATCGACTTAGAGCATATAATCAAATGCAGAGTGAAGGATTTCAAATGTTTCTCAAAGAAGCTTGAAGCCTTAGGAAAAAGGTGAGGAATGTGGTGAAGGTAAGAGTAAAACTGGAATATTTAAGTGAACTTATAGGAGAGAAGATTAAAATCAATGAAGCTATAAAACTTCTAAGTTTAATTAGATGTAATGTAATCTCAAAGAAGAACAATAGATTTTTAGTTGAGGTTCCATATGAAAGAGCAGATTTATACTCAGCGGAGGGAGTTGCAAGAGCATTATTATTTTTGAGAGGAAGAGAGATCGACCTTGGCGGAAGAGTGGAAAAAGGCAATTATATGATTTCCGCTAGAGAAGCAGGAAGAGCCGTACAGCCATATATAGGTGGAGCTGTAATAGAGGGGTGGAGAAGTAGCGATGAAAGTAGAATACAGGTTGAACAGTTAATATCTAATCTACAAAAATATTATTGTGGAAAGAGGAGAAGAGCGTTCATAGAAATTCATGACTTATCGAATATTCAGTTCCCACTCAGCTATACATTGATGAAAAAGAGGAATATAAAATTCAAACCGCGAAATAAGGGGGAAGAGATGAACGGTGAGGAGATGCTTAAGGAACTCAGAATGGAGCATTTCTTTGCAGGATTAGAGGAGTATCCGGTGATTATAGATGCTGGAGGCAAATTTATCTCCATGCCGCCTATAACAGGTTCCGATGAAACAAAATTGCCCTATGAGAGTAATGTTCGCCGCTTAAATTTAATGATTATTATGACTGCTGAAACCCGAAAACTTCTCGAAAGAATATTGAAAGTTGTCTGTGCAAATATACTTCAAAATGCTGAAAAAGCATTTCAGATGGAAGTGGCCTACAGGGAAAATGTACATTTAACTCCAAATGTAAATTGCCGGTCGATCAATACAAGTTTCCATGAAATTTTAAAGATTATTGGAAGTAAGATTGATGAAATGATCGTTCTAAATGGTTTACGAAGAGCTGGATTTAAAGTAAAAGAACGGGAAGGAGAAATTGAAATAGCTATTCCATTTTATAGAATTGATGCAAGAAATATTTATGATGTTATCGACGATGCTTTGTCGATAATGGGATATGACATGTTAATACAAGATGGATTAGAGATTACAGTTTCGAAGATTGGTAGACCGCTAAATAAAGAAGTCATATTAGATAGATTAAGGGATTTGATGGTTGGATTCGGTTTCAAAGAGGTTTTAACTAGCCTTTTTTTAAAGGAGAAGAATAGGTTGGGGGGAGAATTAATAGAAATCTCCAATCCATCATTGTTAGAATATAGATTTTTACGTAACACTATAATTCCGAATTTATTGGAAGTTTTAAGAGAAAATAGGCATTTAAAGAAGCCTATAAAGATCTTTGAGATCGGGGAAACATATGAGGGAAATCCTCAAAGAGGATACGTTAAAAATTATACTTTAACCGGAGTTTTCATGTATCATAGAACCTGTTTTGAAAGGATACATGGAATAGTGGATGTAATCCTTAAACTTTTAAATGTAAAATATAGGCTTAGCAGAATACGTAGCAATTATTTTATGGATGGGAGGGCAGCAGGCATCATCTGTAGAAATAGACGGGTGGGAGTTTTAGGGGAGATAAATCCCGAAATTCTTGTGAAGAATAGATTGACAAGTCCAGTTACAGGGTTTGAAATCCATGTGAATAAATTGATGGGGCCGCGGAGATTTGAACTCCGGTCACGGGGACCCATTGGGGGATTAAAGCTCTAACCCCGCAGCCTTCCAAGCTAGCCTACGGCCCCAAATCCGTTAGAAACTAATTAACCGAAATGCTTGAAAAATTTTTCCGCTTATACTGCTAAGATTTTTATGTCTCCAAATAGAAGAGAATTAATGGGGCATTAAACTTCACGGTGAAATATTTGTCGATTGAAGAGAGAATAGCAAAGAGAATTGCAGGGGAAATAGTGCTTTCAAATAAACCTTGGAAGACTATGCGTAAGTGGAGGGAGATGTTCAAGATCTCTCAAATCGAAGTTGCATCCAAAATGAACATTTCACCTTCAGTTATAAGTGACTATGAGGGGGGAAGAAGGAAGTCTCCGGGCTCACGTTTCATAAAGAAATTTGTGGAAACATTGATTGAGATAGATAAGGGGAGGGGTGGACCAACCATTAAGGAATTTGAGAAATTGATTGATCTCTCCGCAGGGGCAATATTAGATATGAGAGAATACTCTGAGCCTATAAGTGTGAAAGAGCTTTGCAGCATTATTGAAGCCGAGATCATAGCATGTGCACATTTAGGGGGTAGGAAGATATTCGGCCACACCGTTGTGGACAGTATAAGATGTATCGAATCCCTATCTGGAATGGAATTTCTAAAACTTATGGGAACCACTTCGATGAGAGCACTAATCTTCACGAAAGTATCTATAGGAAAATCACCTATGATTGCTGTGAGAGTGCATCCGATAAAACCAGCGGCAGTAATCATGCATGGTACTGATCATGTTGACCCGTTGGCTATAAGATTGGCGAGAATTGAACAGATACCGTTGGCGCTTTCATATATAGAAAATGTTGATAAGATGATAGATAGGTTGAGAAGAATAGTTTAGCTTGAAAGAAAGGATAAAATTTACCTATAATTATAATATTATGATAGGGGAGTGTCTACGGATAGAAGAACAACCTCGGAAAAAATTCTAAATGCAATTTCAAACAGGATAAGAATTGAGATCATTAAAAAATTAAGTAGGGCTGGAGAGTATAGTTTCACCGAACTTATGACTGAGCTGAACATGTCGCCGAGAACGGATGCAGGTAAATTTGGGTATCACATAAAGTTATTATCCAATAGCGGTATCATAGCAACAAATCCGAAAAATGGACGATATATATTAACGGATCTAGGTAAAATGCTTGCAGATTTAATCTGGGAATTAGAGGAGATAACAAGAAAGAAGGAAAAGAAGATACTTGTAAGAACATCGGAGTTAATAATGGAGCCTTTTGAACGAAGAAAGATCACGGAAGCTTTAATGCGTGAGGCTAGAGCTCCAAGAAAGATTGCGGAAATCATCGCCAAAGAGGCTGAGGAAAGGATCTTGCAGAGTAATATAAGTTATCTGACTGCACCTTTAATAAGGGAGTTCGTTAATGCAATATTGCTTGAGCAGGGATTAGAAGATTATAGACATAGTTTAACTAGGCTTGGACTACCAGTTTATGATGTTGAAAGGATGCTTGAAATGAGCCGTCCAACTGCCTTGGTTCCAATAGAGATACATGCCAAGGCAGGTAATGCCGTGATGAGCGAGTATGCACTTATGAAAGAATTACCCCGCAGAATATCGGAAGCGCATATGTCCGGAAGTATACATATAAGTAATATAAGCTGTTGGGGATTGAAACCAGCTACAATACATCATGATGTTTCATTTTTTCTGAAGTATGGTCTCAAGTTAGGGGAACTTGGATATATATTTTCAAATAGTAGAGGAGCAAGAAGCTTCAAGGAGGCTTTAGATATAATTTTGAGACTAGCCTATATTATGCATAGCAGCATCTCGGTTGGACAGGTGGTAGACGATATAAATGTGGTTTTAGCTCCGTTTATAAGGAACATGAAATATGATGAGATAAAGAGGGAGATAAAGGAACAGTTGATACGAATAAACCAGTTATTCTCCTATGAGGGAAAACTTTTACCTGTCGCTTTTGGAATGAGCATAAAGGATGAAAGCGAATATTTTGAAGAGGAATTAAGTCTTTTCAGAGCGTTTATGGAAGTTATGTGTGAAGGAGATCATTTGGGCAGACCTTTCCTGACGCCGCTTCCCATAATCAAATTGAGAGAAAAAGATCTCGATAAATATGAGGAGGAGGTTCAGCTGCTTTGCAAGTTGATATCCAAATGGTCGACACCATACATAATCAATTTGGATTGGCAAACCAATATGGCGGTAAGCTACTGTTGGGATCTTTCAAGGCTATCTAAAGGGGAGGGAGATGTTAACAGGTTGAAGCGAACCGGGCAGTTAGACAGCGTTTTAATAAATCTTCCGAGAATAGCTTTAGAGGCAAATGGAAATGATGAAATTTTCTTTTCTAAATTGAATGATGCTATAAGCATAAGTATTGAAGCGTTAAGGGAGAAGATGAGGATTTTAAAGAAGAGGATGAACAATGGGCTTCTAGCTTTGCTCACAATGAATGCTGGAGATGACCCCTACTATAATTTGGATGACGCTTATGGAAATATTGGGTATGTAGGTTTGTCTGAAGCAGTTAAGATTCATACAGGGGAAGAGATGACGGAAGATGATGATGCTTTAAGATTTGCTGAAAAGATAGTTAATTACATGGTGAGAAAAACCTCTAAGAGAAGAATAAAAGTGAAGGTTAGCGGAATATCAGTGGAGGATCCTGGTAGAAGACTTTTGAAAACGGATATTGCCAGATTCGGCATTAGAAGTTTGCAGGAGGAGCTTGGCAGAAATCTGAATAAATACACTTCAGGGACCAATGTTCCCTACGAATTAAAGATACCGTTAAAAACAAGAATAAATATTGAGAGTAGATTTCAAAGAATGACTTTGGGTGGACATGGACTTAACATCTTCCTTAAAAATCCAATTCCCGAGCCAAATTACCTATTCAAAGTTTTATCGGAGCTTATTGAGAGTAAAAAGTTAGGGGCATTCACATTTTCAAAGGACTTCACATATTGTAGGAAATGTGGAAGCATGAGTGACGGATTATATGATAGATGTCCAAAATGTAGAAGATCAATTAACAATATAGTTAACTATGTTAAGGAAGTGAACGTTTATCAACCCGTCAACATTATTAAAGCAAGATACAGAAATAAATATATTATATGAGCAAGTTTATATGGCGCCGAGTATTGACGCTAGAAGAGCCATTCTAACGAGAAGCCCATAGTAGGTTTGCTTAAAATATTTAGCGTGTCGTGTGCTATCTATTTTAGGATCTAATTCACCAACTCTTGGAAGAGGATGAAGAATTATCAAATCCTTCTTACAATTGGATAACATATCAAAAGTCAACTTGTAAGAACCTTTGACACGTTCATATTCGGTTGGATCGGGAAATCGCTCTTTCTGGATTCTAGTAACATATATAACGTCGGATGTTTCGATCACATCCTGCAGAGATTCATTCTCCAATATTTTAACTCCAGATCTACGTAGATCTTCGAGAATTTCTCTTCTCATCTTTAACTGTGGAGGTGAAATCAAAGATAATTTCACATCATAATATGAAAGCGCATATGCAAGTGAGTGAACTGTCCTTCCATATTTGAGATCGCCGATTAAAGCTATTTTTAAACCATCTATTTTTCCCTTCTCCCTATATATGGTATATAGGTCTAGTAAGGCTTGTGTGGGATGGGAAAGGGAACCTGAACCTGCATTAATCACGGGAATACTTGAAAACTCGGCTGCTAGCTTGGCAGCACCCTCTAATGGATGCCTTAAAACTATGATGTCAGCATAATTCTCCACAACTCTAACAGTGTCGGCAAGAGATTCTCCTTTAGCAATTGACGAGACTGCTGGTTCGGCAAAGCCAATTACATCTCCACCTAAACGGAGCATTGCAGCCTCAAAACTTAATCTAGTACGCGTACTGGGTTCGAAAAAAAGGCATGCTAGAATCCTTCCTTTAAGAATATCTGAACCTTTCCTTGCAACAGGCTCCAATTTATCTGCAATTTTGAATAAATATTCTATTTCACTTCTCTTGAAACTGGTAATTTCGATGAAATCTCTTCCTTTAAACGTCACAGCCCTACATAATTTTAGAAGTTAAAAATATAAAAAGCATTCGAAGATAAGAGGCAAAACATATAAAAAGAGAAGGTAACCTGAATAGTTGAAGGAAATGTTGAACCTAAAAGAAAAAGAATTAAAGGTACAAAAAATTAAGAATGGAACTGTAATCGACCATATTGCCGCTGGATATGCTTTAAGCGTACTAAGAATTCTGGGAATAACTGGTAAAGAAGGAATTACAGTTAGTGTAGTAATGAATGTTCCAAGCAAAAAATTAGGGAAAAAAGACATAGTCAAAGTGGAAGGCAGAGAATTGAAGAAAGATGAGGTGAATAAGATAGCATTAGTCGCGCCGAAAGCCACAATAAATATAATAAGAAACTACAAAATAATAAGAAAAGACAGAATACGGTTACCCAATGAAATTGAAGGGATCATATCATGTATAAATCCAAAATGTATAACTAAAGGTGAAAGAGAACCGATAAAACCAAAATTCACAGTAATATCAGATAAGCCGATAAGGCTTCGATGCAAGTATTGCGGCACAATACTTGAAATAGACGACATAGAAAAACAACTTTAAGAGATAAGTTTTATCATACAAGTTTAAAAATAAATCATAAAAGTAGCAGCAACATGGGGCCGTAGTCCAGTTTGGAAGGACGTCGCCCTCGGGCGGCGAAGGCCGTGGGTTCAAATCCCACCGGCCCCACTTTTATCTTCATTTAATTCAAAGTTTCATCACTTTCAAACTTTTACTACGAGTTAACCTTTTCCTCTTTTACTGGTTTTAGTGGACTATATAAGTTTCACAATCCGAAAATAACTCCGCAGGCACTCAAGTTAAATGGAGGTGAAAACGAGAGCATAAAAAGGATAGATGTCATTTAGTTTTGAACGTAATGCTAGATACCATATTGGATAAATGATGTATAATATTGTCAATATTATAATTAGTTTTAAACATGTTTTCATATTTATTTGTATTTCTACTAATAGGGTTAAGTTTTCATTTGGACTTGTAATGTTTATTGGGCTGCTTCGAATTAAATTATTTTAATTTGTGCGGAGTTCCATCTGAAGGCTTTGGCATAGTTGTATAGAAATTCAGCTACATTAACTTCACATGTATATGCCTCTGCTCTACCCAAATAGATTTTATCAATATATTTTTAGCTTTATTATGTCCAGCGAAATATAATGAAAAATCCAGCGTCAAAGACGTACTTCCTTTTCATTCTTCATCCTCCTAAAGGCATGAATAAGCTTTATAACTTCTAAAGCCTTTTCACCGTCGGCTCCAAAGGCATCTCTAAGACTTTTGGAACATTAATCTTATTTCATCACCTTCAACAATAAGATCTAAATGTGAACCTTCATATATAT
>Ga0180301_10000453_pt1 | contig 31712 bp, 39 predicted proteins | sample GuaBasSediGuay16_FD_121797 | JGI IMG/M metagenome (GOLD analysis project Ga0180301, IMG submission 121797) | Subseafloor sediment microbial communities from Guaymas Basin, Gulf of California, Mexico - Guay16, Core 4569-2, 12-15 cm | ecosystem: Environmental > Aquatic > Marine > Hydrothermal... | reverse complement strand
GAGAATATTTTATTAGTTGCATTAGCCACAGTAACCGTACTAACATTGCTGATATTGATCAATATAGGATCTATGAAGACCAAGATTAATATGTAGCTTTCTATTATTTTTCATATCTACTATTATTTTAGGGAAACTATATATTCTATTTCATGTATATTCCCTTTACTAGAGAATTATATGGGGTGATAGAGGGTATGAGTAAGACATATGCTACTCTTGGAGAACTAAAACCTGGCAATTTCATTATCATTGGTGGTGAGCCCTGTAAGATTGTTGAGATGAGTAGAGCTAAGACTGGTAAGCATGGTAGCGCTAAGGCGCATGTAGTGGCTATTAGCTTATTTACTAGTTCTAAGAAGACATTTGTAGCACCAGTTGATCAGAGGGTTGAGGTTCCTATTATTGATAAGAGGATTGCACAAGTAATAGCTGATATGGGTGACTTAGTTCAATTAATGGATATGGAAACTTTTGAAACATTTGAGGTTGAGAAACCAGGTGAGCCAGATCTTGCAGAGAAGCTAAAGCCTGGCGTTGAAGTAGAGTACTGGGTTGTATTAGGTAGGAGGCTTATTGTACGTACACGTGGAGCATAAAATCTATACTCCACCTTGTATAATATCAAGTCTTTTAAGTAAGGATTTATCGAGAGTTGATCGTATATCTCGTTCAATAGCTTTAAGAACATATATTAACTATATATCAAGGCTCTCAATAGAAGAATTATGGAACTTAATTGATAAGGTGACTGGCGGACTAGGATATACAAGAGAAGACAGGGATTTCGTCCGAGTAATAATGGCTGGATGTATAATCGCATGGCCCGAAGCAATAGATGATGGTGATAAGGCATTAGAAATAGGCACAGGTCTTGGCAGAACAATATATTGCGTACTAGAATCCACCAGTCCATCAAATATATTGACGATAGATGTATCATCAGAGATACTATCAATTGCGCTATATAGAAACCCGTATCCATTCTTCCAAAATAGATTATGGGATCATAGAGTAAATATCGTACATGGTGATGCTGTCGAAATAGTAGACATACTTCATAGAATAGGTATGAAGTTCAACCACATAATACATGATGGAGGTCCAAATCCAGGTAAAAACCCACGACTATATACAAAAGAATTTCTAGAAAAACTAGTAAAACTATTAGAGCCTAAAGGCTCAATAACAATATTTGCAGGGAGAAAACCAGCAATAGTATCAAGAATATACAATACATTAAAACAAATAGGTATAAAACCGAAAACACATGCATTCCCATACACACCAGTCCGAGTAATACATGGGAAAAAGATTTATTGACCAGCATAAACAACCAAAATATTACGAGGCCAGGGCCCGTGGCCTAGCCAGGATAGGGCGCCGGCCTCCTAAGCCGGTAGTCCGGGGTTCAAATCCCCGCGGGCCCGCACATTTATAAATTGCTTAGTCTTCTCTCGCCCTGTCAATGAATACTATGACTTTAATCTATTCTCCTGGACGAGCCCTTTCCATCTCATCAATGTTTAACAATGTATCTTCCTCTAAATTATTATCAGCAACAATATAGATCATGATAGTCCACGTTCTTTGTTGCATAATAATATAGGGAAAATATTGCATAAGTTATTAGTGATGTAATTAGTAATATGAGAATTAGAGATGATATGATCTTATTAAAACGATCCTACTATCCAATCATAGTCTTTCCATTATGTACAGTGTTTTTATGAATTGTAAACTTATTAATATTTTCCATAAAGTTATTTAGCAATTAGTAACTATATGTCTGTTATCTTATTAAACTGAGATTGGCGATCAAAGTATAGCAATGATGTATACATGCACGATCTAGATGAATTAGATCGAGTATCTTATAATATTTGTTTGAACTATATTAAAATATTATAATTGAATTATTAAATTAATTATAAACCAGTAGTAGATATTATATTCCAAAGCTCCGATAGAAGTAATTCTATAAGGGTGATTATGAAGACGTGCAAATAGAAACAGGACTATTTAAAAGTATTTCAATGGTTTTCGGCAGCTTAACTAAATCCATTCTAGATAAACTTATGATACCTTGTAGTAGACATTATCTTCGTGTAAATACTATGGCTATTGATCGTGGAGAATTACTTGATCTATTACGTAGTAAGTATACGGAATATATATTTAATCCCGATCCATTTTATGACGATGCGATCTATATTATTGTTAAAGGCCCTTATAATATACCTATTGTTGATAAAAAGATCGTGGTTGATTATATTGCTGCAGAAAGCATAATACTTGGTGCTCCCGTCTATAGACCTGGAATTGTAAAATTTGATACATTTAGGGCTGGTGAAGAGGTTAATATAATTACTCCTAATGGGCTCATAATAGCTTTAGCCAGAACTACTATGGATTCTAAAAAAGTTAAGCAGATCCATAAAGGATTAGTGGCAAAAAACATAGTCTCTAAGTATAGATTACCTCCTATTAGAGAGATGCCTGAATACAATGCTGGCCTATTTTATCCTCAAAGTCTTCCATCAATAGCAGTTACACATATACTTAATCCAGAAGCTGGTGAAACTATTGTCGACTGTTGCGCTGCGCCTGGAGGTAAGACTAGCCATATAATGCAATATAGCCGTGGATTAGCTAGGCTAATAAGCATCGATAGATCGATTCCAAAGATAAATAAGATCATTGAAACTATTACAAGACTTGAGCTACCCAAGAACTATTTCCTTTATCTTGGTGATTCTAGATACTTAGACAGCGATCTCCCAATGATTAAAGCCGATAAAATACTTATAGATCCGCCATGTACAGCTCTAGGTATTAGACCTAAACTATCATTCACTAAGACATATAAAGATCTATTAAATAACGTAGCTTATCAAAGACAATTCTTTAAACCAGCATATAATATTCTAAAGGATAATGGAATCCTGGTTTATAGTACTTGTACAATAACGTTCCATGAGAACGAAGGTAATTGTCTTTATATAAGAGATCTTGGTTTTGAGTCATTAGACGTAGAAGTTCCATATGCTGATAAAGTTTATTTAGACAATATGGTATTCTATAGATTTTCTCCCTTAAACCATGATATGAATGGTTATTTTATAGCGGTTTTTAAGAAAATTTCTTCTTAATAAGCTTGCTATTACATAGAGGACAAATATTTTCGCCTATATTGGTTGATACATAACCGCATGTAGGACATACTACTAAGTACCTTCTAAGTCGTTTAATACCTGTTGTCCGTAGCGGCTTAAACGGTATTCCTGCATATAATAATGTATTTTGTAAAGCATAGTCATCTGTAATAACAATTACTTGACCATATAAACTATATTGTAGAGCTAAAGCTAGAACACTAATGTCTGTTTTAGATAGAGAAGAGTGTTCACCAATAGATCTGGATATATTGATAGCTTTATCAATAATTTTTTTATCAGGTTGAACAACCTTTATCCTGCCAATACTTAATGCTATTTCAAAGGCTTCTCTGCTCTCACGATCTCTGATCTCAGAAATTACCTGGGTTGTTGTTAGTAGTTCATGTGAACTATAGTGTTGGAGAGGATATTTTGCCAGAAAAGCAGTTGTATCTAGTATAATGTATATCTTCTTATGTGAACCGGGTTGTTCTTCCTTCAAGAACTCGTTTCACCAAATTGCGTTTTTCATTAATTCTAATTATACGTAGTTCGTTATTATCCATCCTAATGATGACTTTTGAATTGGGAGATAATGTTTCCAGACGCATACCATCAATATATAGATCGCTATAATCTTTGGGTTTTACTATAATTGTAGAAAATGGATGAATAAATATTGGAGTTATATTGAGCGTTATAGGATTTAATGGTATAAAGAGCATTCCAGTAACTCCAGGTTCAACTATTGGTCCATTAGCTGATAATGCATATGCTGATGAACCAGTTGGCGATGCAATGATTACTCCATCTCCTTCTAAGACAAAGGATGTATTATTATATGGTGTTCTAATATCAACGTCTATGAGCAGTGCTCTACCAAAATCATGAGTTATTATAGCTACTTCGTTTAATGCGTATTGCTGGTTTCCTGCGTAAATAGCCTTTACCCGATGTACTCTCTCGATATAGAATCTACCTGATAAAACTCGATCAATGATCTCACTAGCAACAACACTATTTAAATTTTCATATAAAACAGTTCTTCTGCCGCAGGGAATAGGCAGTATAAGCGGGAGTCTCTCATATAAGCTCCAAGAAATCCTTAATAATGTGCCGTCACCACCCATAGCTAGTATTAGATCATAGTTTTCGAGATCGCCTTTCCTAACCTCATCAACCCATACTGTATCAACTCTAATGTTTCTTCGCTCAAATTCATATACATAATCTCTTATTAAATCACTACATTTCTTGGCAGGCTTGTATACTATCACTATTTTTCTTATTGGCGTCAACTTCATCAACACCAATTACATACTAATATCTTTCATTAACCTCAAGTATAGAATATATCTTTAGGAATATATAGTCTAGCTCTAGTGTGGAGGCAATAGGCTATTGACAAAGTGTATCAAAATACATAAGAAATATGGTGAAAAAGTAAGAAGGTTATTAATTAAACATGATTTAATGGATAGAAACTATAGAATATTACTTGTAGATGAACATTTACTTATACCTATAATTGATCAAGTTAAATGTGAAAACATTCTAAGAGAGCATAACATAGAATTTGAGATGGTTAAATGCAACCCACCGCAAAAGAAAATTACAAGAATAATCGAGTATAAAATTCCTTCTCATGATATTATAGGTAAGATAGTCATTGTGAGAGAGAAAGTTGTTAAGGAATATGGGAAATCCAATATTACTAGAATCCTAAGATCAATATATCCACGGATCGAAGCAATATATGTTAAACATGGTACTGAACATGACTATAGGTTAGGTAGGTTACAATTAATATGGGGTAAAGAAATCAAATGCATTGTTTATAAAGAATATGGTTTAAAGTTCTTCATAGACTTACATAGAGTATACTTTAATCCAAGATTATCTACTGAACATAGATTGTTAGCTGAGAATGTTAGAAACGGAGAAATAATTTTTGATCTTTTTTCCGGCTTTGGGGGATTCTCTATACATATTGCTCATCTTAAAGAGGCGCTTATTTATGCTAATGATATTAATCCATATGCGATCTATTGCTTATTAAAAAGTATTGTATTAAATAGAAGGAAACTAAGAGGTAAGATCATTGCCTCAGTATTTGATACAAGGGATATTCCTAAGTATTTTAAGAGATCGGTGGCGGATCGTATAATTGCTAATCTACCACATAAAAGTATAGAATTTTTTGAAACATATAATTGCTTATCTCATAAAGATACGATATTACATTTGTACATAGTAGGTAACGATATTGAGGCAGTATTGAATAAGATCAGGGATTTAATAGAGAATAAATGGTTATTTATCGGATATAGGAGAGTACTTGATTATTCTCCCTATACATATATCTTTAGGATCGATCTCAAGAGGCTTTAGAGCTATTAGGATTATTGTAAGTGTTGTCTCCGGTTTTTTAAGTAGTTCTATCATATCTCTATTTAGATCTCGTGCAGCCTTATTAGTTCTAATAGATATTGTTGAGTTATCCACATAGGTACTTTTTCTAAATATAATTTTTTTATTATTAGTTAGAAGTAGGCTAGGATCACCGTGTCCGATAACAATATCATAGAGTTTATTATTGATATAGAATTTACTTATTAGTATAGTACTTCTATCTTTTAATAACTTCTTAAATGAAGGAGAAAGATCATTTACAGCCTTGTCTGCCATGATCCCAATAATACAATCACCTCTTGGTGTTAGGGTTTTTTCTTTAGTAATCTCTATAGTTGTGTGATGCAGTCCTCGTATATTTTCATGTCCTTTTGCAACAATTCTTTCATATGATACCATGAAGGTATGAGTTTTATTCACTATAACCACCTCTTTAATTACCATCTCTATACATAATATTAACTTGCAGGGGAGTATATTGATTGACTACTCTCTTGAAAGAAAACGCTTGGTGGAGAAATTAATCATGGAAGGAATTATAAGAAGCGAGAAGGTAAAGAATGCAATGCTTAATGTACCTAGAGAAGAGTTTGTACCACCTCATCAAAAAAGATGGGCATACGTAGATCATCCATTGCCGATAGGACACGGCCAGACAATTAGTGCCCCTCATATGGTAGCAATAATGACTGAACTACTTAATCCCGAACCTGGACATATAGTGCTAGAGATCGGTACAGGCTCTGGCTATCAAGCAGCTGTATTAGCAGAAATTGTTAGTAAACAAGATCCTATGAAGAAAGGCCATGTGTATACTATTGAGAGAATATCTGAACTAGCAAAGTTTGCAATGGATAATCTCAAAAGAACCGGGTATAGTGATTATGTAACCGTTATTATCAGCGATGGCACCAAGGGGTATTCTGAAAAATCACCATATGATAGGATAATAGTCACAGCTGCAGCTCCGACAATACCTAAACCTCTAATTGAACAATTAAGACCTGGAGGAATAATGGTTATACCAGTAGGTGATCTAGGACTTCAAAGACTACTAATAGTTCATAAGTCCTTGGATGGAAAGTTAAATATCAAGGAAGATACATGGTGTTTATTTGTACCGTTGATTGGCGAATATGGCTGGAAAGACCACTATTATTACTAGGTAAACCAAAGATCTAGTCCTTTCTGAACACCCTTTATGTGTTCTCTATATGCCTTCTTATATCTCTCAAGGGCGTTCTTAACACGTTGTATAGAAAAGTCATGTTCTTCAACAAGTATCTCTATAACAGCTTTTTCATCAGGTTCTCTCCACTCAAGCTTGTAATCATCGGTATGCGGCGGGTTCATGAAGTATTCAAAGATTTTCAATGGATCAACAGGGAATTCACGACGTGGTATTGCCTTGAACAATTTATCAATATCTCTATAGGTTCTAACCAGTTGTAAAGCCTTCTTAGGCCCAATACCCTTAACACCATCAGGATTGTAGTCTGTACCAACAAGTATACCAATAGCTATAAGCTGCTCTCTAGTAAGACTTAGTTTCTTCAAAAGCTTTGCCAGCTCTATAACTTCAGGCTTGATCTCTATATAGATATCTTTACGTGGAAGCTTTCTTCTACCAGAGATCGTTAGGTTCCGGATAAGCCTTGGAGAACCGAAGAGTAGGGAATCGTAATCCTGACTACCAGTAGCCCAACAATCACCCCTAGCAGTCATATATGCGGCTTGAGCCTCACCTTCCGCTGGTGCTTGTACCCATGGAATACCCATTGCATCTAAGAGTTTCTTAGCATCAGCAACCATATCCTCTGTAAGCCTAGCACTCATTTGCGCATATCTTTTAGCAGCTTCAAGATCTCCTTTCTTTAAGGCCTCTTCATATTTCTTTACAGCTTCTTCCTTAATTTTTCTCCTACGCTCTATCTCCATATATTTGATCTCCGGTGGCTGGCCATCAAACACATAGACTAGCTTTATTCCCGCCTCAACAAAGTTTATGGTTCGATAAAATAGTCCATTTAAGTGGCTCGTTATCCTTCCACGGCTATCCATTAATGGAGTACCATCTATTTGCCTGATAGCTGTTAGAAATTGATATAATGCATTATATGCATCTATTGATATCACTCTCCCTCTTAAACTCCTGAGATCATCTATTATTATCTTAACATCATCTGGTATAAGATCCTTTAGATTAACACCCATTTACTACACCATTAAATATATGGTATTTAAAGGGAAATATCTCTTATCCAAGATCTATTCATATTTTCCCGGATACAAACGATCTACTAAATGATATATGGTACTCCTTCCTAATCTTATTTACAACAATGTAGCCTCTAACTTCTAAGGTTAGGAGAGCTTTTAATAACTCGGTTCTAGAAATTTCAAAACCATAGTTCGATTTTATACTCTGATATAGTTCTGAGTCAGTTATAGTGCCTCCATGTCTAGCTAATTCATCAATTATTATTTTGAATAATGGTCTATTTCTCCATAACTCACTAAATATTACCATTTAGATCGCCTCTAAAACTATACTATTGCATGCCTAGAAACCACAGCATAAGTATACAGTAGTAGATATATGATAAAACACTATTTATGTATATGGGTTATGTATATAGACTAGGCTTAATATGGGATCTAGGGAGTTTTTGTCTAAACTTTTCACTCCACTCTTTGTACATATGTTCCATGTCAGGTGATATAGACGGCTTAATTACATCAAGCGCTATTAGGAAATGCTTCATATGGACCTTGTCAATCTTAATATTTTCCTTTAATGCTTGCAAAGCAGCTTCTCTAACCAGCGCCTCTAGATCAGCACCGCTATAGCCCTCGGTTTTACTAGCAATTTCTTCTAAATCAACATCTTCTGCTAAAGGCATATTACGTGTATGTATCTTTAGAATTTCAAGTCTAGCCTTTTTATTGGGGGGTGGTACATATATTAGTTTATCAAAACGGCCAGGTCTAAGTAGGGCTGGATCGATCATATCTGGCCTATTAGTTGCTGCTATAACTACTACGTTCTCGAGACTAGCAATGCCATCCATTTCGGTGATCAATTGACTCACTATTCTTTCAGTAACTCTAGAGTCAAATGCATATCCACGGGCAGGGGCTATTGCGTCTATTTCATCAAAGAATATTATTGCAGGGGCATACATACGCGCCTTCCTAAAAATTTCACGAACCATTTTCTCACTCTCACCAACCCATTTACTAAGGATCTCTGGCCCTCTAATTGCAATAAAGTTTGAACCGCTTTCAGTAGCAACAGCTTTAGCTAACAGCGTCTTACCAGTACCAGGAGGACCATACAATAATATGCCTCTTGGAGGCCGTATACCAAGTCTCTTAAAGGCATCAGGATATCTTAAAGGCCATTCAACAGCCATTTTAAGCTCCTGCTTGATATCATGGAGGCCACCGACATCATTCCAATGAACCTCTGGCACCTCAACATAGATTTCACGTAGGCCGCTTGGAACGATCTCACGAAAAGCAGCTAGGAAATCCTCCATTCGTACCTCCATTTTTTCAAGAATCTCGGCAGGTATAGTCTCGGATTCAAGATCTATTTCAGGTAGATAACGGCGTAATGCATGAAGAGCCGCCTCCTTGACTATAGCGGCTAGATCAGCACCTGTATATCCGTGCGTTATCTCAGCAAGCTTTTCAAGATCAACATCTTCTGCTAAAGGCACACCACGTGTATGTATTTGTAGAATCTCAAGTCTACCTTGTTTGTCAGGCAATGGTACCTCGATCTCACGATCAAATCTTCCAGGCCTCCTTAATGCAGGGTCTACTGCATTTGGTCTATTAGTTGCAGCTATTACAATAACGTTTCCTCGGCTTTCAAGACCGTCCATTAGAGCTAGTAGTTGTGCTACAACACGTCTCTCAACTTCTCCAATAACTTCATCACGTTTTGGAGCTATTGCGTCTAATTCATCAATGAATATTATTGCTGGAGCATTTTTCTTAGCTTGCTCAAAAATATCTCTAAGTTTTTGCTCACTTTCTCCATAGAATTTACTCATTATTTCTGGCCCATTGATCGCAATGAAATATGCTTCAGCTTCATTAGCTACTGCTTTAGCAAGTAATGTTTTTCCACAACCTGGAGGACCATATAATAATATTCCTTTAGGTGGATCTATACCGAGTCTCTTAAATAATTCCGGGTGTCTTAATGGTAATTCGACTAGTTCTCTTATTCTCTGTATAACGTTCTTTAATCCACCAATGTCTTCATAAGTCACTCTAGGCACTTTATAATGTTCGCCTGGTTTCTCCAAGAGTATGAGGTTTGTTGTAGGCTTTATAATAACTGGTCCTTTAGGTTTTGTATATACAACTTTAAACGGCAGTGATTGACCTATAGTATGTACAATAACAAGATCTCCTTCTATAACTGGCCTCTCTAATAATCTAGATTTTATAAATCTAGTAAAATTCTGATCAACCTGGGCATAGAATTTTGATGGTGCTAATTTAATGACTTGTGCAGGCCGTGCATCAATTTTTGACACTGTAACTTTATCGCCAACTTTAACATTAGCATTTTGCCTTGTTATTGTGTCAAGCCTTATAATCCCTAGACCACGATCTTCCGGTGTACTCTGTATAGCCTTAGCAACTGTTTTTCTCCTACCCTCTATTTCAATAACATCACCATTCTCAATTCCTAATTTAATCATTGCATCAGGATCGATCTTTGCAATACCCTTACCAGAATCCCTGTGGAAGGCTTCTACAACTCTTAAGACGAGCTTCTTTCTAACTCTTCTAGTCGTACCACTTGATATAGATGGCAAGATCTCTTTCACCAAATATTCTTCTCTTTAAATAATTCCCTTCTATCCCCCTAAAATACCTTAGACTATAAAAATGATTTTTCAAAAACTTAGAACAGTCTTACTTAGTATATAAAGATAGAAATTATTTTGATTACGCTGTAAGTCTATGGACTATCTCTACTTCAGCTTGACTTACTCCTTCAACCTCATTAACAAGTCTTTCAAGAGGCTCTGTACCACCTTCTGTTTGCTCTGGCATAATAATATACAGTCTTAATGCTTTTAGTCCGAAAGCTATAGGCTCTATATCATGTCTTGCGATCTTGTAACCCTCTGGAAGGCTATTTCTTATTCTTTCCTTTAGCTCTTCAAGATCAATATTTACATCTTCCGGGAGAATCCTCATAACAACTAATACGCGTGCCATATACTACACCCCATATTTTGAGTTTAGGGTCCTTCAAAACCACAGTTGGGGCATTTATAGGGTACAGATAATTGTCTACACTTACGGCAGCGCCATATGATTACAGCTCCGCAATTAGGGCATGTAAAGCTAACACCATGTTCTCCTGGAGGAATTACACGGTGACAACTACTACATACTGGTGGCGATGCAGCCTCGAGTATCGGCGTTAATCTATACTCTGCACTAATCATTGTCTCTTCAACCCCAACTATGTGCCTAGTATGGATAAAAACCCTGCAATCCCCCTATAAAATTATCGGATACTATATACCATACTAGATGGTATCGGGGGGTTGATAACATTGATTGCAAACCAATATAAACAAGTAATAATTGTAAGAACAGATCTTGGTATGAGTAGAGGTAAATTAGCTGTACAAGTAGCACATGCAGCAGTATTAGCTGCTTTTAAAGCATATAGAGAGAGACTAGAATGGTTTAGGCCTTGGTGGGATAGTGGTCAGAAAAAAGTAGCTGTAAAGGTTAACTCGGAAAAAGAGTTACTTGATATAGCTAACCAAGCTAGAAGTTTGGGACTACCTACATCTATTGTAAGAGACGCAGGATTAACAGAATTACCTCCGGGCACACTCACTGCCATAGGTATAGGCCCCGCGCCATCAAATCTTATAGATAAAGTTACTGGTAGGTTGAAGCTTCTATGAAAAACATAACATACTGTCATTATCTAGACCATGTATGTGGTTTAAAATATTGTTTAACAAACAAATATGTTAAAGTAGAATATAAACAAACTCCAGAAACATTTATAGTTGAAGAAATAATCGATTTAGATTCATTAAATTATAGCAATGTAGATGGTGAATACATTCTATATAAGCTTGTCAAAAAAGGGATAGATACACTATATGCTATTAGGAAAATCAGTAGATATTTCAAAATACCTGAGTCAAATATCAAGTATATTGGACTTAAAGATAGAGACTCTACATCAATACAGTATATATCAATAAAGAAATATCTAATTAAGGAAAAATGTAGCTCTATAAATAAGCTTGTCCTTGATTCTCAAAATATTAAACTATATTGTGTAGGTTATATTAATAGAAAACTTACTAGAAAAGCGCTTATTGGAAATAAGTTTTCTATAAAAATAGGTGAAGCTATACATAGAGACGTTGTTTCAGATATATTTAAGAAGATCATCGTCCATGGCTTACCGTCATATTATGGATATCAAAGATTTGGTACGAAAAGATACAATACCCACCTAATAGGTAAGTACATAGTATTGAAAGATTATTCAAGAGCTGTTAACGAATTATTATACAGTCTCTATCCAAGAGAGTCTATAGATAGTTTGTTAGCTAGAGCAATGAATAAACTGGATCGTATATACAGACTTCACTACGAACGAAGAATATCTAGACTTTTACGGAAAAAGAAGATTTTAGAGGATATTATATTTAGTCTAAGGAAACCCCTTCTGCTACTATTTGTAGAAGCTTATCTATCATATTTATTTAATGAAGCTTTAAATAAGTTTATTGAAACACATAAATGGATTGATGACCGGGAAATATGTGTGTATGGCCCTAGATGCAATAATAATAAAGAATTATACTATGATATTCTATTAAGAGAGGGTTTAACTAGTTTCTCCTTAATCGAATCATTAAGAAGCTTAGGATTAAGTGGTTGGAAAAGAGAAATAATGTTAAAGCCAATCAATCCTAAAATATTGATTAGAAATGGAGAATTATGGATTAGCTTTATTCTAAAAATGGGTCAATACGCAACTATTGTTCTTAGAGAATTATTTAAAGAAAATCTAGTGATCTAATTTTTATTCAAGTCTTATCCTAACAGGTTTACCAAGTATTTGTCCAAGTATGTCTTCATAATGTCTCTTCTTACCACTAATGAATCTTTGGTCTCTTCTATAAATCCTTATTATAATTTGTTCAGAGCCATCGGGAAGCCATAGGGAATTTACTCCAAGAAGAGTAGCTGGATAAACAACTTGTTCAACTAATCTTCTAGTATCGCCTGTACGTTCAACAATTTTTACTTTAGCATTAAGTCTATGTGATAGTTCCTTTCCGGCTCTATCAAGAGCTTTAGGATCGCTTATTCCTTCAACGACAATAACAATAAGATCGCCGCTTTGATAAGCCTTTTTATAATTTCCTTTTCTAAGTTCCTTAAAAACTCGTTCTTCAAGATCGATTAATTCCTTCATAATTGGGATCTCGTATCTATCAACAATACCACTATCAACGAGTCTCTGGCATCTAGGGCAAAGAATACCGCTTTTTATGCAAATCCTGTCTAATGGGTATTTCAACTACCCTTGTCACCACCTATACTTACTCCTACATATAAAAAACTATATATCTCCATATACAATTAGAGGTTAAATAACTCTATTCCTCAAATTAGTAAAAATTAATGGTATGACGAAAAAAGTATATTGAATCAGAAAGGATGTTCCTTCATCATCTAATGTCGATAGATTGGTCGCTCATCATTATATATAGTCTATCTACTAAATTCTTCTAAAGCTTTCTCTACAAGCTGCATATAAGCCAATTGAGGGCCTCCTCCCATTAATACGGCAACCCATGCGGCCTCACGGATCTCTTCAGGCTTAGCTCCAGCATCTAGAGCTGACTTTACATGAAATGCTATACACCATTGACATTGGGCTACAACTGATATTGCTACAGCTATTAGTTCCTTAATTTTAGTGTCAAGATAACCCGGTTTTTCAATTACCTCTAAAAGTTCCATAAACTTGGATATTTGTTCAGGACTTTTTTCTTTCCATAAGCCTATATACTTATAAAACTCTTTAAGTAAGTCCTTCATAGACAAGTAATAATCACCATGTAGTGGAATTATGTATATACAGTTATAGGTTTATCTACGAGTTTATCGACGAAGATATTCAAATAAAGTATTTCTCCAGTAATACATTCTCTTACACTTTAAGAGTATTATTTATTCAACTTTATTTTCAGGGTGTTCTTCAGTTGGATGATAGTTTAAGTTTTTTGTATAATTTTTTGAAAGTATATGGTGTTGATAGACCGTTTATTCATAGCCTGGTTTTTTGGTTATGGAGGAAATTTGGCCAAGAAATACCTAGTAAATATCATAATTGTGAATGGAGGCTTACTATTCATGGAGTTTTTTGCGATGAGCTAGAAAAAGATCTACAATACCTGCTTGACATAGGCGCTATTAAACAGGGTAGTTCTGGCCTTATAGAGTTCGCTAATAATAAACCCTATGTATATATAGAAAGAATTAACGAGGTCATCAATGAAGCTACGATAATATATTTGAATGATGTATTCTCTTTTAAATTAGATTCTAAGAAGTTTCGGGAATGACTTTTTCTCTTAATCCAGTAATTTCTCTTATTTCTTCCTCTATTAATGAAAGCATGTTCTTCAATTGTTCATCGCTTAGACTATTATATAATTCTCTCCACATATAAACGGTAATTAGTATCTCGTCTTCGACACCTCTCTTCTTAACAAAACTATCTATATTTTCTATACGAAAATCTATTGGTGTCTCACCACGAGTTCGTGCAATGTATACATATTCTGTTATTTCTTTAGCGGATGTTGGGTAAGCTGTTATTTTTGTAATTTTGATTTTTATTTTATCATGCTCTATATCTATTCCTAAACTATCCCTTACATTCTCTATGATACCTGTTAGAAGGAGATCAATCATTTTATTTCCATATTTCTTAGAAAGGAACAAGCTCATACCTTTCTTAGGGAAGTGGTATCTAACTATTTTCTTCCAAGGCATTTTCCTATAATGTAAAATACCCTTAATTGTATCTAGCACATCTCTTGCTCGTTCACCACAATAGTGGTGAAGCTTATCTATTGATAAATTACTCCACTTTAATATGAGACCATATATCGTATGATCAGTTAAAGTAGTGTATAAGTTATATTCTCCTTCGCGTATCATTTTATCGATAGTCTCTGTAACCATAGACTTTATTTCATCACATTCAAATACTGTACCCATTAATTCGTCAAAAGCTAGGTTAACAGGGTGTAGATATACGTTCTTATACATGAATTTTCTAGCGTTAAGTAATCTTATTAGATCGTCTAAGCCTTTATCAGATATAGCTGGTACAAGTAGACCTTTATGGCTCACAAGATATGTTTGAAGAATGAGCCAGTCAACATTTATCATACCAATAGGTGTCTTTGTATAATAGCTATCTCTAATAAGATAATCCAGTATATCTGCTGGATACAAAAAATCACGTACTACCATGCGAACTATTCTACCAGCTTGATCTAATGGATCAGTTGATGGTGCTTCCTTTAAGTAAAAATCATCCTTACCTAATATACCCATAGATAAAAGATCTGTGCCTATAATAGCTCCTTCAGGTGGCTTCATCACTCGATCAAGAAGTTCTACAACAGTATCAGGATCTATTCCTGTACCACTGGATTTTAAAACTCCAAGAACGTGTTTTCTTAAATAGTCTCTATATATTAAATAACCCAAGATCTCATGATTACCTATACGATAGCCTAGATAGTTGGTCTTGCTATAAACATATCGATCAAAAGAATGACTAAATGGTCCATGGCCTATATCATGTAGTAAACCTGCTATTCTTGCAGCGACAAGAACCTCTCTAGGCTTATTATAGAAAACTCTTACTTCTTCATAAGGTATTTTATTCCTTAATGTATCAAGTCGGCTAAGTAGATTATTCATGAATTTATAGGCTACATGCATAACTCCAATACTATGGCTAAACCTTGTATGAGTGGCAGATGGATATACTAGGTGCGTTAACTGTAATTGGTACAGATAGCGTAGTCTTTGTAGAACCCATGTATCCATAACCTGTGCTTCAATATCCTTAGAATAAGGTATATAGTCATAGATAACATCATGAATAACAGCATTGAACGGCATAAATCTAGTCAGTGGTATTTCATATAATCGTTGGTCCAAAATTAATCACCGGTAATACTCATGATACTATTTAAAATAGTCTCCTTAAACCTAAAATAAGGTTTACCCATAGGCAAACCTATTAATATCCTTGAATACAATATAATTCATTGTATAAAATATCTAAATATATAATGGAACTCTACATATAGAACGAAAGTCTATATAATATATTCTATTCAAAACCTCAATGATTATTGATATAGCATTTTGTGACACGATTTTCACAATAAAACTATAGCTAAAACTACTTATTATCAACTATATGATTATTTAATATTGATGATTTATGTTTAGAAAAGCATTTTACCCAGTTAGTCAAGTTGATTATTGATGATTAGACTATACTATTGTGATCCTTTGAACCATTTATCTAATGAATGTGTATCTCTTTTACCTTTTTTCTTTAACACTCTCTCTATAAAACGATCTCGTACTGGCTCATAGATAATCTTATAGAATTCCTGGGGATTCTTTAATACAGTCTTTGGAAACTTAGACACATAGTCTAAAGCCGCTTTCCATGCTTCCTCAAACTTTATACCAGCTTCTTCGAAGCGGCGGGCTACCTGTCGTTTAAAATCTTCTGGTCTTTGTTCAGTGCCTCCCATAACGTAGTATCCTCGATCACTGACCTGTACTTTCTCGCCTAAGGTCTCAGTCCATTTAATTGTTTCACTACCCACTAATTTTCTACCGTAAACAGGTCTTCGGGCTGCCAATGGCCTCCTTGACGGTCCATAGTATTTAGCCCATGCATAGAATATTGCTCTATTTAGTCCAAAGCTTTTAGCTTTATCCATATCCTTATTTAGTAGATAATACCTAGCTGCCTGTAGTAAGGCCATGACAGGAAACCTACCTGGTTCTCTAGCTTCACTGGAAACAGGTTTTTCAATGATTTTTTCAAGTCTTGGAAGCTCTAGCTTAGTCGCTGTCTCAAGTCTAGAGATACTTGTTGATACACCGACAGCCCTTAAAGCCCTCCATGCAAGATCGTCTGCTTCTCCTTCCTTATATCGAGTCCAAACACCATGTTCATATACTGGTTGATCAGTATTAGTCCATTCTAGGCTGAACTCCTCAATTTTATCGGGGCTAAAGGCAACAGCTACACGTTCTAATCTCCTATGGAGGCTAAGTGGAGCTGTAAATACACGTTTCATTGTAACTAGGTTCTCAACTTTAATGGCTCCATTACATTCTCTTATAATCTTCAATAACTGGGGTTTAAGCTTTAATAATACATATTCTGCAAATGCGTGAGCTACAGCTAGTGGGTGATAATGCTGTAGAGGCTCTTTAAATGCTCTCTCATGAACCCTGATATGAATGCCTGCACCGCTCCATAATAAATAGATGCTATTAGTAACACCTTCTTCTTTTAGCCACTCAGTAATTAACTTAGCAGCCTTTATTGTATATTTCCACGCATTTTCAAGTAAAGTCTCATCAACTATGTCTACATCAATAAAAACGGTTGTATACAATACATTATTATTATAATTCTCCATAACATCCTTACGAGAATCTAGTCTACGAAATATCTCTATAGATCCGTAGAAACTACGCGGTTTTAGAAACATATATCTACGGATAAGTTTAGGTATATCGTCTGGTTCTTTAATAGTTAATGGTTTATTGCCGATCCATCTAATCCATTTCTTACCTTCGCCCTCGATTCCAACCCATCTATCCTTTAGAAAATGGGCTATCTCTTTGCAGACATAGTTCCTACTATAGTATTCAAGTACATTAATCACGTTCAATCACTCAATAAATAGATTTAAGTAAATGAACTACTTATAAGAATAAATACTCATTAAATCAATAACCTCTAATATATAAGTGTATAATTCTCTTATGGTTATATACGGGCCTTGTCTCGACAAAGTATATTTCGTAGTTCATAGGTAGTAGTAGTTTTGAGTCTTTAAATGGTAGTGTATAGGTAGTTCCCATAATTGTTGATCTGAGATGCGCGTATGCATTGCCATGTTTCCATACAATTACAGGGACTATTTTTCTTAGTATTTTGTCGAAATTGTCTACTAGTTCTTTATTAATGATTATTATACCTGGTGTTGCGCCTTTAGCATGTATTGTTATTAGTCCTTTAGCAATGTTTGTAGTTAGTATCTTGTCTTCTATAACATTTCTTAGTGCATAATATTTCATCGGGCCTAGAGTTTTTAATACTATATTAGTCATGTATGCCTTCAATTACTATAATCACCTCCTTTTTCCAGCTTTTTTACTGATATCAATGAATACTATTCTTTTGAAGACACCTATGTCTAATGATCTCTCTATAAATGGTGCTGCTATGCCTTTTCCTAGAAGAGCTTCAAGTATTCCCGGGCATTCTATATATTTTTCCATGAATTTTTCAAGATCATATAGTAGATTGGGCTCATATTCTGTGAATGTTATAATACATTTTTTTCTCTGGTATAAATACGTGAGCTAATCCTTTGACTAACTTTGTCTTCTTAATAATGTCTTCAACGATCTCGGTTAGATCTATAGCGTTCCATCCCTTTGTTTCAACTATATGTTTGTATGTCTTAAGTTCTATATTCATCCTCTAATCCTCTAGATAATCAGTTTAATCTTTTCAGATTTATATTAACCAAATATGTATATTTGTTTTTGGGTTGATTATTATGTATTGCATATATGTAGATGGTGATCTAGATAGTATCAAGAATTTACTTGAGAATTATTTAAGGAATAGGTATGGTAAGTATAGGTTGAGAGTTTATGGAGGAGTTTATGTCTATAAGATTGGTTTTAGGAAGAAAATAGTTCTCATATACTATTATAGTGATGGAAAAGCTGAGATCCGTGCTCCTTCTAGAGATATACATGGATTAAGGAGTGTCTTCAAGGATTATAATATTTCAGAGTCTAGGAAAATAAAGGCCGCTCCTAAAACCAGATCTATTGACGGCATGGTTATTGATAAGATTATGGAGAGGAATAGAGTTAGGGCAGTATAGTTTTTGATGTTTATTGGGGAAGTTTATATAAATTTATGGTTAAGTCCTCTCAAGGCTATTATGTATGCTGATGCTGTGTGTCTGTCTAGTCTATGTTTTCTCATTACTTCATCATGCTCTTTTGAGTTGGTTGTGCCCTTTGGGTCTACGTAGCCTACTTTTATTGAGTATAACGGTGCTTTCATTGCTATCATCTCTAATATTCTGCTTCTGAAAGTTGCTACCTTCCAGTTGTAGTTCTTATGAAGACGTTTACCATTTCTTATCCATAGTAGTTTCAGCTTACCTAGTACCTCTGGGTTCTCTAGGAATAATGTCTTAACTCCATGATGGTAAGCATACTTCAACATCTCATGTACTCTCATACCTATTACAGACCTAGCTTTTCTCCTTGAATAACCTCTAGCTGTAACCTCTCGGAACCAGAAGGTGTAGGTGTCCCTAAGGCTACCTTGTTCATCAACTATCGCTAGGTTGATTCTATCAGTATTAACGTCTACACCACCATACAGTTTACCGTAGTTTCTCCTATACCTAGTCATGTACTTGTGGTAGAAGTCTAGTGGTATCGTTAATTGTATTTCTCCATGAATCCACAACTTATTCTTCCTAACACCATAGTCCTTGATTACGACTCTAGCTGTATGTTTCTGTTTCTCTTCAAGAATCCTGTCTAACAGTAACTTATAGTTCTTCGGTATTGATGGTTTAATTACTATCCTTTCTGAATTACCATTGTAATCTACTGTTGTTATCCAGAATTCGTAGCCTTGTTTTAGTGTTATGTTTCTTACTGGATATTCTTTCTCGGCTTGTTGGGACATTAGCCAATCTCCAAGCTCTACATCCTTGAAATTAACTCCCAGCTGTCTACATGACTCATAAATACCTCTGACCAGTACTATTACTCCATCAGTATACCTACGGTTTGGTATGACTTCATAAATTATTTTACGGAACGTGTTTTTCCAACCAATATCAGTAGCAGGTAAAATAGGGAACTGTTTTGCTAAGCTGAGCATTCTATGAGAAGCTATCTTAAACAACCAAGCAGTACTAAGTAACCTCCAAGCCTCACTATCACTAATATTAAACGGTAGTGTGAGAGTTATGTAGCTCATATAGGGGAATCCCCAAATAAACTTATAAACCTAGAATACTAATAAACATATTGGTGACCCCGAGTTTCCGAGAACCGCTCCCGAAGGGCGGTGAGGGGGCTCGGCGGGGACCGTGATGAACCCGAGGGTGACCATAAATGACTATCAAAGACAATAAAGTATCACTCTCGGGTGAACGGTAAGATGATTGAGAGTAAGAGGATATTAGTGTTTTCTACAATAGTGTTTTTGTTATTATGTCTTATTACTTGGATAATGGGTTTATTTAATACTGTATTGGGGTCTATTTTAGTAATATTTTATATGTTGTCCCTACTTATTCCTTATACATCGTGGCGTCTTATGTATCCTGAGAGATTATGTGTTGTCCCTATATTCTATATTAAGTATAGAAGGAGGTATGAGGAGCTTAGTAGGGAGATTAGGGAGTATCTGGCCCTAATACCTAGTTCTTCGAGGGTAAGAGAGGTATTGGAGGAAATTCTTGCTAGGGATTAATGCCGGCATATATGTATTAACCATGTTTTCTCAAAATATTTCTTAGGGTTTCTTTATAACTATGGCCTTCTTACCACGATCGATATAGACTAGTAGTTTCTCACCTGCCTAAGCCCTAGTTCTTCAACAACCTTTTTAGGAATAGTAATCCTATACAAAGACCACTCCTAAGCACAGAAACACTACCAATAAACACAAGCTCTTCCTCCATAAAGAAGATCACCCTACATTACTAGATAAGCTCGATTTCAAGTAGGCATTGAATAAGCTTCTTACCCTTATTTGTTGGTTTAATTATTGTTCTTGGCGGTAATGCCTTAATCCTTTCCTTTGTTACTAGGCCTAGTGATTCTAGTGTATTGACTAGTGTATAGACCTGCGGCCTATTCTTGCCCAGGGCCTCAGCCAACTCACTTAAGTTCACACTCTCCCTCTCACCAATAACAAGTAATGCCCTAAACAACAACCTCACATGCTCCTCAAGCGTAATAGGCATACCCCCAGACACCCCCATACACACCCTTGTAGAAACAACTATAAAAAAGCTTATATATATGAAAAAACAAAAATAAATAAATAGAAACATACGAAAAAGTGAGAAAATGAACAAAATACAAACAAACCCTCCACTAAAAATAAGGCCCCCTTATAAAATGAACAATGCGACAGTATCCAGGAATATTTATCAAGACACTACTGTAGATCAATTATTGCAAATGATAGAAGAGATTCTAATGAATCAAATACGAAACATAAGACCTTGGGATATACACGAAAAACTTTCTTGGGCCTATGGGTTTACCTATGGCGATGCTTCAATGTACAGATTATCCTATGATTTTAGAAGAATTGATGTCGAAACTTCGCATATAGGCACACTTATTGCATTTTTATCAATATTTACTTATCTTGCTGAAGAACCTATAATAGTTAGAACATATATACGTAGAAATAGTTTTTCACCATACAAGATAAGAGCATATGCATACATAGGCTATACCATATATGACATTCTAAGACAGAAGAATATAGTTAATGTTCTAGAATATATTAAAGAAAATAGACATCTCTTTAAATTCTTTGTTGCAGGTCTGATCGATAGCGATGGCTCGATACAGCCATTAATAAAGAAGAGAGGCAAGGGAAAGATAAGGCTCTACTTCGAACCAGAAGTATCCATAGTAAATAAGGACTTGAACCTTTTAGATACTGTAAATAGGTTGTTATGGAGATATTATCAAATTAGGAACAACTTAGTATCAGCTCATACAGCAGGATGTTATAGGATTAGGATAAACTCAAGAGAAGATATTAAAAATCTATTGGATATAATTAAAGACAAGATCTTAAACATTGAACGAAGAAAGAAGGCTATATTAACATTACAATATTTAAAACCGCTTACACAGGAGATGGCTGTTCAATTAAAGAAAAAGATAGATGCTCTAAATAATGAGATTAAAATGATTAATACACATCTAAGAATTCTTATAGAAAGGCTTACCATGAAACGTAAGTTTTTATATGTTTATAGAGATGGATTCATAGAAATTGTATAAAGGAAAAGAACAGAGTACGCCGCCGCCGGGATTTGAACCCGGGTCACGGGCTTTCTTTGTGCCCCTCTCCTTGTTTTGTTGGGGAGGGGGCATTCGACAGGCCCGCATACTAGGCCGGGCTATACTACGGCGGCTTTTGGTTTCTGGTGTATATTTTGGTTTTTTGTTGGGGGTTTTATTTTTTATGGTGTTGTTTTTGTGATTTGTTTGTGTGTGTTGTGTATTTTATTTTGTATGTCTTGTTGTAGTTGGTTGGGTGGGCGGTGTATAAAATGGTTAATTAGGTTCTATGGTGTATGTAGGGAATTTAGGTAATGATTAACGTGGTAAATACTTTATTTAGGGATTTCCTTAATATACTGTAATTTGAAGTGTATAACCATGTCATGGAAGGCACTAGCTATATTGTTAATATTGGCAATGGTATTTAACTTATCAGTTATTAATCAAAGTAGTGGACAAACATCAAAGATCATAATATATGGAACACATAGGTGTTCTGCATGTAGTGGCTTAAAACAGTTCTTTGACGATATAGGATTACCTTATGAATTCAGAGAGATTTATGACTGCAAGCTAAGTGGATGCGAATTGACTACGTATGGACTAGATTTAGCTAAGATCATTAACATAGCTGGTCTAGAAGCATATATACCCGTTTCTATAGTCATAGATGATAATGGATTTGTTACTGCTATTGTACAAGGAAAGAACGAGAATAAAACATTCTGGAACAAATTACTCTCTGAACGCTTTAGATGCGGTATTGAAATATATACTTATGGTAAAGTGGGGGAAATAAAGGATCCAGGAAACATATCTGAAATTATAAAGATTGTGACAGGAGAAAATGTGTCTAAATCAAAAATAGAGTCCTTGTTAAAATTATGTTCTACAAATTCTACAACAAAATCCAAATCCACTTCATCAACTACTACAATAGGTAAAGAAAGTGAAATTAATTGGCAACTTTTAATCCCGGGAATAACATTAGCCATAATAGCTGGCTCTATAATATTATACTTCATTACTAAGAAAAGGGGATAAACATTAACATTCAAGATAATATTAGTTGATAGCTATGCTACTTAACATAACAAGTATTCTACTCAATATATCAAGGAGAAATATAGTATGTTTAGCGTTTCTTAATGGACTAATCATAGCATTATTAACCTCCATAGGAGCATTCATAGGCTTGATCGGCCGTGGATCAAGTGATAAATGGGTTAATTTGGCATTAGGATTTGCCTCAGGTATAATGCTCGTTGCAAGCTTTACAAGCTTAATATTACCAGCGATAGAGGCTGGTAAATTATTAGATACAGGTATAGGAATACTAATAGGCATTATCCTAATAATTGCTATGGATAAAATGCTTCCACATGAACATTATGTAGTAGGCTATGAAGGACCTATAAAGTTTAGAGGTAAAATCAGAAAAGCATGGCTTCTAGCTACGGCAATGATAATACATAATATTCCTGAAGGCTTGGCTGTAGGCATAGCCACCATATACAGTCCATCACTAGGTGTATTGACAGCTATAGCTATTGGAATCCAAGACTTACCTGAAGGAATAGCTGTAACAATGCCCTTATATGCATTATATGGTAAGGCCAAGATACCTCTATTAATAGGTATTTTAAGCGGCCTAGTAGAGACTATTGCTGCAGTTTCTGGTGCAGTAGCATTTATTTATCTACATAATTTGCTAGGTATAGGTATGGGCCTTGCAGGGGGAGCAATGATCTATGTTGTAATCGAGGAGATCTTTCCAGAAATATTTAGTGAAAGAGAGAAGAGGACGATACCTACAATAGGCTTTATAATAGGCCTATACATAATGTTATATCTCGATACACTATTAGGCTAGAACTTACCAAATTTCTGAACCTTCTTAGGCCTTAGATTATGGCTCTTACAACGCCTACACTTTTCAGCACCAGGCGGGTTCAAAGCACCACATTTACGGCATACCCACTTATTCAACGCCCTATTATATACGATCCTCCATTTAACAGGATCGGTTATTGGCATAATATTACACCCCTATTACTACTCTATCCAAGATAGACAACAGTATTTACTTATTAAATTTTACTAGATAGAAAATACAGGATCATACCGGATCATCTATTGGTAAAACACAAAATGCTTTCTTTTGCAGACTACATAAAATATTCTATCGAATCTACTAAGAGATCTACCATGAAGTATGGTTTATTGTGACATATTCTTCAACATTTAGACTCATTATGAGAACGCTCTTCATTAATTCATTGACATGCAAATTCGCATCTAAGATCAAGGAAAATGATAGAACATCCATAGTAGTATTGATTTATGAAAAAATGAGGAATAACCATAACACTATAAGCATGATAGGAATTCAAATAAATAATGAGAAAAAGGCGAACCTATCCTATATAAATAGATAATATAGCAAGGTACAGGATTACACGTATGTTCAAATAGCATGAACAAAATAGAGAAACCAATATAAGCAAAGTAAGTAGGTAAAATACAACTGGACAAAAGGGCCCGGACTTTAAAGAGCTCTCCAATAGAGCGATGAAGGACCCAGGCCATAAAGAAAATATATATGAACCTTAAAGAAATGGCCCGGGTAGCTCAGCCTGGTTAGAGCGCCGGGCTGTGGAGCCCGGCACAGAAACCCGGAGGTCCCGGGTTCAAATCCCGGCCCGGGCCCTTCATTCTCAGTTCGGGTCTCATCCATTTCACCACCATGTCCGCTCTAATGTCTATTGTTAGAGCTTGCACTTTATTAACAATCTGTTACTATACTCGATGGTCTCTCCTATTCTTTGGTGCAGTTAATGCCTAGGGAGGTCAGGGTTCTGGCAATTGAGGATAAACCTTGGTGGATGCAACCATTATTCAGCTTCCCGTTTATCAGCGATCTTAGTGTACGCCAACTCCTGATAGTATTCTCTTTCGTTATCTCAGCTCTACTTGCCATTGTTTACCTAAGAATGGGGTTTCTCGAGTCTTTAGTTATCTTAGTGTCGATGCTGTTTATTGGTCTTGGCATGGCTAAAAAGCCAATAAGATCGGTTCTACCTGAGAAGCAACTACTAGTATTTATTACAGGTAATTATAGACCCAGAGTAAGGTCTTCGAGTAAAGCTCGTGGACCTGTTACTAGAGGACCTGCTCCGAGGGCTCCTGAGACCATAGAGGTTTTTGCCTGGATCCCTCGAGGATACCTACTGTTAAGATCGTGGGTGTTCTCCGCGATCCCCTAGGCAATCCTCTCGTGAACCAAGAGCTTGAGGTACTTGTGAATGGTAGACTATACTCTCGTGTCAAGACCGGATCCTCTGGAGAATACACGATCTACTATTCACCCGATGGACCCCGGTCTCTACGAGATAGAGATCAGGCTCCATGGTAAAACCGTTCTTAGGAAGAGGGTCAAGGTGGGTGTCAGGGGATGAAGAAGTACTATTACCAAGTATACCCAATAAACTATACTCTACTTCATGAAGACGAGCAAGAAAGTATCATTGAGGGGTTTAAGGCTCTCCTCAACCAGTTAAGGAAAGAGATAACCATTATCTGCCGTAGAGAGACTAGAGAGATCCATTGGGAGGACCGTGTTTTTGAGGCTGATGTCTACAGCTTCTGCATAGAGTCCATGGAACGTCTAGATGAGCTCCTTGATTCAGCTGGTCTATTGTATCAGCCTCTACTTAATCCTCCTCCGAGACTCCTGGATCCTGAGCGTGTGATCGTTAAGCCTAGATACATAGTGTGTGAGGGTCGTGTCTACCGTGTTTTAGTAGCTTATGCTTTACCCGCTGTTTTAACTGAGGGTTTTATCCAGGAGATACTGCCTCTTGTAGATGAGCTCCGGCTATACATCAAGCCGATCCATAGGCATTATGCTATTAGAATGCTCCAAAGGAGGCATAGGTTCCTGAGGGCTCTCCTAGCAAGCTACCAGTACGAGGGTAGACCGCCCGATCTGCATGTTGAGGAGGAGTATAATACTACTGAGGAGCTCCTCCAATCGCTTGTCCGAAGGGAGACGAGCCTCTTCGCCTTAAGATTCGTGTTGGTGGTTGGGGGTAGCTCGAGGGAAGAAGCTATGGCTAGAGCCGAGTATGTGAAGAGAGAGCTGGAGTCCATGGGCTTCGAGGTGGACTCTCCAGCTTTCCTTCAGTGGCTTATGTATGAGCTAAAAGAGCCTAACCCGATCTACACGGATACCCATACTCTAGGTGCATTCTTCCCATTCATATCTAACACGCTAATGGAGACTGATGGGGTATTCCTTGGTCTATCTAGGATCGATAAAAGCCCTGTGTTCTATGACATTTACATTCATACAAATTATAACTTGGTGGTTCTAGGCATTCCAGGAGCGGGTAAATCGGTTACGGGTAGGGTCCTTGTCTACAGGTACTTCAGAAAGTTTGGCGAAGACTTTGACTTCTACATAATCGATCCTGAGAACGAGTACCGCCCCCTTCTAGATCAGTCAGGGGGGCAGACCATAGAGGTTAGGCCGGGGCAACCACTTGGTCTGCTTTGGAAATGGAATTAGAAATATAAGATATGGCATCATATACGAAAAATAATACTTACATTTTAAAATTAAGTAACATTAGCTTTTGTTATTATAATTTCTACTTATTCACAAGAACAGTGTTGATCCAATATAGCTTAACCGATACGTGAGAAAGCACCATATAGAACAAAATACATCTATGAAAAACTTAGGAGAAATTAAGCGACACTAATAAGAATCTATGGAACACCTTGCCCATACATTTTAGTTTGGTTGAGTTTCTAGTTGTTGTGTTATCCATTTTGTTAGTTGTTTTATTTCTTCTTTGTATTTTATTGTTATTTCTGGCTTTGTAGTTATGATTTCTTTTCCTTTATTGGCTCCGTGTTTCACTAATTGTTCCAGTTTGTTTTCTATTTCTCTCCATAGTTGTGGTTTTTGTTTGAGTATGTCTGCTAGTAGTTTATAGTTTATGGAGAAGCTACCTGTTGTTGTTATTCCGAATATTGCCTTTGTGGTTATTGATGGTAGTGATAGTCCTGCCCACCCATATGTTTCTCCGGTTCCCCATTTTATTTGTCCGGAGTATTTTTCTGCTAATTGTTTTAAGCTGTAATATATTTCTTTGACTGCTTCTTTTTGTTCTTCTGCGAGTCCCTCATTTTCATCTATTGCTTTTAGGAATAGTTCCTCGTTCCACGTCTTTCTTTTATGGCTTGTTGATGCTTCTCTGTATTCAAGTCCGTAAATGTGTGGTTTCACTATTCTGATCCCTTCTCCTATATAGTACTCTAACTCCATCGCGTATATGTCTAGGTTCCTCCCAAACTGCTTATTAAGGAAATTGATCGCGTTCTTGAGACTATCATTTATTTCATCAACTGCAATAATTATTGTAAAATGCCCTTCTTTGAGTTCTCTTTCTATATTTTCTAGGAATTCCTCATCTACCTCCTCTATCTTATTGAGTTGAATATTTTGCCAATCCTCTTTTCTGGATATTTCTTCGATGTATTTATTGAAGTCCTTTATGAATTCTGTACTCGGTTCATCGCTTGTTCCATAATTATTCCATAGCATTGCCGCATACGTAAGTCCTTGTCCTATAGCTTTCTTATAGTCTCCAGATCTACGCTTTGTCTCCACAATGTATATGTTCCCAGTATTTGTGATAACTAGAATATCTATGCCCTTAAACTCAGGTGCAACGTACTCTATTTCGGCGTCTTTATTATTCTCAAGTTCCGCTACCGGTATTATCTCTGGATGCTTAAGAATAAATTCCTGTAGATCTTTTTTCTCACTATTTGCTAAGGTTCTATCGATTCTTATGAGTTTATATCCTTGTTCTAGAAATAGAGACAAGGTTTACACCTGTGTACTTATATCTTCCGACAGATTAATAATAATTTGTGGAGGGACAAGTTGTCTTCAAAAGAGTCGCCTTATATTGGTGGTTTTAGTGAGTGTCCCCTTATAAAGGATGATTATGAGAGGCTGTGCTGTGAGCTTGAGGAGCTTAAGCGGGCTGGGAAAATAGTTGTGGAAGCCACAGGTTCTCAGAAGCCATGTACTGCCCATCACTGGACTGTATTGAAGCTCGTGTTCCTCAAGATGTATGTGCGCGACGTGTACACGCCAATAATCGGTAGATATTACCCATACATGGTCTTTATAGACCTGTTTGCTGGGAGAGGACTGAATGCTTATAGGAACGCCAGCTTCTACATCCCGGGCTCAACACTTATCGCCTGGTTCTACGCTACATACCCATTCGATAAAGTATATGCCGTAGGATACAATGAGCCTAGGAATAACCCGGAGTACATATGGCTTAAGCGAAGGCTAGAACGATTCATTCCACGTAATAGGCTAAAGTTGCTTATCGGTGACGCTAATAGGAAGGTTGATGATATTACTAGAGACCTTATAGATACAAGGGATAAGGTTAAGGAGGAGTTTGGCGGCGGCCTGCACTACCTAGCATTTATCGACCCTAATTCCCACGAGGTTCACTGGAGTACGATTAAGAAGCTTATTGAATTGGAGAAGAAAGGTATTTCCGGGGACTTCATAATATTGTTGCAGGCTAGAATGATCGCTAGAGTCATGGGGAATATACGCTCGGATCCCAAGAAATACCATAAGGCATCCCAAGAACTCGACCTATTCTTTGGTATCGAAGAATGGAGATATTTCCTCAACATCAAGAAGGGGTTGGAGAAAAAGCTCCTCGATCTATACATAAGTAGGCTTCAGAAGCTGAAAAGCAGGGCATTGATTGAGCGTATAGAGATCGAGTTGATGCGTGAGGACATACACTACTATCTCATTTACGTAACTCGCGAGACAAGTAGAGGTTCTCCATACCTCAACACTGTGAGGTGGCTTAAGAGCTTTGTTGAAAGAGTTGATAAGAAGACTATTGTAGACAATGCTATAAGGGAGGTGCTAGGCGTCAAGACGCCTAAGGTAATCGACTGGGCAAGAAAGCAGTCATAGTATTACAGCTTACAGTTACATGCAACATTCTCCCATACACCTGGGGTACCAGGCTTATCGATCAAGCCCTTTGAGTGTAGAGCATCCCACACATCCAACGTCTCCTTGCACAAGGCTATATCTCCTTTAAATTCATACTCCTCCAGAGACTCTATTGTTAGCTCGTACATCTTGATCCTAAGTTTTCCCTCAACTCTTAATCCCCAGGGCGACGGCTCTAGGACGTACCTTATCCAGCTCTTATCCTTAGCATACATCACGGTCTTCTTTAGTGCTCGAAGAGTCCCAAGAGTTACCCTACTGGGTTTGACCTTGTCGAGTAACTCTCTGACCAGCTCTCTATAATACATGACCCAGCCTTCTACAGGGATCATGGGGTCAATACGAATCCTAACCTCGAATCCCATTTCTTGGGCAATCTTAGTAGCCTCAATCCTGTCACTACTTGAAGCTGTTCCCTTCTCAAACTTCTCAACAATAACCTGGGGGTTTATCGAGAAGCTTACAATGAATCTATTCCTCATATCCTCTGGTATCTTCTCAAGTACCTTAACGTGATGTGTTCCACCCTTGGTTAGGAATAGCACCTTATGCCCGGGGTGTCTCCTGAGAATAGGTAGTGCTATCTCGAGGAACCTCTTTACATAAGCTGGCACGCCAAGGGAATCAGCTACCTCTCCAGTATTAAGGAGCGTGACCAAGCCATTATCATCAGCCCATCTAAGGAACTCCTCTAAATACCTTGTTATAAGTTTCTCATCCTTCATCCGAGGTTTTTTCCGTTCGGCACCGCGAAAGGTTCCTTGTAAATAGCAGTAGCTACAGTTAAATGGACAGCCGGTCCAAGCCTTTAACTCCCAAAAATGAGGGCAGACAATATCCTTTCCAGTCTTATAGAATAGGGCTATTATTCGGGATCCATTTCCTTGAATCCATTTATTGGGTACACGAATGGGTATATATTCTCTGTAGTAGGTGCTGATAGGTAGTCTCTTCTGTTTCATTTGCTGTATTTCATTAGATCTTGCATAGTATATTCCGGTGGGACGTGGAGACCTCATTCCACTATCCTCTCAAGTAATTAGAGCTAGAGCTTTACCTAATATGTTATATACTTGTTCTAAGCTCTTAGCGCCAAGAAGAACCAATTTACCCATCTGGGACACAAGTAACGTAGTACCATTCAGCCTAGCAATAACATAAGGACGGTAATCCGGATCGTATATACCATTAAGTTTTCTAGCAACCTCATACAGGTTAAGCTCTATTCCTAACTCAACTTTAACAGTTATATTCACTACTTGCCTAGAGATAATCTTAACATTAAACCCGCGTCCCTGTAAAAGGCTTATGGCGTTCTTGATAACCTGATCTAATTCATTCATAGACTTTAAACCAGTGATTATAATATTATCTCTATAGAAGAGTATTGGGATCTTATCCAGCCTAATCATTGCACCATGAAATCTCCTTATTAACTTGGCTCTAGGGATTCTCTCCAATATTTTGTCTGGTTTAGGCATTGGATCTAGTTTTAACGTAGCCACTATATTCACGATCTCTATCTTAGGCTCCATGGTCTAGCCTCCTATGTTCTTAAGGGCTTTTGACAAGGTGCTAGGAGGTACTCCTAGGAGCCTCGAAGCCTCCTTTGCCGGCAACCCGGATTTCATGAGGGCCACAGCAGCTAGTGTTGCTGGCCGGTACCCCTGGTACTTCTCCCGAAGCCTACGATATATAGTGGCGGCCATGGAGGCTAGCCAAGGCCTACCCAGCCTTACAGCTACGCTAACCATCTGGAATAAAACGGCATCATCGATCCTTGGCGGCGGCCCTAGTTCCTCGAGGAGCCTCCTGTAGACCCGGTAGATCCTACCCCTATCGACACCACCTAGTCTAAGAAGCTCCTGGTTGAAGGGTACTCCAAAGCGTTTACAGGAGTACATAATGGCTGCTAACGCCCCTGCTCTCCCGCCTAGCCCTAGCTTCTCCATAATGTACTTGGCGTCCTCGTAGACATGCCTTGGGATGAGGCTCTTGAAGAACTTTAGTGCCCCTGGCTCTCCACGATACATTACATGGCATCTCCTGGCTCCCGGTCTATAGCTCCTCCACTCAGGCCCCGGGTCGATGGCATGCTGCTCCACAACAAGACCTGTACTGGCATCAATAACCTCTCCACGCCTATGATCATATATGATCATGGCCGCGTCCCCTCCACACATGTATATTAGAAGGGTATATATAGCCTCCATAAACCCGATGAAAACAGTTTCGCCGCCCCCTCACTCCTTTATATACCTGGTTAATAGTAGAGCAAGCGAGGGGTACCGGGCATAATGCATACACCTAGCTCGGACTGCCTAGCAATAATAAAGTATATCAGAGACAAAGTAGCCTCATCAGAAAACATTGAAGAAGTACTTGAAGTCATAGACGAGATCATAGACACACTAGAACAAGAACACATAGTAGGAGTAATAACAAAACTAGGAATATGTAATATATGAAATAACACTATATAAGTAATTATGTTAAATATAGGAAAATTTTTCATATACATTATAAAAAAGAATTCATAAGATTTTATTATACTTAATTGTCATAATGGTTAAATAAATCCTGAACTGAGATATTAGGATATTCGAAACTCT
>Ga0180301_10000452_pt1 | contig 31720 bp, 26 predicted proteins | sample GuaBasSediGuay16_FD_121797 | JGI IMG/M metagenome (GOLD analysis project Ga0180301, IMG submission 121797) | Subseafloor sediment microbial communities from Guaymas Basin, Gulf of California, Mexico - Guay16, Core 4569-2, 12-15 cm | ecosystem: Environmental > Aquatic > Marine > Hydrothermal... | reverse complement strand
GAAAGAACAGGCTTTCTAGGAGGATATATGGCTAAGCTAGATAAAGTATTTCCAACACTAGACTGTAGCATCTGTATATTAGGACCATTATTATCCAAAGCCTATTCACATTCTAAAATAAAAATCTACACCTTAAGCGAAATAAAAGAAGTCTCTGGTACCCCTGGAAACTATAAAGTAAAAATCATTAAAAAGCCAAGATACGTCAATGAAAGCGAATGCAATGGATGCAACAAATGTCTGGATGTATGTCCAATAGAATTGCCATGCGAATATAATAATGGACTGGGATTTAGAAAAGCAATAGTAAAACCAGTTTCAGAAACAGTTCCAGTAGCACCCTACATAGATATTGAAAACTGCATTGGATGTATGTCATGCGTAGGAGTATGCGATAAAGAGGCCATAGACTTCAACCAAAAAGAAGAAGAAATTGAATTAAATGTAGGAGCCATAATTATTGCCACAGGTTATAGTTTACTTGGCCGAGAAGAATTAGCAGAGTACGGCTATGGACGATTTAAAAACGTCATTTTAGGAATAGAACTTGAAAGACTAGTTAATCCAGATGGACCCACAAGAGGAAGAGTAATTAGAATTTCAGATGGAAAAGAGGTGAAAAGCGCCGCAATAATTTTATGCGCAGGAAGTAGAGATGAAAGACATTTACCTTACTGCTGTAGATTCGGCTGTATGGCCGGATTAAAACATGCATATTACCTATCACTACTAAATCCTAAAGTTGAAGTTTACATATTCTATATTGACATTAGAGCCCCTGGAAAAGGTTTTGAAGAATTCTATCAAAGAATTAGAAAACAGGAAAACGTTCACTTCATAAGAGGAATTCCAAGTGAAATCGAAGAAGAAAAAGATGGAACAATTCGACTAACATTCTTTGACACAACTATAAATGAACTATTCCAAATCAACGTCGACCTAGTAGTTTTAGAAGCAGGAGTTAAACCAGCTGAAGGCAGTGAGGAATTAGCCAGAATTCTGCGAATACCATTAAGTCCAGAAGGATTTTTCATGGAATATCATCCAAAATTAAGGCCATCAGAAACATTTATGCACGGAATATTTTTGGCAGGATCATGTCAAGGACCCAAAGATATTGCCGACACAGTATCACACGCAGGATTAGCAGCCTCTAAAGCAGCCTCATTATTAATGGAAGACGAATTAGAAATTGAAATTCAAGCTCCAAGAATAGACAATAAAAAATGCGTTCTATGTGGATTATGTACACTAGCTTGTGAACACAATGTAATCAAAATAACTAGAGAGGGAATAAAAATAATTGAAGAAGCATGCATAGGATGTCAAGCATGTATAGCCACATGTCCAACCGGAGCACTAATACCAACAATTGATCTAAGTAATGAAGCTATATCTGCAATGATAAAAGCAATACTGGAAGAAAAAAGAGAGTTCCCATTAATAATCATATTCGCATGTAAATGGTGCGGCTATGAAGCATTAGACTTTGCAGGAATCAATAGAATACCATACCCAACTGGAACTAGAGTAATAGAAGTAGCATGCTCAGCAAGAGTAAATCCAATACATATACTAGAAGCACTCAAGCATGGTGCAGATGGAGTCTTAATAATAGGATGCAGAGAACAAGACTGTCACTATAGAACCGGAAGATTAAGGGCAAACAGAAAAATAGAGGCATTAAAAGAAGCACTAAAAATCATGAAAATAAATCCAGAACGAGTAAAAATTATAGGTGCAGCAGCTTCAGAAGGGGAAGAAGTATCAAGAGAAATCATCAAATTTACTGAGAAAATTAAGGAGATAGGTCCGTTAGGAAGCGAATTAGTAGGGGATTAAGTTGAGTAGCGAAAAACCAACTCTACAATTAACATCCATGGACCATATAATAGAATATGAGTGGAAAGCGGAAAAACTAGTTAAAAAACTGAAATTCCACCAAGAAAGATGTAATGGATGCGGATTATGCATCAAAGTATGTCCAGTAGAAGCAATAATGCTAGGTCCAATAAAGGAAGTGGCCTCTGGTGAAATGGAGGCCCCATTAATAATTATTGATGAAACAAAATGCATAGCATGCCCCATATGCTCAGCAATATGCCCCTTAAATGCATTGACACTTGAATTTCAAGAAAAACCTGAATACATAAAAGTTATAGGAAGCATTGAAATAGACCAAGAAAAATGTATACCATGCCTATTATGTGAGAAAATATGTCCAAGAAATGCCATTAAAGCAGATGTAAAAATATCCAAGAAAGAAGATTTAGTAAAATATAAAAGTGATGAAGTTTGGGCTAGAGGCGAAATAAGCATAGATGAAGAAAAATGTATATACTGTGGTCTATGCGAACTACTATGCGATGCAATTAAAATCGTTTGGACAGATCCAAAACCACCACAATTTAGAGCTGGTTTAGGAATACTAATTGATGAAAAGAAATGTGATTATTGCAAAATATGTGAAGAAATTTGCCCAGTAGAAGCGATACGAGTTAAGTGTGAAGCTTCAGCTCCAAGAGAAATTTTAGAACCAAAAATAGAGGGAAAAATAGACATAAATGAAGAAGAATGCATATACTGTAAATTATGCGAAGAAGAATGTCCAGTAAAGGCATTAAATGTTGAGAGAGCACTAGAAGGTGAAATTAAATTAATAAACTTAGATAAATGCGATCCCTCTGGCTGTAAAAACTGTGTAAACATATGTCCAGCAAATTCAATATATGTACCTAAAAGAGGAAAAGGCATAGAAATCTCAGAGAAAAGCTGCATATATTGTGGAGCCTGTCAAGAAGCATGCCCAGAAAATGTAATTCACATAACTGTAAAAGAAATTAAAGTAAAAGACGGTGACAATTTATGGTCAAAATCAATAATTGAACACCTAAACAAAGTTATTGAGGGATATTCACCACCGCCACCCAAAGTATATATGAGAAACATTAGGCCGCCTCCAAGAGTAATCAAAATACCTCCACCAATACCAGTTCCACCTAAACCAAGAGAATTTGAAGTTGCAAGAAAAATCATAGATGAGCTTATAGCTAATTTGAAATCTAAAAGAATGAGAGCATTAATAGAATTAGGAAAAATTGATAAGTTAAAAGAAACGTTAATCTAAACTAAATTATCTATAGAGGTTGGAGGACAATTTACTGGTTTAACCATAACAGTAACTCTTCCATAAACTGGTTGACCTCCACTGTTAACAATGGGAGGCAAAAGAGACATAGCCCACGGACCTAAAGGCAACACAATAAAACCTTCACCCAACTTCTCTAATTCAAAGGCCTTTACAATTACTCTAACCCCAAGAAACGATAGCTCAATACAGTCTCCATTCTTAAGATTTAATTTCTTCATGTCGGAAGAAGATAGAAGGGCTATAGCTGATGACTCAATGTACTCTTCGCTATACGTACTGATTTGAGCTGCTAATTCTTGATCATGAAGAGGTAGTACCAATAATTTTAAGTTAATCATCGATTCATTCTTCTCCCTTATTTTCACCAAATATTTCTGGAATCCATATTTTTTCTAGGAACTTTTTAATACCAGCTGAATCTCTTGGACCGACAAACACTCTCCAATCTTTAAGCATATCTTCAAGTTCACCACTTAAACGTGCTGCATATCCTGGCAAGATTACACTTTTATGCTTTACCTTTTCAGCTAAGTTATATTCTTCGATTAATTCAACTATTTTATCTGAAGTGAACTTTTTACCAGCTACAGCTGATTGAACACTTGTTCCTTCAGTATCAATTACTAATAGCCATGCATCAGTCTTTGCCTTCTCTACATCATCTTTGACTAAATAATAAGTCAAGGCAAAATTACCTGTAACTAGTAGCGGTGAATTTTCATTCGGCTTCCCTAGTTCATATAATCCTGGCTTAACTGAAGGTGGAACTCTTGGATCAGTATACACACAGTCACGCCAAACTATTGACGGCAAAATTGACCAAACATCTGTGCTATGCAATATTAATAGGTCAGCATATCTGGCCATTAGACTACACGCTAAAACTGCCTCTGTAAAGGCTTTCTCCTCAGGAGGCTTTTCTTTATCCAACCAAACTACTGCTGGAACACCTAACAATGGATAACCTAAAGCCAAATCACCTGCATCAATTGCAGCATACCTCAATGCAGTGAAAACGCTAATTGTATCTATTATCGAGGAATTAGTATAAGTTCCAGGGTCAAGAACTATTTCATCTTGATTGTAATGCTCCTTTATTGAAGTTGAAAGAGACTTTAACATCTCTAGGTTACCTGGAGCTGAAACCACGAGAGGACACTCATACTTGACAGATAGTGAAGCTACATCCTTCCAATTCTTCTTATTGGCAGCATATATCAATGGTTTCCTATCCTTTGATACAATTAATGCCTCTTCAAGAATTTCAGGATCATAAGAACATAGAATAAATGGTTTCTGAGTTAATTTCATTACCTTTGCCACAGTTTTAGCAAACTTCTCTGCAATTCCTGAAACACATCTAACTGCAATTCCATCAAGCTTTAACTCTTTGCCGATACGAATATATGCAAAGTCATTCACAAATTTGACTCTATCATTTAATTCCTCATCACTCATTTCATCATGAACATCAATCATTAAGGGTGTTTGAAAACGCCAAGTCCATTCATGACGATATACAACATCCTTTCCACCAATTTTTATTTGATTCGGTGGAACACCAAAGACAACTTCCTTAACTGCAGGTCTTAAGATTTTTTGGAGTTCTTTTAGCTTTGAAGCGTATTTCTTCTCTTCAAACAGAGGAGAACATAACTCCAGGGGCACTTCTCTTTCAATTAATCTACTAGCAAATGCCATACAGCTTTTTTCACCACATTTACCACAATTAGTTTGTGGAAGATATCTATAGACATGGAGGGGGTTTAACCTCTTAGGCATAATTATCACCTAGAAGGGGGTACTTATCCATTCTTCATATGGTAATTCTGTTATGGGTTTACGTATTTTTCTTAATGCTTCAGCAAATGATTTTAAAGTTTGCATTGCTTTCGGATGAAGCATCATAAACAGGTCCGTACCAGCAAGCATAGCTATAATTGCAGTTACGGCTTCCCAAAGAGGCCCTCTAATGGATCTAGGACCTAATTGAGGAGACTTCGACGAAGCTTCTCTGGCAGCCCAAGCATTTGACGAAGCAGAACACATTGGAACTTGAAGTACTTCTTCGCCCATTAAGGCAGCAAGTCTAATTCTCTCCATAATACTAAAGGAATATTCAATTCCATATCCCAGTGCTCCCGTAGTGGGATCTAGGATTAATCTATCCTTACTTAAACCTGCCTCCATAGATTTCCTACATAAGTCCTTAGCCTGATTAATATCGATGAAGGCTAATGCTATTAGGTCATGGCCAAACTGGTTGATAGGCTTAACGGTCTTTTCAATTTCCATATCCAGTGTAACAGAATTAAAGACAACTCTTTCACCAGCAGCAACCTCTGAAAGTTTAGTGAATAATTCAACATCCTTGATAGGATTGCCAGATCCACCAATAATTAATGGGACTTTAACTGCTTGCAACACTTCTTCAACGTTTTTGGCAGCTTCACTAATGGGTGTATCCTTAATTCCAGGATCGGTACTAATCAGGTGAAATGAAATCAATTGAGCACCATACTTCTCAACAGCAACTCTGGCCCATTCAGATGGAATTTGAACTGCATCTTCATACATTTCCCTGACAGGTTTGGGAACCTGCGGCATGTCAAAAACATCTAAAGTGGCTGCAATGGGATTTGGAGGTGTCTCTGCAAATAAAAAGTACGGAGGAGTTGTGGAACCACCAATCTTAACAGTATAGCTTCTAGTTCCACCCTCACTTTTAGTAGCACCTATGGTTACTTCGGATATTTTACCAGTAAAACGTAGTTTTGGATATTCAAAGGGTACTTCAATGAGCTCTATAATTTTAGGCTTCCCTACTGATGGAGTAGGTGGAGCAGCAGGTCCAAGTAATCTTAAACCAAATGGTGAAGCTTCTACTAAGAATTCTATTTTCCCTGCTCCAGTTAAGGGTTCAAGCGAGAGTTTAAAGTATCCAGGCATTTGCGGGGCTTGTGGAGGAATATAATTTATTACTAGTTCGTCTGCATCTATTATGACGTCAGTTAATTCTAACTCTTCCGCATCTGAAAGTAGATCTAATAAATCTTTGGCATATCTATTCTTATTTTGCTTATTCATTTCGATCTCTCCGGTTGTGAAATTATTAATTTTTCAGCTTTAATTTCAACCCCATTTAATTCAACAATATAATTTCGCTTTAACAAATTAGAAATTAATTGGATGAGCGTGCTCACAGACTCTTCGCTAATCTTCTCCTCATTAGTCAATCTACTTCCCACCAGCTTTTTTGATTATTAACCTGTTAATCTTTATTTTAACTCCCTTCAAAGTTATTTTGAATCCGGTTTGGGCGGATACCGCTGGCATTTGTATTGCCTGTGCAGGTATTTGCGGAGTCCATTGAGGCATAGTAGACATTTGAACTGGTTGCTGAACTGCAACTTCTTCAACTTTCTCGGCTTTAGCCTCAGCTTCAGCTGCTTTTTCCATTTCACGTATTTTAGACGCAACGGGATGATCTTTCTCTAGCAAAAAGTTTTTAAGATCTTCAATAGTAGTTGCATCTTCTTCAGTGGCAATTTTATCATAAAGCTCTGGAGGAATAGCATCTTTAACCCTCTCTTTTAAGTCCTTAGGCATCCACACAATCCTATTCCATCCACCATCAGCATAGAAGAATTTTCTAGAACGCATCCATTCAATTCCAATGCCTAAAAATCCTTCAGTTTGCTGACCACCACCAGTTTGAGCAGCCATGGTTGAGAAGGGCAGACCATTCACCGCAGTACCCTTAAATCCTCTATGAACAATTCCAATTCCATCAACTTCAGGAATGTAAAAAGCTATAGCTTCAAAGCATCCACAGGACGTGTGTGGATATTCAAACATACTATAGAGGTAGACTCTAGTCACTTCACCAAGAGATCTTTTGGCTACGACTTCATTTGCACCACTCCATTCACCTTTAATTGGATCTAGCAGTTCACCTTTTGGTATTGGGAAGTTTGGCCCCTTGGGATCGATACTAGCTGCAGCTCTGGCATCTAACCATGTTAACGCTCCACATAATGAAATTCTCTCTGGAGTTATAACGCATACATGTGTTGGTGCAAAGGATTGACATAATACACACCCATAGAACATGTCTACTTCTTCATCTTTTAATCCTCTAACTCTAGCATCACGTTCCTCATAAATCTTTAATGCCTCTTCATACTTCTCCTTTATAAGTTCTGGGTCTGTGATGAAAGTTACTTGCATCTTCTCTATGTAGGGCATCTCTGATTTAAACAAGGTTATTAATGCTCTACCCCACCATGAGAAAGAGTTAAGACCCTTCTTAACTGATTTCTTAGCAATTCTAATCCAGATGTCATATCGTTGATTCAAATGCATTATACCTTCAATATAATTAGTATACATGTGAATTCTACGTTCAATTACACCCTCCAAGTCAGTGTCTAACTTTTCACCTGCCACATAAATGAGAATTGCAAATGGATATGACCCTCCCTCTTTTAAGTCCATTAAATCTGGGCCAATTATTTCAACCTTGCCATCTTCAACCTCATCCATTGGCTTTACACGTACAAGTTCAAATTTATAGTCAATTTTGGGTCCTCCAAGTTCAACATACATATCCTTTCTTCTAACTCGTTGTCCTTCAAATGCAGGACTTATTTCTATAGGGAAACCTTCAAAAGCCGACATTTCCTCTCACTCCTTCTCCTTCTTTAAAATCTCAAGAATCATATTAAGATTTTCCACCCACTTATTATGGGGGAGATTAGGGAAAGACCATGATGCATTAGGATGATAATATCTGTCAAGAGACATAGTCTTTAGGTGAAGAGCAAAGTTCTTTAAGGCTGACAATAGTTGTGATTGAAGCTGATAAGTTATACCCATGAAAATTACTAGGTCATGAGCTTCTGAACCATCAACACTCCACCTTGAATCCCTGAGGCGATCAGTTATTTCAACAGATCCTAAAACAAGAGCAGGGGTATACCCTCTTTCAAGAAAAGCTTTAAGAGTATTTGAAGTTGCAACAATAGGTGCGTTGGTTAGCTTAGAAAGCTCGATAGAGTAGTCTAGAAGGTATTTATCCTCTGAAATTTTAGTTTTCAATGCTTCAGCTCCAACTACAATTAATGGCTTCTTAGAAGCTTTAATTAGTCTTCCAGCAACTTCACCATTTAGCTTTAAAGCAGTTTTAGGTCCAGGCACATTACCAAATTGCCAAGGAAGAACGCTCATACCATCTCCCCTCCTATTTTGGCTTTCTAATCAAACGCTTCAACAATGTTGGGTCCACTACTGGTTTCTCCCATGGTTTCCATCCAATTTTCTTTAGGTAATCTAAAATTTCGAATTTATAGGTTATTGGTATATCGGCCTCAGTTCTAATAAACATGTGCAAGTCATCAGGCAGAGTACCATAGAACTTCTTATACAATTCAACGTAATGTGTAACTTTTATCATTCTACCCTTAGTTGTATCATTGGGACGGATACACAGCTTGGCTGCCATTACCATTGCTTCTTCTTTAGTTTCAGCAGCATAGATTAAATGCTCTGGTGCAGGTCCAACCCACACCCTTTCACCAGTTCTAGCATCATATACAGTAAAGGCTTCACGATCCTCTTTTCGCCCTAGATATAGACGTCTATATTTAGCTCCCTGAGGACCAACAATGACTGGCACACCAAGTCTATTGAAACCTGTAGCTATTGAAGCAGCTTTCTGTGACATAGCACCCCATGCAATTCCACAAGCACCAACTCTGTTTAAAACATAGTCAGCGATTTCTTCAAAGTTAGCTCTAAGATTTCTTCTTGCAAATATATTTGCAATTTTAACTGCGGCGCCAGAAATATGTGCATTTGCTACACATGATCCCACATTTACAAGTCCGCCGGCTTCAAATGCTCCAGAGTACTCCTCATATAAAATAGTACCATCCTCTGTTCGATACTCAGCTATACTCATAGCAGCGCAACCAGAAGCAACAACAATATACCTTCTCCTCAAAAATTCTTCAGCCATAATTGCAACTTCCTTGCCACCATTTGGGTAATTAGCGCATCCGACAAAAGCAATTATTCCTGGAATTTCACCTAGTACGATTGAAGAACCAACTTCCCTAATTTCAGTGTCCTTTATTGGACCCCTTCCAGCTCTTACTAAGTATTTTTCAGTCTTAATTTTATGTTCAGCTGCTCCAGTAATCAAACTTAATATTGGAATACCTCTGGGACAGGCACTTTCACATCTACTACAACCAAGACATACATAGTGAAGTTCAACTAACTTGCTCAAATCACCCTTCTTAGCCAGTGAAACAGCTTCATCAATTGGCAAGTCTATTGGACAGTTTCTTCTACAATTACCACATTTCACGCATTTAGAAGCAATTTCAATAAGCTCCTTCTTGTCGGGTATAACTTTAAACTTCTTCCTTAGAGGAGCGATTCTAAGAGCAGTTAAAGCAGCAACAGCTGCTGCCTTTTCTAAGTCAAGAATAGCTACACCAGGAACCTTTCCAGAAACAAGCATATTTACAATTTCATCAATAGGCTTGTCTGAAACTTCTTCAAGTCCACGTAGAGCTTTATTAGAAACAGAAATCACAGGGGCTTTAACTTTTTTAGCTTCATACAAAATTGAAGTATGAATACATTGTTCATCAGTAATGATGACATCTGCAGCCCCGGATCTTATGAATTTAAGCTGATAGGAAATTGGACCTACAATCTTTGCGGATTTTCTATATCTTGCCATATCATGAGCCGTACAACATAGCCCTGCAACTTCAATCATTTCACCTGGAGCACCCAGACCACTCTTCTCTAGGAAGTCTATGAGATCTATCGAACTTGTGACATTATGTCCAATACATAGGATTACTGGTTTTGATATATCAACACAGCCTAAACCGATTTCAACAAGTGGAGCTTCCGGATCTCCTTTCGGAAAATTGAAGGTAACTATTTGAGCTGCATCTGCGATCTCCATGGCGACATGGTCGAGCATACCCAAGTGTAAAGCTTTAGATTCGAAATCCATATAACTACTTTCCTGACCAGTGTGAATAGAAGCAACTACTTGAACAATTTGCTCTTCAACATAATTTAATGCATATGCTAGATCTCCGAGAGTTTTAGGTTTAATTCCCACAACAAGCCTTGTGATAGGCATCTCAACATGAACTTCAGAACCCAGATCTATTGGCCAGTCTTCTCCATATCGTTCAATCAGCTGTTCAACTAATTCCCTTGCATGGCTTGCATGAGTTGAAGCGCCAATAGCACATGCAATTGTAACTATTCTTCCCTGTTGAGTATCAAGAGTTAATCCACAAGAACCTCTTTTGCCTGCCGTTAGATCGCATTTACCATAAGTACATAAGCAACATAAGTCACAAAATGGCATATAAAACGGCTTATATCTTCTGAGAAGCTTCATATCCCATTCACGTAGAGTTTCAATTTTGGGCATTGGAGTTGGACCCATAGGTTCCCATTCTTCTTCGATAGCTAGCCTACCAATAGCAATTTCAACATCTTCAAGCGATACGTCAGTTGACTTAAGCTTTTTAAATGAAAATTTTAAAGGACCTTTCTCACCCATGATCCCACGCAGCACTAAGCTAAATTATTTCTGATATCCTTTAAACATAATACATTTAAGGGTTATGTTATAGATATTTCGACTATAAACTTCATATAATTCGTTTTTTGACGAATTATATCATAGGCTTAATGAGGGGATATAATCTGGATAGAATATCTCCAACAGATTTGACAGCCAATGAATTATCTGGAAGATCAATAAGCGGCTTACCCTTAAAATCGTAATCAATAACCATCGGATCCTCAGGTATTGAGCCAATAATCTTAAAATCTCTTCGTAAAAGTTCCTCTAAAAGCTGAGGAAGAATATGTTTGTTCACACGATTTATTACAACATAAATATTTCCTACTGACAGTTCCAACTCCTTTGATAGCTCTCTAATCCTCTCAGCAGTAATTATACTCCTAATACTTGAATCAACAACAATTAACATTACATCAATATTCCTCATAGTCCTCCGACTTAAATGCTCAAGTCCAGCCTCACAATCAATGACTACAAAGTCATAATTTTTAGTGAGCCTATCCAATGCATGTCTTAACAGATGATTAACATAACAGTAACATCCAGGTCCCTCAGGTCTACCCATAGCTATGAAATCAAAATACTCTGATTCTACAAGAACCTCCTCATACAACATGCTTTCAAAATATAGATCCTTAGCCCCGCTAGATGAATCTGGAGGATTTATAAACTCCTCCCTTAAATCACCCAACGTCTTCTTGAATGAAATCCCCAAAGCACAATTCAAGTTAGTGTTTGAATCAGCATCAACAACTAAAATGGATGAATCTTTAAACATTCTAGTTAAATGCTTAACAATTAAAGATGCAATTAAAGTCTTTCCAGTACCGCCCTTCCCAGTCACTGTTATTATGAAAGTCATTTTAACACCTAAAAACTAATAATAATTGAGTATTATAAAGATTGCCTAGATTCATTTTAGAATCATGAAATCATAAACTGAATTACCCAGGTAAAGCCTATGATATGAAGAACCATCCTTACATATAACTCGCTCAATCTTACCTTCAGCAATAATCCACTCACCCTTAAAAGCACATTCACAAAATCTACCTCTAAGCGAATAAATCTCAATTAGATTGGGAACAGACTCACCACTAATAAAGTGGACATCGTCCAATAAATATCTACATGGAGTAAAAATAGCCTCTGAACTGTCAATTACTCTGGCCTTAATTCTACATCGACCCATGGGAATAAATATTTTATCACCATACTTTTCATCCAGCTCATTTACATCCTTCACTAATCTAATGTAGAAATCAGTGCCACCAACTTTTCCCTGCAAAACCTTACGCAATTCAATTCTAGCAAAATCATTAAAGGATATACGTGTATCCTTAAATCTAAAGTTGTAAAGTGTTAACAAGCCATTTAAGTCATATTTTTTAACAAAATTAGATTCATCTAAAACCTCTCTTAATGCACTATAAACTCGATAACCATTACTTCTCCCATAAACAATGACATCTACATCTGAAGATTTCTTATGAAGACCTACTAAAAGAGAACCAGTAATACCAATCTTACTTACAAGTACATTTGAAATATCGCTTAAATATTCAACAAATGAAAGAGCTAATGATTCCATAACATCTAAACTTTCTCTATCCCTCATCATTTGCAATGTACGTCTAATGGGGTCATAATGCATCTTTACTAGATTTATTGGAACAGCTTCTACTTCCTTATTAAAAATGGAGTCATAATATATGTAGATAGGGTAATTCGCTTTTATAAAAGAATCACGCTCACTCAGCGAGTATATTTTCTTAAATCTCAAATCACCTTTAAGACGATCTCCATTAACATCAGGTATAAATCTAACATAAGCTATGACTTTATCTGGTGGATGAAGAAAGCCTTTAACATCAAAAACTAAGTTGTCCGTTGTTTCTATGAGATCACCTTCCATAGGATATCTAGTTAAACTCATTTTCTCTCCACTCTTAAATTAAGGAACCATTTAAAAATATTTATAAACCTTAGACCCGTAACTTTTATATCTACAACGTACTTAGCTACAATTTAGTGTAGTAAAATACAGTTAATAAGATTGTAAAGGAGGAAGAAAAATTGAAAATATCAACTAAAAATCTTGCATTAACAGCAATTTTTGCTGGGCTCTTTGTTGCATTGTCAGCTCTACCAGGAGTACCAATTATAGGTGCAGGTGGAAAAATTGATATAATCCTAGCCGCACTAGGTCCAGTTTATGGAATTATTCTTGGACCATGGTTAGGAGCAATATCAGCATTTCTTGGAGCTATACTTGCATGGTTTCTCCCACCAGGAACTCCAGGACCCGTAGGATTAGCTATGACTCTATGCCCATTGATGGGAGCATTAGCAGCAGGAGGACTCTCCTCAAAAATGTTCAATAAGAAAGCTTGGATCCTATCTCTAGGAATTATGGCAAGCCTAGTTATAGGATGGTATATAACATGGGTAGGAATGTCAGCTCCACTATATCCAATTATGCATATAGTAGCTCTAATAATTGTCCTCATATTTCAATGGAGAATTTCAGACTTCATTTGGTCTGGAAGCAAAATAAAAAACATAATCGGAGTAGCTCTAGCAAGCTATGTAGGCATAATGGCTGATCATATGACTGGAAATCTAATTTTCATTAACACGTTAGGAATAATCATTTCATGGAAGGGCATTGAAAAATGGCTTGCAAGTCTCGGTCTACCCGACATACCTGCCCTATTCATGTACATGCTTCCAGTCTCAGCCACTGAAAGAGCCACCATGTTAATAGCTGCAACAATTATAGGTTCAGGATTAACTATGGCGTTGAGAAAATCTGGATTAATAGAAATACCTTAAACATCAATACATGAAACAGCCATATCCTCCACATTTATTTTACAATTTCAACCAATAGCTTATAAGCAAAAATTAATGTTATTAAGGTTGAATTGAAGCTAATTTAATATCTATACCATAACATAACTATAATGCAAGTGAGAAAATGACTGAAAAAACTGTAAAAATATGGCCTTGGATAATCCCCCTTCCAATAGAAGAACAACAACATTACAAGGTTTTACTCTCAATATTTAGCTCAAAAATTTCTATTGACATTCTGAGAAATATAAGATTAAATGAAAAAACCTATCAATCAGAGTTAATTAGAAAACTACCTTATTCAAATAAAACAATACTAGCGAAGTTAAAAGAATTCGTAAATTCAAGAATACTTGAACAAGGAATCGAAAAACAAGTGAGAGGCAAAAGAAGTTTTTGGGTAAAATGGTATAAACCATCGACATTAGGCAGATGGGTTATCACATTTTTAACACCACCACATGAGATGCAAATAGAAGAAATAAAGGAAACATTTAAACAACTATTCAAAATGTATGTTGAAAGCATAGCTAAGTTTTGCATACAACATAATGTAAACCTAACAGAATATTATCAAATACTAGGAGAGGAGTATATTACAGAGTACTTAAAACATTTAAGAAAAATTGAAGACAAAATAGAAGTCACAGTCTTCGGTTCAGCTGCACTGGACATGATAATAACCTTTGACAGAACGCCAGAAATTGACGAGACAATGCTAGCAAGAAAAATTACAATAAGTGCAGGGGGATCAGCAGCAAATGTGGCAGTAGGACTGTCCAGATTGGGCATTAAATCAGCTTTCATAGGGAGAATAGGTACTGATGAAGCAAGCAGATTAATATTAATGAAACTATCACAAGAAAGAGTGAACGTCTCCCAAGTAAAAATCATTAGAGAAGCAAAGTTACCCAAAGCTGTAATACTGGTAGAAGGAGGAGAAAAAAGGGTAATAACAATAGCTGACGAAAAAGCATTATCATTAACTTCACCAGACGAAGTTGCATGGGACTATGTAGACATGAGTAAAATAATATACATAGGTGAAGTTTACATTGAAGTTGCATCAGCCATAGCCTCATATGCTAAAGCTAAAGGAAAAACAGTAATCTATAGAATACTAACTCCATTCGCTGAAATGGGAATAGAAAAACTGCGAGGAATAATTTCAAACTCAAATCACATCATAATGAACAAAGTTGGATGGAGAAAACTGATAGAGAAATCAGGCAAAAATAAGCTTGGGAAACCTTCAGACTTACTGGATCTAGGTGTTGAAAGTGTCATTATCACTAAAGGTGGAGAAGGGGTAGATGTATACATGGGAAATAAGGAAATCAAAATTCCATCCTACAAGGTTAAAGCAATAGATACTACAGGTGCAGGCGATGCATTTTCAGTGGGATTAATTTGGGCTATACTAAATGGTTATAACATAGAGAAGGCAGCCAAAATTGGCAATATTCTAGCAGCTATATCAACAACCAAAATTGGTGCACAGAACAGCATGCCAAAACTTAAAGACGTAGTAGAATTAATTTATAATAAGCTTAAAAATTAAATTGACAGAGCAGACTTTTAGCCACGTGTTTTCATTTTAAATGACAATAGGCATCCGCAAACATATATTATAAAAATAAACAAAATAAAGAAATCGTAACCAAGCAGATCTATAATTAATCCACCAACTGCAGAACCAAGTGAAGCCCCAATGAAGCCGGTTGTATTACCAATACCTAAAGAGAGGCCTCTTACTTCTTGCGGCGAAAATTCCACCGTATAGGTTATTATTGGCGCAGTTCCTGCTACACTAATGAAACCAAGAATAGCTATTGGAATTATAATCACACTCTTAGGTGAAAAATGAAGTAACGGAATAACAAGGGAGGCAATAATTAAGGTTAGTATGAAAGTCTTTTTATAACCTATCTTATCATTTAGCAATCCACCTACAACTTGACCAAAAAATCCAGCTACAGAAGAAATAAAAGTAATTAAGGCTACTTCTTCAATTGTTAACCCTTTTTTAGATGTCAAATACAATGGTAAAAAAGTGTTGAAACACATAGAACCCATAAGCATTAAAAAGGGCAAGATATAAGCGAGTATTAATGCCCTCCAAGCAGATTTAATTTGAGAAATAGAACCTAAACCACTACCTCCTCTCTTAGGTTCTTTAGTAAATATGAGAAATAATACTGCCAAAATAAGTCCAGGAAAAGCAGTTATTAAAAAGGCAGCCCTCCAACCAAATTTAACTGCCACCATGACACCTATTATTGGAGCTATAGCCGATCCAAGTCTTGAACCAGACATAAAAAATCCAATCGCTCTCCCTCTAAATTTAGGTTCAAATGCATCTGATAGCATTGATATCATTGGAGAATAAAAGATGCTTGCTGCAAAGCCGAATAGTACTCTTGAAAGGAAAAGATGAGAATAGGTGATAGCCATCCCGGTAAATATAGCTGACAGAGAAGAAAATAGAATGCATATGAAAATAATGTTTCTTCTATTAAATTTATCACTTATAAAGCCAGCGGGAAGCTGTATTGAAGCATAGGCCATAAAAAAGCCAGACATTAACATACCTGCTTCAAAACTGTTGAGCTTTAGTTCTTCTACAATTATAGGCAAGATTGGAGGAATCATCATTCTATAAATGTAATTTAAGGTCCACCCCAAGAAACCTAAAAAGAGGAGTGTAAAGTTCTTTTTCATTGGTATTCGCCATTGTGATATAGTTTCAACTAAATGAAGAAGTATGGGATGATTTTATGTACATTGTATTCAGTTACTCTGACATTATTTTTACAGCTTCAGTTGTATACAGCTTATATTTACCTAGTTTTCCTCCATAGTTAGCTGCAGTAATCTTTCTTACACCTTTAACGGTTGTAGCTGCTAAGATTGCTGCACCCATAGCTTTTAGAACTCTTTTTGCATCCAATCCATTAATTACAATTTCATATACACAGTTCACTTCTAGAGGAACTTGTGTTTCTGGAACTTTGTCTTTGAGGACAGGACAGAAGAAATGATTTGTTGTTGCTTTAAGCTTTGGATACTTTAATGAGCCAACCTTAGAGCCTGATCTAACAATACCTCCAGGAAATGGCATAATAACTCCTTTAACTTTCCTTCTAACATTATCAACAGCTTTTTCAGCAGCCTCTAAACCTGACTTAAGGTCTTCAGCTAATATTAATAGATTTCCACCAGCTACAGCCTTAATAACTCCTATTCGCTCTTCAATAAGAAATTCTCCTTCCATTACAGGTATGCGCCACATCGTTTTACCATAGATTTGATCCTTAACTTCAAAACCATCTCCAAATTTAGATAATGGACCACCAATGTTCATTAATCGTTTAGCCTTAGGCAAACCGTTAAATACTGCTGTCGTAGGGCAAGTAAGGACACATTGACCAATTCTACCTAAGACTTGAAACTTTAGCTCAGGGATTGATCGATGATATATTTGTATTAAGGCTCCAGGCCTATTATCTGGAGTTTCTTCGGGAGGAACTAAGCCCTCTATGCCAGCTTCAGCAGGTGCAGCTATAATTGAACTAGCAAAACCGGTTGCCACTTGGGCTGCAGTTAGAGCCCATTTCTCGTTTATTGCAGTAATTAGTATTCTAGTTGCATACATTGGGAAAGCCTCAGCAAATGTTTCTTCAACTTCAACACCGTTTATTATCAATTAAATACACCTCCACTGCGATATAATTTCGAAAAGCTTTCATATTTATACGCTTCACTCGATAATACTAAAGCTTAAATCAATCATACAAATAATAATGCAATGCGGAGGGTTTAACTTGGAAAACGCGGTTGTAAGAATAAGTATAATAAAGATTGGATGCATTGGAAGCGGACCATTGATTGAATACTTACTAGATGAAAGAGCTGATAGAAAAGATATTGACGTACGAGTATTTGGAAGCGGTTCAAAGCTTGATGAAGTTAGAGCTGAAGACATAGCTAAAAGAGCCTTAGAATATGATGCTGACCTTGTAATTGTAGTCTCACCTAATGCAGCTTTACCCGGCCCCACCAAAGTAATTGAATTAGTAAAAGAAAAGAATCTTCCCGTAATTGTTGTAGCTGATGCTCCCACAAAGAAGGTTGCTGACAAGCTTAAGGAAAAGGGTGTGGGATATATAATTGTCGAAGCAGATTCCATGCTTGGAGCCAGAAGAGAATTTCTTGATCCAATTGAAATGGCAGTATATAATGCAGATTTAATTAAAGTTTTAGCCATAACTGGTCCACTTCGCATAGTTTATGAAGCTATTGACAAGGTAATAGACGCCATAAAGAAGAATGAAAAACCAGAATTACCCTTCATAATAGTTAAGAGAGAAAATGCAGTAGTAGCAGCAGGTTTCAATAATCCATATGCCAAGGCAAAGGCGATGGCTGCCTTTGAAATATCAAAACGTGTAGCTAATCTAACAACCGAAGCATGCTTCAAATTGAAGGAATGGGAAAAATACACCTTACTATGCGCTGTAGCACATGAAATGATGCGTTATGCAGCTAAAATCGCTGATGAAGCTAGGGAAATAGAAAAATATGGTGATTATCTAGTGAGACGTCCACACTACAAAGATGGCACCATACTGAAAAAGAAAAAGCTTATTGAAAAACCAGGAGGTTAAACTACATCATGCCTACGTCGAAAATCAATGTAACACTCGTAACTGGAAGAAGCCTAGATCAAGGAGAAGCACTAGACATTGGCAAAATAACGGAAAGATACTTCAAAAAAGTAGCTGTAATCGAATTAGATGAAGAAGATTTAAAGAAACTTGGAGTAACCAATGGTGGAACTGTTGAAATAAAGACAGCTTATGGCAGTGTAGTAGCATTCGCAGTTAAATCAAGATTTAAACATCAAGGAGTAGCATTTATGCCCATGGGGCCATGGGCCAATATTGTATGCGACTTTAACACTTATGGTTCAGGAATGCCGACATTTAAAGGAGTAGAAGCAGAAGTAACAGCCACTGAAAAACAGCCTCTAACTACAATTAATTTATTAAAAGAATACTGCGAAATTGAACTACCCAGCATAATACAAGAAAAAATTAAAGTAAATGAAGAAGGAGAAGAAAAAGTCCATGAAGCAGTTATATGCACTTTTTGTGGATGCTTATGTGATGATCTCCAAGTAAAGGTCAAAGGCAACAAAATAATTGAAGTAAGAAGAGCATGCCAATTAGGTCGATCAAAAATTTTACATAGACTCGAGAATAGAATTCTAAGCCCCTTAATGAAAGAGGAAGGAAAATTCATTAAAGTAGACTATGACACAGCAATTAAAAAGACTGCAGAAATACTTGTAAATGCATCATACCCACTACTCTATGGTTGGAGCTCAACATCAACAGAAACTATTAGACTCGGCATTGAACTAGCTGAACTTGTAGGAGCAGCATTTGACAACACCAGTGTAATGTGCCATGGACCAACAATTCTAGGAGTACAAGAGGCAGGAACAGTAGCCGCCACACTCGGTAAAATCAGAAACTACGCAGACCTGATAATCTACTGGGGTTGCAATCCAGTCTTTGCCCATCCAAGACATCTGGCAAGATACAGTGCCATGGCCCGAGGAATCTATGTAAAAACAAGAAAAGAAAGAAAAATAGTTGTAGTAGATGTAAGAGAAACACCAACCGCAAAAATAGCTGATCTATTCATTAAAATTAAGCCGAACTCCGACTACGAACTCATAAAAGCATTAAGAATGATTATAAACGACTTAGACGTAGAAGTAGATGAAGTAGGAGGAGTACCATTAGAGAAAATCTATGAACTTGCAGACCTTATGAGATCAGCAAAATATGGAGCACTACTCTTTGGATTAGGAGTAACAATGACCAAGGGTAAAGGCAGAAATATTGAAGAAGTAATAAGGCTAGTTCAAGACTTAAACAACTGGACAAAATTCGTCCTTCTACCAATGAGAGGGCACTATAATGTAGTTGGAGCAAACATGGCATCACTATGGTTAACCGGATTCCCATACGCCCTAGATTTTGCCAGAGGCTATCCAAGACATAACCCAGGAGTAACCTCAGCTACAGAACTACTCCTCAATGGAGAAGTAGATGCTGCACTAATTGTTGCATCAGACCCAGCGGCACACTTCCCAGCAGTAGCCGTTAAAAATCTAGCCAAAATACCAGTAATAACAATCGATCCAAAATGGAACATGACATGTTTAATATCAGAAATAATAATACCCTCAGCCTATGCAGGAATAGAATGCGAAGGATCAGCATATAGAATGGATAAAGTAGTCTTACACCTCAAGAAAATCGTAGACCCACCACCAGGAATATTGAGTGATGAAGCTATTCTAAAAAGAATAATAAAAGAAGTGAAAAAGCTTAGGAGGCTGTAAACTATGGAGATTATAATTAAAAATGGATATGTTTATGATCCCCTAAACAACATTAAAGGAGAAAAAATGGATATTGCAATTAAAGATGGAAAAATAGTATCCCCAAGTGGAATAGATGAAACTGAAGCTAAAATTATAGATGCCTCCGGAAAAGTTGTAATGCCAGGTGGAGTTGATTTACACACGCATATAGCTGGAACAAAGGTCAATCTTGGACGATTAATGACACCTGAAGAACACCATAAATTCTACCTTGAAGCTATACCTGGAATAAGGCGGTCAGGAACAGGTATAACAACTCCATCAACAATGCTAGTTGGGTATCAATACGCTAAAATGGGCTGGACTACAGCCATCGAACCTGCAGCACCACCACTAAAAATCAGACATACACATGAAGAATTAGATGACACTCCAATCTTGGATAAAGCATGCTTCGTTCTCCTAGACTCCAATAGATTCATACTTGAATTCCTAGAAAAGGGAGAAATAGCTAAATGCGCAGCATTTGTAGCATGGATGTTAAAGGCAACTAAAAGCTATGCAATTAAACTAGTTGACCCAGGAGTCGCTGTATTATGGAATTTTGGTAGAGGATACGGATTAGATATTGATGATCAAATTTCACCATACAATTTAACTCCTAGAGAAATTGTTGAAGGATTATGCAAAGTCAGTCAGATGCTTAAGCTACCACATCCAATTCATGTTCACTGCAACAAGCTTGGAATACCAGGTAATTTCGAAACAACACTCGAAACAATGAAAACAGTATCTAAATATGCCCAAGACGAAAAAATCAACATACACATAACACATGCACAATTTAATAGCTATGGCGGAGTAGACTGGACTACACTTAAAACTAGAGCTGAAAAAATCGCTAAATACGTTAATTCAGTAAACCATGTAAGCCTCGATACAGGGCAAATAGCATTCGGCAATGCCACAACAATGACTGCAGATGCACCCTTCGAATATGCATTATACCATATAACTAAATGGAAGTGGGGTGGATCTGAAGTTGAAAACGAAGCAGCTGCAGGAGTTGTACCATTAAAGTATAAGAGAAACAACTTTGTGCATGCATTACAATGGTGCATTGGATTAGAATTAGCCCTATTAGTTAAGGATCCATGGAAAGTTATAATGACAACAGACCATCCGAACGGTGCTCCATTCACCAAATATCCAACTGTAATATCATGGCTAATGAGTAAAAATGCTAGAGAAAAAATAATTGAAAAACTTAACAAAAAAGCAGTTAGAACAGCAATATTACCATCAATTGAACGCGAATACGCACTATATGAAATAGCCATAATAACTAGGGCAGCACCAGCCAAACTGCTGGGAATACACTACTTTAAGGGTCATTTAGGAATTGGTGCAGATGCGGATGTTGCAATATATGACATAAATCCAAAAGAAATAGACTTCTCAAAGGACTATGAAGCAGTGGAGAAAGCATTCCAAAAAGCACTATACACAATAAAGAATGGTGAAATAGTAGTTAGAAATGGAGAGATATTACAGCATAATTATGGAAGAACATATTATGTCGATGTAAAAGTCAAAGAAGATTTAATGGAAAATACACTTACAGAAGTAAAAAGCAAATTTAAAGAATGGTACACCATTAGCTTTGAAAACTATGAAATCCATGATTATGAACTAAGAAATCCATATCCAATTAGATTGGAGGTTTGAACATGGAGCAGGCTGGAGGAAAATTTGAAATTATAATTACACCTAAAAAGAAGTTTAAGGTACCTGTTGAACTAGATTCAATAAAACCTGAAAAATTTGCTGGAAAGAAGATCAAAGATATCATGAAATTAATAGTATTCGAGGGTAATAGAAAGAAAACTCTCGGTGAATTATTTAGCATCCAGGGAAAAACATCAGACAATCCTGAAGAAATTAGAATTATAATTGAGGAATCAACATCTAAGCTATGGAGAATAGGTGAAGAAATGCAATTTGGCGAAATAATAGTAAATGGAGATGCAGGCCACTATATTGGAGCGAAAATGAAAGGAGGCAAAATCACAGTAAATGGAAATGCAGGTTCATGGATCGGAATGGAAATGAAGGGTGGAACCATAGAAATACATGGCAATGCAGGAGACTATGTTGGGGGAAGACTTAGAGGAAAAAGACCAGATAGCGGAATGAAGGGTGGAATGATAATAATACATGGAAACTGTGGGGTTGAAGCTGGAAGAGGAATGAGGAAGGGAACAATAATAATAGATGGAGACTGCCTGGAATATCCAGGAGCTGACATGCAAGGTGGAAGTATACTTATCAGAGGAAACTGTACGGGACGAGCTGGAGCAAACATGATTGGAGGAAAAATAGTAATCTGCGGAAAAATAGAAAAAATACTTCCATCATTCTATCTAGAAGACATAGTCAGTAAAGTCAAAGTTAAGAAAGAGAGAATTAAAGAGCCATTTTACATGTTCATCGGCGACTACTCAGTCAGCAGAAAAGCTAATGGTAGACTCTATATATCCAAACTAAATAATCCTCATCTAGAAAAATTAAGAGAAAAATTGGGGTTGGGAGAAGAATGATAAGTGTAAATGAAAAAGCACTAAAAATAGTTGATAAAATGATAAGTAAAAGCGATGAACTAAACATCAATATAATTGAGAATGAAACAGGAGCTACAATAATTGACTGTGGAGTAAAAGTTAAGGGAGGATTTCTAGCGGGAGTTTATGCCTCCAAAATATGTTTAGGAGGCCTAGCAGAAGTAACTTTAACTCATTCATTTTATGATGGAATGATGCTTCCTGCAGTTAACGTATACACAGACTACCCAGTAATAGCCTGCATGGCATCACAATATGCAGGATGGGCAATAAAGGCAGGGAAATACTTCGCCATGGGCTCAGGTCCAGCAAGAGCTCTATCCAAAAAGCCGAAGAAATTATATGAAGAAATAGGCTACGAGGATACCTACGCTGAAACAGTAATAGTTTTAGAAGCATCTAAATTACCCACAAAGGAGGCAATAGAAGTAATAGCACAAAAATGTAATGTAAAAGCAAAAAATCTATACATAGTAGTCACACCCACAAACAGTATAGCTGGATCAGTACAAATTAGCGCAAGAATAGTTGAAACAGGAATACATAAGCTACACGAGCTAAAATTTGACATAAAGAAAATACTTAACGGCTCAGGAATAGCACCAATAGCACCAATACACCCAGACCCAACAATAATGATGGGAAGAACAAACGACATGATACTATATGGTGGGGAAGCAACCTATCTCGTAGAATATGAAAACGATGAAGAATTGAAAAACTATGTCTGCAAGACACCATCATGCACATCAAAAGATTACGGTAAACCATTCTATGAAATATTCAAAAGCTATGACTATGACTTCTATAAAATTGACGCTGCATTATTTGCTCCAGCAGCCATCTCCATCACAAATAAGAAAACAGGAAAAACATATAAAAGCGGATTCATAAACTGCGATGTATTAATGCGATCAATAGAATTTGAAATACTAAAATAGTTGACAAAAATGAAAAGACAATTCAGAGACAGAGACTTCATTGAAACGAAAGAAAACATGCTTTTTTGCGTTATAGGAAACATTCACCCTAAGAACAGGGTAATTTCATACCTAAAATATATACCATGGAAAAACATAAGGGCAGCAAGACTTGGATGGAAAAGAAATCAAATAGAATATGGAAGGATATTACCATACTATAGCGCTCAAGGAGTATTACAAGTCCAACAATACTTAAAAAACAACTTCCCCAAATACGTCTACTTCGACCCCTACCTAAACATAGAAATCATAGGAATACCCCATGAAGACATTAAAGAACACTACAAACCAGAAGAAAGAATAAAAGAGATACTCAAAAAACCAAAAGACCCACTAGAAGAAAAAGTAAAAGAAATGATCACTACAATCTCAAAAGAAAGCAATACTTCCACCAATTTTTTTGGCATAACAGGCTCAATCCTGATTAAAATACATAGCCCAAATTTTTCAGATATCGACATCACAATATATGGCCTGCAAAATTCATTGAGAGTAAAGGAAGCTTTAAAGAAGTTATTGACAGAACATAGGGAATTCAGAAGGCTAAACAAAGAAGAAATAGAAAAACATGCAAAAAACATATCAAGAATACATGACTTATCCTTTAAAGAAACATTAAAACTCATAAATGAAAGATGGAACATTGGAAAATTCAAAGAAACATTTTTCTCAATACACCCAGTTAAATTGGAAGAAGAAGTAAAAGAAAAACATGAAGACAAGACATACAAGCCAAAGGGAATAATTAAAATAAAATGCAAAGTTATAGACTCGACACAAGCATTATTCTATCCATGCAAATACCTAGTCAACGAAGTAAAGATAATAGAAGGACCAAAAGTAAATACAATAAGAGAAGTTGTGAGCTATGAAGGAATTTTCTGCGACATTGCTAAGCCAACTGAAGAAATCATTGTAAAAGGGAAACTAGAAGAAGTCTACAACAAAAAGAAAAATGAAAAATACCATAGAGTACAAGTCGGCTCCTTTGAAGCAAAAGGCAAAAATTACATTAAACCAGTAAGATGGTTTAAAAATTAACCGGAACATTAAAACGTAAAGCAAATAGAAATCTACTTGAAATGATAATTGGAATACTAACTAGAAGACCTAAATCATGGTATTCAATTCAACTTAAAGAAGCAATAGAAAATAAAGGCCACAAAGCTCAATTTTTCACACTTTCAAGGATGATTGCACGTATAGGTTATAAACCATACATTGAGCAATATGGAGTAGATCTTCTAAGAACAATTTCTGCACTCATAGTGAGGCCGATAGGAAGAGGAACACTTGATCAATGCATATTTAGGCTGGATATTCTCCACAAATTAGCTGAGGAGGGATTATCGGTCATCAATAACCCGAAAGCCATTGAAAGATGCTTAGATAAGTATCAAACACTAATGCTTTTAGAGAAGATGGGTTTACCAGTACCTAAAACAGCAGTTACGGAGAATATTGAAGAAGCAATGAAAGCATTCTATGAATTAGGGGAAGACGTAGTAGTTAAACCATTATTTGGGGCAAGGGGCATTGGAATTGTAAGAGTTAACGATCCAGATATTGCAATTAGAGTTTTCAGAACAATTAATCTTCTTGGCGAGGTAATTTATATCCAAGAATTCATATCGCATGGAACAAGGGACATAAGAGCATTTGTAATTGGAAATAAAGTTGTAGCTTCCATGTATAGAGAGGCAAATTCATGGAAGACTAATGTAGCGCAAGGGGCAAAACCAACACCACTAAAAATATCAGGAAAATTGGAGGAACTAGCCGTAAAAGCTGCAAAAATAACTGGATGTGAAATTGCAGGAGTAGATATTCTAGAGGGACCCGATGGATACTATATAACTGAAATTAATAGTCAACCAGGATGGCAAGCTCTTCAAACAGTAACACAATTCAATATTGCAGAGAAAATAATTGAGTATATCATAAAAAAGATAAGAAGATAATTGAGTCACTTTTTAACTATACCAGCATATCTTGCCCATCGATAATATGCACCTAAAGCAGCAGCAGCTCTATCTGGAGAAGGATAAGCTGGAACACCGAGATCATTTAAAAGCTTTAAACCCTCATAGCACTCTACTCCACCAATAAAACTAACCACCAATGGTTTAGGAGCTCTAGCTTCAATGAAACTTCTAGCTATAGAACGCGCAATCATACCGGGGTCACTTATGGCAGTATGACAATAAAGAACTAGTATTGCCCCAACTCTGGAATCTTCCAGTGCAACTTTAACTGAATCACCATATGCTTCCTCAGTAGCTTCACCTGTTAAATCAACTGGATTTCTCGTACTTCCAAAAGGAGGCATATACTCTCTAAACTTTGCAGCAAGATCTTCAGGTAAATCCATGAGATTTAAATTATATTCAGCACATGCATCAGCAGCTATAACTCCAGCTCCACCACCATTAGTTATCACTACAACGTTCTCATTTAATGGTGGAGGTTGACTAACCATTGTTCTAGCCCAGTCAAATGCCTCTTGAATTGACTTAGCTCTCAATACTCCAACCTGTCTAAATGCAGCACTGTAAATTTCATCAGAACCAGCTAGAGAACCAGTATGCGAAGCAGCAGCCAATGCACCCCGCTCAGATCTCCCAGCTTTTAGTACAATTATAGGTTTAACCTTTGAAACTTCCCTAGCAACTTCAATGAACCTTTTACCATTCTTTAATCCTTCCATATAAATTAAAATGACCCTTGAATTTTTATCATTCATAAAGAATTCAAGTAAATCTGAATCTTCAATATCAGCTTTATTTCCAACACTAACAACTGAAGACAACCCAATTCGCTCTAAGAAAGTCCAACCCATTAAGGCTATTCCTAAAGCACCACTCTGAGAAATAAAGGCAATATAACCTTTCAGAACTTTCATAGGACCAAAGGTAGCATTTAATTTTGAAGGAGTATATAGCACACCAAAAACATTAGGCCCAAGTATTCTCATGCCATACTTCCTTGCAATTTCAACTAACTTATGTTCAGCTTCAACATTTCCAACCTCTGAAAAGCCTGAGCTAATTATCACAACAACTTTAACGCCCTTTAAACCACAATCATTTAAAACCTTTGGAACGATTCTCGCTGGAACAGAAATTACTGCCAAGTCAACTTCATCGGGTATATCTAAAACATTAGGATAAACTTTTAAGCCCATTATCTCAGTAGCATTCGGATTAACTGGGTAGATTTTACCCTCAAATCCAAAACCAATAATATTCCTTAAAATTTCATATCCAATTTTACCAGGAGTACGAGAAGCCCCAATAATAGCTACTGAACGAGGATAAAATAGATATTTAAGATTACTACTCACACGAGAACTCAAGAACATCAACTCCACTAGTCAAGCTATAAATAAAATAGAAAAATAAATATTTTATCTTTTTCTAAATCTTTAACCCTTTTTTACATATGTAAATAGATATTTCTCTGAAAAGAAAATGAGAAACAGAAATTAAATAGCAAAATTCTATATATAAGACGATTAGATTAAACTTCAAGCAAAGATGTGAAAAAATGTCGATTGATAAAGTGGCAGTAATAGATTTCGGCTCCCAATATACACATCTAATAGCTCGAAGAATAAGAGAATTAAGAGTTTACAGTGAAGTTGTTCCATACAATGTAAACATAGAAGAAATAGAAAAAATCAGACCCAAAGCTCTAATATTATCGGGAGGACCAAGAAGCGTTTATGAAAAAAGTTCACCAAAAATAAAAAAGGAAATTCTAGACTGGGCAATTAAAGAAAACATCCCTATACTAGGAATATGCTATGGACATCAATTAATAGTACATATGTTAGGAGGAAAGGTAGAAAGAGGAGAAGAAGGAGAATATGGAATTAGCATCTTGAAAGTCTTAAGAGAAGACATCATATTCCATGGAGCAGCCACAGAGCAAAAAGTATGGATGTCACATAAAGACCAAGTAGTAGAACTCCCCCCAGAATTCATAGTACTCGCATCTACGCAATATACACCAATAGCTGCCTATAAGTCAAATGAAAAGCAAATCTATGGGCTGCAATTCCACCCAGAAGTTAAACATACAAAGTATGGGATGAAGATTCTAAGAAACTTCCTATACAAAGTATGTAAATGTAAACCAACATGGAAATTATCAGATTTCATTGAGAGAAAAATTAGAGAAATCCGTAAAATCGTTGGAAATGGAAATGTAATAATGGCAGCAAGCGGTGGAGTTGACTCAACAACAGCAGCATATATAATAAGTAAAGCAGTTGGTGAAAGACTACACCTTGTATATGTAAATACAGGATTAATGCGTGAAAATGAAGACGAAGAAGTAATGGAGACTTTTAGAAAATTAGGATTCAAAAACGTACATTACATTAACGCGAAAGACATCTTTCTCGAGAGATTAAAAGGCGTTGTAGACCCTGAAAAGAAAAGACAGATTATTGCAAAAACATTTATCGAAATATTTGAAAATAAAGCTAAAGAATTAGAGAAAAAATATGGTAGAATTGAATTTCTAGGTCAAGGAACAATATATCCAGACAGAATTGAAAGTGGTCAAGCAAGCCCAGTAGCCGATAGAATAAAAAGCCATCACAATGTAGTCCTTCCCAAGGGTATGAAATTGAGACTGATAGAGCCTATCGCAGACTTATACAAAGATGAAGTGAGAAGACTTGCATTAGAAATGGGGTTGCCAAGAAATCTTGTAAAAAGACATCCATTTCCAGGCCCAGGATTAGCTATAAGAATAATTGGAGAAGTAACAGAAGACAAGTTAAGGATCCTGAGAAAAGCAGATAAAATAGTTGAAGAAGAAATGAAAAGAAGCGGATGGTACTGGAAGGTTTGGCAAGCCTTTCCAGTTTTACTCTCAATAAAAACAGTAGGCGTAATGGGAGATCAAAGAGCATACGAGTATGCAATAGCATTAAGAGTAGTTTATAGTGAAGATGGAATGACTGCAGATTTCGTTAAAATTCCATGGAAACTATTAGAAAAAATAGCCAGTAGAATAGTAAATGAAGTGGAAAGAGTAAACAGAGTATTATATGACGTTACAAACAAGCCGCCAGCAACAATAGAATTTGAATAATAAAATATTTTAAATAAAATAACCATGCTAAATTGAAGTGGTAAGATATGATTCCTACAGATGCAGCACCAGCGAGAAAGACGCCAATAATAACATGGACAATACTATCAATAAATGTCGTCATATTCTTTTACCTAATATTTAAAGGAGGTAGAGCTCTTGAAATAGCTACACTAAAGTATGGGATGATTCCAAAATACATATTAAAAGGAAGAAGACTATACACAATAATTACTTCAATGTTTCTGCATGGAGACTTCTTCCATCTACTTGGAAACATGATATATCTCCACGTATTTGGAAGCAGTGTTGAATCAAGAATGGGAAGAATTAAATTCTTAACGTTCTACCTATTAAGCGGTATACTTGCATCCACTGCACATATAATAATTCAAGTATTCTTTGCTCAACCAATAATAATATATGGGCCATACTATGCTCCAATCAAAATAATAAATCCATTAGAAATCCCATGCATTGGTGCAAGCGGCGCGATCTCAGGAATTCTAGGTGCCTATCTATTAATGTTTCCATTTTCCAAAGTGAGTATAATGACTTATACTTTATTCGGTCTTCCAATAGTAATATCACTTCCAGCAATAGTTTTCATAGGATTCTGGTTCCTATACCAATTATACATGGGATTCCTCAGCCTGGTAGCACCATTCATATACTATGCAGGAGTTGCATTCTGGGCTCACATTGGAGGATTTATCGGAGGAATCATTTTATGCTTAATATTTGGTAGAAAGGCTAAGAAAAGAAAAATATACCATGTAGGTAGAAGATGGTATGAAGTTCCAGTACGCTAAGACTCCAAATACTTCTTAAATTCCTCAAATATAGTTGGTGCGACCTTAAAAACCTCTTTCAACATTAACTTAGCCATTTCCCGAATCTCCCATTGTGCATCTCTAGCTAATCTCAAATTGAAGAAATGTAAAAGCTCTCTGGCATTCATTGTAACTACAATAGAGGTCTCCACTGCTTGAGGAATAACATATCTAGCATCCTCCCTTGGAACACCCATCTTAACTAATTTAACATATCCTCTCCTAGCATATTCAACAATTTCTTCAAATATCTTCCTAGCCTCAGCATTTGAAGCGATTGAAGGAGGAATAATAAAATCAGCATTTTTTAAGTCAACAACCCTATGACTCTGTTGACTGTAAGAAGCAATTCTATGCCTAACCAATTGATGCGAAGTTACACGTGAAATACCTTCAATGAGAAAAGTGAATGATGCATGCTCAATAGGACTTAGATGACCCATTTTAATGCAAAGTCTAATTAAACGCTTAATATCCTCATCGGTCAACTCCTTATAAATTACATCTGCACCCTTACTACTTCTACACTGCCTTATAGCAGCAGCTACAACCCTCTCAGGATTAGGTGTATATGACAGCAATGTAATCCTCAAACAAGTCACCAAAAATATGTGTTTATTAGGAAAACTTAACATTAACGAAAATGATGACCATGATTAAAGTCAAAATAGACAAAACAACATGCCTAGGTTGCGGTGGATGTATAATCATATGCCCAGAAGTATTTGAATATTCAAAAGAAATTAAAGCCCAAATCAAAGAAGAATTCCGAGAGAAAATTAAGGAAGCAAACATTGGAATAATAACTGATGCTAAACTTATCAAACAAATTAAAACAATAGAGTCATTATGCCCAACACACTCTATTAGAATTGAAAAGTCGACATAAAGTAAAGTAATATATTCTAATTTATGTAATTCAACTAGTAAAAGGGAGGGCAAAAATGTGGCAACCCAACTAATCGAAGCACGAAGAGGCAAAATAACTGAGGAGATGAAGCAAGTAGCATTAATAGAAGAAATAGATGTGGAAAAAATAGTTAGAAGAGTAGCGAGAGGACTAGTTATAATCCCAAGAAATGTTAGAAGAAAAGAAATGAAGATAATAGGAATCGGTGCAGGATTAAAAACAAAGGTTAATGTTAATATTGGCACCTCAACAACCTATGTCAACTTAGACATGGAAATTGAAAAAGCAAAAATAGCGATAAAATATGGTACGGATACAATAATGGATCTAAGCACCGGAGGAGATTTAAACACTATTAGAAGAAAACTAATCGAAGTATCCCCAGTACCATTTGGAACCGTTCCAATATATCAAGCATTCATAGAAGCTACAAAGAAGAAGGGTGCAGGAATATACATGGATGAAGATGACATCTTTAACACCATAGAACTACACATGAAAGATGGAGTAGACTTCATGACCATTCACGCTGGAATCACTAAGGACATGGCAGAAAGAATAACAAAAAATGAGAGAGTAACGGGAATTGTAAGTAGAGGAGGAGCAATACTAACTGCATGGATGCTTCACAACGAAAAAGAAAATCCACTCTATGAAAACTATGATTACCTACTAGAAATGGTGAGAGAATATGACGCAGTAATAAGTCTAGGAGACGCATTAAGACCAGGATCAATTCACGATGCTCACGACTATCTACAGATAGCTGAAATGCTAAACGTAGCCAAACTCGTCGAAAAATCATGGGAAAAGGGAGTACAAGTAATGGTTGAAGGACCAGGTCACATGCCCCTAAATCAAATAGCAGCAAACATAAAACTAGAAAAAACACTATGTAAAGGTGCTCCATACTATGTCTTAGGTCCATTAGTAACAGACACTGCTGCAGGATATGATCATATAGCAGCCGCCATTGGTGCAGCAATAGCAGCCGCAGAAGGAGTAGACTTAATATGCTATCTAACACCTGCAGAGCATCTTTCACTTCCAAATATTGAAGACGTAAAAGAGGGATTAATAGCAGCAAAAATCGCTGCACATGCAGGAGACATAGTAAAATTAGGTGAAAAAGCCATGAAAAAGGATTTAGAAATATCCAAGGCAAGAGCAGCGCTAGATTGGAACAAAATATTAGAAATGGCATACGATACTAAGAGAGCAAAGGAGATG
>Ga0180301_10000451_pt1 | contig 31725 bp, 23 predicted proteins | sample GuaBasSediGuay16_FD_121797 | JGI IMG/M metagenome (GOLD analysis project Ga0180301, IMG submission 121797) | Subseafloor sediment microbial communities from Guaymas Basin, Gulf of California, Mexico - Guay16, Core 4569-2, 12-15 cm | ecosystem: Environmental > Aquatic > Marine > Hydrothermal... | reverse complement strand
TAAATGGCTTTCTCTCATGCACATGGATCATCTGGCGGATCACTACCCCCAGGAGCTCTCCGGCGGACAACAACAACGGGTGGCAATCGCCAGAGCACTGGCAGCTAAGCCGAGGGTACTGCTTATGGACGAACCATTTGCAGCGCTCGACGGCGCGGTAAAGGAACGTATTCAAAGTGATTTAAGGCAACTTCAGAGAGAGCTCGGTTTGATTATCATATATGTAACCCATAACCTGGAAGATGCCCTGGCAGTGGGAGATAAACTCGCCGTTATCCGCGAAGGTAAGGTAGAACAGATAGGAAGAATAGAAGACGTTTTACACCGGCCGGTAAGTCTGCAAACAGCGAGAGTTCTGGGCATAAGGAACCTGTTTCAGGCAAAGGTGATTGATGCAACACCCGAATCCCTGATTCTGGACTGGAAAGGCTTACACCTTGAAACACCACCCCGGCTTGAGAAAACTGGTACAACCGTTACGGCTTACATTCGCCCGGAAGAGGTAAAGATTCTCTATCCAGGAAGACCCTTAGGAAAAGCAGTTCAGCAGAACCTTGCCTCCGGGCTGGTTAAGGATATACGGCCTGTTAAGGAAGGTTACTCCCTCCGATTACTGCTTAAAAAACCCGAAGGAGAAGAAATTGAAGTACGCTTCCCCCTGTCGGCATACTCCTCACTAAAACTGATGCCCGGAGAAAGCGTGGAGCTATCCATCAGAAAAAAAGGTATTGTAGTGCTTTAAGAAAATACTCGTCTTATTCCGTCAATTTTTATTAAATTTACATGGCAATTATTGACTTTTCATTTCCTTTTATGTATTTTTTTGTATATAAAGCTATTTATCGCAAAATAAAGCAAAGAGGCGCTTTTATGGAAAAGGAGATATTGACTCCGGAAGAAGTAGCGGAATATTTGAGGGTTTCGGAACGTACTGTGTACAACTGGGCTCAAAGGGGGGAGATTCCCGCCGGGAAAATCGGTACCACCTGGAGGTTTAAGAGATCGGATATCGAAGAGTGGGTAAACAGAAAGCTCTCTGCACCGGAGGGTACCGCCCAGGAAGCTCCTGATCGGGAGAGAATTATTAGGATCGAAGATATTATAACCGAGGATAGGGTGATTTTTTTAAACCACAGGCACAAGAGAGATGCACTGCTTGAGCTTATCGACTGTCTAGCCACCTCTCCCCGGATAAAGGACAGGGAAGAGCTGGAAAGAGAGATCTTCAAGCGAGAAGAGCTTATGAGTACCGGAATAGGCCAGGGAATAGCAGTACCCCATGTTCGAATCCACTCCGTAACCGACCTGGTTGGTGCTGTGGGAATAAGTAAGTTCGATATCGAAGACTACCAGTCTCTCGATAACCAGCCTGTAAGAATAATAATCATGCTGGCAGGAGCGTACAACCAGCACGCCAAATATCTTAAAGCACTCTCCTATATAAGCGCAAAGCTTAAGCAAGAAGAAGTAAGGGAATCTCTTCTAACTGCAAAAGAGAGCAGAGAAGTCTACAAACTACTCATCAAAGGAGACCGGAATGGGATCACTTGAACTGGGCGTTCTTTTTATCCTTGGTATTGGCGTTTTCGGCGGGATACTGGGGGGTCTGGCCTTCCAGAAAATTAAAATACCCCAGGTCATAGGATACATGGTCATAGGGCTTATTATCGGGAGAAGTGGGTTTAAGATAATCGATGCAGAGGTAATAGAAACATTCAGGCTGTTCAACTTTTTCGCACTGGGAATAATCGGATTCCTGGTGGGCGGGGAGCTATACTGGGGTACGATGAAAAAATACGGGAAACAGTTCTCAGGCATCTTAATCGGAGAAGGAGTGCTCTCTTTTCTCCTGGTTACCCTCACAACATCGCTTCTTACATATTTCATAACCAGAAATATTTCCGTATCAATAGCACTGGGGATTGTTTTTGGTGCAATATCCTCTGCTACAGACCCTGCATCTACCATGGATGTACTGTGGGAATACCGGGGAGCAGGTGTGTTGACCACAACAATAATAGCAATAATAGCCTTGGACGATGCCCTTGCCATGACCCTGTACGGACTGGGCTCCGGTATTGCCCAGATCCTCACCGGAGGCAGTGCCTCCCTGGGATGGCAGCTCCTGGGGGTTATCCGTGAAATCTTCGGAGCAATCCTCCTGGGTGTTGCAGGGGGATTCATTCTTAACATTCTTCTAAAACACAGCGACGAAAAAGAGAGGATTATCGCCTTTTCTGTGGGCATAATACTTATCATTATATCCCTGGCGAAGATGCTGGAGCTGGACCTCATTTTCGCTTCCATGGCCATGGGAATTACCGTACGGAATTTCGCACCAAACCGAAGTAAAAATCTTTTTGGACTTCTGCGTAGTTTCTCCCTTCCTATATATGTTTTCTTCTTCGTACTGGTCGGCGCCAGGCTAAATATCACTTCCATGCCATGGTGGATGTGGCTCATGGTGATTCTTTACTGTTTGGGCAGAAATACCGGGAAAATTACCGGTGCCTGGTTAGGAGGCAGACTTACAGGTGCAGCGGAGGTTGTGAGAAAATATACGGGTATAGGGCTTTTCGCCCAGGGGGGTGTTACTATAGGGCTTGCAATTATCGCCAGTCAGCATCTCGCAGACACCTATATTATAAACGGAGTATCTCTGGGAGAGACCATCGTATTTGTAATAACCGCTACAACCTTAATTTTTCAGGTTACTGGACCTCCCATGGTAAAACTTGCCCTCAAGTTGAGCAAAGAGATAGGGAGGAATGTAACCAGGGAAGATATTATGGAAGGTCTTAAGGTGGCCGATAAGATGAATCAGGCTATAGTTACGATTCAGGAGAATACACCCCTGCGCAAAATACTGGAAGTTCTCTCTGAAAATGATTTCTATCTCTACCCGGTAGTGGACTGTAAAAATCGATTTCTCGGAATCATATCGTTCGAAACTATTAAGAGTGTGATTACCGATCGTGATACCTGGATGTGGATTCTGGCAGATGATCTGGCGGTCGAACCGCCGGTTCGGTTAAAAAAGGATATGTCTCTCAAAGATGCCCTTAAGCTCATGCACCAGATAGGGGCAGAACAACTGCCCGTTGTGGATGATGATGGTACTCCGGTTGGAATACTGGATGCAGGAGATGTAAACAGGAGCATTGAAAGAGAAATTATTTCCATGAGGGGAGAGGCAGCCTGATTAAGGAGTTAAGGCAAGGACTACCCTTTCATAGGGGCGGTGAGGGGAGAGGCAGCCTGATCAGACACTTCAGGCAAGCACAACCCCTTCATGGGGACGGAGGTTAAAAGAATCACCTTCGACTTTCGGCACATCGAGGTATGTCGATACAACTGCTTTAAGACCAGGCTCCGGTGAAGGGATACGGGTCCGTTTTTTCATGAAATTGAGAAATACATATACCCGGTTAGGTTTTTCGGACGCCCCTGCTTCCACAACAGGAGTTATTTCTCTCTTGAAAGCGAGAACCCCTTTCGACAAACCCGGAAGAGAAAGTAAATGCAAACCGCCCCTGCTCAGTGCAGTATATTCTCTTCGGACACGAAGAAAACGGCGATAACAGTTGTAAAGAGAGTGGGGATCGTTCTTCTGCGACTTAACATTGACCGACTTATAGTTTACATTTACAGGCAGCCAAGGCTCTGCATCGGGAGAAGTGAATCCGGCGTTTGACTCGTCATTCCACTGCATGGGTGTTCTACAGCCGTCCCGGTTTACTGCACCCATGCTGATTTTCTGCAAAATGGGTAGAAGGAACCGGGGTACTCTTCTGTAGAAGTAGGGAGTTAACCCATCCTTTGCTTCCTTCATGGGAATTTGGCTCTGCTCCATCCCTATTTCTTCTCCATAATAGACAAAGGGAATAGCCCTGGCTGTTAACAGGAGTGCAGCGTTAAGCTTTGCCTTTTCGATGCTTCCTCCGAGAACACTTATCCTGCGGGTACGGTCGTGGTTGGAGAAAGCCCAGGCCGGAATGAAGGGGTCGGGGAAACAAGTTTCCAGCTCTTCTATAAGCTTTCGGAATCCCTTTGCCGTGAAAGGAGTATCCATCACTTTAAAAGTAAAAACACTGTGCAGTCCGTCGGGTTTCTCCTTCCCACAGAACTCTCTTATTAGTCCTGTCTCGCCCGAGACTTCTCCCACAAGAAGACGCTGCGGAGGCTCCTCTTCTTCGGTAGCTTTACGCAGTTCTTTCATAAAGGAGATCGTATCGGGATGATTTTTGGTCATAACATGGGAGCGAAAAAGCATTCCCGGTTTATCTGAGCCAGGTAAAAACGTCAGACACATTGGGTTGTTCCGAAAGAGTGGGTCTTCGAATATGTTTCCGATAATATCGAGCCTGTAGCCATCCGCTCCGAATCGAAGCCAGTGTTTAACCACTCCGATCATTGTCTCCCTTACCTCGGGATTCCTGTAATTAAGATCGGGTTGACAGGGAAGAAAGGCCGCCCAGTACCACTGCCCGGTCTTCTCGTGGTAGTGCCAGCCTGCTCCGCCGATTTCGTTTCTCCAGTTGTTGGGAGGCGCCTTGCCACCCGGCTTTCTCCCATCCCTCCATACATACCAATCACGTTTAGGGTTATCCCGGGATTCGCAGGAAACAAGAAACCAGGGATGCCTGTCACTCGTATGATTTAAGACCAGATCGAGCAGTATCTTCATATCACGCGAGTGCACTTCTTCTATAAGAAGCTTTAAATCCTCATTGTTTCCGTATTCTGGAGCAACTGAGAAGTAATCCGAGACATCGTAACCAAAATCCACCTGGGGACTTGCGAAGACGGGAGAAAGCCAGATGGTCTGGAAACCGAGATCACGTATATAATCCAGGCAGGATACTATACCCCGAAGGTCGCCTATACCATCGCCATTGCTGTCTTTAAAAGATCTGGGATAGATATGATATACTGTTGTTGTCTTCCACCACGGGAAAGATTCTTGCGGTTTGACTTCTGGCTTCATGAAAAGGTATTGTATCAGAGCTTGGCTAATATAGAAAGCGTATTGTTAGATGGAGATTTTATATGCATTTTTCTGCAATGAATATTTGTTACACAATCGGGAAAAATCGCTATAGCCGGACCGCTCTTCCTGTGGAAACGACTACACTTGAAGACCTTAAAATTACGGTCAATCCCAGGGATTGTGTATCTGGTATGATAACTGATATTTCTCTAACTCCCTGTGTTCCCATCACCATGGAAAGCCTCTCGATAGAAGGGGCTTTTGCGGCGGGAAGGTATCTTTCGGTTTTTTGCAACGGGTTTCAATCCTGGACAGAGAGCAGAGAGTTTACCGTAGAAGAACGTGCTCCTCCCCTTTTCCCTGCGGCACGGCTCTTAAGTCTTGACAGATACGGAGACTATCACTTTGTATCCTATTCCGGTAAGAGGGGGAGCTTCCACAGCCACACCTATACTTATCTAAAGACGCCTGAAAATAGTATAACTCTTTCAGGCTCTCTCGACGAAGGTTCAGGGTACACAATTTTCAGAATCGAACTAGAGCAGGGTCGTATTTCTGTAGATAAGGACTGCCGGGGCAAAGTTTTACACCGGGTTTGTAGACTCCTTTCACTGGTTCAGCTAGAGGGAAAGGAGAACGAGGTTTTTAACCATTACTGGAATCTTATGGGATGCTTGAATGCGGATACGGTTCAATCCGAAAGAAGGATGGAGAAGCATACTTATACCGGCTGGACAAGCTGGTATAAGTATTATACAGAGATATCCGAAAAACGCATTCTCAAAAATCTCAATACACTTAAGGCGAAAAATATTCCACTCGATATATTCCAGATCGACGACGGATACGAGAAGGCGGTGGGAGACTGGCTCGAAATTAAACCTGCCTTCCCCCAGGGGATGGGTTTTCTTGCCGGTAAGATTAAAGAATACGGTTATATTCCCGGTATTTGGCTTGCTCCCTTCGTCTGCGAAAGAAAATCCCGAATATACAGGGAACATCCGGACTGGCTCATGAGGGATAAAAGGGGAAGGGCCGTACCTGCAGGATGGAATCCACTGTGGAGCGGTAGATTCTACGCTCTCGATCTTGATAACCCGGGCTTTACAGAATATTTGCGGGAGGTGTTCAGAACGGTCTTTATCGATTGGGGCTATGATATGGTCAAGCTCGATTTTCTCTATGCCGCAGGCCTTGTATCTGCATACGGAAAATCCCGCGGCGAGAGGATGAAAGAGGCTCTTCGTTTCCTTGCAGAGTGTGCAAAGGGCAGACGTGTGCTAGGCTGTGGAGTTCCTATTGGTAGTGCTCTCGGTGTTTTTAACGCTTGTCGTATCGGCAGCGATATGGCACTAAGATGGGAAGATCGACTTCTTAAAGCCATCCGATACAGGGAACGAGTATCCACAATAAACGCCCTGCACAGTGTAATAGGAAGACATCATACAGGCGGTAGAGCCTTTCTAAACGATCCTGATGTATTTATCCTTCGCAGTGGAAACAACTCACTTACCCCTCAACAGCGCCACACGCTCTTTCTTGCTACAAATATCTTCGGACAGTTTCTCTTTACATCCGACTCGGTTTCTGAGTACGGAAGGGCGGAAGAACGTCTTTTCCGCTTACTCTTTCCCTTTAGAGAGAAAGCCATTGAGGAGATTCGTCATACCGGAGACTGTTACTCAATTTATTTTTCTATTGAAGAGAACCACTATTTAGCTCTTCTTAACCTTGAAAGAAAGGTGAGAAGTGTCGCCATACCAGAAGGAGATTACTTCGAATACGACTCCTTCCGGGAGTACGCCCTAGACCACGGAGCAGAGGAGTTTTTCTTCTCAGGTGGAATAAATATTACACTTCCGTCCTTCGCATCCAGGTGTTTCCTCAGAGTACCCTCATCACCATACAGACCTGCAGGAACGACAACCCACATTTTTCCGGGAAGCGAGATAGAAGAAATAATTTCGTCCGGCCGGGAAATAAAAATAAAGAGATACTCCCACAGCACTCTGCGAGGAAAGGCATGGATAGTGGTCCCATCCTCCGGGAAATACAGGGTAAATGGAGAAGAAATAGAGGCTATCCGTCTGCCACCAGGGAAATGGATAGTCAGGGCTTCTTTTTAATAACCCCCGCCCTTCTCCTCACCGGGCACCTCTCTCTCCATCTCTCCGGCCCTCTCTTTGAGAAGTGCCTGCAGCCTGTCCCTGTCTGCTGTAATAAAACGGGCAACAAGGAAAAACAGAAGCCCACAGGGAATCCACCAGAATATGGAAAAATCCATCATAAAAACATAACCTCCGGAAACCAGCAATCCACCTAATGCAGGACCAAACCCCTGCCCAAGGTTATCGGTAATATTGAATACCGCAAAGACAGAACCTCTGTGTTCGGGCCTGTTAACATTCATGAGTATTGCCTTGACATTGGCGGAAGGAACTGATACAAGAAATCCGGCAACAAAGGCAAGCACGTAAAAAAGCAGCAGTGTCCCCACCGATGGGTCCTGTACAGGCAGGTTTACCACGATTGCAGCAGGAATTATGCCCACAAGCACACCGGTACCACATAGAATGGGCATATACCGTGGATTTTTTCTGTAGAGTCTCTCCCCTATCATTGCAAAGATAACCGCACCTATGGTAGCACCTATTCCGAGCATGAGGTAAACTGTGGTTGCATTTTCTTTTGGGAAACCCCGCTCTCTCTCCAGAAAGAGGATTATCCAGTAGCCGATTATCCCCCATGGAATGGTGCCGGGAATGCCCTGTAAGAAAGTGGTAAGGTTGGTTTTATTGGCGAAAATTAGTTTAAAATCCCTTAGAGAAATACGCTGTTTGTAAACAGCCCCCTTCCGGATAAGTTCTTCGAGAGCCTCCTCTGTTTGCCCCCTCCTGGGTTCACCGGCCAGAAAGGCGAAGATAATTACCAGTGGGAAGTTGGGTATGGCGGCCAGGATGAAGGCGATCCTCCATCCATAGGTACCTGTCAAATATCCGGCCACAGCAGGTCCTGCCATCATGCCGATTGCCCAGGCTACACCCAGCCAGGCTGAGGCCGAGGCACGATGTTCTTCCCGGAACAGGTCTGAAATGAGGGAGAAAGAAATTGGATAAATGCCTCCGATCCCGATACCGGTTAAAATTCGTAAAACCGTAAAAGAAGTGAGAGTCCGGGTAAAAAGTGGAATGCCGGTCAGGAAACAGGGCACCTCCCCGATGAGCACTGTAAAAAGGAGCAAATTCTTACGGGATATTTTATCTGTAAAGTAACCGAAGAATATGCTTACCAGAGCACCTACCAGTGTAAAGGCAGAGCCTATAAACCCGAGAGTTCTCTCTCCTATTCCATATTCCAGAGAAAGTTCGGGTAAAATAGCAGACATAATGCGCTGATCTGCATACAGAAAAACCGACATTAAAACTAAAAGAATAAGCAGAGTCCTATCTTTTGCCGACATGGGGAGTTTTTGCATCTTTGATCCTCCGGTTTGCCCAACAGGCTTGATAGATTCTCATAGTATATTATTTATACTCTGCGTGCAATCGTTTTTATTTTATTTCCAGCATACCCATCGCGATTCAGGGAGACGCCCGCCTCAAGCTGCTGTATTAATTCGCAGAACTCTAAAGCTCTAAGGCACATGAGACTCCCAAAATGCACCTTCAAGCGCCTTCTTTCATACTTAAGCGAAAAAGAGCAGAGAGGTGTTCCGCCGTCTCCGGAACAAGGAAAAAACAGACGATAGCGGCACCTGTAATTCCCGCCAGTACTACAAGACTGCCTATGAGGGAATGGGCGGTCTCAAAACTCGAAAGACCGCTTCCGTAAAGCCCTATCACCAGATTGTTTCTTAAAATGTTACTAAAAAAAACGAGAAAAAATGAAAGAGAAAATGCTCTTCTCTTTTTTTCACCGTTAGCTCCGGTAAAAAGTATGGCAAAGAGAGCAAACAATATCTCCCTTATCCCACTGCATCCGTAGACTACAGCAACATCGGTCGGAAGAACCTGTACCTGAACCTCGGGCAGGTTCCCGCCGATCACTTCGGGAATATAACGTGTTTTAAAGATAATCGAGTTTCCCATGGCGTATAATTTTAAGCTTACATCCATACCGAGAATTACAGGTAAAGAAAGCGACAACAAGGCCGATATATAGACTACTGCAACAGTAATAAAGGTTATATGTGAAAAGAGAAAGTTAAAAAGTAAAGCAGATGAGATCACCCTCCCCCAGTAGAGGTTTGAAGGAAGCCGGGCCCTTCCCTCCCGTCTGGTTCCTCTGCTACTATCGGAACCCACATCGCTTTTTCCTCCACTAATTGAGCCCCCGCCGAGCTCGAAGGCAATCATGTAAATGATAAAAATAGTACCTAAAACCTGCCCCACAGCGACAACCGGCTCAAGATAATAGAGAGAAACCATGAGTGCGGTTAAACTGTAAAGAGCAATTCCGCTCCACCCTGAAAGACGCAGAGGAGAGGGGTGTGATTCTCTAAAGACTTTAGTGCCCGTCCACAGAAGTATCAAGGAGAGGGGTAGTACAACCACTTCTGCAAAAATAAGGAAAATCTCTGACCAATCTTTCATAATAAAATGATAGAGAAAATTATTGTAATTCTCAATCGTCCCATCGAGCTTCTGTAGAGAAGAGGGGGGTACTTAATAGGGGGTCAGGTCTTGAATTTTGACATTTTCAATAGGAAGCCTTTATGCTATTATGATGCCAAGTTGCGTTATTTTAACAAAATTTTTTATTCGGTTGCGGCTATGCCGCGCTGGGCTACTTACAGTCGAGATCTTGTTTTTTTACCAAAATTTTTAAACGCGAAAAAACAAAATCTACCTTAAGGTGCGATCGTAGATTGCGATATGCAATCGAAGCCATACGGGAATTTCTAAAAAAGACTAAGTAATTACTACTTTCGGTACCTGTGCTGCTAATTGTCCGGCTGTCCGTAGCAAAAAGCAATTGGCAAAATCATTTGTTTAGAATAAAATAAAGAAGATGACAATAAATCGAAGCGTTAATCCCGAAATTCACATCGGTGAAGTCATCCGAAATGCGCTTGTATTTAATTTTAAAAATTTGGACAAAAATACTGTAAATTCCGATTCCTTAATACAGTGTGTAGCCAGGTTATTTACTTTATTGAAAGAGCGAGAGATCGACTATTTGCTTGTCGGTGGCATAGCCATACTTCAATATATTGAGGGCCGTAATACCGAAGATATTGATTTGATAATGGCGCTCTCTTCGTTTAACAAATTACCCGAGATTTAAGTGGTGAACCATGAATTAGATTTTATACGAGGTAAGTTTGGTGAATTACAGATAGATATTTTGCTAACTCGTAATAGGCTTTTTGAAAAAGTAAGAAGACAGTATGCCACAACACAGCATTTTGTAGAACAAAAGATTCCCTGTGCCACGGTAGAAGGTTTGCTGCTATTGAAGTTATACGCATTCCCCTCCCTCTGTCGTCAAGGTAATTTCACTCGTGTAGGAATTTACGAAAACGATATATCTGCATTGATTTATACTTACCGGCCAGAAGTCGAACCTTTGATGCAGGAACTGGCCCAACATCTAAGCAAAACCGATCTTACTGCTGTACGGGAAATTGTTTCTGAGATTAAACAGAGGATTGAGCGTTTTGGCAAAGCCTTTGGTTCTGGAGATTTCAATCAGAAGGACTGCTCGACAAACGTTTAAATAGGCAAATAAGTGCGAGTTGGGAGAAGAGTATCTACTCTGCAAGCATTCTTAAAAACTCCTGAAACTGATTCAAATCTTCTCTGATCAGAGGCTGTAAGCGTACAAATTTTTTCTGTAAATAGTCCAATTTATCCCAATCGTAATCTAACTCGAAATAGTATCGTTTGAAGTGTCTGAATTTCAATAGTTCTGATAAAATACTGTAGCTCTCTTCAGCAATTACAGCCTTTCTGATATCCTCAATTTCAAGTGTCATTTTTTCGAGTAAATCCTGGTGCCATTTTTCGGTATTGAGATCATTTTCAAAAAATTGTGAGATTCTTAAAAAAATCGTTTCAAGACAGGTATAGTAGTTAACCAGAATATCCGATATCACTATGGCGTCTGAACGTTTCCTTTTTTCCGGTTCCATTTCGGTAGAAATATAATCTTTGTAATAGGATTCAATGCGCTTAAGCACTCTTCGGTTACGTTCTATCTGTTCAATCAGAACCAATATTTTTGTCTTCCCGTTCATATATCAATTTCCCATGCTCAATAATAATCTTCCGGAACTCCGGCTCGAGCTTTTCTATTTCAACGATATCCAGAGGAAAATCGGTCATCTTCATCGCATCACCGTAAAGCTGAAACAACTGCTCTACAGATGATATGCCTTCAAGAGCAATATCTATATCGGAGAGCTCAGAAAAATGCTCACTATGAATAAGGGAACCCCACTGGTAAATTTTACGAGGGTTGTACTTATCTATTATCATACGAACAATACTTAAAAAATCGGCATGTGCTTTTTTAAGCCTTTCTTTTAGTTGTCTCTCCCTTTTTTTCTCTTTTTCTGCGAGAAAAGATTTTACTTTTGAGATATCAACGGGTGCCACGGATTCTAATATATGCTATATATATGAAAGAATCAACGCGAATAGGGGATCAGGTCTTGAATCTTGACATTTTCAATGGGAAGCCTTTATGCTATCTATAGTCGAGATCTTGTTTTTTTACCAAAATTTTTAAACGCGAAAAAAAATCTACCTTAAGGTGCGATCGTAGATTGCGATATGCTGCGAGTTCCTGCATCTAAAGCTGTATATGAGTCCCGGAACCCTAAAGCTTGAGGCGCCAGGGGCCTTACAGATGAGCCTTTATTTTAAGCGAAAGCACAAACTCAATGGCGACCCTTACCGATTAGGAAAATGTCAAAATTCAAGACCTGACCCCATTATCCTGTCTCACCCCTTAATACCTGAAGTGAGGAAGCTCTCAAGGAAGGTATGCTGCAGTATCAGAAAGAGAAGTATTATGGGCAGGGTAATAAAAACGGTAGCCGCCATAAGCATACCCCAATCTGCACCAGATTCATGCTGTACGAACATTCCCAGTCCGATGGTAAGGGTTCTTACGATATTGCTGTCTGTAATTATCAAAGGCCACAGGTAATCGTTCCAGTGTGTGGCCACACTTATCATTGAAAATACAGTAATTGTGGGTTTTGAAAGAGGTATAAATACGTTCCGAAGCAATCCGAAATGCCCGCATCCGTCTATTACAGCAGCATCTTCCAGTGACCGGGGAATCTGCTTGAAAGCCTGCCGTAACAGAAAGGCGCAATAACCGCTTCCAACAAAGGGTAGAATCATGGCAACCCTCGTGTTGATAAGTCCGAAGGCGTTCATAATCCTGTAGTTAGGAATTATCAGTGCTTCCAGAGGAAGCATTATCTGAATCACATAGAGTATAAAGAGAAATCCCGATATTCTGGAAGGAAATCTTGCAAATACATAAGCCGCAGGTATTATCATTACAAGCTGTAAAACCAGAATACCTGTAACCACGATTATAGTATTTACAAGATAAATGCCGAAACTGGCAGCCTGGAATATCCTTATAAAGTTATCGAATGTGGGACTCAAGGAGGGTAAAAGGTACCTGGAACCCAGAATCTCTTTGGAGTCCTTAAAAGCCATTACAAACATGAGATAAAGGGGGAAAACAATGATAAGGGAGACCAACAGTAAAATAATATAGTGAGCGATATGCCTCTGTTTCATGTCAGGCCGCCTGATATGTGATTTTTCTTCCCCAAACACCAAACACAATCAGCACCAGAAAAAGCAAGATCATAATCATTAAAGTAGTAAGGGTAGAAGCCCTGCCCAGTTGCCAGAACTTAAAGCCGTACTCGTAAGTTCTGTAGATCAAGACATTTGAACTGTAACCCGGACCTCCTTCTGTCATCAGGTATATTTGTGTAAAAACTTTAAATGACTGAATAACAGAGACTACGAATACAAAAAGGGTCGAAGGCCCAACAAGTGGTATTGTAATATGCCAGTGTTTCTGAGACCAGTTGGTTCCTTCTACGGTTGCAGCTTCGTAGAGATCTCTGGGTATATTCTGAAGACCTGCCAGAAAGATCAACATGTAGTATCCCAGGTTCTTCCAGACGGTCATTATTATGATTGCAATTAAGGAATACCTGCTATCACCCAGCCAACCGATTGGCTTAAGCTTCAATAACTTGAGTATCAGGTTGATCGGTCCCAGCGAAGGATCGTATATAAAAACCCAGACCATTGCTGCTGCAGCATAGGGTATCAGCATGGGATAGAAGAGGGATAGTCTGAAAAAGGTCCTTAAACTTCGCACTTCGTTTATAAGGATCGCAAAAATCAGTGCCATAATCATTGTGGGTAAAATAGTACCGAGCCCGAAGAGCACATTGTTTAGAATAATTTGCCAGAATATAGGATCTTTGAAAAAATCAATGTAATTCTTTAAGCCCTGAAATATCGGCTTTGGATTAAATGCTCCGTAGCGGTGGAAGCTTAAACCGACAGCATCGAAAATAGGATAGTATGTAAATATCGAGAGAAAGATAAAAGAGGGTAGCAGAAACAGAAATATTCTCGGATCTCGCTTTTTCATAATACATCAAACTTTATAACAAAAAAAGAGTCATGTATGAATACCCATTATTAAATACATCCGGCAACCACTGCTTAATCTGGAAAGCAGGAGGTTGCCGGAGAAAAACTTCTACATCAATATTCGTCGAGAATTTTTTGAACCGAAGTGTGCAGTTTCTTCTGTGTCTCTTCAGGAGACTGTTGCCCCTGCATCATCGCGTCCAGGTTGGCTACAAAAACTTTTCGTATTTCCTGGAAGTTCGGAGCCATTATTTTAGGAAAGGAGTATTCAAGCTGTTCTGCTGCTACCTTTGCATTGGGAAACTCCTCCAGGTACTTTTTCATCTCCGGTAGATCCAAACCCTTCTTGTTGATACAGATATACCCGGACTCTCTGCTCCAGAAAGCTGCCATCTCCGGAGAGGTCATCCATTTGATAAACTCCCAGGCTGCATCCTGATTCTCAGGGGGTATTCCCTTGGAAATGTGGAAATCTCCACCTCCCACCGGTGTGCCATACTGGACTTTTTTCGGCTGAAAAGCAGTACCGAAGTCAAAGTTGGATTGCTTTCTTACCAGGGGCAATCCTCCGGTGGAGTAGTACATCATAGCTGCATGGCCTGAAGAGAAATCAATAGGAGTCTGATTCCATGGCCGAAGGGGTGGACTTACCTTAAGCTCGTTTGTGAGTTTGTACCAGAATTTTAGAGCTTCCAGAACCTGCGGAGAATCAAAGTGAGACTTTTCAGCATCTTTGCTTATAAGCTTTCCACCGTTCTGGTAAACAAATGCCTCGAAAATCCAGTCGTTCCATCCACCTGGAAGAATTACCCCCCAGATACCTTTTTCCCTGTCGGTAAGGATTGTTGAAGCTTTCTCCAGCTCATCCCAGTTTTGGGGAGCCCTGGTGGGATCGAGTCCTGCAGCTTTAAGCCGATCAGCATTTGCTGCAAACATATCCTTGTTCCAGTATAGGATAGGAGTGCTCCTCTGAAAGGGCTGACCCCAGATCTTCCCCTCTGCCCTTGCATTACCGTAGAGAGCATCAAAATACTGGCCTGTAAAAGTATCTCCGCCCTCTTTCTCGATATATTTATCAAGGGGGATTATCCCGTCTATGGCCAGAAGTGTATACAGCTCGGAAATTTCTACAACAAATACATCCGGCGGGATACCGCTTAAAATTGCAGACTGCACCTTGGTCATTGTCTGATTGTAATTACCCGCATAAACCGGTTGAACCAGTATCTTTTGATGAGTATTGTTGAACTCCTCTACCATCCCGTCAATTACCTGTGCCAGAGGCCCCGCCACACCAACTACAAAGTAAAAATCGATTACCACAGGCTTTTCGGAAAGCTTGTATCTCTCCAGATTACCTGTTTCCTCAGCAGCCTTTTCGCCTTCCGGTTTAGCCTCCTCCTTCTTCCCACCTGCCATTACCATGTATAATGGAAGTGTTAATAGAAGGACCAGAATGATCGCCAATTTAAATAACTTTTTCATTATCATTCTCCTCCTGAACATTTTTGTTTATATTATTATGAATAGATTCGATTGTCAAGTATGGCTGTTTTATTGCTGATATTATTTGTTGTTTTTCGATTAATGAGAGTTAATGAGAGGGTCAGGTCTTGAATCTTGACATTTCCAATAGGAAGCCTTTATGCTATCTACGGTCGAGATTTTGTTTTTTTGCCAAAATTTTTAAACGCGAAAAAACAAAATCTACCTTAAACAGCAGCACATCGCAATCTACTTTAAGTTGCGATCGTAGATTGCGATATATTGCGAGTTCCTGCATCTGAAGCTGTATATGAGTCTCGGAACCCTAAAGCTTGAGGCGCCAGGGGGCCTTACAGATGAGCCTTTATTTTAAGCGAAAGCACAAACTCAATGGCGACCCTTACCCTTACCGATTAGGAAAATATCAAAATTCAAGACCTGACCCCATTGTGCTTATTACCGGAGCCAACCGGGGAATAGGGCGAGAAATTGCACTTAACCTTGCCAAAGCAGGACTAACCGTGGTAATGGGATGCCGGGATATTCCACGGTCAGAATCGGTCCGTAAAGCAATAATAAAAGAGAGCGGGAATACCGGTGTTCATCTATTGCAAATCGACCTCTGTTCGATGAAATCGATTCGTGCTTTTACAGAAAGCTTCTCACAGAAATACGAAAGGCTGGATGTTCTCATAAATAACGCAGGAGTTTTCTCTTCTATACGTGAAGAGACGCAGGATGGTCTTGAAAAGACAATGGCGGTAAACTATTTCGGCCCTTTTCTTTTAACCAATCTTTTACTCCCTATGCTTATATGGTCCGATGATGCAAGGATAATAACTCTTGCCTCGGATTCTTATAAGGGCGGGGAGATCGACCTCAATGACCTTAATATGAAAAAAAGCAAGTACAGAGGGTTTAAAGCATACTCCAATTCGAAGCTCGCCATGATTCTCTTTACCCTGGAGCTGGCAGAACGACTTAAAGACAGGGGCATCTCTGTGAATGCCGTTCATCCGGGAAGTGCACCCACGGGAATCTGGCCGGACGAAAGATGGTACTTCAGACTGTTGACCCTTTTAATAAAGCCCTTCATGGTTTCTGTGGCAGAAGCAGCACAGACTCCTGTCTTTCTGGCAATTTCCGAAGAGGCAAGAGGAATTACAGGATGCTATTTTCGAAACATGAAGATAAAAGAAATAAAGGGAAAGGGGAAAGATCCTTTTCTTAAGAAAAAACTCTGGGAACATACAGAGAGGATTGTCGGAATTAACTGATTCTGCTCTTTTTTTAGCCTTATCTACCTGCACCTTCGATACTAATAGCCTTGTTGCGGTGCGATTCGTCGAAATGCCGGGGAAGAAATGAAACCATCGGCGCTGCGGATCACCGGCAGGGCGGCGCTAACTGAGAAGAGGGGGTCAGGAAGCGGATGGCAATCCTTAAGCGTCGATAGCGCTGCGTGAAGCGTCCACGCCATCTGCCTTCATTTGTATCACAGATGGCTCTGTTATCTCTCTATTCAGTAATATACAATAGGGTTATAATGAAGAGGGTATCAAGTCTTGAATTTTGACATTTTCAATAGGAAGCCTTTATATTGCGAGTTCCTGCATCTAAAGCTGTATACGAGTCTCAGGACCTTAAAGCTTGAGGCGCCAGGGGCCTCACAGACGAGCCTTTATCTTAGTCGAAAGCACAAAATCAATGGCGACCCTTACCCTTACAGATTAAGAAAATGTCAAAATTCAAGACCTGACCACATTGTGGAGGGATACGATAAATGGCACAAAAAGAAATGGATCATGAGCAGTGGCTTAAAGAACGAACCTTTCATCACTCCCAATTCGCCGATATTGACGAACTGATAAGGCTTAAGCGTGAACAAGGTCTAACAATAAGTCTATGCCTACCCACACTCAACGAAGCGAAAACTATAGGTAAGATAATAAGAGTATTAAAAGGGTCTCTCATGACCAGACATCCCCTGCTAGATGAGATAGGTATAGTGGACAGCGGCTCGGAAGACGCAACCCGTGATATTGCCCGCAGGGCAGGGGCAAAGGTTTTTCTTGCCGAAGAGGCTCTACCCGAACTGGGCAGCTTCAGGGGAAAGGGGGAGAATCTCTGGAAGAGTCTCTACCTTTTCAGCGGAGATATTATCGTGTGGGTTGATGCAGACATTAGAAACATACATCCACGGTTTGTCTATGGACTGGTAGGCCCCATACTACACAATCCTGAAATAGGATATGTAAAATCCTTTTATAGAAGACCTTTGAAAATGGGATTCAAGGTTGTCGCCGGCGGGGGCAGGGTAACAGAGCTTATGGTTCGTCCCTTTTTAAACCTTCTCTTTCCCGATCTGTCGGTACTTGCACAGCCCCTATCCGGGGAGTACACGGGAAAAAGAACCATCCTCGAACGAATACCTTTCTTCACCGGCTACGGGGTTGAAACAGGAATGCTCATAGATATAGAACACAGGTACGGTATAGGTACCATAGCCCAGGTTGATATGGATGTACGTATTCATCGCAACCAGAGTATTGAGAGCCTTAGAAGAATGTCATACGTTATCCTGTCGGTTTTAATGCGTCGTTCGGAACAGCTCGGGAAAATCACCCTGCTGGAGAGTCTTGGACACCAGTTACAGTATATTAAAAAAGAAGGACCTGGATATCTCTTCGATGCCGAAGAAGTTCATGGGAAGGAACGACCGCCCATGATCACCGTTTCTAAGTATCGAGAACTGTACGGAATCGAAGAAGACGATGCGGTCCTTGTGGAGCCTGCACCTGTGCCGGTACCAACAAGAGGACTGGGGGTGCATCTTCCCTTGGAACCGCTTATTAAACTGGAACTGGAAGCTCACACCAGAGAAGAAGTTATTAAAGAACTCCTTCAGTTATTGCAGTTTAGAAATATAATATCCGCACCCGATCCGCTCCTGGAAGAAATAGTCCGCAGAGAGCGCCGATTGAGTACCAATGTGGGCCGCGGAGTTGCCATACCTCACATGGTAACCGAACAGGTGGATGAAATAGTGGTGGCCATGGGCAGATCGAGAGCCGGTATAGAGTTTCAATCCTCCCTCATCAGGCGACCTGTACACATTATTCTGCTAATTCTATCTCCTCCCGGTAAGCGGGAAATATATTTACAAACCCTATCCAGTCTGGCAAAGCTGTTTCGCCACAAGAAGGTGGTGCGTGATTTTATGGAGGTATCTACCTCTGAAGAAGCTTTAACTCTGTTAAAAAAATACAAAACACTGATAAGTCTTCAACATCAACTGAAGCTTAAACCTCTCATTTAATCGATCAGCCTTCAGCCGGAGAGATCCGGAAAATTTTTTTATTTTTTCACTTTAATTAAAATCAACAGGTCAATTCTTCCCGTATTGTCTTCATGAAGGGACGAGAAATGAAGCAATCGGGAAGCAGGCTTTGCATATCTTCTATTACAATTTTTCTTTCTGCTTTTATGATGTTCACCTCCTGTGGCAAACAGGAAGAGCCATTAGAAAATCTCGAGCTTCTCAATCAATACACCAGAGCAAAAAATTACTATATAGATGGAGATATTGAAAAGGCAAGAGAGCTTTTTCTCCTGCTCAAGGACAGGGCTCCGGGGTTTATTCAGGCACTTTTTATGCTCGGAAAGTGCTACTTCTTCGGCAAAGAATACGCTAAGGCGGAAGAGGAATGGAAGAGTATTCTTCAATATAATCCCCAGCACCTTGACAGCAGGAAATGGCTCTCCAGACTGCTTCTCATGGAGGGGAGAGGGGAAGAAGCGGAGATCATTTTGAATGAATCACTGCACTACACTACAGAAGACCCACAGATATTCCTACTTTTAGGAAAGGTCAAAAAAGCGAAGAGAGAGTATTCAGAAGCAATCGAATACTACAACAAAGCTTCCCTTCTTATTTCAAATCTTGTGGAGGTTTACATAGATCTTGCCGAAATCTACAGGGAGTTTGGCCTAAGGGAAAAGACAGATTACGAGCTTTCCAGGGCTCTTTCTCTTCTCGACAGAGACAGCCCCCTCTATGCCCCTCTCCTCTCTCTTCTCAGGAACAGCGGAGAAAGGGAGCAGGGAAAAAATCAGAAACCGGAGGGAGACTTAAAATGAAACCCAAACACTCTTTTAAGAAATCATTTCTCTTTCTCCTGTGGGTGATCTCGTGCAACTTCCTCTTTTTTCAAGGCTGCACAGGCATAAAGAGTCTAAGTATTAAAGACCATTATGTTCCAAAGGAAATAAAGGAGAAAATAAAAAGTGTTCCCATTCTGCTTCAGAGTGTATCCGTTAAGAAGCAGGTAAACAGTAAAGAAGCGGAGTATGATTGCAGGCGCATACTCATGCTTCTCCTGAGAAAGCGCAACGAGAAGATTCCCTCTTCGGATGAAAACTATTTTCTCAATGTAGTAGTAAAAGAAGAGTCCTTTATGGAAGGATACAGATCACTGAACTCGGTCTCCGTTGAGATGAATCTTACGGCCGGAAATGGGCACATATCGGCTGCATCGGCCATGTTAGCTGAACAATCTACGGAAACGATCTCCTCCTTCACCTATCTTTACGGGATTTTACGAAGGGCTCTCGTGAGTTTCCTTTAAGGGGATAAGGTAGATGGTACGGCAAGGTTCGGGAATCATTCTACTATTTGCAGTTTACCTCTGGATTCAAGGATCTATAAGTATAGGCGCTCGCCCTTTGACTGTTAACTCTGTACGGGAGACCGGCCGGTCATTCTTCGTCAGGTCACTCAACCCGGAAGAGGCAATAGAAAGAGCCCTCCGGAAAAATGCCGATCTAAGGCTCCTCCTTTTCGAAAGAGATCTTCAACAGGAGAAAATCAAAGTTGCCTACAGGAAGTTTCTCCCATCACTGGAAGCTGGATATACCCAAAATGACTCGGTTACTTACTCCGCGGTGGATTCCCATGCGAAGAAGATTTCCTTAGGGATAAGTCAGCTTCTCTTTGACGGCGGGAAGTTATCCCGAACTCTTAAAAACATGAAAGAGGAGTTTGAACTCTCCTCATTTTACCTCAAGAGGAAGAGAGAAGAAATTATTTTCTCCGTAATAACTCTCTATATGGAAATTCTAAAGTTAACGATCCAGTCGAAAATAGAGCAGGATTCCCTGAATCTCGCTCTTGAGCAGAGAATGATAGCACGGGAAGAGAGACAGCTTGGTCTTATAACTGCAATCGAACTTCTTGAGATTGAGTTGGCCATAAAAGACCTGGAGCTTCAGTCGGAGAAAACCCTGCAGGAGAAATCTCTACTATCACAGAGATTAGCCTGGCTGGTAGATCTACCCCTCACGGATTTACCCCAACTGAAAGGAGAAATAGATCGTCATTACTCGGGTTTTCTGGATAAAGTTATTCCTCCAAAGGAAATTACACCGGATTTTTTTATTCATCAGGCTCTCAAATACAATCGGGATTTATTGATTAAAAGGTATAACCTCCTTGCCGAAAAGGAGAACCTTAAACATTTACAGTTTAGCTGGCTTCCGTACATTACTGCCGATTTAAGCATAGGCATCTCAGGAGATGAGTTTCCCCTTTCTAAACCCGGCTTTAACATTGGGATAAAGTTCGACTTTGAGCTCCCGCTTTTTCCATCCACGATAAAAACTTCTGCAGGAAAAAGCGGCGACAGCGAACGGTCCAGGGGATTCTCCATAAGCGGAGAGCCCGGCTCTAATACAGAAGGGGTGTTTACACGAAAGGAAGCGCAAATAGAGGTTAGCAAGTTGGTGGAGGAAATACAAAAAATGGAGAAAAATATAGAGTTTACCGTTTACGAGCAACTGTTAAAATTAAAAAATAAAAAGACTCAACTCGATCTTCTTCGGGACAAACTCAGGCTGATCGAAGAGAGAGAATCAGTAGAAGCACTGCGTTTAAAATTGGGCGAGATAAAAAGAGTGGACTACCTGAACACAAGAATGGGGGTGGCCAGACAGAGAATAGAAATTCTTGAGGCTGTAGCAACACTGTATACCCTGGAGACAACCCTGCTTAAGACCACCGGAGCTTACGATCTATCCCATACCTGGAAATACATCATTCTCTCCGACGGAGATTATCCATGAGTCAAGAATACCTGTTTATGCTTTTAATCATACCGGCCCTGGTTCTCTCTTGTGCCAAAGACCATCCCACCGCTCCACTTCCCGTAAAAGAGAAGGTCTCCGTTGTTGAGGTATCAAAGGAAAGTGTCAGCCGTACCCTCGACACCTTTGGTACAGTTCTATACTCCTCCAAAGCAGATGTTTATCCATCCACAGAAGGAATAATAGAAGAGGTTCTTGTAGAAGAGGGGGATGCTGTCGGTAAAGACGACATACTTGCCAGGCTCAGAAAGAATAAGCTGCTTCTTGAGAGAGAAAGAGCCCGTTCCGAAGTGAACTCTAAAAAAGCTCTTCTTAAGCTTGCAGAGGAGAAATTAAGGCTTAAACGAAAATCCATCGAAGCAGAGCTTATAACTCTTCAGAACAGCAGAGAAGAGTTGATTCGCAAGGAGAGAGAACACCGTAATATCGAATCGATTTATATAAAGAAAAAGAGGCTTTTCGAAGCCGGCGGCATTTCAGAAGAACAGCTACGGGAGCTTGAGATGGCCCTCTCGGGAGCAGAAACGGAGCTCATCCAGGCAGAAGGGCGTCTTTCGGCACAGCAAATCGGCTTCAGGGACAGTGATATTCTGGAAGCCGGCTACTCGGTACCCGAAAATGAAACTGAGAAGAAGGCACTCTTTGTAATTATCAACTCCCGCATTCAGGAGGCGGAAAGGGAGGTTGCGCAGGCGGAGCTCGACTCGGCTCTTACCCGGCTTAATGCAGTGGAAATGCTCCTCCTGGAGACAAATATTCGATCACCAATAGCCGGAATAGTGGGTAAGAAATATTTCGATCAGGGCGAGAAGGTTTCTCCCGATACCAAATTATTCACCGTTTTTAACACGGAACGGATATACATAAAGGTGGAGTTAAGCGAAGGCGATCTCTCCTTTGTAGAAGAGGGTCAGGAAGCGAAAATTTCTTTCGATTCCATCGGTATCGAAACGAGAGGCAGGGTAAAGTTTATTAGTCCTTACATCGATCCTGAAACAAAAACCTGCACCATCAAAATAGAGTGTGAAAATCCGGAGAGGGTAATTCCACCGGGTGCATTTGCCTCTGTTTCCATCATTACAGAACCTCAAGGACTCAGGACAGTGTTGCCTGAGAACTGCATATTAACCGATCGGGGTGGAAACAGGTATGTGTTTCTGGTAAGAGCAGGAGTCTTGTTTAAAAAAGAGGTTAAGGTTGCCTATAAAACAAGAGGAACATTGGTCCTATCCGGAGGGCTTGAAGAGGGTGATATCGTGTGCGAAAACCCCTCACCACATTTTCGGGAAGGGCAGGAAGTGGAAATCTATTATAAGGAGGTAGATGAATGAAGAGTCTCCCTTATATCTTCCTTTTATCTTTTATTGTCGGCAGTATTCCAGCCGGATGCAACCTTATCTTTCTCCCCCGGACACCGGGGATCGTTACTTCCCCTTCACAACGTAATCAGATATTGAAGCATAACGATAAAATATTTCTACGTTTTGATTTTTCACCCGATCGCAGTTCCGCAGAAGGTATTTTTTCTATCAAAGATTTTTCCGGCAATGTGACGGGAAGAGTATCCTGGGAGGATAACACCATGTATTTTAACCCTGAAGGAAAACTCGTTCAGGGAAGAAGGTACACTCTCAATTTCATGGGGGAGATGAGAGATACAGAGGGCAGAAAGTACGATCCACAGATAATCGTTCCTTTCTTTTATGGGAGTACCGAAGAACCACCTCCGGAAATACTTTCCATTACACCTCAAGAAGGAGAGAGAGTGAGCTGTATTACTCCGGTGGTTATACGGTTCTCCAGGGAGATGGATGAGGGATTAGTCAAGCATAAATTAACCATAAATCCCAATCACAAACTCCACTTCTATTGGAACGAAAGCAGGACGGAGGTTACCATCAAACCCGACCAAAGCTGGGATAATCTTACCCTGTATACTTTAAATGTGCCCGAAGATATTAAAGACAGACTGGGTATCCCTCTGACAAAGGGTGTTAAAACCACCTTTTTTGTGGAAGAAGATAGAGAAGCTCCCGAGATTGTAAGCATTAAACCGGCAATAAACGATTTGAAGAATAATTTTCCCGACCTCGAGAGGGATCTAAGCGAAGCGGGTTGCCTTGATGCAATAAAGATCACCTTCTCGGAACCTATGGAAAGAGATAAAACCGAATCGGCATTCTCTATTTTACCCGGCATAGAAAGCCGGCTGTTCTGGACGGACAATAAGAGACTTGTATTGGTCCCCGAGTCGGGTTTCGTAATGGGTTACAGTTACACCTTGAATATAAGAAAGAGCGCAGAAGACCTTTGGGGGAACACCCTTCTAAACGATCTCTCCGTCTCTTTTACACCAAAAACACCTTCTCTGAAGCTTCTTGAGCTGGGAGGATTTACCGAAGACGGATTCCCCCTCTCTCCGCCGTTCTCCGGAGAAATACCAGTGGATATAGATACCGGTCTTCCGCCCCACAATTATACTTTTACCTTTAACTTCAATCTCGATTTTTCAACAGACGAAGAAAAATTAAATGCACAAAGATCCGTGGATATAGCCTGTATTTTCCCTCCCGAGGGAGGAAGCCCGATCCGTATAGGCCAATCATGGACCGGACACAACCGTTTCAGCATTACCTTTTCAGGATTTACCCCCTCCGATGTGGAAAAAAGTTACTACTATCTTCTAACCATAAGAGGCGGTGAAGAAGGCATAAAAAATAAGCAGGGAAGTTTTCTCCCGGAGAATAAAGAAATACTTCTAAGGACAAAGTCATGAGCCGGCACGGAAAGATCACCCACATTTGTCTCTTGTTTACACTTCTCCCTCTCAGTGACTGTGAATTGATAACCGACCTCGCACACATGTCTCCTCCCGAAATAATCTCTTTCTCACCCGCCTCCGAATACGCAGACCCTGCAGAGGTTGAAAAAATTACAATTACCTTCTCAACCATTATGGATAGAACAAAAACAGAGGAGGCCTTTGCTTTAAAAGAAGAATCTGAGAATCTACAGGGTAAATTTATGTGGCAGGACAATACTCTCATTTTCACGCCCTACGGAGAAATAGGTAAAAACAAAACATTTACGATTCTAATGAAAAAAGATGCAGAAGACCTTTATGGTAACTCCCTCAAGGATGATTTCAGACACACTTTTTTTACAGGAGAGGAGCTGGTTCCACCGCAGGTTATCAATTTTTCGCCTCAAAACGGAGAAACGCTTAAAAACCTTAATGAGCCTGTGGTTGTTACATTTTCGGAACGGATGGAAATTGAGAGCATTTACAATGGTTTTCGCCTGAATCCGGATGTAAAAGGCACCTTCGAGTGGAGCGAGGATGGGAAGATCTTTACCTTTACTCCTGTCGGTCTCTACCGGCAAGGAGAGGAATACACGGTGGAAATATCAACCGATTTAAGAGATCTTTCGGGGAACAGCCTCGCAGAAAGCCTCCTTTTCTCTTTTCTAACAGAGGGTGGAGAGAAGCCCGAAATAATATCGGTAAAGGCAGAATCAAAAAATGCAGGGAAAACTGATGAGCTTATTCCCACAGAAGAGCGATCCCTCAATACAGGACTTAATAAAGATGACCGTATTCTACTTACCTTCAATACGCCCGTACCCCTGGAGGAGAGGAGTTACATTTTCGGTATTTCGCCTTCCGTCCCCTTCACCCTTGACTGGAAGACAGACTTCAAGGAAGGGAGAGTGCAATTTCAAGAGCTGCTCGAATACGGTGAGATATACACCCTGACTGTAGATGATAAAAAATACAGAGTAGAGATTTCAGGTGACAGGTCCGTACCTGTAAAGGTAAGAGCCCTTACATTCTGTAAGGATATAAGTCAATCGGTTCCCACATTCCAGGAACTACATTTAAACGATCTGCTTATAGTCGATGACGGGAAAACAGGATCATTCGATTTCTATCTTGGCCACTCATCGGAAAGCGTGATAGATATATCAACCTTCCTGGATGCTTTCCAGATCACCACCGAGAATAATTGTTTAAGCCTTGAGTTCCTGGATATCGAAGTCGATCCCGCCGTACAGCAATCAGACCCTCCGCCCAAAGAAAATGAGACGGTGATCCGCATCACTGCAAACATAGAAGATAACCTCGTATCGGGAGTAGTCACCATTTCACTGGACAGAGGTGTTAAAGACTCCCTGGGAAATTTATTGAATGAAAAATACACCATGCAGGTAAACAAATGAAGCTGTTGGAGAGTATTCTTGCCCATCCCGTTTCCGTGCTGATGTTTTACCTGGCACTGTTACTCTTCGGTACTGTTTCTCTTTTCCGTTTGAATGTTGAGCTTCTTCCCGACATTTCCCTCCCTTTAGCCCATGTAGTAACTGCATACGAAAACATGCCGGCCGAAGAAACAGAACAGCTCGTTACAATACCCCTTGAGAATGTTCTCTCCTCTGTGGAAGGAGTAAAACAGATAGACTCTGTTACCAGGAAGGGCATTTCCATCATAACTCTCTCCTTTCGATGGGGGGCTGATATCAGGGAAGCATCCTTCTCCGTTCGAGAGAAAATCGATTCTATCTATCCCTATATGCCCGAAGAAATAACCAGACCGGCCCTCTTTTTCGAGGACCCCTCGGATGAGCCGGTTATAATCCTTGCGGTTACTCCTGTCGAAGGGAAGAGTGCCGTTGAAGTCAATTCGGTAGTGGAAAAAGAGTTAAAAAACGCTCTCACCATGATAAAGGGAGTATCGCGTGTCCAGGTCTCGGGTGTTCTCAAGCCGGAGATAAAAGTGAATGTGGATGAAAGATCACTCTATACGGCAAAAATACCGCTTAGCAGGGTGATAAATGCAGTAAATTCCTCTGTTTTCGATTTTCCTGTTGGTAAGCTAAGAGAAGGAGAGAAGGAGTATCAGTTACGTATATCATCAAAAATAAATAGTATCGATGAACTAAAAACCATACCCATACTGACCGCCGGTGGATATAGAGGGCTCAAACTTGCCGATCTGGCGACTGTACACTACGGAACAAAGGAACGCACCTCCTTCTTCCATGCCGACGGCAGGGAAGCCTTTGGCATGGAGATATATAAAACAGGAGATATTGGTACACTGAACAGTGCCAACAACATCCGCAAAAAACTGGATGAGATAAGGGAGGCATTTTCAAACGATCTGGAGATAAGGGTTATAACAGACCGATCGGATGAGATAAAGAGTTCATTAAGAACTCTTACCGGTTCTGTAATCAGCGGCATTGCGGCAGCGATGGGTGTGCTGTTTCTTATTATGAGAGACTACCGCACTCCTCTAATTGCGGTTTCCTCAATACCGGTCTGCTTTGCCTCCGTGTTTTTGTTTCTCTACTTTACAGGCATATCAATCAATATAATCTCGCTGTCGGGTATGGCTATCGGAATGGGAATGATATTCGACAACAACATAATCATTCTTACGAATCTTGAAAGAAAGATGGCTTGTTCATCCAAAACCGCTTCTTCAACCGTTATCGAAACAGGCTCCGCTATTTTTGGCTCAACGATCACCTCTGTTATTATTTTTATTCCTGTTCTTCTTATCCCCGGAATAACGGGTGCCCTTTTTACGGGTTTGGCGCTTACCATTATAGTTCTTCTCCTGTGCTCCTATATTCTCTCCCTTACCTTAACCCCAACACTTTTCCTCCTCTTCACACCTCAACGTATGCCCGAAGCTCCTCGACCTAAAAGGCCTGTAAACAAAGGAAATCTTACAAAAAAACTTATGCTTTTACTCCTTGAAAGACCTCATATCTCTTTAATTATCTTTATATTGATATCTTTTCTCTGCCTTCCCCTCTTTTTAATGCTTCCTCGGGGCATTCTCCCTGAAAAGACCAAAGGAATGTACGAAGTAACTCTACACTTTCCGCCGGGAACTCCTGTAGAAAAACTATCTTCTCTTACTCAAAAAGTGGGAAATGCCTTTCTCTCTCTGGCTGAAGTGGATACCGTGTATTCAGAGGCAGGTTATAACCACAATTCATTGTTCGCAAGGGCAAAAACCGGGGCAAAACTGTCCACAGTTTCTGTAAAACTTCTACTTTCAAAGGGAAAAATAAAGAAAAAGGAATATCTCAACAGCCAAATAGAAAAAATCTTAAATGATTTAGGAATATGGGAGTATTCAATTAAGGTTCCACCGGGTAGTGTGGAGAGACTTCTAAACATATCCAAAGAACCTGCTTTAAGACTCACCGGAGGTGACCGTGAGAAGCTCCATGAAAAGATAAACAGTATAACAGAACGACTCGAGTCCGGGGGTCTAATATCGGGACGGCATTTTAGCTTCAAAAAGGAGAATCCCTTCGTACTGTTCGAATTGAAAGAAGGGCATACCGGTATTGCTGGAGTTCATGCCGGTACTGTCTTAAAATCCCTATCTGCAGCGTTAATGGGTGAGGTGGCGTCCTCTTTAAGACCAACCGGAGAGAATATCGATATAAGGGTAGCCATGGTAGAAGAAGGGATTATCACCGAGGAGGAGTTACTCGTTTTAAAGATTCCTTCTGCTTCGGGTTTCGTGGATGTTAAGGAACTGGGAGATTTTAAAACAAAATTCGGCTCTGAAGAGTTAATCAGGCATAACCGTGAGAACTCGGTATCGGTGACTTTTAAACCATCTGTGGGAAAAGAAAAAGAGCTGATTAAACAACTAAATTCTCTTGCTGTTCCCGGTTCCGATTTCTTATCTAAATCAGCCCTAATGGAAGTGCGAAGGGAAGCAGGAATTGCCTTTCTGCTTGCCCTGCTCCTCCTGTATCTTGTACTGGGAGCCCAGTTTGAATCTCTCACGATTCCCCTTCTCCTCCTCGCATCCCTCCCACTCTCTCTTTGCGGAAGTTTCCTTTTACTGGCACTCACGGGGAAAAGCCTCAACTTGAGCTCTCTTTTAGGAACGCTTATCCTTCTGGGAAGCACTGTAAACTCCGCCATAATTCTCTTCACCGGACTGAACACATCCACCACAAAATACACCTCAATAAGAAGCAGAAGCAGTGCTCTTCGAGATAATCCGGTTGGATCGATTGAGCGGGATATTGACTTAAAGAGAAAAATAATTGAAATCGAGGCGGTTGTTAGACCTGTAATTGCTACTGCAGCATCCACCGTTTTTGCTCTTCTTCCCACCCTTCTTACTTCTGCCGGTTCGCCCCATGGATACACGGCCATTCCAATGATCGGCGGCCTTACCCTTGGCACCCCATCGATCATCTTACTCCTTCCCCCCCTGGTTTACGGTCTGAGCCGGTCTAATCAAAAGGAAAGGCTCAGATGCATTCACTAAGGGCGAGCTTTATCCTGCTCGCAGTTGTGGTAATTCTTTTTTTATTCGCCAGATCGATCAAAATAGAATACTATCCCCAATCGGGCGAAAAGGCCATGCTCATTAAAATCGAATATGAAAACTCATTTGAACAGGAAGTCGAGCGACTTATAACAAATCCGGTGGAAGAGAAAATTTCCTCGATTAGAGGAGTAAGGGATGTTTCGTCCGTATCACAACCCGGTGAAGCACGCATAAATATAAACCTCTTTCCGGAAAAGGAGCTCTCAGATGCATACAGTGAGATAAGAGAGAAAGTAAATTCCCTCCATTCCACCATGCCCCGGGGGGTTCGCAGACCTGTAATCATAAAAAGCGGAATGAACAGCAGGCCCGTCTTTATTGCAGCCTTTGAAAAATCTTCCCTGCTGACCGAAGACTATATAAGGGAAGCCTTTCAAAACCTGGACGGAGCCGGTGAGGTAAAAGCAGGAGGAAGCAGAAGCGAAGGGATTGAAGTTCTCTTTGATCCACAAAAAAGCAGTTTTATGCGAGTCTTCCCTCTTTCCATGCTTCAAACCCTTAGAGAGAGGCATGTTACAGGTAGTTTCACAACCGAACCCAACATTCCGTATATAATTGATGAAAGATTCATGTCAATTGAAGAAATAGAAGAATTGTCGATTTCCGGAAATATTCGGCTTGGTGATGTGGCAGACGTCTCTTTTGAAGAGGAAGAAAGAGAAACCATAGGGAGGGTAAACTGTAAGGAGAAGATCCTGGTCTATCTGCATAAATCGGGAGATGGAAATACGGTCCGTCTTTGCAGGGACGCCGTAAAGCTTACCGAAAAGCTGTCGGGAGGTACCGTGCTTTATAACCAGGGAGAGAAAATCGAAGAAACAATCCGGGAGATCTTTATTGCCATCTCTGCAGGAGCTGCCCTTGTCTGTGCTATTACATTCTTTATTCTGCGCAGATTCTCTCTTACACTGATTGTAAGTGGCAGCATTCCCTTCTCCATCCTTTTTACGGTAGCCTTTCTCAATATTGGAGGTTTCCCACTTAACCTCATGAATCTTGCAGGAATAGCCGTTGGTACAGGTCTGGTAATCGATGCAAGTGTGATCTACATGGAAGGGTACACCTCCCGCTCGGGAGATTACCTTAAGCCTATTCTTTTTGGTTCATTAACGACTGCAGCCTCATTTTTCCCCCTGATATTTGCAGAAAACACACTGATTCGGGAATTCGGGGAGTTCGCCCTTTCGGTAACTCTCTCTCTGGTTGCCTCCCTTTTGTTTGTATTTATTTTTATGCCCCCCTTTCTGAATATGCTCAATTTTCACTCCCTCCAGAAAGAAGGGGCTGAGACCATAAAGTCTCCTTCCCCATCTCTGGACATGATTCGAGGCTTTAAGGAAACATATCTATTACTCATTCTGCTGTTTATTCGCAAACATCGCCTTATTGTCTCGATGTTTCTGATTCTATCTATATCTGCAGGTCTATGGTGCACAAGATTTTTAAACACAAAATATGAAAATGTTTCCCCGGCCGACTCCCTTTCTGTTAATCTTGAGTTTGAAAGCGGAACACCGATTGATAAAGTTTTTGAATACGGCAGTGAGATAGAAAACTTTATCGCATCCAGGAAAGATGTAAAAAATGTTATTGCCAGATACGAGAAGGAGCAGGCTAATTTTTACATAAACCTGAAAGAGCCCAAAGATAGGGAAAAGCTGGCTTCTGGGCTTTCAGCGGAAGGAGCAAAACTCAATCGGGGATTTCTCCACTTTCCCGGTGATACGGAATACAGAAGCTCTTTTCGGGTTCTCATCACAGGAGAAGATATTTTTACTTTAAAAGAGCTCTGCAGGGAATTGACACACAGAATATACAATTTTAAAGGGGTAGAGGAGGTTGTTTTTCACTTTAAAGAGCCCCTTCCTTCAAAATACATAATACTGGATCTGGTAAAAACCGCGAATGCAGGTCTCAATGCGAAAGTCCTATCCGAAAACCTTTTCTGGGCATTCTCATCACCTGTTGCACTCAAGTGGACGGACACTAGCTCTTTGGGAAAAAAAGGTGATGATTTTCAAACCGGCAACAAGCTCTCATACGCACAGAGAAACGTAAGGCTCGGAATGAGAGGTTACGACAAGGTTTCTCTTAAGGAGATAAAGGATTTTCCGGTTCTTCTTCAAACCGGAGAGACGGTACTTCTTAAAGATATCGGGATCATTACAGAAAGGCCGAGAACGGGAAAAATCTATCACTACAACGGTCAGAGGGCTTTAAGTTTCTCGGTTTTTTCAAAACCAGAAGATAGAAGGAGATTACTCGAGCAAACCGAAAAACTGCTCGGCTCTTTCACCTTTCCTACTGGATACAGGGGTGAGGCAGGCAGAGCGGAAAAGGAATCGGAGAAAGTGGCCCTATCGGCATTCCACGCTCTGCTTCTTGCCGCTTTCCTCATATTTATAATTCTTCTCTCTCTTTTTCAGATTTTCATTCCTGCATTGCTCATTTTTATCCAGATACCCTTCTCTTCGCTTCTACCGCTTGCAGGAGCGATTATTCTCAAACTACCTGCATCCACCCCGGTGATAATGGGTCTTGTGCTTTCGGCGGGCTTAGGTGTAAACAACGGAATCCTTCTGCTGAGTAGTTCGGGAAAAAAACCTCCCCATATTCTCACGCTCTACGCCTCTTTCCATGATAAGATGAAACCTATGGTTTTGGCATCCCTCACCACCCTGACCGGCATTTTGCCCCTTTTTTTCACCGGGGAGATAAGGACAGGAGTTCTGGGGCCCCTATCTTTAACAATAGCCTTTGGAGTCCTGGGTTCACTCATCTTTCTCCCCATTACCCTTCCCATCTTTGCCTCTTTAGAGTCGGAGTCTCTCCCATCTGCACAGTCTTCTTAGTTATTGCAGAGACTAACGGCGCTACGGATCCGCGGCAAAGCGTCGGTGAGCTTGCTCACCAGCCGAACTGTCCGCTGCATCCGCTTGATGGCCGTCGCGAAGCGCCGGACAGAAAGCGGATGCCAATCCTTAAGCGCCGATGGCGCGGCATGAAGCGTCCGCGCCATCATAGACATGGACTTAAATATTGAAGATTTAAGACTCAGCTCCATCCCCATTCCGCCATCCCGCTATAC
>Ga0180301_10000450_pt1 | contig 31752 bp, 36 predicted proteins | sample GuaBasSediGuay16_FD_121797 | JGI IMG/M metagenome (GOLD analysis project Ga0180301, IMG submission 121797) | Subseafloor sediment microbial communities from Guaymas Basin, Gulf of California, Mexico - Guay16, Core 4569-2, 12-15 cm | ecosystem: Environmental > Aquatic > Marine > Hydrothermal... | reverse complement strand
GACCCTTCCCTTTCTCCTCCTATACATGCTCAATGCGATATTGAATGCCTTGGGAGAAACCAAGCCCTACAGGAATTTCCTGATCATTGGATTCTTGCTGAACATAGCCACCCTAACCCTTGTTGCACAGAATAACGGCGCTGGCCTTATTGACAGGGTCAAAGGCTCTGTGCGGACAGCGCTACGATACGGGACCTTCATCATGGCTTTGGGCACTGTGGGCGTTTTCTCGCTTGCAGGGCCCCTGATGCGGGTGTTCAGCCATGAGCAAAATGTAATTGGGATTGGGGTTACTTATCTGAGGATTGATGCGCTCGTTCTCTATGCCTACGTGATTCTGTTCGTTAATGTCGCTGCAATGCAGGGAATAAAAAACCCGATGTTCGCGGTTTGGATTGGCATATGTAGGCAGGTAATTGCCCCAGTGGTCTTGTTCTGGATCCTGACCCGTGTACTCGATTTTGGGTTGTTGGGTATCTGGTGGGGAATATTCTCGATTACCTGGAGCGCGGCGCTTTTCAGCGTTTTCTATGTACGAGCAAAGTTCCAGGAAGCAGTAGGTAGCTTCCCTCTGGGAATAGGTTGAGACCTCCATCCTGCGGCAATCTGAGTGCTAAGTTGACCAGTGGCCTTCACTCAGGCCTTTCTAAGAATTAATGATAGGGATGTACACATGAAAAGTGGAACCCTGACCGGGTTCGCTTTCAACAGTAATCATTCCATTATGTGCTTCCAAAATGCTTTTAACGATCGAAAGCCCAAGCCCCGTGCCTGGAATTGATCTTGTGTTGTCGTCCTTTACACGGTAAAACCTGTCAAAAATCCTTGCCTGGTCCTTTTTTGAAATACCGATACCAGTATCCTTCACGCTAATGCGAACATAGCGTCCTTCAACCCCTGAGGAAATCTCAACCCTGCCCCCCTGGCAAGTATATTTAATCGCGTTACTCACCAGATTTGAGATAACTTCTTCAATATTATGCCTGTTTCCAAGCACCGGTGGCAATTGGGGCATGGGTGCAAGCACTAGCTCAATCCCTTTGTCCCTGGCCTTTGCCCTGTGAAAGTCTACCATTGCTTCCAGGATTTCACCAAGTTCAAGTTTTTCTTTTTCCTGGGTAATAAGTCCTGATTCTATTTTTGCAAGGTCCAGTAGGTCCGCGGATAGCTCTGAGAGTGCTTTCACCCTTTCAGAGATTCTACCCAGGATATCTTGCTGCTTTTCGTTCAGCTTTCCTGCCAGGCCATCACGGAGAACTTTGATCAGCGCCATCACCGAGTTCATCGGACTCTTGAGCTCATGGGCGACCATGGAGACAAAATCCGACTTAAGCTGATCCATTTTCTTAAGCGCTGTAATGTCATGCAAAACCGTGACGGTTCCAAGGGTTCGGTTCAGCCTGTCCCTGAAGGGGATGCACCTGGCTGCCAAAACAGCCTCTTTATCATCTCCAAGTTCTCCATGCTCAAACTCTTCTATTATTTCTGTAAATTGATCGGAAGGCATGGCAAGAGCCTGATCTATTATTTCATTGAGCCTCTCGTTTTGGACAACTTCTGTCAATGAAAGACCTATTGCCTCTTTTCCCTTAAAGCCTATCATCTTCAGGAAAGCAGGATTAGCCAGCGCCACATTTTTCTGCGCGTCAGTGGCCATCACGCCATCTGCAAGATGGTTGATAAGAACCCGCATCCGGGATTTTTCTGTGGCAATATCCTGTAAAGTGCGGATGTACTTTATGGCTTTGTCTACCACCTCCCTTAAGTCCTGGGGGGAGAAGGGCTTGGAAATGAAGTCAAAGGCCCCATTTTTCATTGCTTCAATCGCGTGCTCAAGCGTGGCATAACCGGTTATTACCACAACAACCGTATCCGGATGATGGGACTTTACATAAGGGAGCACTTCCATGCCCGGCATTCCGGGCATCATAAGGTCAAGAAGGATGATGTCGAAATGTTCCTTTTCTATCATTTTTAGTCCGATATCACCTGTCTCAGCAACTGCAACATCAAAACCTTCCTGTGTAAGCATCCTGTGGCACCCGTCACGGATCCGCTTTTCGTCATCCACTACCAGAACCCTTGCCTTGTGAAGTAACTCGGATTCAGCTTTGTCCACCATGCTCTGTTAGCCCCCTTGAGTTAAACGCCATGTAAAATATTTTTCAATCAACCTGTTCACCTTTTGACGACTCAGTTCCTTTAACCTCTTTTGCAACTTGGCGCTCATTCTCCAGCCTGGCCGCTTCCTGTTCTGACGGAACATAAAGTGGCAACTCAACAAGAAAAGTTGTTCCTTCAGGGCCGGTTTCTTTTACAGATATGCTACCTCCATTTTCCTGTATAATGCCGTATGAAGTGCTTAGCCCCAAGCCAGTGCCTTTACCCTGCTCTTTGGTTGTAAAAAAAGGATCGAATATTTTTGATAGATTTTCCTTCGGAATTCCGCATCCCGTATCCGCGACTTCAAGATAGGCTTTTTTATTTGGCTTGTCCCGGTAAGTTCGTAGCGTCAGAGTTCCCTCACCGTTCATAGCGTCTCCAGCATTCATGACCAGGTTTATAACCACCTGCACAAGCTGGTTCTTGTCAGCATGAATAAGCATCATCTCGTTGGAGAACTCCTTTTTTATTGTCACTTTCCCAAATAGTTTTTGGTCGTGAATAAGCTTCAGGGCCTGCTCTACGAGGGAGTTGAGCTGAAAAATATCTTTGCTGGGAGTTGACTGGCGGCTATAAGCTAAGAGGTTCTTAACAATGCCCTTGCATCGGTGGACATCCTCGATTATGCACTTCAGGTCCTCAGCCAGCGGATTTCCCTCTTCAATACTTTCTAGGGCCAGATTTGCGTAAAAAAGTATTCCGGTCAAAGGGTTGTTTATCTCATGCGCTACCCCCGCTGCCAGTTGCCCCATGGAAGCCATCTTTTCCGACTGGGCAAGCTGTGCTTCGGTTTCCTTAAGTTTCTTCTCGACAGCGAGCTTTTCTCTCAGATCATTATAGATGCCCATGGTGGCAATTTCTTCATCGCCCTCATAGATTATTGCTGCAGTCATTTCAACAGGGATTTCTTCGCCTTCCTTATTGATAATAGTGACCTTTGTACTGGGTAGTTTTCCTTTTCCACCGTGTTTTTCGTCCCTCAATTTTTTCATGATCTCCTTGGCCACGCCAGGGGGATAAATACCCTCTATCGAGGTGGCTTTCTCTATTTCGTCAAAAGTATACCCGAAGAGTTCTTCTGCAGTATGGTTCATCAAGAGGATATTTCCCTTTCTGTCCGCCGCCATAATGGCGCTTGCCGAGCTGTGTATGATTTTCTCAAGAAATTCCTTGGTTTCCCTCAGTTCTTTTTCAAGAGTCTTGAGCCTGGTTACATCCCGGACACTTTCCATGATGTAAATCACTTTGCCTTGATCGTCCAGAATCGGAGAAAAGACCCTGTCCTCCCATTTTTTTTCGCCTTTCTCGGTCGTGATTTCCCTAAGTGTGGACTGCCCCTTCTTTTCGGAAAGTACGCTTGGAAGAGGGCATATGTCTTCAGAACAGGGCTCTTTGGACCCGTAAAAGACTTTATGGCACGTTTTGCCCACAACGTCGTCCATGTCCATATTGAACTTCTTGAGGAAAACACGGTTAGCAGTGACAATAACTTTGTCCGGTTTTAAAATAAGAGTGGGGAAAGAAAGAGAGTCAAAAACCCTGATTCTCCAGTCCAGTTCTTTTGAGATTTTGTGCTTCATCCTCACCTCTTTGACTTTGATGAAACTTTTCTAGAACGTATTTTCTTTGGCACCTCAAAGACTTGTGCCAGCAGTGAGGCAGTCTCTTTTGCTTTGCCACACGGTATAACAATATAAATACAGGATTGGGAGCAGGCCGCCAGTAGAATTGGCATACCACAGGTTTTCAAAGCACCAAAGGCAGCTTCTGCGATTCCGTATCTGTCGCCGTAGTGAGGTCCCTGAAAGAAAATCAAATCTACCGGCGATTTCAGGGAAACGCTCTCTCCTGCCCCCTGAGAGATGAGCTCGGTAATATGGCGCGAGATTGCGTGCTCAAGTTCTTGTGCTGTGAGCAAGTAGAACCAGCACATGTGGCCGCCGGATTGTTCGATAAGCGTGAGGTGAAAACCAGCCTCTGGTAAATCGATTTTTTGAACAGCAAGGCCCAGGTCGGCAATCCTGATCAGGGGAAGTGTAACTTCAATAAGGGAGAGTTCCTCGAGTGTTTGGAAACCGTATGTCTTAACCCTGTGCTCCCAGTAGACCGCAATGGTCTCCAGACTTTTGTTTTGGGATGATTTCACCATTTCCAGAAGACTCAATGTGGAGGTAGCAATTTTGTCTCGTTCCGCTGCCGGGCTATACGCCTTTGGGGAAAAATGGAACCAGCATTATTCCATTTGAGACAATCCGGTTCAGGAAGACATTTCCTGCTGTGTGCCATTATTGGACCGTGGGATAGTTATGGGTTCGGGTGGAAGATCAAAATACTCCTTCAGAGCCTTGGTGGCTTCAAGCAGACGAGCGTAGTCAGTAATAAAGCTCAACACAGATAGCGAAGAAGCCATGGCGTATATTGGCACTCCGCTTCTTCCAAGTGCTAACAGGGACAAGCCCAGAATCTTCAAACTGGCACGGTGTGGAAACAGGGAGAGGAGACCCACACTTGAGACAAATTCAGGCTTTGCTTCAAAACCCACTCCTGCTAAAAGCAGTTCTTTCACGCGCGCTCGATACTTGGCAGCCACACAACCGGTCACCGCACTAAGCTCTCCCGGAGCTGAGCCTGTCAAAAACTGTATGTTTATCCTGTTTTCTGCGAGAATTTGACAAAGAGCGGATCTGGTATCCACTGAACTTGAAGAACTGGAGAGTCTGATCAGAAACAATTCGTTACTTAGCTTTATCCCTGCCAGAGGGATTTTAGCGGAATAGGCCTGCATATTATTATTCTCGGTACTCAACCTACGAAGTGTAGTCTTTCACGATTTCCATCAGGTTGTCCAGGTCGATCGGCTTGGGGATAAATTCATCCGCCAGTGCTGTTTTGCCGTCCATATGGGTGTAACTTGTAGAGGTAACGGCCTCACCGACTGCCGTAAGCAACACTACGGTAATGTCTTTGTATTGTGGATCATTCTTTATCTCGTCGCACACCACATAGCCGTTCTTGTTAGGCATCATCACGTCCAGGATAACAAGGTCAGGCCTTTCCTCCTTAATTCTTTCCCATGCCTGAACACCATCGTAGGCCTTTGCAGTCCTAAAATTCTCACTTTCAAGTTTCATACAAATTGCTTCAACAAGGTCAGGGTCGTCATCGACCACCAAGACAAGTTTCTTGTCGCTCATCAATTGCCTCCTTTTTTAGAGCATCTATGCTCTGAGAAAAAATTCAGTACCTGACAATTTCATATTACCAGAACAGGGCAGAAGTAGTCCATTTTTATCAGCCTGTGCAGAAAACAACGAGCGCCTGTGACCAGGGGGGCAGATCCGCCTGGCGCGGATAAGTGCACAGGTCTTGCGCTTCCAAATCTAGTTCTTCGTTGTAGGTTTCAAATCTTGGGTCTGGGATAAAGTCCGGCGCGTTCCACAATTTCAGGAACTTTTTGCTCCCATTCGATCGCCATAATATGAAATCCCCGAACCCCGTCAACTTCTCTCAGGTGCTCAATTGTCTCAACGCAGATTTTTATTCCTTCCTCGGCTTGCTTGTCTTTTGGCACGCCTGAAATGCGTTTTACCAGCTCATCAGGCACATCCATACCCGGAACTTTGTTCTTCATGTACCTTGCCATGCCGACAGATTTCATGGGAGTTACACCGGCCAGGATACTGATCTTTTCGTGAAGACCACGCTCACGAACGCCTTCCATCCATTTTTCAAATTTCTCGACATTGTAGACGCATTGTGTCTGGATAAAATCGGCCCCTGCCTTGACTTTTTTTGCAAGGCGGGGCACCCTCAGTTCAAAAGGATCCGCAAAAGGATTTGCGGCTGCCCCTATGAACATTTTGGGCGGGTTCAAAATGTCGTCTCCACCCTGGAATTTTCCTTCGTCCCGCATTTTTCTGACCATCTGGATGAACTGGATGGAATCCAGATCATAAACGTTTGCAGCCATGGGATGATCCCCAAAGCACGGATGGTCTCCCGACAGGCAGAGCATGGTATTGATACCATGAGAATAAGCGCCTATGATATCGCTTTGCATGGCCAGCCGATTCCGATCCCTTGTAACCATTTGAAGAATTGGCTCCAGGCCCATTTGCTTGATTATAAGACAGGCGGCAAAACTGGACATGCGGACCACTGCGGTCTGGTTGTCCGTTACATTAATGGCATCCACGTACCCTCTTAGAATATCGGCTTTTTCCCTTATTTTTTCAGGCACCGCACCCCTCGGAGGTCCGCACTCGGAGGTCACGGCCAGATGACCCGCAGCCAGAACTTTCTCCAACACGCTCTCAGTTTTCATTACGCCAAATCCTCTCTAATAATCTTTCGGGGACCACCGTCCCGACTTGTCCGCCAGTCTTTAGCTGGTACTATCTCTTCGTAGGTTTTCTCAATTCCGAGACTCTTCAGCCTATCCCAGATAAGCTGCCAGGCACAATCTACCTCAGGGTTGATTTCGCACTTTCCATTGCTGGAACCCCCGCAGGGGCCGTTTAGCAAGCGTTTTGAGCAGCGGGCGACAGGGCAGATACCTCCTGTCATACCCAGAACACAGTCGCCGCATCCCTGGCACCTTTCGGCCCAAACACCCTGGCGCTCTGAGGCCCCCATGAACTTGGTATTTACAGCAGGAAAAACAGGCTTTTCCTTAAAACGTTTTGCCACCTCCTGCACACCGCAACCGCAAGCCATGGACACAACAGCATCCACCTGGTCAATCAAAGGAACAAGTTCTTCAACGTATTCAGGGTCACACTGCCTTTCCAGGGTCAGTTCTTTTACGTCAAGAACCTTTCCTTCTTTCATGAAGGCCATTTGCAGGGCAGAGGAAAGGAGCCCCACTTCTTTACGACCTCCCGCAGCGCATACCGTAACGCACTCGTTACAGCCAACGAGTAAAATGCGGCTAAAGGGTTTGATGTAGTCAATAATCTCATCCAAAGGTTTTCGTTCAGCAGTAATCATTTTCGCTGTTCTCCTTGGTGTCAGAAATCAACCGACCGCCACTTTATCTGTTTTGTCGCTTCCAGCCTTGGCCGGATTTGGCCCCAGTTTGCGGATTCTTTCCGTAAAATCAGTGGCGATGCGGGCGAAGCGTTCACCCATGCCCGCGGACATAGTAAACATTTCAAGTCTTTCAGCCCCAATACCTATTTCATCAAGAAGCCCTTTCAGGTAAGCTACCATGTGTGCTGCCTTTATGTTACCGGTCTTGAAGTGGCAGTCTCCTTCAAGGCAGCCGGCTACGTAAACGCCGTCAGCACCCTTCTGAAACGCTTTCATGATGTGCAGCGCATCGACTTTGCCTGAACAGGGTACCCTTATGATGTGAACATTTGGCGGGTAAGAGTACCTCATGGTGCCGGCCATGTCTGCTGCAGTGTAAGCACAATAATGACAACAAAAAGCCACTATCACTGGTTCAAAGGTGTCCACTATGCAATCCTTTCGAAAAGGCCGTCGAGTTTGGCCATAATTTGATCGTCTTCATACTGCATGAGCTGGATAGCTTTAGCAGGGCACTCCGCGGCGCAAATTCCACATCCATGGCATTTGGCAGGGTCGATTTCAGAGTATCCATCCGCATTGATAAAGGGCACGTCAAAGGGGCAGGCCCTAACACATATCAGACATGCAGCGCACTTTTCGCTATCAACCCTCGCTACAGTGGCCCCAAGATTAATCGTATCCCTTGCCAGCAGGGTTTGCGCACGCCCTGCGGCTGCCTGGCCTTGCGCAATACTTTCCCGGATGGTTTTAGGCGAGTGAGCAGTGCCTGCTATGAAGAAGCCCGGCACCGGAAGATCCACAGGTCTAAGCTTGACATGATCTTCAAGGAAGAAGCCGTCCGAGGTCCGAGGCAGGTGAAAGATCATGGCCAGATCCTCAGTGTCTTCTTCGTCAGCCACGAGTCCTGTGCTCAGGGCAAGGCAGTCTGTAGTGACAGTTATTTCTCTGTTCAAAATTGGATCTTTGAATATTACCTCAACACGCTCGTTTCGTCCGCTAACCTTGGGGCTATCATCTGGCTCATAACGGAAAAAAAGGACTCCTCGCTTTCTTGCCTCTCTATAGAAGTCCTCCTGAAATCCATAAGTTCGCATGTCCCGATACAAAACATAAATCTGGATTTCAGGATTGATGTCGAGGAGCCGCAAGGCATTCTTAATTGCAGATTGGCAACAAATGCGAGAGCAATTGGGATTCTCCGGACAGCGAGAGCCCACACACTGGATCATAACAACCTTTTTCCAGGCTTTCACTTTGTCTTTGTGGTCTTCGAGAAAACCATCAAGGTCCAGCTGTGTCATCACTGCTTCGTGTTCGTCCAGCAGATACTCCCTGGGCCGATTGGCGAGAGCCCCCGTGGCCAGGATAGTGACACCATGCTTGATTTGACGGTAAAACATGCGTGGCCCCACCTGTAATCCGGTAGTAAACAAGCCCGGCATGCCGGTGTGATCTACGATCATTGATTTGGTCAGAACCTGGATGTTTTTGTGATTGGTAGTCCTTTCAATTAGATCTTTCATAAAATGCTGGACATCTTCACCTTCCAGGGTCTTGCGTATAGTTCGGGCTATACCGCCCAGCTCGCCAGATTTTTCTACAAGATATACCTTGAATCCGCCGTCTGCCAGCTTCAGTGCGGCCGTCATTCCTGCCACTCCGCCGCCAACTACAAGGATATCTTTGTTCATTGGCAGCACGTGCTCTTTGAGCGGGTGGGATAGGGCAACACTTGTAACAGCCATGCGGATCAGGTCCTTGGCTTTATCGGAGGCCTCAGATGCGCGGTCAAGGTGAACCCAGGTATCCTGATCCCGTATGTTTGCTATTTCAACAAGATATTTATTCAGTCCTGCCTTTCTAATTGTGTCTTGAAAAAGAGTCTCATGTGTTCGGGGGGAGCATCCACCAATAACCACTCGGTTAAGCTTTTCCTCTTGAATCACTTGCTGGATATGCTCAAGAGATTCCCTTGAACAACCATAACCCACCCCCTCTGATACAGCTACTTGGGGAAGTTTGCCAGCATAGTCAACCATCTCGGAGGTGTTTATCAAGCCAGCAATGTTATACCCACAATCGCATACAAAAACGCCTATCCGCGGCTCCTCCTTACTAACATCCCTTTCGGGAGGGAACTCCTCTTCAGGTTTCTTGGAGGCCCCTTCACTTTGAAGGTCCTCCATTGCCATGCACGCTGCAGCGCTCGCCTGCACCATGGTTTCCGGGATATCCTTCGGTGCTTCGAAAAGGCCGCACACGTAAATACCGTGCTTTGAAGTGGCAACAGGCTCAAATGCTCCTGTCTTGGCAAAACGGTGTTCGTTAAGTTCAACCCCCAGTTTCTCAGCAAGGCCAATCAGGTCATCGCTGATACGAAACCCATTTGATAGAATCACCATGTCAAAGTTTTCCCTCACTGGAAGGGTATTTTCGGTGATAGTGTAAGTTATGGAGAGATTGTCGGTGCCAGGCTCCCTTTCAACGCTTTCGGGGCGAGAGCGAACAAGACGAATGCCGTACTCTTCCTTTGCTCGCTGCAGGTAAAGCTCGTAGTCCTTGCCCGAGGTTCTCATGTCCATGTAAAAGATTGCGGTTTCAATATCGTTTTGAAACCGCTCTTTAGTTACAATCGCTTCCTTGAGCGCATACATGCAGCAGGCGCTCGAACAATAAGACACACAGCCCTCTTTCACGCTTCGTGAACCCACGCACTGTATCCAGGCAATTTTCTTGGGTTGTTTCTTATCAGAGGGCCTGATTAACTCTCCGAGGGTGGGGCCAGAGGCTGAAAGGATTCTCTCATATTCCAAGCCCGTGACAATGTTAGGAAGAACACCGTAACCGTACACTTCAAGGGGGCGTGGATCGACAAGCTCAGCACCTGGAGCCAATATGATGGAGCCAAATTCCAGCTCCAGTAATTTCTCCTTGTCATCAGGGATAATCGCATTGGCAGGGCAGACCTTTCCCAGCGCGTCCACATCTTTGCATTTTGCCATATCTATAGAGTATGCATACGGCGTGGACTGGGGATATCTCATGCAGGTTGGGGCGCGATGATCGAGTCCCGGTGTGAAGCGTACACACTCGGGGAAATTCTTGAAGCAATCCCCGCATGCCGTACATCTGCTCAGGTCTATGAATCGAGGAGACGTCTTTAAGGTAACCTTGAATTTTCCTCCCTCACTGTCGGCATCTACAAGCTCAGTTAAGGTTAGCAGGTCTATGTGAAGCTCTCGTCCGCTCTCTGCCAGATGAGGGGAAAGCGTGCACAGGTCACAATTGTTTGTTGGGAAGGTACGGTCCAGCTGTGTCATTAGTCCGCCGATTGAAGGCGCCTTGTCAATAAGAACTACGTTTTTTCCTCCCTCAGCCAGGTCAAGGGCTGCCTTGATCCCGCCAATACCGCCTCCGATAACCAGAGCCCTGTTATTGTATTTATCTTCGTATGTTTCCATTTTGTTCCTAACGTGGCATTTTTACTGAAGCCTGCACTCCACTCTGTGTAACCGCAAGCAAAAAACCGGCCAAAAATTCCCTGGCCGGGTAGCAGTTCTAAAGGCCTGCGTAGTCTAAAATCGCGGGTAGCCTGTGCTCCCATCCGAGTGTCACAATGCGGACGCCCTGGCACAGTTCTCTCAGTGCCTTGATTGTTTCTCCTGCCAGTATGACACCCTCCATCTCTCTATCTGGTGCACGCCTGAGGCGTTTGATCAAGTCCTCGGAAATGAATACCCCCGGCTCATAGGTGGCCATGTACCTGGCAATCCCAACTGTTTTCAGAAGGAATACAGTTGAAATAATGGGGACTCCCAGGCTCTTTGCCTTCTGGACAAAGGCTGACAGGCGCTCGAGGTCAAAAACAGGGGGGAAGATAACAAATTGTGCACCAGCAGATATTTTTCCCTGTGCCTTCTCGAGCTCCTGGTCAAGGGCAGTGTCGTCGGCAAAGGGCTTTATCATGCACCCGACCGTAAAGTTCGGGCTTCCCTTGAGGTCAAATCCGGCCATGTCAACGCCTTCCTGCAAGGATTGAATAGCCCGAATAATACCTAGCTCGTCCAGATCATCCACGGGCTTAGCATCAACATGGTCTCCGTAAGACATTTCTTCCCCGTGAACTACAAGGAGATTCTGTATTCCCAACACGTGGGCGGCAAGGAGATCTCCCTGAATTGCCATCCTGTTCCGATCACGCCCGTAGACATGGATAATGGGCTCGATCCCCTGCTGGCGCATAAGCACGCCGCCAGCAAGAGCGCTCATCCTCATCACTCCGTTGTCCATGTCAGGGATGATTGCTCCATCAACTCGCTCCTTGATCTTCCGCGCATTGGTCACCATTTCGGAGATATCCACCCCTTTTGGTGTGTTCATTTCTGCCAGAACAACAAATTCGCCTGATGATAACTGCTTTTGAAAACTCATGGCTGACCCGCCCCTTCTAGTTAGGCTTGCGCCCTTGTAATGAAAAAGCTTGCTTCCCCAATCAAAAAAATCTGCCTTCCTTTGGGCCACGGGCCCCTGCACCTGGGGCACCGGACAACCCAGGGAAAGCTTATTAATGCCTATATATCAAACAAATGATATGTGTCAAGCAACTTCTATGCCATGCTCCACCATCAAGGCGTGATCTTCGACATTGTCCCCTTTACTTGTACGCACGGAGGCCCTCCATACTCCAGGCGGGCAAGCCCTCCATACTCCAGGCGGGCAAGCCCTCCAGACTCCAGGCGGGCAGGCCCTCAATCGCTCCTCCATGCAGCGCCTCCAAAAATAGCTCACGACGAAGCTGGAGCATGCGGCAGGCCATTCTAAACAGCTTTACGCGTTTTGACCTGAGAGCTTAAACCAAAACCCTGCAAGCATTCTATTGGTCCCTTGCATCTAATCGTCTCCTGCTGATCAGGGAAGTCCCAAAAAACGGGACAAAGGCCTGGCTACAGTCACCAATGCAAGATAGTGTTCGAGAGAAGCCTTTACAGGCAGGAATGAAGCTTCAGGCAAGCACAAAAGTAAACCTAAAGTATTTCAGCTATGCAACCTTGCCGTTTACTATAATTGCAATTGTGCAAAACACGTGCGGTGGAAGACACTTAAAGGATGGGTTTCGTTTGGAGAAAGCCGGCAAAAGGAAAGAATACACCCCACTCTCCCCTGCCGGATTCGGAACTGAAACTGGCTGAGTCAGAAGGAGCTAGAATTCATACTTTTTTTCTTCCGGCCCTGTCTCTTCCTTAGGAGGCGATTTCTTTTCTTTCAGAACAATGTTCATCACAATAGCCGCAATCACGATTATCGCCCAACCGATAATCACAACAGCTATCTTTGATCCGCTTCCTAAGGCAAGGATTGACGCCAGTACCACGATTCCGGCAACAAAGTAAAAAATATTCTTCCAGCTCAGCGCCAGGTCAATAAATGTGTTATTGAACTTATCAAGTTTGTCCATATAGCCTTACTCCCTTCAAAAGGGAAAACCCCACTTTCTGCCGTTACTTACAAAAAGCCAAGCAGGAGCCCGCTTTTAGTAACGGATCAGTAATTTCTTGTAGGGCCGTGTAAGATGAGGAATCCTCCCCCCGGGGGTTTTGAGCCCTTGCTATGACCCCCGGGGTATCACGCTTTTGTCCCTGCTACATCTTCTCTCCCATGGACTTAATCGCAGCGCCGATATTAACGAGCAATACGGCAACTCCGATATACACCAATAGGGTTCCGATGCTCCCCAGGACGGAACTAATTACATCCGGCATCTGTCTTTCCTCCTTTCCTGGTTATTTAGGCCTTGTTAATCACCTTTGCCGATTTCTTCCCGGTACCTGTCAATCAACTTACCCAACTTTATTAAAATAAATACAACAAAAATCGCAACGATCAAACCTGCGATTGAGCCGATTAACTCGGGAATACTGCCCAGATTCATAAAAGATCCTTTCTACATTGGAAAAAAAGAGGAAAGCTCTTGCTCTCAACATGAACTTGAAAAGGGAAGTGCAAGTTCTGCAGGAGCACAGGCAACAGCTTTAAGAAGGGTAGGTTCATAACCAACTTGCTCGCACGTCAAAAGGATTATCCGCTGGAGCCTGGAATTTGAACCCAATAAAGAGAACCAAATTTTGGTCACTTATTTGCCAGAAAAAGCCTTTTTTGTCAAGCTCTTTTTGTTTTTTTTAATGCTTGGCATTCAGTTAATGAACTTCCCCGCCGCGAGCAGCGGGGTATCAATCGGAAACCATCTTGACGCCCCGAGGGGCGGAGAATCAAACCCTTGTCCGCCTCTGGCGGGCTCGTCCGCCTCTGGCGGATTAAACAAGCTTCTATCACTAATAGATACCCTAGGCATCTCCATGACCTCCTTCAAAGCACCTTTTCCGGGGGTCTCCTTTCAGGAACGTAAACGTGGGGTATCTTCCCCTCGTTCCATTCCCGAGATACGTAAAGGTTACAGTAACAGCTGCCGTATTCCTTTACGTCTTGCTCGCTGTAAACGCAGGGGCATATGATGTCCTTATCCTTTTCGAAGTCACCCGAGGCTAGCCTGCAAGGGCACGACATGTAGCCGTAGCGCTCTTTGTTTTTCTGAAGAGCAGAAAGCAAGTCAAAGACTCTTTCTTTGTCTTTATTAAAAAAATAACCCCTTGGCTCTTGAATTTTTTTTAGCGCTTCGTAAAGCTTTTCTATCTCGCTCATAGCCCGAGTGCCTCCTTTATTTCATTTTCTTTGAATCCCACTATCACTTTGTCCCCTATGATAATCGTTGGAAAGGAACAGCGCGGGTTGAACTTTTTTACATCCTCAAGGATTGCAGCTCTTTCCTCTCCTTGGAAGAGGTCCACGTCAGTAAATTCATAAGCAACTTTGCACTCATCCAAAAACTTCTTGGTGGCCTTACAATGACTGCAGGTACTGAGAGTGTACATTTTAACCTTTTGTTCCATTAAGTAACCCCCTTTTGGCGAAAGCATGAAGTGTAAGTCCCGTCTGCGGCGACGTGAATTCAGTTGGGCAGGCCAAATGAGTCACAGGGCATCGCGCGGCATTTTTGAGCTTTTGCCACTATTGCCGGTCACCCGGGCTATCCCTTAATTGCACACAGTAACGTACAGGGCAATTTCTTTTGAAAAAATTATAAGCATTTTAATCAGTTCTGCAACCAAATTATGACCCCACATGGAAGGGGCTCTAAGAAATCGCGCTGGAAAAATTGCTCGGAATTTGGCTGCCTGCTCTGATTGTTGCCTTGTAAACTTACCTTCTTGAGATTAATATAATTAATAAGCAAGGGTAGGTTCTGACTGAACCCTATTCTGTTTTATAAGGAGATAGGACAAAATGGAAAAAGTAATTATTGATGGCGTCGAGCTCCACTTGACCCAGCCCGACGAAGTCCCAATGAGGTGGGTTGGACAGGAAGAGCTGGTCACCCAGGTGCTGGCGGCGTGGATGGTTATAGGAGAAGATGATTTGCCCCTGAACCCAAGGCTAGTTGGGAAACCCGGTGTCGGCAAGACCACGCTTGCATATCATGCCGGCCGCATTCTCAAAAGGCCGGTATACCTTTTTCAGGCGACCATGGATACAAGGCCGGAAGATCTTATTCTGACACCGGTCATTTCCGAAGGAGGAAAGATTAAGTACATGGCAAGCCCGATTGTCTCGGCAATGATAAAGGGAGGGGTGGCGGTGATTGACGAGGGAAACAGGATGAGCGAGAAAAGCTGGGCCTCTCTTGCTCCCCTTATGGACAGCCGGCGCTATGTTGAGTCGGTCGTTGCCGGTATCAAGATAAAAGCTCACCCCGATTTCAGGCTTTGCACCACAATGAATGACGACGCAAGTACCTTTGAACTTCCCGAGTACATTCACTCGAGGCTCCAGCCGCAAATTTTTATTGACTTTCCCGAAAGAGAAGAAGAACTGCTGATCCTAAAAACCAACCTTCCTTTCGCGGACGAAGAGATTCTGGAATACGTGGTTGACTTTCTTCAAACCGCCCATGAAATGGATGAGCGTTACACTGTGAGGGATGGGATAAACATTGCGCGCTACGCCCTTAAAAGGCTGGTGGAAAGCGGGGAAAGACTGACATCCAGCCAGAGAAACAGGAGAATAGTGCAGTACATGAAAGAAGCTGCCAGCATGATACTGGAGAGCAGTGCAGCACAGTATTTCAGCGAGAGCGTGAATGAGCACGATGAGGGAAAATAGATTTGAATGGCAAAATATCCGTTTTGTCCCCATACTCCATAACCGCATGGAATTTGCACTGGAGGTTAGGAAGCAATTCACTGAATTCAACCCTGACTTGATTGCCGTTGAATACCCCAATACCCTCCGAGAACCTATTCTCAGGGGGATACAAAGACTTCCTTTTCTTTCAGCAGTTTACTATCAGGAAAAAGATGGTTCTTTCATATATCTGTTGCTGGAGCCTACAGATGGACTTGTCGAAGCGACCAGGCTGGGCCTTGAAAACCATGTGCCTGTGCACTTTGCAGACAGGGACATTGAAGGATACCCACTTGATAGGTCTCCCGTGCCCGACCCTTATGCTGTCAAAAAGCTAGGACACTTCGTGTACTGCCAGGCCTACATCCGTTCGTCTCATCACAGTACAAGATCACTCCAGGATGAGTTGCGGGAAAGGACCATGGCTTACCACCTTCAAGAACTTAACAAGAAGGCGCAAAGGATTCTGTTTGTTTGTGGATTACACCATCTACCCGGGATTCTTGATTTTATTGGCACAGCGCAGGCCGAAGTCATTGGAAGAAAGCACAGGGAGGGGGTAGGCCTTGCGCACCTGCACCGGGAATCAAGCAGGGAGGTAATGACAGAGATGCCTTTCCTGGCATCAAAGTATGAGTTATACAGGTCGGGTAAACTGGAGAAAATTCCTGACAGGCTGGAGATTAACAGGGAACTGGTAGAAATTGCTCGAAAAAGCTACTGGAGAAACAGCAAGGAGGAACTGTCCCTAAGCCAGGTGAGGGTGCTGTATAAGTTTGCCAGGAACTATGCCCTGATAACGGGAGCACTGGTGCCCAACTTTTACCAGCTTGTAATTGCCGCCAGGGGGGCGGCAGATGATAACTTTGCATATGAAGTATGGGAAAAAGGCAGCGAGTATCCATGGCAGGAAGAGAGTCCGCGCCTGCCTGTTCTTCGGCTCACAGGGGAGGACCTTTTCCTTGACGAAAAAAGGATAAAATTTCACAGGCGCATCAAGAGCTTTCGCCGCAGGCTGGTTCCTGTTCCTGTTAAGAAAAGGATACGTGAAAAGGTCGCTGGCGAATGGAAAAAGAACTTTGGGCGTTATTTCATCTGCTCTTATCCCCCTGAGGACGTGGTGGTCGAAGGATACGGCCAATATCTGAAACAAAAAGCTTTAAAAATCAAATCAGAAGAGAATGCCAGAATTGTTCCTTTTGTAAGCTCTATGATGGACGGATTGGACATAAGGGAGACAATAAGAGATCTGCACAAAGGCAAAATTTACGTGAGGGAATCCATGCCCTTCAGAGGCAAGGTCGGTTCTGTTGTGCTCATTTTTGATCCTGACCTGCCGGATGAGCAGGGCAGGGAAAACTTTCCCTGGAAGGTAACCTGGCTTGGTGAGCATGAACAGGAATCGGACATGGCTTTCTACAGTACACCTGCTGGTGAGATTATGGATGGGCCGGGGATCTCCAGATGCCAGTATGGGGGTTTCATGCTGACCTATCCGCCGATGAGGGTATATGATATTTGGAAGGATCCTTTTTTCGATGTGGCAAGAAACAAACCGGAAAAGTTGCTCATGGCTGCCATTGATTACAGTCAGGAGAAGCACGTCGTCTACGTGGCTGCAACGCCCCCTTCGGGACGCTGCCAGAGCATGGCGGCAAGAGTTGGGAAAAAGATCATCTACTTGCCAATAGGTATTTTTTCTCCTGTCACCTTGAAAAAAATAAGGGAGTTTCATGTTTTGGATGGCCACCATGTGAGAAAATACGCAAAAAATTACATCTGACGGTGGTCAAACAGAGTCCTGAAAGAGGCGCGAGTAAAACCAGGGTATTCCGAAATCCACCGTCAACTTTTGGTTCGTCTACCAAAACTAAATGCTTTGGGGGTAACCCCGTTCACCAGCAGCATCAGATGCAGGGCTTGCGAAATCCCGAGAAGCGAGGCGTGCATTCCCGTACGCCGCAGGGACGAGGGATGAGCGTACCGCAGCCCTTCGGCTATGCTCAGGGCCGTGAGCCTGTCGAACGGCAGATGGTGTTTGATGGTCAATCGGGGGGTATTTTCCTTGACTGGTCCTCTAATTGTGTTAAGTTCTCAAAACCAGGCATCGGTTGTACTTGGCCTGTAAGCTAATGCCGGAACTTCGAGCGCATCACTCATGTTTTGAATCAGTAAGGAGGCCTTACTGGGATAAGCTTGTTTCAAGAGAGAGGGACAAAAGAAACTATCCGAGGAAGATATGTTTCATTCCTGCCAGATACACTGTAAGGGATCAAACGTACGAAGACTTCATCCAAAACATCAGCGCGGGCGGGGCCTTAATTGGCAGTAGGAAGAGCTTCCCGGTTGGTGAGAAGGTTTCACTTGACTATCCCCCTTCGATCTCCCACAGGAATACAAGAGCCACCGGCCAGATAGTTTGGGCAGATGAATACAGGTTCGGGGTGCAATTCGATTGCCTGCAACCGGTCGAGCTTGACCTCACTATTAAGAACCTGGCTATTAATGACGAAAAACTATTAGGCACAGAGGAGGGTTTGGCAAGGATGGGAAAGATTAAGAAGAAAAGGGTTCGCTGGGAGGCTTCAGCAGATTCAGGTGTGGCAAAGTATAAACTCTACTGGTCCAGGTACGGGGAGGTTAACTACAATTCAGATCACGCTGAGCTGGGAAATGTGACAGAGGTTATTCTTCCTGATGACGTGCCCACGTTTCCGCTTATTGCAGGTGACATGGAGCTGGGGATCAGCGCGGTTAATGAAGCCGGGAATGAATCTGATATTACAAAAATGAAGGCGTATTTTGATTTCACTGTTCCCGAAGCCCCGCAAAATATTGAAGTGGAAGACCTGTAGAAAAACCTAACGATTCTTACTTCCCGGTGCCCTCTGTGAAAAGATCTTGGGCATGGGGAGCTTAACGCCCACTCCTCCGGGATAGAGGTATGAACTTTCGCAAGCAAGACTGGGCATTTCTGGATTCCTCCAATATTTTCAAGGCATACCAGTATCAGTAGTGATATCTTAATCAGGCTGGTTTGAAGGCCACACTTAAAGTCGCATTGACTTTCTGATAAACCGTTCATAAATTATACTAAATTAATAGTATACTGTTTCAGTCCGATCAACAAAGGGGAAATATCTGGAAGGGGGGTGATACGGCCTAAGAGCAGTATATGAGCGAGCTTTGAGCATTGGTAGGGCAGCCCCGCGGGCACTTTCAGCGCGACTAGCGACGTGTGCACGCCAAAAAAGCGGATTGCCCGAGCGGCAAGAACCCAAAAGAGTTAGCACAAGGAGGTGTCAAATGAGAAAAGCTATGTTTGCGCTTATAGCGCTGACGGTATTCGCGCTGAGTTTTCTAATGTTCCCTCAAGCTGATGCGCAAATGATGGGGCAAGGCATGATGGGACAACAGGGAGGCTATGGCATGATGGCTCCAGGCACGATGGGCCAACAGGGAGGCTATGGTCAGTGGAATTACTGCCCATATTGTGGTAGACCTTTGCCAAGGGGTGGTTATGGCATGGGAGCGGGCATGATGGGGCCGGGAATGATGATGGGACCCGGGATGATGGGACCCGGGATGATGGGCCCTGGCACGATGGGCCCCGGCACGATGGGCCCACAGTACGGACCACAATATGGACCCCAGTATCAGCAACCGCAAAAGCCTCTGGGAGAAAAGGAGGCCACTGAGATTCTTGAGAATTACCTCAAAGCCACCAGGAATCCAAACCTAAAGCTGGGAAAAATCACCGACAAGGGTACCGGGTTTGAGGCTGAGATCGTCACAAAGAAGGAAGGCGCCCTGGTCAACAAAGTGTTTGTGGATAAGTATACAGGGTGGATGCATCCGGTTTATTAAAGTAAATCAGTCCCTATCGGCCTCCGGCCGATGGGGATATAAGGGGTAACTCTTCACGTTAAGGGGCAGGTACAATGCTGCCCCAATCGATGGGGACCGGAGCATGAAAACACCAGAAAAAGGGAAAGAGTTGCTCCGAACAAAGCCCCACATTATGGGCAGTTGCGGGGCTGCTTAACCGGGGTGTGATTTCACCACGGATTCTTGTACAAAATGGAGGGACGGTGTGGGACAAAGTTTGCACTTGAAATGGAAGATGGCTGTATTGCTTTGCTTGGTATTATGTTGGATTTCACCCATGGCTGCATTTGCTCAGGGTGGATACGGAGGATGGTACGGCATGGGCCCCGGTATGATGGGAGGATGGGGCATGGGGTGGTTTGGAGGCATATTCATGATTGTTTTTTGGGTGCTTGTAATAGTTGCCCTGGTGTTCTTCGTCCGGTGGCTGGTTCGCACAAGTGGAGGGATTTCAGAAAAAGAAACGAGCCGGTCCAGAGCCCTGGAGATTTTGAAAGAACGTTACGCAAGGGGTGAGATCGGCACGGAAGAGTTTGAAGAGAGAAAGCGGCTTCTCATTTCCTGAGATGCCATGACCTTTGTATGGGAGGGCACTGCACTGTAATATAGAAAAGCGGCCAACGTTGTTGGGGGAGGTGTTTAAAACCGCAGATTCTAGGATAGGAAATTGGCAATCGTGTTTAGAAAGAACAGTTTCAAAATAACTTTGCTTGTCTTACTGGTAGCAGGTATCAGCCTTCTCCATTATTTGACTTTTGCGGAAATGCGGTACGAGCATACTTTTTACAGGCTTCTCTTCTATGTGCCTTTGATATTAAGCGCATTCTGGTATGGTTTGAAGGGCAGCCTCATAGTTTGTATGTCAGTGCTGACCATTTATACACCGTATATGATCATCCAATGGCATGGCCTTTCACCAGACGACTTTGATAAGTTGATAGAGGGAGTGCTGTTCGTGGCTATAGCTCTTTTGCTGGGGGTCCTAATGGACCGGGAAAAACGACAAACCAGGGCCCTCCTTGAAGCTGAGAGCCTGGCAGCGGTTGGACGCGCTGTTTCTGAGGTAGCCCATGACATGAAAACACCCCTCATGGCAATTGGGGGATTTGCAAGCCAGGTTACAAGGCAGCTGCCAGAGAAACACCCACAGCGCAGGAAACTGGATATTGTGGTGAAGGAGACAGCGCGACTTGAAGACATGGTCAAGAGCATGTTGGAGTTTAGCAGATCGGTTGATATTGAGAGATCCGAAACAGATCTCAACGCGCTGGTAAGAGACTCAATGGAGGTTCTTAGAAATGCCGCTAGTGAAGCAGGAGTTGAACTGGTAGCTGAGCTTTCATCCTCGTTAGTGCCGGTACAGGTAGATCAGAAAAAAATTCAAAGGGTGTTGCAGAACGTGATCACCAATGCGGTCCAGGCCTCACCACAGGGAGAGAGAGTGAAGGTAACTACCAGTGGCGATCAAGATAGCGTGCTCATAGAAATTACCGATCACGGCCCAGGCATAGGGGAAGATCAAAAGGAGAGCGTGTTTCATCCCTTTTTTACCACAAAAAAGAGCGGAACAGGCCTGGGCCTGGGTATTGCCAAAAAGATAGTTGAGGCCCACGGCGGAAAAATATTTTTCCGTGCTAACCAAAACCTGCCGGGGGTCACCTTCACGATTATGCTTCCCTTTAAAACTCCAGCATAAGTCTGCCGTTGTTCTCAGGGAGGTTATCAAGGGCCTGGATATTTAGAGGACTTCTTCACGCTGACGACTGTTTTATTAACTTGGGCATTTCCAGGCACTTCTATAATATGGAGGATGAAAACAGGAGTCACATGGAGCAGGGTACACAAGAAGGTCATGACATGCATGAAGGACACCGTGAAGGCGCAAATGGCAGTCATAAAATGTCTGCCCCCCGTATGGAACACAGAGGTCATGACCACACAGGACATCACGCCCACATGGTTGCCGATTTCAGGAGACGGTTCTGGATATCTCTGATAATCACGATTCCGGTTCTCATCCTGTCCCCGATGGTTCAGAGGGTTATGGGACTAGGGGATTCCATAAGATTCACCGGTGACCTGTACATCCTGTTTGCCCTCTCTTCCATCATCTTTTTCTACGGCGGATACCCTTTTTTAAAAGGCCTCATTGATGAGCTGAAATCAGGGCATCCGGGGATGATGACCCTAATCGCGATTGCGATCACCACCGCCTACGTATACAGCAGTATAGTTGTATTCGGTCTGAGCGGAAAGATATTCTTTTGGGAGCTTGCCACCCTGATTGATATTATGCTCGTGGGCCATTGGATCGAGATGAGGTCCGTGTTGGGTGCTTCTCGTGCCCTTGAGGAGCTGGCTAGGCTCATGCCCTCAGATGCCCACAAAGTTATGCCGGACGGCAGTGTCAGGGATGTGCCCATAGATGAACTTGAGGTGGGCGATCGCTACCTTGTAAAACCCGGGGAGAAGATACCTGCTGACGGTGAGGTGGTTGAGGGGCAGACATCGGTCAATGAAGCCATGCTTACGGGAGAATCAAATCCGGTATTTAAAGCGGTGGGCGCTAAAGCCATAGGAGGCTCCATCAACGGTGAGGGTTCTATTACCGTTGAAGTTCAAAAGACAGGAAAGGATTCTTTTTTATCACAGATGATAACCTTGGTCGAGGAGGCCCAGCAGAGCAAGTCGAAAACTCAGGATTTGGCGAATCGGGCTGCCCTGTGGCTGACAGTTATAGCTCTTTCTTGCGGTGCCGCAACCCTTTTTATTTGGCTTACCATAATCCATAAGGACTTCGCCTTTTCTCTTGAAAGGACGGTAACCGTGATGGTGATTACATGCCCTCATGCTCTCGGGCTTGCAGTCCCTCTGGTGGTTGCCGTTTCAACGGCCCTCTCCGCGCGAAACGGTCTGCTTATTAGAGATCGTGCGGCCTTCGAAAGGGGTAGGAACATCCAGGCGATCATATTCGATAAGACGGGAACCCTTACCGAAGGGAAATTCGGGATTACAGATACAGTTACCTTTTCAGACGGACTCAAAGAAAACGAACTTCTTCAATATGCCGCCTCGGTGGAAACGCATTCCGAGCACCCCATTGCCCGGGGGATTGTTGCCTCATCTCGAGAAACACTGCCTGTGGAAGAATTCAAGGCCATTCCAGGCAAGGGAGCGGAAGCCAGGGTAAACGGCAAGATTGTCAAGGTGGTAAGCCCCGGCTATCTCAGAGAAAAAAACATCGTAGTCAACGATAAAGAGGTTGACAATCTCACCTCACAGGGAAAGACGGTTGTCTTTGTGATGATTGACGAACAGGTAAAGGGAGCCGTCGCGCTGGCAGACATCATCAGGCCGGAGTCCAGGAAGGCTATTTCTCTACTGAAGGGGATGGGCATTAGGTGCATGATGCTAACCGGGGACAACAAGCAGGTGGCCAACTGGGTGTCCAGCGAGATAGGGCTTGATGAATATTTCGCAGAAGTCTTGCCTCATGAAAAGGCTCAGAAGATCAAAGAGGTGCAATCCAGGGGATTGGTGGTTGCTATGACAGGCGATGGAGTAAACGATGCTCCTGCCCTAGCCCAGGCAGACATAGGGATTGCCATTGGTGCGGGTACCGATGTTGCGGTGGAGACAGCAGACATAGTCCTGGTACGGAGTAACCCCCTTGATGCAGCCGCGATCATAGGGCTTGCTCGAGCAACTTACAGGAAGATGGTACAGAACCTGGCATGGGCCACGGGGTATAATGCCTTTGCAATTCCACTGGCGGCAGGTGTGCTCTACAAATGGGGGATCCTTTTAAATCCTGCAATGGGAGCCGTGTTGATGTCTCTTAGCACAGTCATCGTGGCAATTAACGCCAGGTTCCTGCGCGTAGTGAAATGAAGCAGGGGAGGGGAAACAGCCTGATGCCGGGAGGGAATTCCCAGAATCCGCATCCTCTGCTGAATAGAATCCTCCTTCAGTATGAGTCATGTCTCGGAGAACATATGTGAAGATCTCCCTTGCCGTATCTGCATAAATCTCTTTGCCGCTCACCTGGTATGTCTCCAGGTATGCAAGAGCGAGCATGGCCTGGTCGTAAAGCATTTTTTCAAAATGAGGGACAAGTCACTCACGGTCTGTGGAGTAGCGGTGAAAACCATAGCCAAGCTGGTCGTAGATTCCACCCAGTCGCATCTTTTGTAAACTCTTTTCCACCATCTCGAGGGCCAAGGGATCAAAAGATCACAGTGAAAGGCGCTGTGTTGGAGGGAAACCAGTCATAGCCACAGTCAATGTGATTCTTGTTCACCACCGAGCCTTGTTTCCAATGCGGGGTTGCGTTTCAATGGATGAATTTGTTGTTCCCCTGATCCGAGTAGTGGGAGCCTGGGCGGGGGCGGCATAGGGAAGTTGGCTTTTTTGAATTCACTTGAGTAGTCTGCCAGACTTTTTCTGAGCCTTCTCAGCATTTCATATTTTTCTTCTCTCTTGAGATACAGATCCTTGATCGAGTCCGGGAGGTTTACCGTTTCTCCAAGTAATTGCAAGTTCTTCTGGAGGTCTGCTTTTGAGCGCACAGGCCGGTTTTGGCGCGCAAGAAAGTTTTGCTTTTCCCACCTTTGCAGATAATGCTCAATTTCATAAAACTCACCGGTCAAAATATCCCACAGTGCCCTTGCCTCTGCTTCATGGAGTCTTGTCGAGCTTATCCGCGTTCTTCGAGCCACCTGAATAGCGTTTTGCGCCTCTGTGTTGGCTTGAGTTGCCAGCTCTTTGTTCTTTTCCGTTTCGGTTCGTAAGCTCTGAACCAGTGACTTGATCAGCGCTTCCTGCTTCTGAAATCGAGCATCTATTCTGCCAATGTTCTTGTCGTTAAGTTCATTAATCATGTTTTCAAGGACACTTAACTCCGTACTGCTTGAGGGCTTCCAATTCCTGATAAGGTCATAATTGGCAATAGCTAAAAAGGTGAGCAGCGCAAAAGCCAGGAACAAGGAAGCAGTGCCTGGGGTAATTTCTTCAAATATTACCCATCTGAATGTTTTGTAGCTAATAAAGCCGGAGATTGCCAAAGCTGCAATCAGAATGAGGAGATCTTTTTCCACCAATTTTCCCCTACAGATTCTCTGTTTTCAAGTTTGACGGAGGGTGTGGTGCTACCAGATCAACAAACGTGGAAAGCACCTCCATGTCCGATTCGTTTCCGGATTTACTCACAGCTGTGATACCCAGCAGAATTTTGCCGGAAATCAAGGGAAAAGAGGAAATATCGTCAGGCAAAATAATTTCACAGACATTGCCGACCTCGGCAAAGTCACAATCATAGTCCAGGTATCCCTTTGTGCTCCAGTAGAGCCTGTAACCCTCAACATCAGGGCTTGGAGAAGGGGTCCAGGATACGCGCTTTTTCCCCCTTCTGGCAACTATGCTGGTCCTGGTAAGAGGCTTGAGCGGTGCTCCCACCCTGAACGTGAAGCCAAGCGAAATCACCCCTGAACTAACGTAAGTTCCGGAGAGCTCAGATCGTGTCTTTTTGAGAAATTTGAATCTGCTTTGTGCAGGTTTCAAGGTACGCCATAACAGGGGGTGTGAACGCCCTGCAGTCATAATAAGGAGGGGGTAGTAGTCCTTGTGCACCATTCGCGTGAGCACTGCTATCGGCAGCTTCTCATGCTTCAGGGCTTGGGGGTATTCTTTGGGTCCCAGCCTTAGAGGCCTTGGAAAAGAAAAGATTTTCTTGGCGACTGTATTCATGAGCCGAAAAATTTACTCATCTTCCCATCGCTTGTTCAAATCCAGTCGTTCATATGCACTTATAGGAAAACTCCTCCATAACTTCTCAAAAGCTTCGCGAACTACTTCCGGCAGGCAATCCTCCAGCCATTGCTGGATGTTAGAGGTAATGGAATCTTCGTTAGCCTCTGGCCCAGAGGGAATTTGGAAAGGTGGTAAAACAATTTGTGGATCAAAATGTATGTTTGGCGGAGGCTGCCTCACTTTTCTCAGTTTTACATCTTGCTTAAAGACCCTTGTCTTATTGGCTGTCTCAATGTAAGCAAGCCTATGGTCGCGAAAGACGATCTCTTCCTCGCTGCACTGATCCATTTCTTGGTCCGGATAAAAGGGAGCGCCCATTTCAAGCGCATCCTCGTACAACTTGAACAACTCCCAGAATAGAGGTTCGAGCACCGTATCCTGTTTTACCTGTTTCAGCCCAAAATCTTTCAAGGCCTGCGATCTGGTTATTGTGCGCTCGTGACCAGAGATTAGCTTGTGCACGATTTTCTTGTTTACCCCTTTCCTGAAGCGGCGCTTTCGGCTCTCAAGAAGCTTCATGCAGACCTCTTGATATTGTTCGGTCGCGTTATTCAACCTTCCGAGAACAAGGGGCGAAACAGTGTCAAGTGTGCGAAGGAGGGCATCAACTTTCTGTTTTACCCTGGGGGTACCAAGGCTTTCCAGCAAGGAGAAAAAGGATTCAACATCTCCAATGCTTGCAGAGGAAAGATCGCCATCTTCATTTTGACCTTGAGCGCCACCTTTGGCAAGTGTTACCTTGATAGTTGTCAGCTCTCCCCTTTCCCCCATGACAATACTATCAGCACCCAGCGCCATCATTGTGGCGGCACCGTGTGCTTTGTAAGGGATAATTACATTGAACTCGCTGAAGATTTCCCTGACCATGCTCACTATTTGCCAGGAAACTTCAGCATCTCCTCCAGCAGCACAAAGAAAGAGAACCAGCGCTTTCTTGTCGGAGCCTGGTCTTAGATCGCACAATAAGTTATATATTTCCCGCACTGCATCCTGAGAAATATATCCCTCCGAGTTGGGCCTGTCGCTCAAAACATAGGTGATCACCAAGGAATTCCGTTTTTCCTGTATTTTTTCGATTATCTGGATTCGCTTTTTCTTGGACATGGCCGAACTTGCCAGAGAGTTGAAAGCCCGGGTGAGTTAATTTGCAATTTGCTCGTGTCCAAAAGCTATTCTTAGGAATGGACACACAGGGAAGCTTATTTCCTGATTGAGCTTATGTCAACCATGAAAATCCGCCCGAGGGTTTAATTCCCCGCCCCTTGGGACATTAGGATGATTTCCGATTGATACCCCGCTGCTTGCAGCCAGGAGATTCATTAGCCGAAGCAGCTTCAATGGTGCCGCTTATCTAAGAAGAAAGAGTTGCCTTCTCATCCGGCTCCGTGTTGACAATAGGGGCTATGAGCACTAATTTATTTCTGAACTGAGCGATTCTCAAGTTTGCCAGAGACCTGGCGGAGGCAGGCAAGCGCAAGGCGCGCCAGGTTTCAGGAATGAGGCGGACGAGCGCATTGCTGCAAATTCTTTGATGGAAAGTGAAGCCAAGAGGGCACCAAGGATTCTTGATGAAAGAGCCACTCAGAGACCAAACCCAGATAATCCTGGACAGCACTGCCGACGGTATATTCACCGTTGATTCAGATTTCAGGATCACTTCATTCAACCGATCCGCAGAAAAGATTACAGGCATTAAGAAGGAAGAAGCAATTGGTCGCCATTGCTGGGAGGTGTTTAGGGCCAGTATTTGCGAGAATGAGTGTTCCATGCGCCATACCATGGAAACAGGGCAACCCATCCTTAACAGGTCTATTTTTATTGTCAATTTGGAGGGGGACCGCATTCCTGTCAGTATTTCAACAGCCCTTTTGAAAGATGAAAATCGCAATGTAATTGGAGGGGTTGAGACATTCAGGGACCTCAGCGTTGTTGAAGAGCTGCGCAAGGAGTTATCGGGTCGCCACTCTTTTTTGGATATTATCAGCAAAAACAAAGAGATGCAGCGGCTTTTCAACATGCTCGAGCAGGTCTCTGAAAGCGATGCAACCGTTCTCCTTGAAGGAGAGAGTGGTACGGGAAAGGAACTCTTTGCGAGGGCCATACATTCTCTGAGTCCAAGGAAAAACGGTCCGCTCGTGGTCATTAATTGCGGGTCTCTTCCTGATACGCTCCTGGAATCAGAGCTTTTCGGCTATGAGAAGGGGGCTCACAGTACGGCATTCAAAGACAAGCCGGGGCGCGTGGCCCTGGCTGATGGAGGGACGCTTTTTCTCGACGAAATCGGGGACATTTCACCGGCATTGCAAGTCCGGCTTCTGCGCGTGCTTCAGGATAAAGTGTATGAACCGCTCGGAAGCACAAAATCCTTCAAAACTAATGTGCGCATCGTGGCCGCGACGAATAAAAGCCTGGACAAGTTGGTTGAAGAAGGAAAATTTCGGGAGGATCTATACTACAGGATAAATGTCGTAAAACTTGTTCTCCCGCCTTTAAGAGAAAGAAAGGAAGACATTCCACTCCTGGCAGAGCATTTTATCAGGAAGTTCAACCGCCTCAGCGGAAAGGAAGTTCAGTGCCTGTCTCCTGAGGTTATGCCGGTGCTGATGGCACATAATTTCCCCGGCAATATACGCGAGCTGGAAAACATTATCGAATATGCTACCGTGGTATGCAAAAACAGCGTGATAGGCGTAGAACATCTTCCTGATTACTTGCGGCAAAAATCAGACAAAGAAACAGCGCTCATAGACGGAGGAACACAAAAAGGAGGCCTTTCCCTGGATAGCATTGAGAGAAGCTTCATTTACGATGCCTTGAGAAGTAATGACTGGAATAGAAAAGTGACTGCTGCGCAAATGGGTATTCACCCTACGACCCTGTGGCGGAAAATAAAACGATTGCGTATAGCTGTTCCCAATAAAGATGGTAGGACAAAAAAGAATGAAAACACACCATTGCACTAGCGCAATATTGGCTCATTAATAATTGCAAATATGCTATATTAGATCCAGCCCCATTTCTTTCCCCTGGATTTGCCGTTTAAAATTATCCTTTAAGTTCAATTAGTTAATGTATGCCTGCGTATCACATGAAATATGGCACGCAACGTGCAGACGACAGATAAAGAGTAAGTGTAGGATCGCTGAGGTGCTTTTGCAGAATAAGTAAGAGAGATAACCTTGGTATGGGGCAAGAGGAAAGCTTTTGTTCTTTGGGAATTACCAATCGAAGCTCCACAGGAGGAAAAGTAAATGCGCATTGCGGTAACCGCCCAAGGTGAAAACCTGGAGGCGGAGGTAGATCCCCGGTTTGGCAGGGCTTCAAAGTTCTTGCTCGTGGATTCGGAAACAATGTCTTTTGAGGTTGTTGAGAACAAACAGAGTCTTGATCTTCCTCAGGGCGCGGGGATCCAGGCAGCCCAGAATGTTCTAAGCCATAAGCCGGAGGTGGTCGTAACGGGAAATTGCGGTCCAAAAGCCTTCCAGGTTCTTCGGGCAGCAGGTGTAGAAGTCGTTATTGGAGCAAAGGGAAAAATTCGGGATGTTGTTCGAGAATATCTGGATGGAAAATATAAAACTGCTGAGGAAGCGAACGTGGAAGGACACTGGGTATAGATAGATGCAGGGGCTTTTGCATGCCCCTTGACTGAAGGCTTGAGAGATTTCAATTGTAAAAGGTTCAGGGGGAAGCTAGGACATGCCAATCTATGAATATCGGTGCAAATCATGTGGGGCAATTTCTGAGTTCCTGACAGGGGTTGGCAAAGATGAACCCATTTCCTGCAAGCAGTGCGGGAGCTTTGAGATGGAACGTGTGCTCTCTGTTTCATCATTTAGCTTTGGGTCCGGGGAAAGGGCTCCTGGTCGAACCTGTTGTGGGCGCGAAGAACGCTGTGAGACGCCACCTTGCTCCTCAGGGGGTGGGTGTAGAAGAGGCTAGGAGGCCGGTTTTCTGACAGGCCCCGGGGACGGTGGTCATGTTGGAACACTATTTCAAATGCCGGAAAGGCTGAGAGGAGAAAATTGTTATGAGAGTAGCAGTGAGCTCAAGTGGCGATCAACTGGATTCTCAGATCGACCCTCGTTTTGGCAGATGTGCTTATTTTTTGATCGTCGAAACAGATGACATGAGTTTTGAAGCTTTCCCCAATGAGAATGTAGCATTGGGAGGAGGCGCCGGGATTCAATCCGCGCAGTTTGTGGCTTCCAAGGGCGTAAAGGCAGTTATCACCGGTAATTGCGGGCCTAACGCAGCCCAGACTCTTTCTGCGGCGGGCGTTGAAATAATTGTGGGCCAGACAGGGACAGTGAGGGAGGCTGTGGAAAAATACAGGAAAGGCTTGCTAAGAGGGACGACCGGTCCTAACGTGGCAGACCATTACGGCATGGGCATAGGCCGTGGCATGGGTATGGGCCGTGGTATGGGCATGGGTCGTGGCATGGGTATGGGTCGTGGTATGGGTATGGGTCGTGGTATGGGCATGGGTCGCGGCATGGGTATGGGCGTACCTGGCTCCGGAGATTCTGGCTCGTTCTCTGAGGAAGAGGATCTTGACTCGCTTAAGAGGGAAGCATCTGAACTGATGAAACAGATGGAAGAAATTCAAGAACGGATAAAGAAGCTTGAAAAAAAGAAATGAGGTTTAGTCCAGGGACATAGCAGGGGAAAAGGGGAAGATTTTATGAAAATAGCAATCCCTGTGTGGGAAGGGAAGATATCTCCTGTCCTGGATACAGCTTCGAGGCTCATGATTGTTGAGGTGGAAGACAAGGAAGTTTCCTCCCGCCTCGAAATATACCTCGATGAGTGGGATCTGACGAGGAGATGCCTTCGTATCCAGAACCTGGGTGTTGACACTTTGATATGCGGGGCGGTATCAAGGCCTTTCTCAAGAATGCTGTCTGCATCAGGTGTTAACCTCATCGCGGGGATTTCCGGACCAGCAGAAGATGTGCTCAATGCATGCCTTCATGGAAACCTGGCACACCCAAGATTCCTGATGCCCGGTTTTAAGAAGAATCTTGTTAGAAAAAATGTTAAATTCCTTGACTCAAAAATGTCTGAGCACAAAAAATCGAAAGAACAAACCAATGGAAAATTTGAAGCATAGTATAGGAGGTTAAAAGAAGAATGGCACAAGGAGAACACTGTTCGGTTTCAAGCAATAGAGATCAGGAACATCAGAGGCAGGATGCCGAAATCAGGGAAACACTGAGTCATATAAAGAATAAGATCCTGGTTATGAGCGGGAAGGGTGGAGTCGGGAAAAGCAGCGTTGCAGCCTACCTTGCTATTCTGCTTGCCAGAAAAGGTCTGAAGGTCGGTCTGATGGACATTGACCTTCACGGGCCCAGCATACCCAGGCTCCTTGGACTGAAAGAGGATATCAGGGCTGTATCTGAAAAAGGTAAGGCTGAGCCTATCCATTTCCTGCCGAACCTGCAAGTGATATCCATTGAATCACTCATGGGAGAGAATAAGGACATGGCCACCATCTGGAGGGGGCCTCTCAAGATCGGGGTTATCAGGCAATTTATTTCAGATATTGATTGGCCTGATCTGGATTTTCTTATAATTGATTCACCTCCGGGAACCGGTGACGAGCCACTCACAGTGGCTCAAACAATTCCGGATGCAAAGGCCGTAATAGTGACTACCCCCCAGGAAATCTCGCTGGCTGATGTAAGAAAGTCAATTAATTTTTGCCGGCACGTAAACATGTCCATTCTAGGAATTGTGGAGAACATGAGCGGACTCGTGTGCCCTCATTGTGGAAAGAGCATAGATCTTTTTAGTGCCAGGGGCGGGCAGCTAACAGCTAAAAAGGAAAACATCCCGTTGCTGGCAAGCCTTCCTATTGAGCCGGAGTTTGTGAGAAAAGGAGATTCCGGACGACTTGCTGATTTCACTGACGAGAATCTAGCGTTTGTCCAGGAATTTAATAAAATGGTAGAGAAAATAACGCAAGCCTCCAAGACAAAGGCCAAGGAGGTTTCTACTGCTATGGAAAAACAGGAAGACAAAAGTGTTCAACCAAAAGACAGAATTCTTTTTGCAGTACCGGTAGCTGGAGGGAAACTTTCAGCCCATTTCGGCCACTGCGAGCAATTTGCCCTTGTTGAGACAGAAGGCGGTAAAATCAAAGGCAAAACAATGCATACTCCGCCCGCTCATGAGCCTGGTGTATTGCCCAAGTGGCTTCACGAGAAAGGTGCACACATTATTATTGCCGGGGGCATGGGGACAAGGGCGCAGCAGATCTTTAATGAAAACGGAATAAGGGTGATCACAGGGGCCCCCGCGGGTTCGCCGGAAGAACTTGTCAGCCAGTATCTGTCAGAGACCCTGGAGACAGGCGATAACCTGTGTGATCACTGATTCTTTGGCTCCTGAGCGGCCGAAATTACTTGCCTCCAAAGCGAACAGGTGTGAACACCGTGGATAACCTGCCAGGGCACGAAAATCAAAACTCTGGGTGGTAGTCCCGGAACACCAAGCTCACTGCGCCACCCTGAAAGCAGCGGTATTATATTAAGCACTTAATGAGAGCGTGCTGAAGCAAGCACGGGGGACCGCAATCATTTCTGGTCCAGGCAAGGGGCGCAAGACAAAGAGTATTTTTTT
>Ga0180301_10000449_pt1 | contig 31778 bp, 26 predicted proteins | sample GuaBasSediGuay16_FD_121797 | JGI IMG/M metagenome (GOLD analysis project Ga0180301, IMG submission 121797) | Subseafloor sediment microbial communities from Guaymas Basin, Gulf of California, Mexico - Guay16, Core 4569-2, 12-15 cm | ecosystem: Environmental > Aquatic > Marine > Hydrothermal... | reverse complement strand
CGCTGTTCCCACATACATTGTATCCAGGGAAACACGCAGGCATGTAACTGTCGCTCTTTCTGGGGATGGCGGCGATGAGCTCTTCGCTGGGTACCGAATGTATCTGGGGGAATACTGGTCACGTTACTACGGGAAGGTTCCCGCGTTCCTGCGACAATACATAATTGCTCCCCTGGTAAATGCATTGCCTGATGCAAGAGACAAGCCCAGCCTGGAGAAGATAAGAAGGATCAAAAAATTCATCGCGGGTATGAACCTTGATTTCGTAGAGCGTTTTTGTGCGTGGCGCGAAGTCTTCCCTTTTTCCCTCAGACAAGCACTATTGAAAAACCCGCCACAAGGGAACTTTTACCTGGAGCATATAGGCCGGATTTGCGATCAGAAGAAAAGCGCTTTTGAGAGAGATATCACCAATCTGATGCTTTATCTTGACCTTAAAGGTCTTCTCCCCGGGGATATGCTTACTAAGGTGGACCGTATGAGTATGGCGAGTTCTCTGGAAGTTAGAGTCCCTTTCCTGGATACTTCTGTCGTGGAGTACGTATTTGAGCTTCCCGGCAGTATAAAGCTAAAGGGCGGAGGAGGAAAGTACATCTTGGTTGAGGCCTTTAAAGAGCTTCTTCCCTCCGGAATCAGGAAAAGAGGCAAGTGGGGATTTGAGATGCCTATTGGAGCATGGTTAAGGAAAGAGTTGAAATTCCTCATAGACGAATATTTGAGAGAAGATATGATCCAGAAGCAAGGCCTTTTTAACTACCATGTAATAGAGCAACTGATAGAAGACCACATGAGCACCAGAAAGGATACTTCCTGGCACCTGTGGAATCTTATCGTTTTCCAGCACTGGCACAACACTTACTTATGAAGTTGTGGGTGTTGGCATGCCGGAAAAACCTTTGCAGAAGGACTGCGAAACGGGAACACAACCTCTCCGCAAGCACACCCCGAGATGAGATGGAGTGTTCTTGATCATTGAATAATTGGAATCTTTTTATTGAAAAAAGCAATAATTCGCATACCTACAATCCTCTTTGTATTGATCACTGTCAGCACAAGCCTTGTGCTTTCCGGGTGCAGCTTCCGCTACATCATGCATGCTGCGGTGGGAGAGCTCAAGTTGCTCTCCAACTCGGTTCCCATTGAAAAGGCACTGCGCGACCCTTCCCTGAGCGAGGAGCAAAAAGAACGGCTCTTGCTCGTGGCAAAGATCAAAGCCTTCGGCGAAAGTGAGCTGGGCCTCAAAAAAACGGCCAGCTATGAAACCGCATATCTCAAATCAGACCAGCCCCCTATCTACTTTCTATCTGCATCCCCCAAGGACCGGCTCTCGCTTGTCACCTGGTGGTTTCCAATTCTGGGGAAAATGCCCTACCTTGGATTTTTTGATGTTCAGCGCGCAAGGGAAGAAGAAAAAAAATTGGAGGCAAAAGGGCTTGATACCTTTTTAGGGAGGGCCGATGCTTACAGTACGCTTGGATGGTTCAAAGATCCTGTCACCCTCAATCTTATAAAGGAATCCTCGTACAGCCTTGCTGAAACCATACTTCATGAAATGACGCATGCAACACTCTATGTTAGGGGGCGGGGGGAGTTCAACGAAGGCCTTGCCGTGCTTGTTGGCAAGGAAGGCTCAAAGCTCTTTTTTGAAAAAGTCTATGGTCCATTCCACCCCTTTACAATACAGGCCAAGAACTCACTCCATGATGAAGAGATTTTCTCAGGATTCCTATCTTCCTTGATTCAAGAACTGCGCCAAATCTATGAGTCACCCCTCTCCTACCAGGAAAAGATTGCAAAGAGGGAAGTAATTTTTTCTGACTCCAAAAAGAAGTTCGAAGCATTAAAAGAAAAACTTAGAACACCCATTTTCCTCGGCTATGAGCAAGCACCCCTCAATAACGCCTACATAATGTGCATTGGGCTCTACCACGCCCATTTCAAGCTTTTCCTTAACGTGCTGAAGCACAACGGAAACTCTATAAAGGAAATGCTTTCATTCCTAAAAGAGCTTTCAGAAGCCAAGGGAGACATGCTTCAACTGATGAAAGGATGGCTTGACACACAACAGGCTTTGGGCCCCCGTGAAAGTAGATCTTCACTAAATGAGCGCGCCAACACAGCCGGCACTGCTTTACCCTTAACCCGCCCAAAAAGCGAATCCAGGCTGCACCCGGTAATGCAGTCTTGCGGGATTGTCAAGTAGAGGGTCAATGGGTAGAAAAAGAAAAATCATATTTTCTTTTCTCTTGTTTTTGGTCGTGATCCTCGCTTCGCTTTCTGCTTTTATCTATTACTATTACAGCCACCCCTCAAAGGTAAAACCACTGCTTGAGAAAACTATTTCTCAAAGCATGGGGGTGAAATGCAAAATTGACCACCTCTCCTATAGCTTTCACCCCCTGAAGCTCCGGGCAAAAGGGATAGTCGTTACTCCACTCACACAGCGCGCTTCTTTCCGCCTGAAAATCCCTCTTCTATCCATGCACGTGAAACTTGAAGGTCCGTTTGGCCGAAAGGTCCTTGTCATTGATAGTTTTGAGCTGAACAGTTTTTCTCTACATATCTCCAAGATGCCGAAACTCTCTGGAATCAAAAGACCAAAAAAGCAGCTTCCGGGACGCCTCCTTTCAAAGCTGTTTGCGTTAGTGTTTTTCAGGGGTGTCAGGTTTGGGACCGGGGAGGCGAATGGAGGTGAAATATCCGCCCATTTTGAAGATAAAGATGTTCAGTTCAATAATATCCGGGCAGGTCTCAGTTCAGATCATTTTCTGAAAATAACGTGTGGTGCTCGAGCCAAATGGTCCCCACAACATAGAACCCTTCTCGTCCCTAGCATATTGATCACTGCAGATAATGCATCCGACTTTCTGACAAAGGAGCTTAAAGGAACACTTTACGTCCGTGGCGCCTCCATTGAAGCCCGGGAAGGTCGCGTGAAGGAGGCAGGTATAGAGTGTGCCTTCACTTACCTGCACCGGTCCAGAGTTATTAACTTTCAATCTCTGAAGGTGCGCCTTGAGGGTGTGCATGCCAAGCGGCTGCTTGCTGCCGGGACCCCTGAGTTAAGTGTTTACCTTGAAAGCATGGGCTCTTTGTATTTTGAGTCCCGAAAAATAAGGGTGAGTTCTTTCAGGCTCAATATGGCCAATTTCTTAAAGTCATCAGGTACAATGGAGTTTGACTTCGGCAAGAAACAGAACCTCCGGCTGACAGCTCTTCAGGCTCAAATTAGGCTTGGAAAAGTAATTTCCATGCTTCCCAGGATCAGCACATGGGTCAGCCGTGGTTTTAGTTTTGGAGGGAGTGCTAAAATCACAGGGAACCTTGAAGGGGTTAAGAGCAGTGATCGGTGGGAGTGGATCTACAATTTGAATGGGTTCCTTGAACAAAACCCGCTTTCATACACGGCATCACAAACCAGGGTATCTGGAGCTGTTGGCGGGAATCTAGCACTGACAGGGAAATCTCCAGATCTAAGCCTTTCAGCCAAAGTGCGAGCTGACCAGGTGGATCTGGCTTGGAAAAGCATGGGTCTTAGGCATTCCAGGCTCCGTCTTTCTTTTGTCGGAAAATATCCTTTGTTCACCATAAAGGCTCTTGAGCTCCAGATCCCTGAGGCACACTTTTCTGCCGGCAAAAAAGATGTTGTGGCAAAAAATATACGCGCCTATCTTGAGCGCGGCATCCTCAACCTAAAGAAAGGAACTCTGTCCCTCCCTGCCCTTTCAATCAGCAGTTCTTTGCTGCAAAATCTTTTGGTTTCCGTTGACACAAACAAGACCCGGACAAGGCTGACATTAAAAGGACAAAATGTTCGACTACTGGACTCGGCCCGGATCTTGCACCTTTTGCCGATTGGGTGGAGTTTCAATGCGGGGGATGACCTGGAGCTGGTCGCCACACTGGAAAGGGCCGGAGATTGGAAGGTCATATCAAAACTTGACTTCAAGGCACTTGATTTTGAAAGCCAGGACGGGAGCACAATAGCAGAGGGGCTATCCGTAGGTGTTGGAGTCAGTTTAAGAGGGAACTTCGGGAGCTCTCTTTTCTCTGCAAGTGTGAAAGTGAACGCCACTAGAGGCGAGGCACTGTATGACAGGTTTTACGCCAATCTGTCAGACAATCCTTTCTTTGCAGCCCTTGATGGAAAGGGGGATATTTCTCAAAATTCTTTTCGGTTCTGGAAAATAGATGCGGGCTTGAAAAATATGCTGAGGGTTGCCGCCAGTGGCGTCATACAGGCCTCGGCCGAAAACAGGCGCATTCAACTTGCAGTAAAAGTTCCTGCAACCCGCCTCGAACCTGTTTTCAGGGCTTTTGTGAAGGAGCCTTTCCAGGAGGAAACTCCTTTCCTGGCAACCCTGAATTTGAAAGGAGACATTTCTGCCAGATTTGAAATCGAATTAGGTCAGCACGACCTCTCAGTCAGGGGAAATTTGTTTTGGCAAGAAGGAAGCGTTGATGCCGCGGGAGGGAAAATTTCCCTTAAAGGAATTAACCTGGACCTGCCGTTATGGTACGAGCGCTCAAGTGCCGTGTGCAGGTCAACCGCGAAAACAAGAAGGGTGAAACGTCCTGAACCGGTCAAAGGCCTAAAGCGAGAGCAACGAAAAATGCAGGGATGCCTGGATATAAAGTCCCTGCGGCTTCCCTACCTTCCTGAGCAGTCCATGCGCCTGCCCCTTAGCGCATCGAAAAACATGATCCGTGTCATCTCTCCCTTAGTTGTAAAGGTGCCGGGAGGCAAACTTGAAATAGGTTACATCATTTTAAAGAATCTTTCCCCTTTTGCGCCCTGTATTCTTACAAGTGTTTCATTCAGCAAGGTCGATCTGGGGCCCCTTCTATCAAAAAAATGGTCGCGCCCAGTCAAATGTTATGCCTCAGGCAGGCTGGACCCGGTCAAGATTCGCCAGAACAGCATAGAGAGCAAAGGAGAAATCAGGGCAAATCTTTTCGGCGGAGAAGTTCGCGCTTACGGGTTTGGGATTACAGGCAGCCTTGTTTCAGCACCCGTTTTTCACCTCAATGCGGAGTGGAACAACATTCAACTGGGACAAGTGACCGAAGGCACTTCCTTTGGTAAAATACAGGGTATAATGAACGGATATGTCAAGGACCTGGAAATTGCGTTCGGCCAGCCCCAAAAATTTGACCTTTTGTTGGAAACCGCAAAAAAGAAAGGCATCCCCCAGAAAATAAGCGTTCGGGCCATTGACAATATAGCTCAAATAGGGGGCGGGCACAGTCCATTTGTTGGCCTCGCAGGCATTATGACTTCATTTTTCAAAGAGCTGCCTTATGAAAAAATTGGGGTGCACGCAACACTGCACAACGACATATTCAAGATAAACGGAACCATAAAAGAAAACGGCAGGGAATACATTGTAAAAAGAGGTGGTTTTTCAGGAGTAAATGTTATAAATCAAAATCCCGATAACCTGATCAGCTTCAAGGACATGGTTGAAAGAATTAAGCGAGTGACTGCCCCCAAAGGGGGACCCATTGTAAAATAGTAAACCCCGTGGAATTTCGCACGGGGCATTGAACCCCGTGCGAAAAAGAGGAAGAAAACTTTATTTAGCATCCCCGTGCTCCCGCACGAGGCATTCCTACGGGGTAAAGAAGGGAATGTGCCCTATCAAATGCTGGAGGCAAATCATGAAAATATCTTCAAAATCATTCTGGATTGCAATTCTTTGCACAATGGTGCTGGCTTTTGCCTGTGTTACCATCAACATCTATTTCCCTGCGGAAAAAGTGAAATCGGTTGCAGGGGACATTGTAAAGGATATTAGGGGCGGAGAAAAAAAAGAAGCACCAAAAGGGGATAAAAGTTCATTCTTAGGGGAAATCTACGCCGCTTTATCACCAGCACAGGCATGGGCTGGTGATGTGACCACTGTCTCAAATCCAACAATACGCGCTCTCAAGAAGAAACTGAAGAATAATTATCTTCAAATGAAACCTTATTATAAGAGAGGGATGGTAAAGGAGCAAAACAACGGCTATGTTTCTGTGGTTACTACGAGGGGTCTCAACCTTAAACAGAAAAGGAATTTGAAGAGCCTTATCTCTGCGGAGAACCGTTACCGAAAACAATTATATGCGGAAGTAGCCAGGGCGCTAAACATAGACCCCAGCCAGATCAACAAGGTCGCGGAGATTTTTGCCAAAGAATGGCAGAAATCGGTTCGCTAGCTTAACTTCTGCGAACCGGGGGTCCCAGGTGCCGCTGTGACACGAACCAGATGTCAGCAGTCGGCCCCTTTTTGAGCAGCAGAAAATAATGGAAAAAGTCTCCCATGAAACATACGACAGGTATATTAGGGGACTGATGGACATCAGCCAGGCCATCACCTCCGATCTTTACCTGGAAGATATTCTCAAGCTCATCGTCATGGTGACAGCCAAGGTGACGGGGGTAGAGATTTGTTCCCTGTGGCTTATTGATGAAGATGTTGCTCCGAAAAAGATACGCCTTAAAGCAACCCAGGCGATTGATCCGGGGTACCTTAAGGATCGCTCCCTTAATATGGATGAAGGCGTTGTAGGTTACGTGGCAACGCACAACCAGCCTCTGATCGTAGGGGATGTGCTAAAAGAACCCCGATTCAAGGAAAAGGAGATGGCTAGAAGGCTGGGACTTGTGTCAATGGTCAGCGTGCCTATGCACATAAAAGATGACAAGGTCATTGGCGTGTTGAACTGCTTTACGGCCAAACCCCACAAGTTTTCAAGAACAGAGGTGAACCTCATAACCACTGTTGCAAACCAGGCTGCCGTAGCTATTTTCAACACGGAACTCATGGTCAAAACCAAGGTCATCCAGGAAGAACTCGAAACCCGAAAACTTGTTGAACGGGCAAAAGAGGTGTTGATGCGACGCCGAAACATGACCGGAGAACAGGCCTATCGCTGGATGCAGAAGCGCAGCATGGATTCCCGTAAATCAATGCGCCGTATCGCCGAGGCAATACTCCTCTCAGATGAAATATAGCCGAAGGTTGTACCCTCCTGTCTGGTTATGGTAGTCTTTGAAAAGAAACCGTGTTTTTCCAAGCGCCGGAGACCGGGCGCAAAGTTGCGAGAGATTGTCGGATCCTAGAACGGATTGAGAGTTAAAAAAATCAGAGTATTTGTCCAAAGGATCGGTCAGTGTTTTGTGCGTCACCTCAAAATTTAGCCGAGAGTGAATATGGATCAGAAAAGAGTAAGTTTGCCAACCGAGTTTTATTCATATTTTAAAGTCTTTCACGAGCTGATGGCAGTAAAGATCAGGGAAATCCTTCTTGTGTCAAGCTCCTACGATGCTTTTATCCTGGAAGAAGATGGAAGCCTTGCCTCAAGGATCATTAACGAGTACAGCGGATTGAACCTGAGCCAGCCTCCCAGGGTTACAAGGACATCTTCCGCATACGCTGCCCTGGAATACCTTAACGAGAAAAAATTCGACCTTGTTATCACCATGCCCCACCTGGACGAAATGGACGCCTGCGCACTTGCTCTGGAGATAAAAAAACTGAAACCCGAACTCCCGGTTATTCTGCTTGGCCATGGCATCCGAAGCCTACTCCCCCTGAGGTATAACAGGGACTGCTCGGCAATTGACAGGACTTTTGTGTGGTCAGGGAATTCCGACCTCTTGCTGGCCATTGTGAAAAACACAGAGGATCTTCTCAATGTTGATTTTGACACCCGAAGGGCTAAGCTTCGGGTTCTGATTCTTGTTGAAGACTCTCCGCTCTATTACTCCACTTTGCTTCCTGCCATTTATAAAGAGATCGTCAAACAGACCCAGGCAGTGCTGGAACTTGGGCTAAATGAGGAGCACAGGCTTCTCTTGATGCGAACAAGACCAAAAATCTTGCTTGCCGAAACTTATGAAGAAGCTATTGGGCTCTACGAGAAACACAGAGATTTTCTCTTCGGGGTTATTTCTGACACTCGGCTGCCAATCAAGGGAAAGCTTGAGGACGATGCAGGTTTCTTGCTTCTTTTAAAGATAAAAAACGAAATAAGCGACCTTCCGCTGTGTCTCCTGAGTTCAGATGCTGCCAACAGGGAAAAGGCAAGAAAGATCCCTGCAGCCTTTCTCGACAAGAACTCTCCCAATATTCTTGCCGATATACACGAATTTTTTCTCAGGGATCTCGGGTTTGGAGATTTTGTTTTTCGCATGCCGGACGGCAGGGAAATCGGTAGGGCCTCTACCCTGGGCGAGCTCGAAAAAAAAGTGGCGGAAATCCCCGAGGAATCTTTCTGGTACCATGGAACTCGAAACCATTTTTCCAGATGGATAATGGCGCGCTCCGAGTTCAGCCTTGCATCAACGCTACGGGAGGTCAATGCCTCTGATTTTTCCAACGTCACCGAAGCAAAGCAGTTCGTTATATCCCAGATCCGCACTCTCAGAAAATGGAGGCAAAAGGGAGTCGTAGCCCAGTTCAGAAGCCGGCACTTTGATCCTGAAATAATGGACTTCTTGAGGATAGGACAGGGTTCCCTTGGGGGAAAAGCCCGGGGCCTGGCTTTTATGGCCGCTTTGCTGCACGAAGAGCCATACATTCATGAGAAGTATCCTGATGTGAACATTGAGATACCAAAAACTCTTGCCATATGCACAGATGCCTTTGAATCCTTTGTGGAAGAAAACCATCTGGAACAATATGCAAAAGAAGACTTTCCTGATGAAGACGTAAGGGAAAGCTTCTTGAGGTCAAAAATGCCGGAGTGGCTTTCAAAAGAACTGGAGGCATACCTTGCCCAGGTGACCTATCCCCTCTCAATCAGGTCTTCCAGCTTGCTGGAAGATGCGCAGTTTCAGCCATATGCTGGAATTTACCATACTTACATGATCCCCAACAACCATCCTGACCCGAAAGTGAGGTTACAACACCTAGTCACAGCAATTAAACTCGTTTATGCTTCAACCTACTATGAAGGCCCGAAAGCCTATTCCAGAAGCATTACAAGTCAGCCACAAGAAGAAGCCATGGGGGTTATTGTTCAACAACTGGTAGGTGAGCAGTTCGGGGATTTTTTCTATCCTTCTTTGTCCGGCGTGGCTCAGTCGCATAATTTTTATCCTGTGCCCCCAATGAAACCCGAGGAGGGAATAGCACACATTGCAATAGGGCTCGGCAAGACGGTGGTAGAGGGGGAAAAGGCCCTACGATTTTCTCCAAAATATCCGAACATAATGCCCCAGTTTTCTACTATCGACGACATACTCGAGAATGCGCAACGCTTTTTTTATGCGCTTCGCACCAAAAACTACCCGGAGGAGCTCAATTACTCAAGGGACTCCAATCTGGAGAGAAGAGAGATCCGGGAGGCTGAAGAGGAACCTGTTATAAGAATGTTGGCAAGCACGTATGTGCCGGAAGAACATCGCCTCAGGGATAGTGCTGACCTGCCTGGGCCAAAGGTTGTGACCTTTGCCCCTATATTGAAATACGGAATTTTTCCTCTGCCCGAAATTCTCTCCGACCTCTTGGAGCTGGGGCGAAAAGCCATGGGGTGCCCGATAGAGATAGAATTCTCGGTTGGGCTGAGCACAGAAGGAAACCACAAAGGGGATTTCTTTTTTCTTCAGTTGAGGCCAATGGTCGCTGATGTGGAGCGTTTTGAAGTCAGGATCAGGAATGAAGATATCAACAGGGCGCTGTGCTATTCCACACAGGCTCTGGGCCACGGGGAGAACACGGCAATTGCAGATATTGTTTACGTCAAGCCACAGGAGTTCAAACCCGAGGCAACGCTCCAAATAGCCGCTGAAATTGGGCGGATAAATGCCGTGCTCGTCAAAGAAAAGCGTCCATACCTGCTGGTGGGCCCGGGTAGATGGGGGACTGCCGACAGGTGGCTGGGGATACCTGTTCAATGGAAGGATATATCAGGTGCAGGGGCTATCATTGAGTTAAGGAACGAAAAGCTAAACGCAGATTCTTCACAAGGATCCCATTTTTTCCTTAACATTACATCTCTCGGGCTCCATTACTTGACTATTACAGAAGATGAAATATCAAAGGATTTTTTTGACTGGCAGTGGGTGGACGGGCTTCCAGCCCTTCACAAAACTACTTTCCTTAGGCACGTGAGACTGGAAAAACCACTATTGCTCAAGGTGGACAGCAAGACCTCACAGGGCGTAATAGTAAAAAGCTAGGGGATTATCTATTGCGCGCTCTTAGCGCTCCCCAGGGTGCCAGGGAAAAGGGTACAGCGCGCGAATAAAAAGGGAGGTTCCAAATGACGGATATACTGGAGAAGGTGAAAGCAAAGGATCCGGGTGAAAAAGAATTCCACCAGGCTGTTCAAGAAGTCATTAGCTCTGTTCAACCTGTCCTGGAGAGAAATCCGCACTACAGGCAGGCAGCGGTTTTGGAAAGAATTACCGAGCCTGAGCGGATCATAATGTTCAGGGTTCCATGGATGGACGACCAGGGCCAGGTTCATGTTAACAGGGGATTCAGGGTGGAGATGAACAGCGCAATTGGCCCTTATAAAGGGGGGCTCCGCTTTCATCCTTCAGTGAACCTGAGTATCCTCAAGTTCCTTGCATTTGAGCAGGTTTTCAAAAACGCTCTCACCACTCTCCCGATGGGGGGAGGAAAAGGGGGATCGGATTTTGATCCCAAGGGCAAATCCGACAATGAAGTCATGCGCTTCTGCCAGAGTTTCATGACAGAACTATTCCGGCACATAGGTCCTAATACCGATGTTCCTGCCGGCGATATTGGTGTGGGAACCAGGGAAATAGGTTATCTCTTTGGGATGTACAAGAAGCTTGCCAATGAATTTACCGGAGTACTGACCGGCAAAGGCCTAGGATGGGGCGGGAGCCTGATCAGACCGGAGGCCACGGGGTACGGGTGTGTTTATTTTGCCGCTGAAATGCTCAAGGCAAAAGATGACCGCATTGAAGGGAAGACCTGCCTGGTTTCCGGTGCGGGTAACGTGGCTCAACACACTGTTGAAAAGATCCTTGATATGGGGGGAAAAGTTATAACCCTTTCCGATTCTTCCGGGTATATCTATGATGAGGAAGGACTCGATAGGGAAAAGCTCGCTTTCGTAAAAGAATTAAAAAATATCAAGAGAGGAAGAATTAGGGAATACCACGAGAAGTATCCTCGCTCAGTATATACCGATGCGGACCCGAGCCTTGGCTATAACCCTTTGTGGAATCACAAGGCAGATTGCGCTTTTCCCTGTGCCACAGAAAACGAAATCAACGAAAGAGACGCCCAAAACCTCGTCAACAACGGTGTCAGGCTAGTGGCCGAGGGAGCCAACATGCCCTCAACCCTGGAGGCGATCCAAGTATTCCTTGAGAACAATATTCTGTATGCCCCGGGGAAAGCCGCTAATGCAGGAGGTGTTGCCGTTTCCGGCCTCGAAATGGCACAAAACAGCATGCGGCTTAACTGGCCCAAGGAAGAAGTGGACAGCCGGCTCAGGATCATAATGAAAAGCATCCACCAGAGCTGTCTTGACGCGGCCGAGAGGTATGGTCAGCCTGGTAACTACCTTGTAGGAGCTAACATAGCAGGGTTCGTGAAAGTGGTCAACGCAATGCTCGATCAGGGCATTGTATGATACGGCACGGATCAGTGTTTGATATTGGTCAAGATATGAAAACGAACACGCCTACCTCAAATCTGACATTTTGCCCAAGATCAAGGGTAAATCCCGCCGAAACAAGCCCCCTTTGGATAGGGGCTACCCTTTTGTCAGCTCCCTGCCAATGACCAATCTCTGAATCTGGTTGGTTCCTTCAAAAATCTGGGTCAGCTTTGCGTCCCTGAACATCCTTTCCAAAGGATAGTCTCTCGTGTACCCGTATCCTCCGAGCACCTGGACCATGTCTGTTGTGATCTTCATCGCACCATCGCTGCAGAAACATTTTGCCATGGAGGAATGTTTAGCTCTGGGGGTACCGCAGTCGTATAGCGTTGCGGCCTTTTCCATGAGTCCACGCCCTGCCTCAATCATCATGGCAGCATCAGCCAGCATGAAAAGAATAGCCTGGTGGTCCACCAGCCTTTTGCCGAATGCTATACGTCCCTTCGCGTAATCTGCGGCATAGGATAGGGCTCCCTCAGAAATACCCAAAGCGAGGGCCGCTACCACCGGCCTTGACATGTTGAAATCCGCCATGGCAATCTCAAAGCCTTTTCCGGGACCGCCCAAAAGGTTCTCTGCGGGCACAAGCACATCTTCCAGAATAACTTCGGCAGTATTGCTCCCCCTGAAGCCACACTTCTCCTCCAGCTTCCCTATACTCAGACCTTCTGACTGCCTCTCTACCACAAAAAAACTCAACTCTTCACCGCCGGTTTTGGCCAAAAAGCTGTAGAGTCCAGCCACGGCACCGTTTGTGGCAAAAGTCTTGCGTCCGTTAAGGAGATATTTGTTTCCTTTCTTGCGCGCTGTGGCAGAGATCCCTCGAACATCAGAACCGGCACCCGGCTCGGTAACCAGGTAGGCCATCAGCTCCCGCCCCTCGGAAATCCTCGGGAAGAACCTTTTTTTCTGCGGATCAGTTCCTGAATGAACCAGGGGAAAACTTCCCACAGCCTGGATGACCAAAAGGAGGGCTGAAGAAGCACACACCTTAGCCACCTCTTCTGTACAAATGCATAGAGTGTAACAGGGGCTCTGGGGCCATCCGCCAAACTCCTCCGGCAGCATAATTTGAAGCAGTCCCAGGTCCCAGAAAAGCGACACCACATCCCAGTTGAATTCCCCCCTTCTGTCTACTTCAGCAGCGCGGGGGGCGATCTTATCCCTGACCACCTTCTTGAGACTTGAAAGAAGTATGTCTTGCTCCTCTGTGAGATTCATTTGGTCATCTCCTACGTTTTTTCCTCTGTTTCATAAATGCTCTCTGAACAGAGAGCTGTCAAATTACCGGAGCACCATATTATCCATCTCCAGCGGACATTCACAAGAAAGAAATAAGAGATTGGCAGGAGTCTTTGGGGATTGCTTATTCCATTATCGATAGGATCTCTTCTCTTACCTGTTCAAGGCCTGAGTCTTCATATATCTTCTGACCGTTTCCGTCCCGTACGTAGAATACGCCTGTCGTCTTTTCCGTATCTGTATTAATCTTTGCAAACCTGATATCCAGTCCCAGGGAGAAGATTTTCTTTGCCAGGTCATAAAGCAAGCCTGTCCTGCTTTTTCCACTCACTTCGAGGATAGTGAAGAAATCAGAAGCCCGGTTATCAATCTTTATCCTTTTGGGGGGAGGATACATGTACCTGTCTCTCCTTGATAGGATCATCCGGGTTTTCTTCCCTATCAACTCGTCAAGCGGTAGGCGATCTTCCATAGCATTGAGTGCATCATTGTAAATTCTCTCCCACATCTCCTGTTCTCGAAGTGGATCCAGAGGGTTTGTCACCTCGTAAGTGTCAAAAGCAAGCCCGTTTTTCAGGGTGAAAATATTCCCTGAAAGAACCTTGATATTGTTCAAAGTGAAAACCCCAACCATCTTCCAGAATAGACCCGGCTTGTCGTGTGTACAAAGAATAACCCTGGTCACAGGTGCATCCTTCAGCTTTTCCAGCACCCACGAAAGCTTTCGCTCCCCCATGGTCAGGGCCAGGTTAAAGTGCCTCTTCATGTCTTCAAGGGGAGTATTCAAGAAATACCTAGGAGATACCTGATCCATGAGGCCGGTAATTTCCCTTTCCCCAAAACGTTCTTTCAGGTGTGTGCTGAGCACTCTCCTGTTTTCCTCGACCATCTTGGTAGCGTCTGGAGACGCCAGGGTACCTCTTGTCAGGATATGCCGCACCTTGAAAAACAACTCTATAAGAAGCATGATCTTCCAGTCGCTGCTAGCCATCGGTCCGGTTGCAATACTGTCGGCAACTGTAAGTAAAAAAAGCAGCCTCAGTGCCTCGGTGTCCCGGATTGTCTGCGCAACCTGAATGGAAGTCTTCTCGTCGTTTAGATCACGTCTCTGGGAAACATTCACCAGCAGCAGGTGATACTTGATAAGGAAGGGAATCACCTTCAGAGCATCTCCTTCAATGCCCAATCTTCTGAGCACCTGCCTGACAAGTCCTGCACCTCTTTTCGAATGATCACCCCTGTATCCTTTACCTATGTCGTGAAGAAGGCAAACAAGAAAAAGCCATTCGGGATGCTCCAGGTCCCCAAATACCTGCTTGAAAAGCGGCCACCGATCATCGTAGGAACCTTGTGAAATATCGTAAGCTACTTCCAGTGTTTTCAGTGAATGAAGATCCACGGTCTCAACGTGATAATGGCTGAATTGCGCAAGGTTTCTTATTTTTTTGAACTCGGGGATAAAAAGGTTCACCAGGCCTATTTCAAGCGCCAGCCTCAAAACTTTCGGGTTTCTCGGGTTTAAAATGATATCCAGAAATATCTTCTTTGCATCGGGTTCTTTAAGTAGCTCCGGACCATGCATTGCGACTTTTTTGGTTGCTTCCCATATCAAGCCAGACCCAAGGAAAAGGTCCCTTTCATTAGCTTCTTTGAAGGCTTTCAACACAACAAGCGGACTCTCCTCCAGCAGGCTTTCCCCCCTGAGAACAACGTTTCCCTTTACAACTTGAAATTCCCCCGGGAGCCTATCAGGTATTGCCCCGGCAGAAGGAGGCTCAATAAGGTCCATGGTTTTCATGCAGAATTCTTCACACCCGTATCGAACCCTGTTAAGGTGAAGATGAAGGTCTCTCATGAACTTCTCCGGGCCGGTATTGTAAACCCCGTCCCGGTAACCAAGGCTGCGGGATATTTTTTCCTGGTAGGGAAGGATGAGCCTGTCTTCTCTTCTGCCTCCGGCAAGCAAATGAAGGTGGAGCCGGACCTTGAGCAAAAAGCTTTGGGAGTGGTGGAGCTTGTCGAGACCGAAATGAGAGAAAGCACTATTTTCTTTGATCTGCTTAAGTTTTGCAACTTTGAAAAAGACCTTCGCCATCCATGTCATGAAGTGCAGGTCCCGGAGCCCACCCAGGCCCTCCTTGATATCAGGCTCGGCGAAAAATTCCTGGTTTCCGTATTTTTCCTTTCTTCTCTCCTGGTACGCAAGAAGTTTATCCAGGAGCGCTCCTTTCTCGCTCTCGATCTTTGCCCAGAATGCTGCCTTGAACTCTCGAAAAAACGCCTTTGAGCCCATTAGATAACGAGCATCCATGGCAGATGTCAAAAATCGAAAGTCGTTCATCGCAAGTCTTATGGAACCCTGCACTGTCAGGATGCTGTGGCCGACGTCGAGTTTCGCGTCCCAGAGAGCGTAAAGAACCCGAGACAAGTTGTCACTCATCTCGGGTGAAAGTTCTTCCTGGTGAACGACAAGAAGATCAACATCCGAGCCAAAGGACATTTCGCGCCTGCCGTAGCTACCAAGGGCAATAATGGCAACACGCTCTTCTTCAATCTCCTTAGCCTTTTCTTTGAATCCTCCTTTAAGGAAAAGGGACCGGATTAACCAGTCCATCAGGTCGGTATATTTTCTCGAGGCGACAAAACCGGAGTTTTGAGTAACCAGGCTGTTAAAAAGAGTGTTCCTGGATTTGACAAAATCCTGGACGAGTTGTAACGGTTCCCCCATACTTTTTTTAGATAGCGTCCTCGTCCTCTTCTCCCGTTCTGATACGGATGGCTTTTTCCACGGGCAAGATAAATATCTTTCCATCCCCTATCTGGCCTGTGTAGGCGTTTTCTTTGATCACTTCCACAACTCTGGAAACCATTTCAGTCGTAACAACAACTTCGATCTTTATCTTTGGCAAAAAGTCCACTACATACTCTGCGCCTCTGTAAATCTCCTTGTGGCCCTTCTGTCTTCCAAATCCCTTAACTTCAGTTATAGTCATCCCACTGATACCAAGCTCCAGGATAGCTTCCTTCACCTCGTCCAACTTAAAAGGCTTGATAATCGCTTCAATCTTTTTCATGCTAACCTTCCTTTTTGCACATACCTTGTGTCGTTTTAGTACCCTCTGCTAGTCGCACCCTTGCTTCCCTCCTTCCCCTAGGCTTTATACGCACCAACCCCCATCTTACCAAAGGATTCCTAACCTCTAGACCACCCCAATACGTGAAAATTCTATTTTCGTATGATCTCAGCTCTTTTCACTGCTCCCATGGATCATGGTTCCATCACGCAAAAATCTCAGACCTACTTTCTTGCCGAATACCTGGAACCTGAATACGCGTGTCTATTCAAGATTAACTACCCCGCCGCAAGCGGACGGGGTATCAATCGGAAATTTTCTTAGCGCCCCAAGGGGGAATTGAACCCTCATCCGCCTCTGGCGCATGAAATTACTATACTATTTATAGGCTAATACAATGTCAATTGCTTTTGCCATCCCCGATTCACTATCAAACACCATCTGCCGTTCGACAAGCTCACGGCCCTGAGCATAGCCGAAGGGCAGCCTTTCGCTCATCCATCGTCCCTGTGGCGTACGTGAATGCTTGCTGGTGAACGTGGTTACCCCCAAAGCATGTGTTTTTGGTAGACAAACCAAAAGTTGACGGTGGATTTAGGCCACTTCCTACTCCACGCCGCGGTCAGCTCATCATCTTCTGCGCCTGCAACGGGCTCAGCCCAAACAGCGCCCTTCGGCCGGCTCCACAGCTCACACTGCGGCGGAAATGTGCTCCGTTTAAGCAATAGAAGCTTTGCTAGAGGGTGCCTGGCACAAGAAATTGAGATCTGATGACATGGCTGGAGCCAATCATGGCTGTGTCCGCACCTTTTTGGCCATTTTCCTGCCGAAAGCCTCCCCTTCGGCAAGGTCAGCATCATCAGGGTGGGTCGCAGCACTACTCTGAGCCTCTTCAGCCCACGCCGCGTGCTCTGGTTTTTTCAGCAGCTCTTCCAGAAGGCTTGCCTTGACTTTTCCACGACAACTGAAGGTGCCGATAATTCTCGCCTTTGAGGCCAGGCTCATCGCATACTCAAAGGCGGTTGTGGCAAGTTTTCCTCCCCGCAATGATCCATGGGTGGCAAAAAGGGCGACCTTCTTGCCTTCAGGAATTGCCCTGAGAAAGGGTTCTACTCCAGGAGGAACGCTGTTTGCATGTACCGGAAATCCCACGAAAATCAGATCGTAGTCCTCAACGCCATCAACATCCCCGATTGGAAAAAGATCTTTTTCAGCTTTTTGGACCCCATCAAATATAGCCCGCGCCACTTTCTCCGTGTTGCCAGTCTCCGAGTAGTAAGTCACCAGCACCTTCATGTGATCCTCCTTGAGCAGAAATTTCCAGCAGGTTTTTACAGGATTCTTCTCACGATTTCAAGGAGATTGTGAAATCCCCTTGCGTTGAGTTTCCTTTCTCTTATTCTTGTATTTTCATATCCAGGGTAGTCTCTCCAGATCCACGTTGCCTCCGGAAAGGATAATCCCGATACGCTTTCCTCGGAAATCTTTGCGCCCCGACAACAATGCTCCCAAAGGAACCGCCGCAGACGGCTCAACGACCAGTTTCATTCTCTCCCAGATTGTGCGCATTGCACGGATGATATCCTCTTCGCTCACCGTGACAATATCGCTTACATGCTTCTTTATGATCGAGAAGGTGAGCGTGCCAAGCGAAGTTCGAAGTCCGTCAGCCACTGTATCAGGATTTTCGGGTACGACAATTCGACCAAGCTTCAAGGACTGGGCGGCATCATCAGCTTTTTCAGGTTCAGCACCGACGATCAACGTGTTTGACGAGATCGAAGAAACTGCGATTGCCGTACCGCTCAGCAGGCCCCCTCCCCCAACCGGAGCCATTACCACATCGAGCCCTCCTATTTCCTCACAAAGCTCAAGCGCAGCTGTGCCCTGGCCCGCAATGACCCGCCTGTCATTATAAGGGTGTATAAACTGCGCCCCGGTTCGATCCACTACGCCTGCCAGGCCCTTTTCCCTGGCCTCCAGGGTGGGTTTGCAAAACACGATTTCTGCTCCGTAACCGGCTACCGCCTTTTTCTTCACCTCAGGGGAGTTCTCGGGCATCACCACGTATGCGGGGATGCCTCGCCACCCTGCAGCAAGGGCCAGCGCAGCAGCATGATTGCCGGACGAATGTGTTGCAACGCCTTTTGCAGCATCTGTTTTACTAAGGGAGAAAATTGCATTGGCAGCCCCACGAATTTTGAAAGCTCCCGCTTTTTGAAGATTCTCACACTTGAAAAATAACTTCCCCTCGCATATTTCATCAATGGTGCTGCATCTGAAAACTGGTGTTCGATGGATGTAGGGCTCTATCCTGGCATGAGCCTCTCTGATGTCTTTCAGCGTTAAGGCATTCAACCTGGAAGTCCTTTCCTCTCCCGAGCCTGTCTTCACTCAACACTTCCTATTTACTGCCAAATACCTTTTTCAAGCTCTGAAGAATATTACCAAGCTCGGCTCGCAAAGGCGGATTGCCGATCCCCATGACAAGGAGCAAAAAAGTTCCCACAACCGCTATCAACCTGACTTTCGTCATAGCCGCGCGCCCCATTTAAAATTGATGCTGGATCATAGGATAATTACCGGCAAATCGCAAGCGCTGAGAGTTGCCCCAGATTCACCGTCAAATACCATCTGCCGTTCGACAAGCTCACGGCCCTGCGGCGTACGTGAATGTGCGCCTCGCTTCTCGGGATTTCGCAAGCCTTGCATCTGATGCTTGCTGGTGAACAGGGGTACCCCAAAAGCATGTGTTTTTGGTAGACAAACCAAAATCTGACGGTGGATTAGGTTGCAAGGGTGGTTGGATCTTGACACCAACTGGTGATTTTTCTATATTCGCTGCAATTCTCTGCAAGCAGGTGGTTGAGAGAATCAGTTCACGCAAAAGGAAGAAACCATGTATAACGCGAGCGATCTTAGAAAGGGCCTGAAAATACAGATCAACAAGGAGCCATATATTATTATTGACTTCCAATTTTCAAAGCCCGGAAAAGGGCAGGCTCTTTACCGGTGCAAACTAAAAAATATGATCAGCGGGGTTATTGTTGACCGCACTTATCGATCAGTGGACACTTTTGAACCCGCAAACCTTGAGGAACGCAAAATGCAGTACCTTTATAACCAGGGCGAAGAGTTCTTTTTTATGGACCTGGAGAACTACGAGCAAATAACTTTGAACAGCGACCAGGTAGGCGAAGCCAGAAACTTTTTGGTTGACAACCTTGAAGTTGAAATTTCCTTTTTTGACAACAGGCCCATCGGCATTACTTTGCCCAATTTTGTTGACTTGAAGGTGGTTTCTGCCGACCCATGGGCCAAGGGGGATTCTGTTTCCGGCGATAGCAAGCCTGTAACATTGGAAACCGGATACAAGCTCCGCGTCCCGCCCTTTATTGAGGAAGGCTCAAAGATAACCGTTGACACTAGAACCGGGGAGTATGCTACCCGGGTCAAAGAATAATTCCTCGCCAGGGGAACTGGAAAGGCTGGCCGGGAAAAAGCCTGCGCTGCAGCTCAGGGCCAAGGTCCTGCAGGCTCTCAGGCTTTTCTTTATCAGTCATGGCTACCTTGAAGTGGAAACTCCTTTCCTCATTCCCGCCCCCGCCCCAGAGGCGCACATAGATGCTGTGCGCGCAGGTGATGCCTTCCTGCACACATCACCTGAACTTTGCATGAAAAGATTATTGTGCGCCGGGTATCCGAAAATATTTCAAATCTGCGCCTGCTTCAGGAATAATGAAAGGGGCAACTTGCACCTTCCCCAGTTTACACTTCTTGAGTGGTATCGCCTGGGCGCCAACTACTTTGAACTGATGAAAGAGTGCGAAGACATGGTTAACTTTGTTTCAAATCATCTGGGGATGGGAAGCAAAATAAAATACCAATCGCTTGAACTCGATTTAAAAGCTCCGTGGCAGCGCACTTCCGTGCAAGAAGCTTTTGCACGCCACGCTTCATTGTCTATGGAAGAAGCGCTCAAAAGGGAGTCTTTTGACAGGGTGATGGTAGAAGAGATTGAGCCGAAACTGGGTTCACCAAAGCCCACATTTCTCTATGATTACCCTGCTTCTCACGCAGCCCTTGCACGCTTGAACAAAAAAGAGCCTGGATTTGCAGAAAGATTTGAACTCTATGCAGCGGGACTTGAGCTGGCAAATGCCTTTTCAGAGCTAACAGATGCTGAAGAGCAAAAAAAGAGATTTGAAAAGGAGAGAGAAAAACGGAGGCGCGAGGGAAAAGACGTGTATCCAATGCCGGAAAGGTTCCTAAAAGCCTTGAGCCACATGCCAGAAGCTGCCGGCATTGCTTTTGGCGTTGACAGGCTGGTGATGCTTTTTGCTGATACGCCCTGTATTGACAAGGTAGTCGCTTTTTCCCCAGAAGAGCTTTGAAAGAGTGCCTCTCCCCTTTCCTTTCTCTGACACTGGGTATCGTAGGCTTTGCAGTGAAAAATTATTCTTGACAAGAATCAGGTTCTTGGCTAGAAATTCTTAGAACTTGCAACAAGAAGTTGCGCGTCTAGCTTAAAAGTTTACCAAGAACTGATCCCAACATAATAAGCCAAGAAGGCTTTATGGATTGAAATCCAAATGGCCTTCTTGGCTTTTTTGTTCGCTTTCTCTGAAAATATCCTGAAGCTTACTGCGGGAAGCTTCACTTAGCAGGCATTGAAAGGAGGTGATAGCTCAATGACACTTTCCTCAAAAAAGGCAGGGCGGAATGCCCCGGCAGGCACTGAACGGCCCTGCTCTTCCCGCCCAACCGTAAACCTATATTTGAGGCCCGGTCAAACAAAAAAATGAATTTAGTACCGGGCCTCCTTAAAGTAAACCCTGTGGAATTTCGCACGAGGGATTGAACCCCGTGCGAAAAAGCGGAAAAAAAACTTTATTTACCATCCCCGTGCTCCCGCACGGGGCATTCCTACGGGGTAAACAATTAGCCCCTCCGAGGGCGAAATAGTTTCAGTTTATTAGGGAAAGGAGAAGTTATTATGCGTAAAAAGAATTTTAGAAACAGTTTAATAGTGGCAGTATTCTCCCTGCTCTTTCTTGTCCCACCTCAGGCGTTTGCTCATTTTGGCGCAGTGATTCCATCAAGCACCATGCTTGATCAATCACACAGGCAGGTAAAAATACTCTTTGCTTTCACACATCCTTTTGAACAGCATGCTATGGATCTTGAAAAACCTGAAAAGGCAAGTGTGATGAGCATGGAAACGCTGAAAGAAGACATCATTACCTCTAGGCTTAAGCCGGCCACGCACCTGGGACACAATGCATGGCAAATCGTCTACAAGGTAAAAAGACCGTCTGTTTACTGCATATACATGATCCCAAAACCTTACTGGGAGCCTGCTGAAGAGACCTACATCAAGCACATTACAAAAACTTACATTGCCGCTTACGGTGCAGAAGAAGGATGGGAAAAGCCCCTTGGACTTGAAGCCGAGATAGTGCCTTTCACCAGACCATTCGGCCTTTACACAGGTAATGTTTTCCGCGGCCGCGTCTATTTAAAGGGAAAGCCCGCGCCAAACAGGCGAGTTGAAATAGAATACTACAACAAGGGGAAAAAACTAAAGGCCGCCACGGAGTACATGGTAACCCAGGTGGTCCATACTGATGATCAAGGTATCTTCTGCTACTCCCCGCCCGCACCGGGCTGGTGGGCTTTTGCCGCGCTAAGTGACGCTGATTATACCATCAAGCATGACGGGGAGCCCAAGAGCGTGGAGATCGGCGCGGTTATCTGGGTAAGGTTCTTACCCTGGCCTCAAGGGAAATAGTGTCTATGGCAGGAGGCGGAGCAAGCCATGCATATTTCTGAAGGAGTTCTGGCTGCGCCTGTTTTGGTAGGGGGTGCGGCTATCTGCATTGGGGGTACAGCTCTGGGTTTGAGGAGAATGAGCCAGGATGAAGTACCTAAAGTAGCAGTCCTTACAGCTGCCTTCTTTGTGGCCTCGCTGGTGCACGTCCCTCTCGGCCCTAGTAGCGTCCACCTCATCTTGAACGGCCTGATTGGTTTGATTTTGGGGTGGGCCGCTTTTCCGGCGTTACTCATCGCGCTGTTTTTCCAAGCAATTTTTTTTCAGTTTGGCGGCCTAACGGTACTTGGCGTAAATACTGTAAACATGGCATTCCCTGGGGTTGTGGCCTATTACTTGTGCTCCGGCATGGCGCGTTCCGATAACCATTTACTGAGCACTGTGGGTGGCTTTATTGCAGGCGCAGGAGCAGTGGCCGGTGCCGGAATTTTGGTGGCCGTATCATTATACCTTTCTAACCGCGCATTTCTTACACCGGCGAAAGCAGTATTGCTTGCCCACCTACCTATCATGATAATTGAGGGAATAATTACCGTTATTATGATATCCTTTCTAAAAAGGGTGAAGCCTGAACTCCTTCGAGCAAAGGAGGATGCGCCATGTTGATCCATGGTAAAAAAATTTTTTTTCTTCTTTTGGCTTTTTTGGTACTGGCTCTGTCTGTTCCAAGGCCCGGACTCTGTCACAGGGTCAATGTATTTTGCTGGGTAGAAGGAAGCAAAATAAATTGTGAAGCCAAGTTTACTCCGGGAGGTCCTGTGAAGGGAGGTTTAATCGAAGTTTACTCTCAAAAAACACGGGAAAAGCTTTTAACTCTAACAACAGATAAAAATGGTAGAGCTACATTTGAAATCCCACAAGAAGCCAGGAAAAACGGGTCGGACTTGAAAGTTGTGTGCAATGCAGAAATGGGACACAAGAATTTCTGGGTTGTAAAGGCCGAGGAGTACGGTTCAGTGGAAACAAGGAGCAGTCCTGGCGGAGAAAAACCCCCTTTGCAACAATCGAGCATATCTTCTAACAAAGAATTGGAAAAAGCACTCTCACAGGTCCTGGCCGAGCAGCTTGCACCGATAAAAAAAGAGCTCGCGGAATTAAGACAAGACAGGATATCGCTTCAGGATATCTTAGGGGGGCTAGGATACATCTTTGGGCTTGCAGGGGTTGCCTTCTATTTCCTGGGCAAAAAGGAAAGGGGAAATTAATTGCTGGAAGAGACATTTTACCAGGGCAGTTCTTTCTTGCACCGGGCTGATCCAAGAGCCAAGGTGATATGTGTATTCTTCCTGGCTTTTGCCATTGCATATCTCCATAAGATATCCGCGGCCATGGCAGGTTTGCTCGTAGGTCTCCTCTTCTTGTATGGAGCAAAGTTGCCTCCAAGCAAAATCATAAAAAGGCTCATCGTGGTAAATGCGTTTATTGGATTTTTGTGGTTATTTTTACCCTTTTCAGCGCCGGGTAAAGTTATCTTTTCCATCTGGAAGCTGAATGCGACGGTGGAAGGAATCGAAATGGCCACCTTGATAACCCTTAAGTGTAATGCTATATTGCTTATGATTATCTCTTTTGCAGCAAGCACTCCTGTTCCCGTGTTGGGCCTGGCACTGACAAGTCTGAGGCTGCCTCAAAAGCTCATTTTGCTTTTACTCATCAGTTACAGGTATCTGAGCGTTATCTTCCAGGAGTACAACCGACTCCTTCAAGCAGCCAGAATCAGATGCTTTGTGGCAAAGAACAATATGCACACGTATCGAACCTATGCGTACTTACTAGCCATGGTGTTGATAAGAAGCTATGAGCGGGGGCGAAGAGTGTATCAGGCAATGCTGCTCCGGGGTTTTAACGGAAGGTTTTATTGTTTGCAGGATTTTCAACTCCGAAAACAGGATTTGCTTCTCGCTTTAGGAACAGGCCTGTGTGTGCTGATTTTAATTGGGACAGATCATATAGGAGCTATCCCTGGAGTCCCATGGGGAGCGTAAGCAGACATGAACCCGCTTCTTAGCCTAAAAAACATCACATTTAGTTATGGTAATTCCCGAAAGCCTGTTTTTGAAGAAACCTCGTTTGAACTCGGGGAAAATGAGCGTGTGGGGTTGATCGGGCCCAATGGCTGCGGCAAGACGACCTTTTTACAGCTTTGCATCGGGCTGCTGAAACCCAGTAAGGGCACAATTTTTTTTCGAGGCAAGCGAGTAGAATCAGATTCCGACCTGCTGGAGCTAAGGAAAGCCATTGGCTTTGTATTCCAGAATCCCGATGACCAACTCTTTTCACCTACTGTACTGGAAGATGTTGCCTTCGGGCCTCTTAACTTGGGCATCGATCGAGAAAGGGCCAAGGAAATTGCCCTAGAATCCTTAGAGCTTGTTGGGCTCCGGGGCTTTGAGAACAGGATAACACACAGGCTATCAGGTGGAGAAAAGAGGCTTCTGTCTCTTGCCACAGTTTTGGCCATGCGACCCACAGCTATGCTCCTTGACGAACCAAGCACCGGTCTTGACTCTCAAATGAGGGAACAGATAATAAAGGTTTTGAATCATCTGAATCAGGCTTTGGTAATCGTTTCGCATGACTGGGACTTTGTGGTTCAGACCACTTCTCAGTTCTATTCAATAGAAAACAGAAAAATAGTTAAAGTGGAGAAAGGCTTGCTGCATCAACATCTCCATTACCACCCAAGCGGCCAACTCCCCCACGAGCATTTCGATTTGCCCACCAAAAAGGGGTCACACCTATTTTAGATTGCACTCGCGTGGTTGTCCTCAATGTGTGCCATCCCGCTGGGTAAAAACGAAAATAGGTGTGACCCCTTTTACATTGCATTTTTGAATTAAGTGAAGTAGACTTCGTGCTGTCTTTCAGCAAGCCTTCCTTAATCTTTCTAGGAGCCAGGAAGCCTGTCCGGCGGAAGCTTTTTTATTGAAAAGGACTAAGGCCCGGCTGTGACCTTTAACTCTTAACCCAAAAAGGAGGTGCGTGTCTATGGCCGAGGAGTTAAATGTTGGATGTGCGCGGCCAACAGGTGGGCCTGTCGGCGAAAGCGAGGCCCCACCCGCCACCGAACAAGAACCCGGAAAAAAGGAGGTAGCAAGTATGGTCCAGGTAGGAAAGAAAGCCCCTGATTTCGTAGCCCCGGGGTATCACAACGGTAAATTTGTCAACATTAAGTTATCTGAATATCTAGGAAAATGGACCCTCTTGTGCTTTTACCCCGGAGATTTCACCTTTGTTTGAGCTACAGAACTTTCAGCAGTTGCTGAAAAATATCCTGAATTCCAGAAGCTGGGAGTCCAGGTTATCTCCATGAGCATAGACAGCATGTATGTTCACAAGATGTGGAATGATTATGAGCTATCCAAAATGGTTCAGGGGGGTATTCCATTTCCCATGCTATCGGATACAGGAGGAAAGGTTGGAAAAGTTTACGGTGTCTATGACGAAGACGCAGGGGTTGAAACCCGTGGAAGATTCATTATAGATCCCGACGGTGTTATCCAGGCCTTTGAAGTGCTGACTCCACCCGTAGGGAGGAATGTGGCTGAGGCCATTCGCCAAATTCAGGCTTTCCAACTGGTCCGCGAGAGCAAGGGCACAGAGGCTACTCCTTCGGGCTGGAAACCCGGCAAAAAGGTGCTCAAGCCGGGAGTGGACCTCGTAGGCAGGGTTTGGGAGGAATGGAAAACAGAAATGGCGTCTGATTAGGAAAAAGAAGGACAGCCCTGATTTGGCGAGCCCATGACAATGAGAAACATTGATCTTCATGTAGTGATAAAGGAAAGTGGATGCTCGACTCTTTCTTCCTAAGAATGCTCAACAGGGAAGCATCGGCGCCAGGGAGCGGTGCAGATAAGATCATTGACGCTCTTGGAGTCAAGGAAGGAGAAGTAATAGCAGATCTTGGCTCGGGTGGCGGGTATTTTTCATGCGAATTTGCACGAAGAGTGGGGAAAACAGGTAGAGTGTATGCTGTTGATGTCAAAGAAAGGAATCTGAGTTTCGTTGAGCGCCTGTGCGAACAAGAAGGGCTTAAAAATGTTACTTTTGTCCTGGCCAGGGGCAAGCAGATGGACTTGCCGGAAGGAGGCGTTGATCTTGCCTTTGCAAGGAACACCTTCCACCACCTGCCTGAACCGGTTAGTTATTTTGAGAACTTTAGAAGATACCTAATATCTGGCGGAAAAGTTGCAATAATCGAGCACAAGCCCAAGAAAGGCTTGAGCTTTGTTGCCCTTTTTCGCCATTACACGCCTCAGGAAGTTATTCTCCAAAAAATGAACGAAGCCGGTTACTCCCTAGTAGAATCTTTCAATTTCTTGCCCGGCCAAGTATTCGACCTATTTGGCATCGACTAGGCTATCCGGGGGCCTTTTGCGCGCTCTAAAGCGAAAAGGGGTCACACAAAGAAGTAGAGAAAATAGCTGCGCTTAGATCAAATATTGGGGGAGGAAACAAAATGAAAGCAAGAAAAATAGTATGCGAGGGACTCGGAAGGTTACCTGCTTTCTGTCATGCAGTGGTTGCCGGTGATTTCATCTATGTGTCAGGTACGCTTGGTACAAAACCCAACACTACAGAGCTTGTGCAGGGCGGCACCGGCCCTCAAACCTCACAGGCTCTTCTGAATATCAAGACCATTCTGGAAGAGTGCGGGGCATCATTAGAAGACGTGGTCAAGGTAAATGTATTCCTCTCCGACATGGATGAGTTCCAAGAAATGAACCAGGCTTACCTGGAGGCGATTGGATCAGATCCGCCCGCGCGAATCACAGTCGGGAATGCGCGCCTTGCCTTTGGCGCAAAAGTTGAGATCGACTGTATTGCTTACAAACCTCAAGATCGTTAGATCCTTTGAAAGCGATGGACAACTCACCTGAACTGAGCTGGTGGCAAGCTACGACTTCCCGCCCTGCTGTAAAGCGAGCCCTGGCCTTTGCTGTTGTCGTCGGGCCGATTCTCATTATAATCAACCACGGCGATTCCTTAATAAAAGGCCATGTATCTCTGGTTTCGCTGACCAAGATGGCTATGACAGTGGCAGTGCCATATTGTGTGTCAACATTTTCAAGTGTCGGGACCCTAAGGCAGGGCAAAGAACGCTCATCTGCCAGCAGGAAGATCTCAAGTGGAAAAGATCAAGAATGAGTTCTTGCTACGATAGATGGCTCACAAAAGGGCAATTGAAATGGCAGAAGCGCGAATCATGGGATATACACCCGGAGCAATTGGCCGCATAGTCGAAATGCATGCTGAATATTACTCCAAGGCCTGGGGCTTCGGGCAATTTTTCGAAATCAAAGTAGCAACAGGGCTCTGTGAGTTTCTGAGCCGATTTGATGAAGCGCGTGATGGTTTCTGGACCGTTGTCAGAGAGAATCGCGTGGAAGGCTCAATTGCAATTGACGGCATCAAAGGCGTTTCAGAAGGGGCGCATCTTCGCTGGTTTATCGTTTCATCTATTCTACGAGGGCGGGGCTTTGGAAACCGACTGTTAGATGAAGCCATAGCCTTTTGCAAAAGCAGGCATTTTAGTAGGGTCTATCTTTTCACATTTGAAGGCCTGGAAGCTGCCCGGCACTTGTATGAAAAATTCGGATTTCACCTTGTGCGGGAGGAGGAAGGTAACAGCTGGGGCACGAGGGTCAATGAACAAGAATTCATTCTGGATCTGGGATAGAAAAATCCGCCCTCAAAATCCGGCAATCCTACTCACCATGCATTCCCAGAACATTTGCTTGTTGACCTGACGCCGGTTTACCAGGTCTGAGCATAGTGTTGTTAGTCTTTCTTTTTCATGTGATTTAATGTAGAATTTATATAATTATTTCCAATTTTTTAGAGCTCCACAGGAGGTAACCAGTTATGAAGAAAGCGCTATTCTTATTTTTGATCGTGGCTTTTTGCTTTGCCTTGCCCACTGTGGCCCGCGCACAAAAGGGTAGTGTTCATGGCCCTTTCACTGTTATTGAGATCGACCAGAACGCGGTAAAAGATGTCATCACCAAGGGTAACGATATTTATGTGCGGGTCACTGAATCTTACTGGAATGCAGAATTTACCGTTAAAATCTCCAACAAGTACATGGCAAGCTACCGTCAGTGGTTAAACGGTGAAAAAGAGATGAAGGTGAAGGTGTATCTCTCGCCCACAAACAGCATGCAGGGCTGCACCTACCGCATCAATACCACTGCCAAGTTCGTGGAATACTGGACAGGGGGGAGACTGGTTCTTCACCTTGAAAGGACGAGATAGAAAGTTTCGGTTCAATTGGCTCAATATTCGCCGAGATAGACACATGCAAAGACCTTTGCATCCGCGGCTATATTACTTATGAAACAGAACTCGTTGGGCTGGTGGGCGGTATCTGCCTGGGTTATCCATACTGCGGCAGGAAGGTCGGCTTCCCGAAAAAATGCCGCTACCGTACCCCCACCAATCCCCATGGCTTTTGCATCAACTCCCTTCACCCTTTTTATGGCCCTGGCAAGGGCTTTAACCACCGGCGCATCGGGAGATGTCGGATTTGCAGCGACCTGCTTGTAAACAGGCTCCACTTCAATTGAGAGATCCAGTTCTTTGGCCAGGGCTCCCGCTCTCTTCTTTGCAGATTCAATGATACCGTCAGGGTCATAGCCGGGCAGAATCCTGCAATCCATGTAAAACACATCTTTGCCCGGAATCGTATTGATGTTGGGAACATTTGCCTCAATTTTGGTGGGTGCAAAAGTTGAATCCGGAGGAGCAAACAATTCATCTTGAAGGGCAAATTCTTCTTTAAGTTTCTCGAGGTCCACAATAAGCCTTGCTGCCCCATACAGACTATTTCTACCCTTGGCCGGCGTGCTCGCGTGGCATTGCTTTCCGGTTACAGTAAATCGAATCCAAAGCATTGTTTTTTCAGCAACCTCAATCATGGTACCATCTTCGTTTCCACCATCAGGCACGATGATGAGATCTTCGGAATGGAAAAGGTCTCCACGATTTCTCAAAACATAGTCGAGACCAAATTTACTGCCTGTCTCTTCATCCGCCACAAAAATAAGTCCCACGCTTTGCTCAAAATCAGAACCTGACTCCCTCATGGCCTTAACAGGCAAATATGAACTCACAATCCCATGATGATTGTCCTCCACTCCCCTCCCTATTATTTTGTCTCCTTCAACGCTAACCACATAAGGATCCGTATTCCAGAGGGAAAGGTCTCCTGGTGGGACTACGTCCATATGGCTGAGAACCCAAACAGTGGGGTGTGGCCGTTTGCCCTGCCATTTCGCAACCAGATTGGGACGGTAACCTTGAGCAACTCTTTCATCAGGAGCGCGAATCTCTTCCAGCTCGTCAGGTTCAAGCCCTTCAAGCTTCTCTTTCAAATACTTTGCCTTGTCATGTTCTCCGCTTCCCCCATTATCAGGCCCCAGAGCTACCCTTTTAGTTAACTCTTTCTGCAACTGGATAATATCATCCCTGTAACCATCAATGAGCTCAAGTATTTTTTCTACTGCCATTGTCCTGTTTTTCCCTTTAAATGTCCCTTCTCATTGGGTTTGAATTTGCGCGCCGACGCTTCAAGCCAGCACGAACATCTCTGTCCTACCAGCTATTTGGGGCCAGCCGGGCTATTCTACAGTTACGCTTTTTGCCAGATTTCTTGGCTTGTCAATATCCCTGTTCAGGAACCTGGCACAATAATATGCCAGGAGCTGGCATGGAACAACAGTGAGAGCGGGATACAAGTATTCCAAAGTCGGAGGGACTTCAATGACCTCGTCTGCCAGTTCGCGGATTTTTCTATCTCCCTCCGTGGCTATCGCTATTATAGGGCCTCTGCGGCTCTTTACCTCCTGGATATTGCTCATCATCTTCTCATACATTGAATCCTGGGGAACAATTGCCACTGTAGGCATATCAGGGTTTATCAATGCGATAGGCCCATGTTTCATTTCCCCCGCCGGGTAACCCTCGGCATGAATGTAGGAAATTTCCTTTAACTTCAGTGCGGCCTCCAGGGCTATGGGGTATTCATATTTTCTACCCAGGAAAAGCCAGTTGTTGCAGCAGTAATACTTTTCAGCTATTGCCTGTATATGATTGTCCTGCGAGAGAACCCTACGCAACAGATCAGGCAGGTTGGAAAGCGCTTTGATTGCCTCCACGCCCTCGGTAAGGGATAACTTCTGATGTCTTCCCAGTAAAACGGCCAGCAGTGTCAGAATGACGAGCTGTGAGACAAAGATCTTTGTGGATGCCACACCAATTTCAGGTCCTGCATGATTATAAATACCTGCCTCAGTTTCCCGAGAAATAGAACTTCCCACCACGTTCACGATTCCTAAAAGACGGGCGCCTTTTCTACGCGCTTCCCTAATAGCAGCAAGCGTATCCGCAGTCTCTCCAGACTGACTAATGGCCACGATAAAGGTATTGGGCGGAAAATTAAGTTTTCTATAGCGAAACTCAGAGGCAATCTCAACTTCTACATCAATTTCTGTCAATCTCTCAAAAATATATCGCCCAACGCACCCAGCATGATAAGAAGTGCCGCATGCAACAAAAACCATGTGCCTGCACTCTTTCAATTGGTCCCACACGGGCATAATACCGCCCAGCTTGGAAACTCCCTCGCTCAGCTCCAGCCTTCCCCTCATCGCATTCCTTGCAGTCTCCGGTTGTTCATAGATTTCCTTAAGCATAAAATGAGGAAATCCGTTCAGCTCAGCGTCTTCCGGTTGCCACTCTACTTTCTCGATTGCCCTTGTAACGGCTTTGGCCTGGGCCGTTGATATGCTTACTTGATCCTCCGTGATAAGAGCCAGCTCATTATCGTTTAGGTGAATCACCTCGTTGGTATACCTCACCATGGCGGCAACATCGGAAGCAGCAAAATTCCCGTCCTTACCCACGCCAATTATTAGAGGGCTCCCCCTTCTCGCCACCACCACCTCCCCGGGCGCCTCTCTGTGAATCACGGCAAGGCCGAAAGTTCCTTCAACTTGGGTCATTGTTTTTCTTACAGCCTCCTGCAAGCTTCCGTCAAAGTTTCGCGCAATCAAGTGTGCCAGAACCTCGGTATCCGTCTCAGAGCTAAAGGTGGCCCCTGATTTTTCCAGTTTTCTCTTAAGAATATAAAAATTTTCTATAATACCGTTGTGGATTACAAATACGTTTTCCTCCTGATCTGTTTGGGGGTGTGCGTTTATTTCCGACGGCTCCCCGTGGGTAGCCCACCTCGTGTGGGCAATACCACTGGCACCTTCAATCTCAAGATCGTTGATCTTTTTTTCAAGCTCAATTATCTTCCCTACAGCTTTAAAGCAATCTATGTGAGGCCCGTTTTGAACCGCCAGCCCGGCGGAATCATAGCCCCTGTACTCCAGGCGTTTTAAACCCTCTAGGAGAATCGGCTTCGCCTTTTGCTTTCCCACGTAACATACAATACCACACATTGCTTCGTACCCCCTCAAGAAGAAAAACGGTAATCTAAAATATACCTTGCCATCTCGTTTGCCCTAATTCCCAATTTCTTTCCGTGAACCACCAGAACGGCAAGGCATACGGCGCCCGTGCCTTGCTGCGGAATAGCGTAGCAGGTGACCCAGTCGTATTTATGCTGATCCTTTGCATCATTTATTGTTCCTGTTTTGGCTCCCAGCTCAATTTTGCTGAAAGATCTTTTCCGGACCAATGGTCGAAAAGCGCTCCGGCATGTTCCTTTAAACGCCGTTGCTTTCATAAGACTCATTATTGTCCGTGCCGTCTTTTCTCCCACGGGATTGCCCAGCTGTGAGGGTGATGCCCTGTAGATTACCCTGCCGGCCTCATCCTTAGCATCCCTTACCAACCACGGAGCCATCATGATTCCTCCATTTGCGATGGCCGCGGTAATCAAAGCCACGTGAAGAGGAGAAACAAGCGTCTTCCTGTTGAAGCCGGAAGCCATCTCAGCCACGCCGTATTCATCTTCCGGGACCTCAACCTGGCTGGTCTCCAGGGGCACGTCG
>Ga0180301_10000448_pt1 | contig 31790 bp, 30 predicted proteins | sample GuaBasSediGuay16_FD_121797 | JGI IMG/M metagenome (GOLD analysis project Ga0180301, IMG submission 121797) | Subseafloor sediment microbial communities from Guaymas Basin, Gulf of California, Mexico - Guay16, Core 4569-2, 12-15 cm | ecosystem: Environmental > Aquatic > Marine > Hydrothermal... | reverse complement strand
GAATTTGAATATCGATGTCCAATATGCGGAACGCCTTTATCTAAAGAGAAGATGGAAGATATTGTCAGCCATTATAAAAAAGAAATAGAAAAAAACAACTCAATCATTGAAAATCTAATTAAAAGAAGAAAAATTTTGGAAGAAGAAAGTAAGAAATCACGTATCAAGAAGGAGAAAATAATCGTCGAAAAAAGCAATTTGACATCGCTAAAGAAAAGATTAGAAGAACTCGAAAACAATAAAAAGAATCTAATAGATCTAAGAAGCAAATTTAAGGAAATATTAAGTAAAGAAGGATACGACACTGTTGAGAAAATGCTTACAAAATTTAATTTTAGGAACTTAAAGGAACTTTATCAGCACATCATTAACCTTAACGAAAAATATGCAAGAAAAGAGACCGAAGCTAAAAAATTAAAAGAAGACATTAATAGAATAGAGAAGGAAATAGCTGACCTGCGAAAAGAAAAAGAGGAAATGGAAAAAATAGATAAGGAAATCAAGGAAACGAAAAAGGTTCAACAACATGTCACGCATCTTAGGAGAGTTTTAATGAAGAACTTCCTTTCCCAATGGGTTGTACAAAAAAGACTTTTAGGAACTATAAAGTACACCGCAGCTAATTATTTACTAAGATTCACATGCGGACAATACTCTAACGTTGACCTAGTTCCGACAAAACCAACTGGTGAAAGAGGTTCAGGAATATTACTAACCGTGTTTGATGAGGGTGACGGAATAGTTAAAAGCAAAGATATGCTAAGCTTCGGAGACAGAACCGCAGCAGGCTTAGCCCTAAGACTGGGCATATCCAAAACAATGTCTAGGATAAAGCCTTTGAAAGAAAGTCCTCAGAAAACACCAAGAATACGTTGTATACTTTTAGATGAGCCGTTAGGAGGACTGGATATTTCTAGGAGAAAAGAAGTAGTTGATCAACTAGTTGAAGACGAGGGATTCGAGCAAATTTTTCTGATAACTCATATGGAAATAGACAGAAAAGAGGAAATACCCAGAGTTGTCGTTAGGAAGGAAGGTAATGTTAGCGTTGCAGAATTTGTCGCTTCAAAACAAGAACTATAGCCAAAACTCAGGTTAGTAGGCGGGGTACGGAAACTCATGTCCACACTTCGGACATTTAATATATCCACAGCTTCCCATGGCCGATGATGGGCATCCACGGCATGCAAATGCTCTTGCATAAGAAACATCAAATTGATATCCACACTTCGGACAAAGAATTAATCTCTTCCTCACTGAAACATCCCTCCTGTCTTCCAAACAATTGTACATGTTCGGTTTTGATAAGACTATTTCTGTTTTAAAAATATGGAAACTACATTTAATGAGAGATTTATATAATTCTAAATTTATACAAATCTTGCTTGGACAACATTGTAACTGGTCGACACCCTCTATTCAACAAAACCTGTAATACGAAATTTTAATTATATTTGGCTAGTAACCTAAAACTGGTGGTTATGTAATGGAAGAGGCTTCAGAAGCTAAAGGAACCATCATTATCCGTGGCAGAGCCTACCCAGCTGAAAAAGTTCTAAGAGCTCTTCTAAATCAAAGTTTAGTTGAAATCAAAGTAGATGGCAGCGATTTAATTATCGGCAGAGAGAGAATACAACCTATTTACAAATCCGTTATAGAAAAAGCTATGGCCTTAACCTGTTACGGAAGTCTAGCCTATTGCTGCAGCCTAGATAAGCGATGTATAAACCGTGACAAAGCTCTAGAACTATTAGGATTAACCCATGAAGATTACCAGAAACTAAAAGAAGAATTTCACAAAAGAATAATAGAATACGCTAAAGGACACTTCCATTCAGAACCCGTTGAAGAGAAAACCGAACTTCCACAAATGAGTTATGGGATCGAGCAAAGTCGCCAAACAGAAGGAACCACGGATCTAGGATTCCTCTTCCAAAGTAATGAATCACCCAAAGAAGCAAGTTTATCGTTGAAGGACTATGATGAAAGTCAGGCTTCGAGTATAAAATTCTGTATGTACTGTGGTACTCAATTACCTTCAGATGCCAAATTTTGCTATAAATGTGGAAAAATGGTAACATAAAAAGTTACTGACTAGTTTTTAATATATCTGAGCTAAATAAACATGTCAAGACTTCGTATACCGACAATTTCACTAAAGTCTATTCCTAATGCGTCTAGAATTTGCTCAAATGTTGTTCTTATATGGTCTTTATATTTTTCTACATCTATCTCATGTATTGAAGCGTATTGAACGGGTTTAACTCCAGGTACCCCCCTAGTTTTCACAAAAGTTATTATGTCACCTGGTCTTATTTCTTTTCCTTGGGCTGCAAGCATTCTTGCAGCCTTAACATGTTGAGGAGTTGTTTTAACATACTGCTTTAACGGTTTGGTGAGCTGAACCTTAAAGGCTAGCTCTTCAAGAGAATATTTTCTCTCCTCTAACTTTCTGTAACATTCCTGCGCTATCTCCCGTATCTTTTCCTTAGCTTTCTCAAAATCCTCCACAGATTTTACCTCTCCCAACACTCTTACAACCTCCATAAAAGCCTTTTGAAGAAATATAGGTGTATTCCTCTTTTTACCCGTTAAACCTTTAATGTCAACACTTCCATCATTAAATACACCAAGATAATTCTTTTTCCTTTGAGATAAAGCCAAATATCTATAAACTTTGTCAACATCTAACTCAATTCCAAGTTCCTCACGACTCCATTTAATCAACTCCTCAATCTTCTCCTCACTAGGCTCCTTGAGAAAAACACTATCAGTGTCACCATACACCACCTCTACCCCAAGTTCCTTAGCTTTCTCAATGGTTTTCAGAATCGCATATCTACCTATCGCCGTGGTACTATTGTGCACTAAAAGTCCGTTGGCAATGAAATTATTCGTTTCAGGAACTGTTAAGTCATAAAATATCTCTCCAGGATTATTATTCAATATCTTTTTCTTTGAAACTTTGCAGAATATAAGATCAGATTCGAGCAATTGCCGTATTCTCTGCGCTATATGACTCACTTGTTGCGAATTAACTCTTTCTATTAATGAAAGTAACTTTTTGGCTTGATATCTTGTAATATAATTATTCCAGAACCTGCTCCCATATATAAAATTATTAGCATCTCTTGATGAATATCCAGCAAGTCTCAGTATTCTATAGAAATCTCTTCCTTTCAATGGGAAGAAGTCAGCTCGCGTTCTTATTTCTTTTTTCCCTTCAAAATATTTTAAGACACGAAACAGCTTTCTACTTTTTTCTTCTGAAGAGAAGCTTATTTTCTCAGCAAAAATTTTAAGCGAATGCCTATCACAAATATGTATTCGGTACCAGAGATAGGGTCCCCGTTTTTGCTTCTCTACCGGCGTCGTAATAATGCCATCGCGAAGTAAGAGGAACCTTATCTGTTCTAAAAATAGAGGATCAGCACTTGACAGGCTAACATTTCTGGTGCTAACTGTTCCTTCTGCATCAAATACCCCCCTAAGAAAAGCCCGTACAACATTGATCGGAGATAATTGAATTGATTTAGGCACACGAGCATAACCTCTCCTCTTTCCCCGCTTCCCTGTCAATGCATTAAGGGTGTTCGCAAGGTTCTTAGATGAAAAGCTAAGATACCAACTACCATTTTTCTTTCTAATTGCACCGCCATTTACCTGGAAAGTTTCTGAAATAAGTGATTTGTAAAACCTTAAGATTTTCAAGTCTTTATCAAAAAACCGAACGTCACGGTCATATATTGTTCCATCTCCTTCAAGATAGCCTACGATCTGAGCAACTTTTTCATCAATGTATTCAGGGATTTTTATATCTTTGACGCGAGTTACATGTCCGCCAATGAAAGTTTTTCTGAAACGAGGAAAAGGCTGAAGAGACCCTTCTACACGTATTCTCCTAACACCAACTAGGAGATCGCCCTCAACAATTTCATCTGCACACTTTTCTTTGATCGAAAGATTGTCAGCCACAAAAATCTTATGTTCAGGTGAAACAATTATCGAGTATGGGTAGGCATACAAATGGACAGCCCTTTCCTTCCTTTTCGGAATGACGTACTGAGGATCAGCATCTGTAATCTTAAAATCTTTCAGCTGAACACTCTTTAAGGGAGAATTACTCAACCGAGCATAATCTTTAATCTTCACTATCAAGCCGTTAGAAAGTTGTATTAAGGAGTCCGGATGAAGACATTCTGCTACTGGTAGACAGAAAAATGGGAAGTGTTCTGCTCCAAAAACTCCGTAAGACGCGTTAATGAAGACTTTAAGTGCTTGTTGGACAACGGAATACCAACTTCTTACTTCGTCTGGTAAATTCTTGTTTTTGCTCATCGGCTTGAACCATCTAACCCTTATGTCCCTTAAGAAGCCTATTATTTGAGAAGTTAACCCTCTACGTTTCTTACACACCCAATGGTTGGTTTCAGGAACCTTTTGGTCTCTACACTCTGGATGTACGCATCTAACAGTTTCGTAACTAAGATTATACTTTTTAATTACTGAAGGATAAAGAGAAGCAAAGTCAAGTACTACAACATTAAAGTGGACTCCGGGTTTTGGTTCAACTACTATGGCACCCTTATATTTCTTGCCTTTGATGATCGGGGTTGTGTCGACAGTTCCTTTTAATCCACTTATTTCCTCTGGTCTGGGGATTAGATAGTTTCGTATTCTATGTTCGGCATAAAAAAGACTTTTAACCCAGCTAGATACACCCTGCCTAGTAAGATCCTCCATGGGTAGACGTGAAATCCTCATCAGAAGTATAATTAATTTTAATGTCAAGTTATCGTTAAAAGTAGTTAAATCCAAAGTTATTTTTGCATCTTGATAGTTGTAATGTGCTAGCTCTTCAAGAGAAAGCTCTGAAATAGGTTTCTCTATCTCTATCTTACTCATGCCCAGTAAAGCCTTTGCAATGGTATCCAAAGTAACTTCCTTGTACGCGTTACCAAACGCATACACCTTAATTGCACTATTATAGAAAAATTTATACAGATCTATGTGAACACCATATTTTACGTGGGCTTCATCTTTCGTAAGTTCAATAGGTATTTCCTCTTTTTTAAACCCAAGCTTAATGGCTCTATGATAAAGATACCTTAAGTCGAAATTGTCCCCATTAAACGTAACAACTATGGGGTACTGATTAATTATGTTAAAAATTTCCTTAACCATCTCCTTTTCATCATCAAAATAAATGATCTCAACATTACTCGGAAGACCGGAAGCTTCCCTAGAACTCTCAATATTTACACGTTTCAATACAAAAACCTTATTCAAACCATCTGTTGATGCAAATGCAGCTGAAATAATGTTGTATTCAGCTTCTTTTGAATCAGGAATCCTATCTAATTCGGGTGTGAACACTTCGATGTCGATAGCTACCCTATCGATATGGGGAACTGGATAAAGAAACACAGGTAAATACCTATCTAAAATATCTCCATACTCGATGTCTTCACTTTTTAAAAGATTAAAAAGAGTTTCTTTAACATTTTCGGGAATTTTTACCTTAACCAGTTGCAGTTTTTTCTTCTCCTCAACATAGGGCATGCCTGGAATCAAATTATTATCATATGTGAAACAATGATGATACCTTATTTTTGCTTCCCATGCTCTTTTGCCCCACTGGTCTTTGGGAAGAAGCTCTCTAAGTGAATTAGGCTTACCGCCGATTGAAAGCGGGTCGTCTGCAACAACTTTAGTCATTTTTACCCATTGGTCTCTAAGTGGATCATATTTTTCAACTTCTTCTATACCAATTAAGCCTTTATGATTTTTAACCTCGGAAATTTCCTCAAGTTCCTCATTACTTAAGTTTGTTAAAAGATATGGTCTATGAGTTTTTTCATCGTCATACCATATGAAGAGTCGTTTACTTTCTGGATTATATAGCTTAGCGTATGCGCAACCTTTAGATCCATTATAACCAACTGAAAGTAAAATACCAGAAATAACCCCTCCCTCGCTACTATCTGTAAAAGAAGCTTCAACTTCATAGATCGATTCTTTCTCAATAATCTCCCCAGGTTTTTCCTCATTTGAAGATTTACTTTCTCCCCTACCAATATATTCTGTTAATCTTTTTTGAACCACTTTTTTCATAGCGGAAATCATCCCCAAATAATAAAACACCAAATAATGTATAAATTTTCCCAAATATTAATAGCAAACCTAATACATATTTTAATACATTCCCCATGGAGGTGATTAATTGAAGTTGAAGAAAAACGAAATAAGCGAAGTTTTGGTTATAAAATTAGAGAAAGGCGAAGACTTATTAGAAGCTTTAAACTCGATAGTTAAAAGAGAGAATGTTAAAGCAGGCTTCTTTACGGGAATAGGAGGTCTGAATAGGGTTAAAATAGGAGCATTTATAAGCGGAAAATACGAAGAAATTACTTTGGAAGGTCAATTTGAAGTTGTCAGCTTGCTTGGTAACATAAGTATAAAAGAGGGGCAACCATTTATTCATGCACATATCACGGTTTCAAAAAAGGACGGAACATCATTTGGTGGGCATTTGCTTTCAGGATCAGTAATCTATCCAATGTGCGAAATATTCCTAATAAAATTGAAAGAACCGATAAAAAGAAGGTTTGATGAGGAAACGCAACTGTATGTACTTGATCTCTAAGTTGATAATTACTTCTCCTATTTTTTATCTGTTTTTGGTAAAAATTTAATAAGTTCTGCATATACTGTATCCAAGATCGATTTTAACACGTTATAAAATGTTTCTTTGCTCGAAACCCTATAGAAATACTTTTGTTGACTAGAAACCCAAGTTCTTTCAACAAGTTCATATTTAAATAACAAAGTAAGCAGTTTTTGAACCCAACTCCTACTTTTCCCAATTCTTTTAGAAATCTCTTGAACTGTCAAAGTGTCGTGTAAAAGCATTTCAAGAACTGTCACTGCCGTATAATTTAAACCCGTTAGAGCCCAAAAAATTGTCGCAACGTTTATATTTTTCATGTTTAAAATCTTAAAACTTCTTTCCAAAATTTTTAACAAAGGAAATCCAATTGCTCCTTCTTTTTTCGTAAATTGTCGGTTCTTTTCAACCGGCTCATACATTTCCAGTTCTCCCACTACCAAAATAGAATTTAAACCCGATAAACCATATATCAAAGCATTGAAATGTTTTCAAATAAGCTGGTTTTAGATCCTTAACTTGAAATAATAGTGAAGAAAATATTAATAATAAATGGGTGAGGGAGGAGATTAATAACTTATTTCCTCCCTCCCTCGATCATCGGAAGCATTCCTCACTTTCTCCCTCCAATTCGCATCATTTTTTAATAATTCTCTGATAACTATTTAAGAGTTACGCCGAAAACATTAAATATTTCAAGAAAAATAGAAGAGAAGAAATTTAAATACTTATTAACTTAACTTTCCCTTCTGGTGTCAACTCGGCAATTTTAGCATCCACTGGAATAACGTAATTCCTAGCTGAAAAAATACTAAGCAATTTTCCCCCGAAAAAATAGCGATATCCCTCGTTAAAGGCTTCATGAGCTCTAATTAACAGCTTTACATCATTTCTTCTGGCAAAATCCTCAAATACATCTCTGCCGAAAACCATTATTCCTGGGCCTCTCATACTAGGTTGAAATCCCAAAACATCTTCACTTGGATCATTCCATAAAATTTGAAGAACCAAGGGATCCCTAGCATCAATCAAATTTTTCCCTATGTTCTCAATCTGTTGAATCGTTCTCAAACTTTCTGCGATTCCTCCATGTAATGCTAATACACTATTATTTACTAGAACTGCGTAAGGCATCTTTGCAAATAATCTGCTATACATCTCATAGAAGCTTTTATTCAATTTTTGTAATACTTCGTAGTAAAAACCGTAGTGAAGATTTGCAAGAGGCGTTTCATGATTTCCACGAAGCAAAATCACACTTTTCGGATAAAACAATTTTAAGCATAGAACATAATTTATATTCTCTATCTGAGAAATCCCCCTATCAACGTAATCTCCCAAAAAAATAATGTAATCGTACTTCTCATCGAGAAAGAGGTTTACAATTTTTCTAGTTGAATCGAAATCTCCGTGAGTATCGCCGACAAATAAAAAACGTTTCCCCTCTACTTTTAAAAGGGATTTTTCTGTTTCGAACAAACTGGAAGCCATACAAATAAGTTCTTTAATTTCATTAGGAGTAAGAAGGGAAACCTTCTCCGGATGCTGGACAATCTCGTTAATTTTTCTTTCCATGAAAGTCACCTATAGTTCCTTAAAAATTACCGTTGTTAAACTACTTGTTCTCAAGGCTTAATTTTTTAACTATTTGTTGAAACACGTTATCTATGGAGTTCACACCGTTAACACGAACAAGTAACTTGCTTTCTTCGTAGTAACTTACTAGAGGTCTAGTTTGCTCATTATATACCTTGAGCCTGTTCCTTATAACGTCTGGTTTATCATCATCCCTGATAAATAACTCCCCTCCGCACACATCACACTTTCCATCTTGCTTAGGCGGATTATAATATAGATTGTAAACCCTTCCACAGACCCTGCACGTTCTCCTAAGCGATAAACGCCTTACAATTTCCTCATCTGGTACATCTATATATACCACCGCATCAATTCTAAAACCTAACTCGTCCAACATAGTATCTAAGGCTTTAGCTTGGTTTAAAGTCCTTGGAAACCCGTCCAAAATAAACCCATTTCTGCAATCTGATTTTTTTATCCGTCCCTTTAAAACTTCTATGACAATTTCATCCGGTACAAGCTCTCCTCTACTCATATAAACATTGACCTTCTTTCCCAGCGAGGTTCCCCTAGCAACCTCTTCCCTCAAAATATCTCCCATAGCTATGTGAGGTATTCCGTATTTTTTCGAAAGCAATTCTGCTTGAGTCCCCTTTCCAGATCCAGGCGGACCTAGTAAAATTATCCTCACTTAAACCACCCATATGTATGTTAGCAGTCTAGTCAATATCTTCCATTCAAAATAAATTTTAGGGTTTAATGAATAAAATAAAACGACGCGATCTTAATCTTATCTCTATTCACTCGATTAAGATATGTTGTTGAGCAATTAACGAACTATGGAGATAAAAATGTACGATGTTGCTGTTTTAGGCCACATAGTTATGGATGAAATAGAAAGAGGGGATTTACGGTTAAGATCTATAGGAGGAGCTGCAACCTATAGCACTTTAGCCGCCAAAACCTATGGCGCAAATACACTACTTGTCAGCAAGATAGGGAAAGATTTCCCTGAGGATCTCCTTTCCTTATTAATTGAAAAGGGAATAGACTTGGCATGTGTCAAGCGTGTTCCAATCCCCACAACAAAATTCAAACTAATTTACAAAAACGATGAACGGGTCCTTTTTTTAATGGAACGGTGTGAACCAATATTACCAAATGACTTATGTCAGCTAAGTTTTCAAGCTAAAATATTCCACATAGGTTGCGTTATCAACGAAGTCCCTCTTCAAACCCTCAAACAAATCCGCTCTAAAAACAAGTATATTTCCCTAGACATACAAGGATATGTACGAAAGATAGATGAAACAGGCAGAGTAAAATTTACTGAATGGAATGAAGCAAAACATTTCCTAAAACTCGTAAACATTGTACACGCGGACGCTGATGAAGCAAGAATTATTACCAAAGCAGCAACACCCAGTGAATCAGCTAAAATTTTAGTGGAAATGGGAGCAGAAATAGCTCTAATAACTTTAGGAGAAAAGGGCTCATACGTAGGCACAGAAAAGGAGGTTCTGTACATTCCAGCAGCTAAACCAAATAAAATTGTTGACAGCACTGGCGCTGGGGACGTTTATACAATTATTTTCACCTTGGAATATCTAGCTTCATTAAGCGTAAAATGGGCTGGAGCGGTTGCATCAGCTGCAGCATCGTTCATTGTTGAATCTCCTGGACCAACAGGTTTTTCCAACAAAGATTCAGCATACAGAAGAGCTAAAACCCTCATGGACCATATAAAAGAAGTAACTTAGTAAATTTAGATCACATCTTTAAGAATGATGAATAATTATTAATTAAGGCATTAGTTAAATATGGTGGCTGAAAAATTTAAATTAAAACAATATAAAAAGGAAAAGAGGTTCAGAACTTTATTGTGAATGTGACATCAACTTGAGGTTATTGAAATGGAGAAGGAAGAAGCAATTGACAAGCTTAAAAACTTTAGCGAATGGTTTAGAACAGTTATCACAGTTGCCGATCTAGTAGATACAAGATACCCTGTCAAGGGATGTTATGTTTGGCGTCCATATGGATTTAAACTTAGAAAGTATGTCTTAAATATCATTAGAAGGCTTCTCGACAATACAGGGCACGAAGAAGTATTATTTCCCCTTCTTATTCCCGAAGACATCCTTGGTCTTGAAAAAGAACACATAAAGGGGTTTGAAGGGGAAGTATACTGGGTTACTCACGGAGGGCTAAAAAGGCTAGAAAAGAAGCTTGCTCTAAGGCCTACCAGCGAAACAGCTATGTATAATATGTTCAAAAAATGGATACACAGCCATGCGGATTTACCAATTAAAGTTTACCAAATAGTAAACATTTTTAGATACGAAACAAAGGCTACAAGACCCTTAATACGGGTACGCGAGGTAACTACGTTTAAAGAGGCTCACACAGTACACGAAACTGCTGAAGAAGCTGAGAAGCAAGTTAAAGAGGCTATTGAAATTTACAGCAAATTTTTTGACGAGCTAGGAATACCCTACATAATTTGTCGACGGCCAAACTTCGATAAATTTGCAGGTGCAGAATACAGTGTTGCATTTGACACTTTAATGCCTGATGGCAGAACAATGCAGATAGGAACAGTACACAACCTTGGGCAAAATTTCGCTAAAGCTTTCGAAATAACCTATGAGGATATAAATGGAAAACACCAATTTGCCTACCAGACCTGCTATGGAATTTCTGAACGAGCCATTGCAGCGTTAGTTGCGATACATGGAGATAATCGAGGCGCTATTTTCCCGCCCTCAGTAGCTCCAATACAAGTAGTTATTGTGCCAATAATCTATAAAGGTGAGGAAGAAAAAGTTCTTCAACAATGTAGATCAGTTCTTAACACTTTAAAGCAGGAAGGGATAAGAACTTTTCTCGATGAAAGAGACATCAGCCCTGGCAGAAAATTTTATGACTGGGAATTTAAAGGAGTTCCAGTTAGAATAGAAATAGGCCCAAAGGATGTTGCAAATAACCAAGTGACAATCGTAAGAAGAGACACATTTGAAAGAAATGCGTATCCAATGAATGATATAAATACAACTATTAAAAAAGTGTTTGCTGATATCGAGGAAAATCTCAGAAAGAGAGCAAAGGAAGAATTCAAGAAAAAGATTTTTAAAGCAAAAAGCCTGCAAGAAGCTAGAGAAATAATCCAAAACAGACGTTGTATAGCTTTGATTCCATGGTGTGGAAGCGATGAGTGCGGAATGAGAATATGTGAGGAAGTAGATGGAGATGTACTAGGTACTGTGTTATCAAAAGATTTAGTTAATCTAACCGGAGATGAAGTCTGTCCCATATGCAATAAACGAACAAAATCAATAGCTGCAGTAGCTAAAACATATTAGCCGTTCTTCTACTCACTTTACTTGTTTCATGATCTTCTGAAGAAAATTTGTCGAATAACTTTCCAATTTTTCAAGAAAGTCTACAGCTTCTTCAACGTTTTGATGCTTATAAGTAATTCTCATCAACATTCTTCTAAAAGGATCCCCTTTAAAAGGTTCTAAACGAACAATATACCATTCACCCTCATCCTTAGGAATACCAGTCCATAACTCTATGGCCATTGGTGAAAGAGGTTTTTTCATCACAACTTTCCCCTTTAATAATCTAGGTGTTAACATGTCTTGAATTATTTTTAAGGGACTTATTTCACTATAAATTTGAATAGTTGCCAAAAGCTGGATTTGTGGAACTATAGTTCTAAATCTTTCCTTTAAACTCTCACGTAAAATCCCGTGGGAAGTCCAAAAAAGATCTAAAGCTGTTTGAATAGACCTAGTATCAACAACAAGCCCCTTTTCACTCACCACTATAAGTGATGTAGCATCTGAGGGACGTTTGAAAAGATATTCAACGAGTTCACTTGGAGGCTGTGGAACTGGTTGAGGCAAGGGAGGGACCATGAGTTTCCTAGTTGTGTATGAAAATCCTAAATTTGATAATCTGTCAATAAACGCTTGGACAGGAATCGAAGGACCCACTTTAACTAAATGCTTAAATATCACATGAGCACTTTCAACAAAAATTCTTACCATCAAATCACCGCGCCATAAGAAACAAGTTTTAAATTTACGAAATTATAGTCATGAAAGTTTATGAATTTATTCATAAAATTAAGTAAAGTAAAGAGGGTAGGGAATCGTTAATAAAAGGGATGCTAAAGCCCCAAAGACGTAAAATTACAGCTTAGACAGAGAGTCGATGTTATTAATATATATGAAGAAAAATTGTGTAGGAAAACACCAGATTAATTACATGTTAAGTGATTTCAATTTGATCGTAATATTTTTAGAATTAAACATAAAATTTAGCGTAAAAAGTTAGCTTATGATTATGTTAAGTTCAATGCTTTAACAAAACAACTTAATGTAAGGAAGATGCATAATTTAAAGGGTGGTTTGGAAGTGTCCGCAGAGATAGACCTAGCAATTATTGGTGGAGGACCCGCAGGCCTATCTGCGGCAATCCAAGGTGCTAGATTAGGGCTTGAAACCATGGTCTTAGAAAGCAAAAGTATAGGCGGTAAAGTTCTTGACGCTCAAATTATTGAAGATTATCCAGGCTTTGTGAAGATTAGCAGCATGAAACTAATTGGAGTGATGAGAAAGCAAGTTTTCAAATGTGGCGCAAAAATAAAAGAACTAGAAAAAGTCTTAAAAATTGACACATTTCACGGGAAAAAGAGAATTGTTTCCTCTAAGGATATGTATTTTGCCAAAACTATAATTATAGCTACCGGAGGAAAATATAAGAAACTTGGAGTCCCAGGAGAAGAAAAGTATACAGGAAGGTATGTTTTCTATAGCGCAGCATCAAGCGGCTCTTTTTTTAAAAGGAAACGGGTTGCAGTTATTGGTAATGGCGATATCGCAACACTTAACGCCTTAATGCTAACTAATTCCGCTGACGCTGTATACTTGATATGTAGCGATAATAAACTGCGTATTGATGCCCATTTAAGAAGAAAGATCGCTAGAAGCAACATCAACATACTTTGGAACACCAGCGTCACATCCATTAATGGTGATGCTTCGGTTAGAAAAATAACGCTAGTGAATAAAATAACTAACGAGATTAGGGAACTAGAAGTGGATGGTGTTTTCATAAACCTAGGTCTTGAACCTGAAAGTAATATTGTTCGACAAATTGGAGTAACCATTGATAACAATAAATACATCGTCGTCGATAAAAAACAGAGAACGAATGTACCCGGTATATTTGCCGCTGGTTATGTGACAAACGGAATTCTAAAAATTGCAATTGCGGTAGGGGAGGGTGCAATCGCTGCAATTAGTGCCTACGAATATTTAAAGAAAATGTAGATTTATGGAAAAAATTAAGTAGGGCGATTTCAATTTCTTGATAACTGTTCAAGAGACATTAAATATACGGAGGATTAGCAGATGAAGTTAAAATTGATCGCCGTAATATTGATAACAATACTATTGTGCTCAAGTTCGTTCCTTATAGTAGAAGCTTCAGCTCTTGTTAGCACTAGGAAAGACGCTGTTGTCAAATATATTTTAAATCTACAAGAAGATAAAAAGGGCTTTAAGCCGTTTTTAGAAGCCAAACCAAACATAAAAGCTACTTTTGAAGCTTTAAGCATTTTAAAATTGTTAAATAAATTTGGAAAAATAAAGAAAAACAAAATTGTCGAGTGGATTAATGAAACCCTAATAGTTCACGATTCGTCGTCAGAAAATTACAGTTTGATTAAATACGAACAAGATGGAGATATAACAATATATAGTAATTATTTCGGATTAAAGACTTTTATCCTTCTTGACGAAGATTACACAGAGTACCTGGAAGAGGATTATATTGTAGATTGGACGGCGAAATGTAATACAGACAATCTCTACTCCATATATCCCAACGGCACTGAAAAGGCATTATGGACAACATATTACGCTCTTTCAATCATTTATTTGCTAAACAAAACTCTCTGGAACATAATAAGTTATAACCTCACAGAGTGGTTGGTTTCTCTCCAAAACCCTGACGGAGGTTTTTCCCTCGAAGAAAACGTTTCCGTTCTCTCTGAAACATACGCCGCTGTAAAACTTCTAGACATGGCTCAAGCCCTCCAAGATGGTAAAATAAACAAGGAAAAATTAATATCATGGGTCTTAGATAGGATGCTCCCAAACGGATGCTTCGAGGAAATCCTAGGATCAAGCGTCGGTTCTCTTTTCACAACATATTTAGCCATAGACATCTTAAACACAGTTGATGCATTGGATCAACTAGGCGATAATAGAAGCAAAGTGATAAACTGGATACTAAGCTGCCAAAGAACATCTGGTGGATTTAGCCTTGTAAATTCAACAGCAAGAGAGTCGATTGTCACGGATGAAGCAACCATTGAAGCAACATTCTACGCGATATCAACTTTACACCTATTAGACCCGGATTTTTCAAGTTTAACCGAAAGACCATGGTGGGGTTTACCACTTGGTTTACCACTCCATCTATGGATACTATTAGCTGTAATAGCTGTAGTTGTTATACTACTAATTGTACATCTAAAATTTGGAAAACTTTGAACAAACTAAAAATCGGAAAACCGTTAATAAATTATCTTCCTTCTTCCTTTTAGGGTCTTACACCTTCAAAGGAAGGGAGTCAACCTATTTTAAATTTTTTAAAAACATCTGGTATTTTATTTAGGAGATCTGTGGCAACAATATGATATCCCTTTTCCTGCATTGCTAAATCCCCAGCTGTTCCATTAACAAATGCTGCAACCGAAGCTGCAGTAAGCGGGTCATTTCCCCATCCTAAAAAAGTTGCTACTAAACCTGAAAGCACGTCACCAGTTCCCCCTACAGTCATAGCCGGATTGCCAGTTACGTTCACCTTCACTTGATCCCCATTACTTACTATATCCCAGTGCCCCTTCAAGAGTATGGTAGTGCCCAACTGCTCTGCAGCTTTCCTCACATGCTCCATTCGTTCTTTAAGCGGTAATTTAGCGATATCAAAATTTACAAGTTTTCTAAATTCACCAGCATGGGGAGTTAGCACGGTTTTTGTCTCCGAAAGTATAAAAGGAGACGTGGAAAGCGCTTTTAATCCATCAGCATCCACAACCAATGCTTTTCTCTTTTCCTTCACTACTTCAAAAAGCTTTAAGCAAGCTTCAAATGTCTCATCAGCTGTTCCCAGCCCCGGGCCTACTACTATTGTGTTGCTTCTTTCAACCAAGGGAATTATGACATTAATAGCTTCCAATGTGAGAACTTTGCCTGGATAAGTGTGAACGATAATATTTGGTGAAAAACTTCTAATACTACTAGCTACACTTTCTGGAGCTACTATTATAGAGATGTCACAACCACATCTTAAGGCTGCCATAGCGCAGAGAGCTGGAGCACCAGTATAAAGCTCGCTCCCGCCAATGATCAGAACTCTACCGAAATCCCCTTTCTTAGCCTCAGGTCTTCTAGGTTTTACGGCCGCACGAAAATCTCCCGGACCAACGATTACTTCAGCTTCTGGAGGTACTCCAATATCTACAACTATCACATCTCCTGTATACTCTTTCTTCCCGTCCAAACCTTTTTTGAAAGCGTGAAATGTTACTGTTAAATCAGCCTTTACCGCAGTTCCATGTATTTCTCCGGTATCTGGATTTAAGCCAGTTGGAATATCCACAGCAACCTTTAATCCATTAGATTCATTGAAAATTTCAACCGCTGTCCGATAAGGGTCTCTTAATTCCCCTCGTACACCGGTGCCCAACATGCCATCTATTACAACATCTGCTGATCTTATCACTTCTTCAAATTCCTTTAGTTTCTCTGTAAATCTTATTTCAACCGTATCAACTGTTAAAACCATTTTTTTCAATATTTCCCAATTTTTCCTAGCCTCATCGGTTCTGATATCCTCGGATTTTCCTAATAAGAAAACATGCACATCGGCTCCTAGAAGTGCTAGGTGCCGTGCAGCTACAAAACTGTCTCCACCATTATTTCCTAACCCAGCTAGTATAGCAACCTTTTTGCCATTAACATTAATTTTCTTTGAAATTTCTTTAGCAAGAGCTTTACCAGCGTTTTCCATTAAAAGAAGTCTTGGAACTCCAAGCCACTCTGAATTTTCATCGATGATAGCCATTTCCATACTTGAAATTCTACGCTTCATGCGTTTCATTAAAATCCCCACATGCTTATTGACACATTAAGAATAATTTCCAATAAAATCTCTTTATCGTGAAGCAAATACTAAGGTAAGTATTATTAATTTTAATGTCACTACTATTCGCTTAAGGTAAATATTCTTACAATCTTATGATACTTATGTATTGAGGGTAAAGGGTAACTAAGCAATCGTAAATGTTAAGAGTGTTAATAAATACTTAAGTAAGTTCATTAGGAGGCTTTTAATTGCTGAACAAAATTAAAAACAAAATTAGCAAATTATTTAATCTACCGGCCAAAATCTTAGTTAGCATGGGATTTGCTCCAAACCTACTAACTTTCTTAGGACTGTTATTCTCGATATTCTCTGGCATTTTCTACTATTTTAAATATATTTTTTACGCTGGAATATTGGTACTTGTTTCCGGGCTACTTGACGTGCTAGATGGAGCTGCAGCAAGAGTATCGGGTAAAACAACAGCATTTGGAGGATTTTTTGATTCTGTTGCAGATAGATACGGTGATGCCATAATCATTACTTCTATCATCATAAGCGGGTTTTGCGATATTTTTTGGGGAATATTAGCTCTTATAGGATGTTTTTTGGTTAGTTATTGTAGAGCTCGTGGTGAAGCTGCTGGAGTAGAAAAAATGAGTGTTGGAATTGCTGAAAGGCCGGAGAGATTAATCTTAATAGCCTCTGCAACCTTCTCAGAAATGTTCCTTCAAAGATCAATATATTATGCTATAATAATTTTGGTTATTTTATCACATCTTACCGTGGTTCAAAGAATATATTATGTGTGGAAGCACCTTAGGTAAGGTCAAAAACTCGCGCTAAAAGCTCGTTTACAACCTCTTTTGCTATTTTCATAGCCTCTCTTCCCTTTTCAGTTATTTCATAATATTTTCTTGCTGGTTTTCCCCCTCCTTTCTCTCCCTTTCTTATCCTAACTAAGCCTTCACGTCTTAACAAATATAGCACAGTATAGCTTGTAACTTTCCCCGGAGAGAAATCAAACCTCTCTTTGATCTGTTTTCTAAGTTCATATCCGTACTTAGGGCCCTCCTGAAGTAATCTTAAAACATATAACCATAAGTTTTCTTTAGTAAGCTTATTCTTTAAGCGTTGCACAGCCTTAATTTTCTTATCTTTCAATTGCGTCACTTCCATTACATAAATTTGTTATCTTATGTTAACCTAAGAATATATAGCAACATCAAATTAGCAAACGAACTTAAAATTTCTATCTGAAAAGAGAGATATAAAAATATTTGCAAAAGATTTCAGAATACATTGCATATATGGTTTCGCGTCTCTAATCTAAATTGAGTTTCCAAAACCTTTTAAACATGTTAATTTACAATTCTCCTAGAAGGTTGTCAAACAACAGGTGATGGTATTGCCCAAGAAAAGAAAAAGTGGTGGACGGTCTAAAGGCGGCAAGGGCAGAACAGAACTTGTCCAATGCGCTAAATGTGGACAACGTATACCAAGAGATAAAGCTAAAAAAATCACACGATATAGAAGCCTAGTCGACCCCATGCTCGCCAGAGAGCTTAGAAAACAAGGAGCAATAATACCGAGAAGAACTATCACACAATATCTCTGCATAAGATGCGCGGTCCACTACGGAGTTATAAAAATCAGAAGTAAAGAAGAAAGGAAAAAGAGAACACCACTCTAAAACTAAAGTACAACGCACCATATAGGCCTTCTCCCCTTTTACAAATCGTTACTATTACCTAAATTTTCAAACTAGAATTTGTTACATTTTTATTGAAACAAGTAAAAGCGCGGAGACCATTGCATAAAGAATTAGATACAATGAAAACATATAATGGTTTAGCAAGAGGTAATCAGCAACAGCCCATATAAGCAAACATGATGTAAAAAGAGTTACTTTCCTACTTCTAGTCTTAACAGCAGAAATAATCAATAGTAAAAGCATAAAAGTGCCTCCTATAACAATATAAGTTTTCATTAATAATGAAAACCAGACAGGAGGGTTTCCTATGTTTAAAATTTCAGCCTCAATAATATCGATACCTAAAAATGCGATTGAGGTCAAAATGGCCACGACAGAAAATAGGATGTAGAGTTTGATAAGTTGCTTAAATTTTCCTGAATGTACAAATTGTGTCAGAAAAGCCCAGCCGACCGCTCCAGTTAATATGCCTAATGAAAACCAGACAACTGCAAAAACTCGGCTATTTATTAGTTCTAGGAACCAGAAAGCCGTATCCACCAGACCTATATATCCGAACAAGTAGTAAAGGCTAAAATATAACGTTACAGTTTCTACCTTTCTATATTTTAAACCTGAGTTAAGTAGTACGTAAGCTGAAAACCCTGTTAAAGAAATGCTCAAAATAGCAAGAAAATATTCTAACATTTCATTCCCTCATCAATTAAGTTAAAATAAACTATAAAAACTACTAGAAATCTATTAATCGGTTACCCGTAAAATTTTCTTCATTAATAATTTGAAGGCTTTAAGGACATTTCTTCCGCTAATAGCTGAAGTCTTCAAAAAACAAGCGTTATTTGTATCAATACGCCCTTTTATTTCCTCAAGAGAGATTATATTGTTTAAGTCACATTTGTTTAAACAAAAAACCACTGGTATGTCGTCTTTTAGCATGTTTTTAAGCTCTCTCCAGCTTCTTAAATTTTCCTCTAAAAGGTCGCGCTGACCGTCGGCAACAAAAATTACTCCATCAACCCCTCTTAAAACGGTAGGTCTTGTTCCAACATAATAATTTTGTCCTGTGGCGGTCCACACATTTACTTCAATTGTCCATTTTGCGGCTTTAAATGTTAAATTACCAAAATCAAAGAAAAGAGTACGTCCAGTTGAGGTTTCAAGAGACTTTACCCTATTTTCCAAATTAAACAATTTAAAAAGAGCTTTTACGGTTGTAGTTTTTCCGCTCATGGCGGGACCATAATAAACTATTTTTGTCTTTATTTTTTTATTTACATAATCTATAATCAAGATAATCACCACAAACTACTTAACCAATCTTCTATATGAGAAAACCTACCTTTTTGCAAGATATCTCCGAAATCCTCGTTCCACTCCGCTTTAATAAATAAAATTATATCTTCGGGAGGCGTTTGAAAATAACCTATTGTTTCAAGTAATGTTTTACCCGATATCTTACCAGAAATACGGAACTGTTCTAAAAGACGAATTCTAGAAAGAAGATACAAAGCTCTTCTACAAGCATGGACAAACTTCAATATCTCTTCCTTTAACACTTCCTCTCTTATAGATTCCTCCTCAGCATTAAAATCAAGTAATATTTTTAAAAGGTGTTCATTTAACTGTTTTTTACCCAATTTTTTTACCAAAACTTTTTTAATTCTCTCCATTGCCACGCTTGTTTTCTCTAACACCTTTTCAGAAAGCATTTTCCCAAAATATAAATCGACGTCTCCATACTTTTGAAATTTAAATGGATTTGAAACACACAGAACACCGCAGTTTCCATTTCTGTCAATAACTATTCTTATGGCATCTTCTAAAGCCATTGAAACCGATTTCAACCCTATTATACATCCTTTAAAATTGAAAAACTCAGAAAGTGCTCTTTTCGCGTATTGAGCATAAATTAATGTAATGTTCCTTTTCGCATTGTAATCCTGTTCTTCCGCGCTAAGCAGTTGAAGATATTCTTCCCTTGTTACAAAATCGGTCCAATAAACTATCGGCTCCCTATGTGGTAGCAAAGTTGCTAGAAAATCCACGAACATATTTACTACGTTAGAATTTTCCCCAAATACAATTATAGGAACACGTAGAAATAAACAATTTAAAAGCTGCGAAAATTTCTCCTTACTTAAGTTTGCAACCAATTGATTTAATAATTTTCTTCCCATAAAAACACCGTAACTATAAGGCTAGTTGAAATTCTTCAATTGAACCTATTTTGGGTAATACAGATGCCTTCGTTTTTTCTTCCAGCATAATGGTCCTTATTTTATCTATACAGGAGTTGATAACAAGGCGGAGAAAGCCTAATTTAGTTTTCCCCTTAGCAACCTTTATGACTAGAGCATAGCTTCCAAGGTGGTAGATGAGGTACATGAATTTATTACAATCACACATTATTTGCCTTACTATTGTTTTTTTAGTAATCCACAGAAGCCGCGTGGCAGTATCAATAAGCGAATATGCTAAGACATCTTCACTACTTGTTTCACTACATTCGCTGTTTCTTGATAAAGATAAAAGTAAATATCCCCCCTCATAAATCAGGGAAGCTCTTTCCACATCTTGAATTAAAGTTAATAACTCTTTTAAGCCGTTTCGCACCTTTATAAACAACTCACCACTTAATCCGAACACCTCATGTTTAATCTCATCAAAAACTTCTTCTCCAGGCTTTACGAGAAAAGATTTTAAAATTCCTCTTATTTCTTCCTCAGTAAAATTCCTTAATGGCGGTTTAATATCAGATAGGTTTAAAAGGAGGTTGCGAAGATGGAAGAAGTGTTCTCTCATCTTTAGGAAAATTGCTCCAAGATTAACTTTAGGTTTTGTTACAATAGTGAAGCAAAACTCTTGTAAGTCCGGTAGAGGGGATATCATCATATTGACTCTAGTTCCCTCGATAAGTAAGTAACTCAGTTGCTTCCCACTTAATTGTTGAGCTGCAGCGTATAATGCGGAGCTTGACGAGCAAACCTCGAAAATTTCATCTTCACTTAACCAAACTCCAACAATACTAATTGGAAACCCGTCTCTCTGCGTCAAAATAACAGTTTTTACACCGTAAATCTCTTTAAACCTCTCAAGATGACATTTAATCTCATTTAGCATCTTATGCATTTTAATATCCCCTAGAAAATACTCTTCATTTAGTTTCTATACAAAATATAAAAAGTCCAACAAACAATAAAATCGAGAAAAGTGAAAGCTTGGTTAAATGTTTCTCCAGTATTTTGAAAGAAGGGCCTTCAACTCTCTAATCACTTCATTAACTTTCTCTCTTTTCTTACTAGAAGTCTTAAAAGCGCCTACATCATCGTAAAATTCTACCTCTATCCCTACCAAACCGTACAGGACAGCAGAGACGGACAAAGGAAGTGCCAATAAATTATACCCACCCTCCAAAACGAAAACTACTTTGGAACCACAAACCCGTCTAGCTACATTTAACACTTCTTCTGAAAGTCTAAAAAAGGTCTTAGATCTCAAGTTCATATTTCCAACCGGATCAGCAAAATGCGCGTCAAAGCCAGCTGAAACCACAATCAGATCAGGATGAAAACTTCTAACCAAAGGCTCAAAAAACTCTGCAAAAACATCAAGATAACAGTCCTCAGCTATACCTAAAGGTAATGGCACATTAACATTATAACCTTCCCCTCGACCGTATCCGATCTCCCATATCCCACCTCTTTCCCCATGTTCAAAGTCATACTCATGGAAAGAGAGAACCAAAACAGTATCATCATCATAAAAAATTTGCGAAGTACCATCAGAAGCATGCGTGTCCCAATCAACAACCATTACACGTCTAACTCCAACTTTTTCTTGCAAATACTTAATCATCACAGCTACATTATTGAAGAAGCAAAGTCCTTCAGCGTGAGCAGTACCAGCATGATGGCCTGGCGGGCGAATTAACGCAAAACTTTGATCGCAAACTCCTTTAACAACAAGTTCCCCTGCTTTAATTGCTGTACCAGCCGCAGCTAGAGCCGCTTTAAATGTCCCCTCACTCACATAACTAAGTTCCCCAGCAACCCCCTTTCCCATTTTGGACAATTCATCAATAATATGGAAAATATATGGGTGATGAACACGTAAAATGTGTTCAATTTCAGCCCTTTCTCCCTCTAAGATAGCTACTCTATCTTCCCTTACAAGATCGCTTTTTCTTAGAAAATCAAGCGTCAATGTTATTCGTTGAGGAGATTCAAAACTCTCCATCCACGGGTGTGTAAAATCAGTAACATGCATCAAAGTATCAGGATGATACAACACAAATATTTTTCCCATGCCATTTACCAGCCTAAAACCATTTTCTAAGTAAAACTATTTATGATATTCACTCCAAGGAGGACCAGGATCATAGTATTGAACTTCCACCTCCGGTAATTCGAGTTGAAGCAAATAGGATAAACGTTTCATGCCTATTGTTTCAGTCGCATAATGTGTGGCTCCAATAAGTTTAACTCCCAAAATATTTGCTAGAAGAGCAGTTCTATGATGGAAATCACCGGTAACATACGTATCTACGTTCTTTTCCTTAGCTTTCATAAGCATACCCTCATTTACTCCTAAACCACCAGCAACAGCTACACATTTAACTTCTTCATCTAGCTTCCCAGTATAGCGAATACAGTTAACATTCAATTTTTCCATAATAAACTGCAAAAACACTGAAAGATTAAACTTCCTCCTAGTCAAGCATATTCTACCTAGAGGAATCATATCAGAATCATACAACGCAGGAAGAGTATCAATAACATCCAATTCCAATGTATCGGCAAGGGTATCACTAATTCCTCCCTCCACAGCATCCCAATTCGTATGAGCAACATATAAACCGATTTTATATCTAAGAGCAATTCCTAAAATCTTGATGTAGACATCTGAAACATGTAAAGTAGGCTTAGAAAACAAAGAATGATGGGTAATAATCAAATTTACTTTTTTACGCGCAGCCTCAACCATGGCATCATAAGTTGGATCTAAAGTTACCATAATTTTTTCAACCTCAAAATTTTTCTGCTCGTTCAAAAGACTTGGCCCTATCTGTAAACCTATCATATCACCCTTATAAGCCAGTGAAGGAGGAGCTATCTTCTCCAACTTCTTTATAACGTCAAATAAAGATATCACAGCAAACCACCTGGCAACGTAACCTTCTAGAATAGTAAGGTTAAAGTAATTATTAAGATTATTTCATTCCAGCTTAGTCAACAAAAATTATTTAAAAACATTACACATCACCCCGTTTTTGCCCACAGTGCCTTTTACGAGACCGCAGAGAGTAAGGGATAGAAATGACGGAAGAAGTCGATAGAGAAGAGATAGCAGTAAAAGCGCTAACATTAGTTGAGCTCAAAGGATTATCAGCAAGAATTGCAATGAACAAAGTAGCCCAAGAGATGGAAATAACCAATTGGAAAGAAAGAGGAGCAGCACACGCCTTAGTATTCGAAGTTCTAAGAAGAAAAAACGCCCTAGACAAAATACTAAATTTAACGTTGAGAGAAAGATCAGCACGATTAATGCACCCATACCTAAGAAACCTCTTAAGACTATCAATCTACCAAATGAAATTCGGCAAGACAAACAGCGCCCTAGTAACCAACGAAGCAGTAAAAATAACCAAAGAAAAATTCGGCGTAAAAACTGCAAAATTTGTAAACGCAATTTTGAGACAAGTAGAGAAATTCCCTCTCCAAAAAATCTACGAAAACCTGAATGACCTTGAAGTGCTCAGTATCAAATATTTTTATCCCACATGGCTCGTAAAATACCTAATCAAACTTGTAGGAAGACATATGGCAATAAAAATAATGGAAAAAACCAACACAGTACCACCAATATACTTACGAGTAAACACCCTAAAAAGCGAGAAAAATGAAATATTAAAAATGCTAAAAAGAGAAGGAAAAAAAATAAAAGAAGATAAAGACCTACCAGACGTTATCAAAGTAATATCCTACGATAAACCAGTCACACGAACAAAAGCCTTCCAAGAAGGATACATATATATGCAAACAAAATCATCCGCTCTAGTTAGCCACGTATTAAACCCCGAACCAGGAGATTTCGTAATAGATTTATGTGCAGCCCCCGGCGGAAAAACAACACACATAGCCCAAATAATGAAAAACCACGGCAAAATTCTAGCCATAGATCTAAACATTAGACGAGTAAATGAAATGAAAGAAAAATTTAAAAAATTAGAAGTAAAAATAGCTCATCCACTAGTTGCAGACTCACGTATACTACATGCAACCACCCTTCACAAAGCCGATAAAGTACTTGTAGATGTTCCCTGCAGTTCAACCGGTGCCATATGGTCCAAACCAGAAATAAAATGGAAAGTAAAGCCCAGAGACATAAAACGCATAACCCAAATACAATGGGGGCTCCTAATAGCAGCAGCAAAACTCGTAAAAATAAACGGTATACTTGTATACTCCACATGTTCCATAACATTAGAGGAAAATGAACTACTTATTGAGAAGTTCCTAAAACTTAACCCAGAGTTCAAACTCATTCCAGCAGAACCATTCATAGGATGCAAAGCATACAGAGGCTTAGAAGACGCTCAAAGATTGTTCCCATATCCAAATGAAACCGAAGGATTCTTCATTGTAAAAATGAAAAGAATATATTAATCACACTTCAGAAAGAGATGCGAGAATTTTATGGAGTTAAAATAATAGCTTAAATATTCCAAGAACTATTTTAAAAAGCAAGTAAACAATGAAGTAGGGGCCCGTGGCCTAGCAGGATATGGCGCCGGCCTGCGGTTAAACCTTAAATTTTAGTGGAAAGCCGGAGGTCCCGGGTTCAAATCCCGGCGGGCCCGCCAATAAGCTTCGCCGTCAGAGATTAACTCCAAACCATTACTAAGAGATGAGCTTAGATGCGCAACACCTCACCTCGATTCGAAAAAATGCAGCGAATAATGGCAAGAGAAGAAATAAATGCAATCATCTTAATGAAGCCCACTAACGTTTTTTACACAACAGGTTTCTTATCGATCTCCCCCAGCCTTCCAACCGCAACAATAATTTCTAACAATGGAGAGACAACACTCATTGTACCTAAATTAGAGGAGTCTAGGGCAAGAGAAAAAGCATGGACAGACGATATAAGAACATATCACCCCTACCCCCTATCCCTAAAGCAAGAAACAAGAAAGAACTTCTTTGAAAACATCAAAGAAGTGTTAAAAGAAAAAAGGCTTGGAAACTCGATGATAGGACTCGAATTAGGTTACCTTCCAGTAAAATTTTTCGAAGCTTTCAGAAACTACGTCCCAGATGCTGGGTTCAAAGACATTACCAATGATATAATGATGGCACGAATGATAAAAGACTACAACGAAATAGATAGAATCAAGAAATCCCTTGAAATATCAGAAAAAGGATTAAGAACAGCCATAGAAATAATAGAGCCAGGCATTTCCGAAATAGAAATTGCAGCAGAAATAGAAAACGCTATGAGAAAAGCAGGAGCACAAAAAACAGGTTTCGAAACGATCGTAGCATCAGGGCCAAAATCAGCTCAGCCGCGCGCAACAGCGGGAACAAGAAAAATAAACGAAAACGACTTTGTCATCATAAATACATCAGCAGTATTTGGAGAATACTATTCAGACATCACACGAACTCTATTTCTCGGCACGCCAAATAACGAACATAAAAAAATGTTTGAAACAATTAAAGCAGCCCTAAAAGACGCTACAGAAAGAATATCGCCAGGAACAAGAGTTGGAGATATAGACAAAGCAGCTAGAAAAACTATACATGATGCAGGATTCGAAAACTATTTTGTTCATGCCTCAGGACACGGAATAGGATTAGAATTACATGAACCACCCAGAATAACTCTCGACTGCGAAGACATCCTTAAACCGGGAATGGTACTTTGCATAGAACCTGGAATATACAAACCGAGGAAAGGTGGAGTAAGGATAGAAAACATGGTACTTGTAACCGAAGAAGGATATCAAATACTTAACGAACTTCCCGAAGACATATTACCCATATAACCTATTTTTCTGAACGTTGAGCAGCCTCAGCCATCTCTAACAAAACTTTTCTGGGATCTTTTGCTTTCACCACACCAGAGGCTAAAAGAACACCCTTGGTCCCCAATTTTAAAGCAGCTTCAACATCATCACCAGAGGATATACCAGCACCGCAAAGAACCACTACATCAGGATTAACTTTCCTAACAACATCAATGGTACCAGTTACAACCTCAGTCTTAGCCTTACTCACCGGGATACCGGTGCCAATGAGTTCAGGAGGTTCAACAGCAACCATATCAGGATTTAACGCCGCAACAGCAGCACTAACCTCAGGATTATTACTACAAACAACACTAATAAGCCCAACCTCCCGCGCCTTCCTAATCGCACCATCAATATCAGCCAATATTAGTCTCCTTTCAGAATGATTAATTAGGGTTCCAACAGCGCCAGCTTCCTTGACAGCCTCAGCAATAACGTGACCAGTAAAGCTACCGGGCATTACCGGATCAATATGTTGAGCAAAAACAGGCAACGAAGCTACACTTGTAATCCTAAAGATATCAACATGCTGAGGTGCCACAGCAATAGTTACACCGGTCTCAGAACTAACTTCCTCAGCAATTTTAGCCAAATAAACAGCTTTCTCACCAATAGCTTCTTTATAGCCCTTAAAATTCACAATGATAATAGGTAACTCCAATTTAACCATAATAAACCACCACATTACCCGTTACGTATAACGCTAATTATATACACTCCAATATAAGTGTACTTAAGAAAAGATTAACAATAAACTCCCCATAACCAGCAATAAGAAACATAAAAACTAAAATTCATTAACATCCACTTGAACATCATACCCCCTAAATGTGATAAACAACCATTTTAAAAGAAAATCAGATCGCCACATCAATATACAATAATCTTAGCGTAGTACACGCGAATTTTATCAAGACAACCTTTTTAAACTTTGAAACCTTTCAATCACACAAACCAAATATAGGTAGGAGAGGAGAATGACGCAAAAAACAACAGTATCAATAATAAAGGCAGACATAGGCTCCCTAGCAGGACACCACGTAGTACACCCAGAGCTCATCGAACTAGCCAAAAAAGAACTAGAACAAGCAAAAAAACAAGGTACAATAATAGACTACTACGTGTTCAACTGCGGAGACGACCTACAACTCCTAATGACCCACAACAAAGGAGAAGGAAACCCACAAGTCCACGAACTCGCATGGAACACCTTCCTAAAAGCAGCGGAAAAAGCAAGAGAAATGAAACTCTACGGAGCAGGACAAGACCTACTAAAAGAAGCATTCTCAGGAAACATAAGAGGCATGGGACCAGGAGTAGCAGAACTAGAATTCGAAGAAAGAAAATCAGATCCAATTCTAGTATTTGCAGCAGACAAAACAGAACCAGGAGCATTCAACCTACCACTATTCAGAGTATTCGCAGACCCCTTCAACACACCAGGACTCGTAATAGACCCCAAAATGCACGGACCAGACCTAGAACACACAGGATTCAAATTCAAAATACTCGACGTCATCAACGGAAAAAGCGTAGTCCTAAAAGCACCAGAAGAAATATACGACATCATCGCACTAATAGGCACAACAGGGCACTACGTAATCGAAAAAATATGGAGATACGACGATCTACCAGCTGCATCAGTATCAATAACAAGACTAAGCTTAATAGCAGGGAAATACGTGGGCAAACTTGCAGCCGCTTTGGCTGCTAGGCCTAAAGATGACCCAGTCGCCATTGTACGTGCACAACACGGGCTTCCAGCAGTAGGTGAAGTGCTAGAAGCCTTCTCATTTCCACACGCTGTTGCAGGTTGGATGCGCGGCAGCCACTATGGACCCCTGATGCCCGTAGGCCTAAAAGATGCTCGTTGCACAAGATTCGACGGACCACCAAGAATCGTATGTCTTGGCTTCCAAGTCTGTAATGGCCGCTTAATCGGCCCATCAGACATGTTCAACGATCCAGCATTTGACAGAACCAGAATGCTTGCCAGCGAAATCGCAGAATACTTCAGAAGACACGGACTCTTCATGCCACACAGACTCGGTCCAGATGGGAGAAGAACACTTTTTCCCTTCTCCCAGGACTCACGAGATGGAATACACAACGTTGCCTCAAGTGCTAGAGAAACTGAGATCACGGTTCAAATAACATATCCATCTTTTTATTTTTCTCGCAGCCCAGTGTATTTCAAACAATAAGCTTAAAAGATCGCATCGATTAAATCTAAGAGAAATTTAGGAGGAATCGCTAAGTAAAAATATTTTTTGTTGAAGGAAGACCTGAATAGAACATCCGAATTCGTTAATTCTTCTAAACATTCATTAAATAGATACCTTGCCGCGTCGTCCCCTATTTCGTCACACAATAAATGATATAACTCCTTTATTTCTCTAAGAGATAAGTATGCCCTTTTCGGCCTTCTTAATAAATGTAGTGCTATTTTCTCCAACAAAAGAATGCTTTCAATCCTCATATCCCTTAAAGCGTCTAAAACCATGAGATCATCATTCAATATCCAAAGCAGATCATGAGAACATTTCCTAACATCTTCAATAGTTATCTCCGCACCAGAAACCACCAACGGGTACAGTCTTCTCAATATTTCAATCGATATACTTGGCCTATTAATGTCAAATTCACACACTAAATCGGTAATATACCTAATCACCTCGACATCTACCTCCTTCGGAAAAGCTAATCTTGCACGTTGCAAAGTTATGTCAAAAAGCTGATTAGGTTTATAGATTCCGAGCTTCAAAACAAAATCCAAATTAGAACAAAAATCAAACCTCCTTTCACTTAGAAGATCATTTGGGTTGCTCGAAGCAAAAACAATAATATTCCTCTCCTTACTCTCCCTTAAGAATCTACAAAACAAGTCAGAATAAGGATTAACGTCATCTAACACCATAATCAAAAAAGATCCCTTACGCGCTTCCTTAGCTGAACCTTCCTTAAAACAAACACTATTTCCGTAAACGATTCTCCGTAGAAAATCTCTGCTTCCAGAATCATGCATATTAATAAAAATTTTTGAGAATCCGTACCTGTTTTGTATTTGCTCAGCCAAATAGTTAACAAAAACAGTTTTCCCAATGCCACGAATACCCGTGACCACTATATGTAATGAATACTGATCATTTATTCCATTTTCCACGAAGGCTTCAGCTGCTTCAAGCTCCCTCTCCCTATGCAATAACTTCGGCGGAATAAAAAAGGGGTCAAAAATCGCAGCTGGATTAACACTCAACATAACCCACCAATTTTTTGTGGATTGAGATCTATTTAAACTCCGATAAAATATTCATTTGAAAGTATAAAGAAACATTAGAGAGAGTTACCTGAAACTATTATACACTATTAACTTTTTAAGAGGATACGCGTAAAGAGTAATTAGGAGTTGAAACTTTATGAATGAAACCCTAGATGAACGATTAAAATACATATCAAGAATGCTAAACGAATTAGAAAGAAAAACATCCTTGGAAGCAATTGCACTTGTTTCTAAAAGCGGTTTGCGCATAGCCTGTGCAGCAAGCACCGTAGTAGACGCCGACTTATTTTCAGCATCAGCAGCAGCGCTAATAAACATTGGAGAAAAAACCACACGGGAATTAGGACACGGAAACCTAAACGACGTGATACTAAGAGGAGAAGACGGATTTACAATAGTCACGGAAGTAACTCCACGTACTATGCTTGTAGCCAGCTGCAAGGAAACACACAAACTTGGATACTACATGGCATTACTCAAAAATTACACAAAAAGAATAGCTCAAATCCTTTCAATGCCTACTGAAGATGAAGAAATCATACGTGCATCAAAAGAACTTCCCGTCGAAGAACGTCCCACACCGCCACGCATTCCAGCACAACTTCCAGAACCAAAACCTCCAGAACCGAAACTTCCGGAGCCAAAACCTGTAGCCGTCGAACCTGAGGAAAGAGATGAAGAGGAAGAAGCATTGTTAGAAGCTTTAAGGGCACTAGAAGAGGAATAGTGTAATAATATGAGCAAAGTAATTGTTATTTCAGGAACACCAGGAACCGGAAAAACCACAATCGCCTCAATACTCGCTAAAAAAATAAAGGGAGTATGCATCGACCTTAGTGAACTTGTATTAAAAGAAAAATTATATAAAAAAGTCGATAAAAAAAGAGAAACCGTTATAGCTGATTTAAATAAACTAGTTCCTAGATTAATGGAGATTATAAAATCTGTTAATTCCCCCATAATAGTTGAAGGACATTACGCTGAAATAGTTCCCTCAAAATTTGTTGATGCAGCTATAATTTTAAGAACCCACCCAAAGGAGCTCGAGAAAAGATTAAAGAAGAAAAATTTTAAAGAAAGTAAAATTCGTGAAAACGTACAAGCAGAAATACTTGGAGTCTGTTCATACAACGCATTAAACACCTACGAAAAAGAGAAAATATACGAAATAGATACAACTTCAAAAACACCTCACGAAACAGTAGAACTAATATTAAAAATCATAGAAGGAAAAGGAGAAAAATATAAAATAGGTAAAATAGATTGGCTTGCTGTACTGGAAAAAGAAGGATTACTAAGTGATTTTTTCAAATAAAGGTGAATCTCCTTGAAATTAAACGTCAGTAAGAAAGGCATCAGGGTTTTAGGAATATCTGAAAGCTTCAGAAAGGGCATAAGCAAAAAATCCATCCTTGCAGGAATAGTTATGAGAGGAGATCTACTAATCGACGGCTTTGCTATCACAACCATAACAGTTGGAGGACTAGACGCTACACAAGGCGTCCTCAACCTCTATAATATGCTCAACAGAAAAGACATCAACGCAATCATGTTAAATGGAGTAATAATAGCCTGGTACAACGTAATAGATCTGGAAAAAGTATATAATCAAACAAAAGTCCCTATAATTGCAGTTACATACGAAGAATCGGAAGAAAAACTAGACAAATACTTCAAAGAAAACTTTCCAGAAGACTACGAGAAAAGGATAGAAATTTACAGAAGAAACGGTGAAAGAGAAAAAATACAACTAAAAACAGGGCATACAGTCTTAGTAAGGTATCTAGGAATGAGAAGGGACGAAGCAAAAGGATTACTTAATAAATTCACGAAGCAAGGAGCAATACCAGAACCACTGAGAATTTCTAGACTATTAGCAAGATCAATTATGCAACATCCATTTGAAACAGGATAAATCAAATTCTGAATGTTGTTTCCTTGCTTCGGTAAGAAGATTAAAGTATAATATCTTGTAAAAGTGCATTATGTAGTGTAAAGTCCTGTTGATCAATACCTATCCTAGTATGAGTAATAGAAGGCGGAGTCGTAAAGATGAGGTTATTTTCATTTCCAGTACATGCTAAAAAATGGTTTATCTCGGATCTGTTGGGCGGCGCTGCTGGAATTGCAGGAGGATTAGGTACAGTTGCTTTCCGCCTTATGATTAGGTTTAATAATCATCTATTCTTTAACTGCCTAGCGTAGCAGTTACACCTTAGATAGATTTATATACCTGTTTTGTTATATTGGTATTTGTGGTAAATATGGAGAAGAAGGAGAGATTGTTGAGAAGCGGTGAGGTTGCCGAGCTCCTCGG
>Ga0180301_10000447_pt1 | contig 31795 bp, 41 predicted proteins | sample GuaBasSediGuay16_FD_121797 | JGI IMG/M metagenome (GOLD analysis project Ga0180301, IMG submission 121797) | Subseafloor sediment microbial communities from Guaymas Basin, Gulf of California, Mexico - Guay16, Core 4569-2, 12-15 cm | ecosystem: Environmental > Aquatic > Marine > Hydrothermal... | reverse complement strand
TTGGTGCGGGGGGTGGGATTTGAACCCACGCAGGCCTACGCCATCGGGGCCTCAGCCCGACCCCTTTGACCTAGCTCGGGCACCCCCGCTCACTGTCCCATTTAGCTATGTAGTTTCAGGTGTTTTTTAAGGTTAGCTTTCTTTGTGAAGTGCTTGCTCTAAATCTTTTATCGATATTTTCTCTAAATTCTCAATGTTTTCCTTTAGGAACCTAAATGCTTTTTCAGCTATCTCTAATTTCTCTTTTGCTTCGTCGGGATCTAATATTCCTTCCTCTACGGTTTTCTCTAGTTTCTCAACATCTATTTTTCTTACTTCATCCCTTGTTGCTACAACATCTACTTCGTAATCTATGTATCTTATCTTACCTGGAACAATTTCTGGGGGTGTGTTTATGTTTAAGTAAATTCCCTTAAATGTTCCGTTTTTAGAAAAATACTTATGAATTATTAGTGGATGTTTTGTTGAAACCTCCATTAAATCGTAGTCTCCAGGTTCTTTCTCAACACCTAAGCCGTCGTAAATGCCTTTACTTTTGAAAATCCTTTTCACAGTAATTTGTGCCTCATCGTTCTCCATAGTTAACTTAACTATTTGTCCTGGAGTTAGCTTTTTAATTTCATTTTCGAAAATGCTTATGTGCTCTATTTCGATATGCGTTTTTTCCTTAAGCTTTTCGTAAACATAGTGTAGTAGTATTTTCGAAAGGTCATTTGCTATTTCGGGCTTATTAAGTAGCACATACTCTGTATAATCGACTATTTCGGTTAATTCGTTACTTAACGACTTATACTTATGATGTCCTTTGATCGTAGGATAAACTTTCGATCTAATTTCATCCAATTTCTCTTTATCTCTATCTGAGAAAACAAGCATTCCGAAAAACTGTCCCGTATATATAAGTTCTCCTTTCTTAGCTTTATCAAATTTCGAAATTAATTCGTTAGCGTATTTAACTGTATTTTGAAGATCAAGCATGAACTCATCAACTTTACCTATTGTTGTAGCACTTCTCCACTTAATACCCCAATTACCCTCTATTTTCATAAGAGAAGCTAGTGTTTTCAAATTTCTTTTAAGCCTAGGGTCGGTAATGTGTTCGCTGAAGAATACTTTACCTGACCTACCATATATTAGCACCACATATTTCCCATGTACCATATAGTTCCTCGATAAGGTAGCCATATTATTTGGAGGAAGAAGAGGCTTGCTTACGTCAACTACTACTTCATCACCTACGTTTAATTGTTCTTTTAAAATACCCTTTATTCCGTTAATACCTAAGTCAACTATAGAGACATTATTCTTTACCTCAACAACTTCTCCCTTAATAATTCCATGGAAAGGGAGCTTACTAACGTACATTATCGAAGGCCTTATAGTCTCTTTAAGAACATTATATACTGTTCTTCCTTCCTCATAGCTTCCGATAATTAAGATTCCCTGTCTATGCTCTAAGTCCTTAACTGTAACGTCAGGCGGTGCCAGTGTTTCTTTTAAACCAAGTCTTTCCCTAATTTTTTTAGAAGCATGAGAGATGTTAAATCCTTTATCGTAAAGTATTTTTGAAATAGCTGTTGCATAAATCCCTCGAACTCTTACGTTAACTGTGTTCACGAAACGACACCACATATATCATGAATAATGTTCCGTTACTAAATAATCATCTAAGCTATTTATGAGAAAGAATTAGAAAGTGTGAATTTTTAAGTTCCCATACTATGATTAGTCCCTTACGGTTTCTAACAATGTAACGACATTCCATATTCTCGTCCTAGCATAAGGTGGCATATTGGGATCTTGCGAAATTTCATCTAAAACGCTTATCGCATTTGCCGCTCTCACACCATAGCTTAAGGTTGGGTTTTGAAGATGCCTTATCGCTTCAGTACACGCTCTCCTAATGTTTCTAGGTACACTAGTATCGTTAATTATTGATGTAAGCATCATTATAGCCATTCTTATCTTAGCTTCTCTTTCATCAGATTGTTGTGCCGCCATTTTCAAACCACCCTTCACATGACTACTTCGGACTCAGCATAATATATTTAGACAGGTTTTTATTTAAAGTCCTTTCGGAGGTTTAAGCAGTAATGCCTGAGAAAATAGGTAAGGATTATATTAGGAAAATGGCAGATCTTCTAAAATCAGGAGCTACAATGCTCTCAATAACTTGTCCTAAGGATAAGGCTCCACTGTTCAAGTTAAAGACAGGGGAAGTAATATGTCCCGTATGTGGAACGAGATTTTACATTGTTCAAAGCGAAGCTGAACATGCAACAGTATCAGCCTCAATAGCTTTAGATAATCTTGAAAGAAACATTGTTACGAAAATAAACCAGATAAACGAGCTTCTCACAACACTCGACGCCTCATCTGTAAGTAAGGAAATGCTTGAATCGCTTAAACTATGGCTTGAAATACTTGAGAAAATAGAGAATCTAAAAAGAGCCTCTAGGAAATAACAATTTCCTAACTAAAGCTAAAGCTTCATCAACAACTTTCTCAAGAGGATTCATACCGCTAATTAATGTGAGTTCACCATTACTAACTAAGTCTAAATATATCTTTCTAACTCTACTTAGATATTCTATGTTCTCGAAAAGCTTCTTTACGTCACCTTGTTTTCTTTTTCTCCTAATTGCTTCTTCGGGCGTTATGTCAATATATATTGACAAATCAGGTTTTGGTGCAAACTTATTGATTTCTCTAATCCAACTTATAGGGGCACCTAAAGCGCCTTGATAAGCTATTGAAGAGAAATAGTACCTATCGGTTACTACGACATTGCTCTTACTTAATGCTGGAAGAATTTCGTTAATAACATGCCATAATCTATCTGCTGCGAAAAGTAATGCTTCAATTCTTGCATCTTGCCTGGTTTCGGCCGATATAATCTTCTCCTTAATCAATAAGCCAATAGGTGATTTCGTGGGTTCTGAAGTGTAAAGTGCACTGATATTTCTCATACTTAACCACTCAACAATTCTCTTAGCGATAGTTGTTTTTCCCGAACCATCAATTCCCTCTATAGCTATTAAGTACCCTTTATTTAACAACTCGTAGCCCCTACTTAACGATAATGTATCCTTCTCTACAATTTACTATTACGTAATCCCGATTTTTAATAATTTCAAGAATGTTTTCTTCGAAAGAGTCCATTAGAGGTATTTCGGAAATAACGCAACCTATAATAATAATGGGTTCGCTTTTAACGTTTAATATCGCTTTTGGCGCTACATTGTTTTTAGCTAATTGATATATAACGTATGATCCAACAGTGCTTCCTTTGCCGTAGGGGAAAACAAATATCTTGCCTTTAACGCTTAAGCCTCTTAGGGGATGGTCTTTTTTCACAATAACGCCTGTTTTCGGATCTACATCTCCCAGAAACGATATTGGCTCTTTCGAAACAATAGCTTCCCCTTCCGCATATCCTTCTACAAGAACCCTTCCCTTAATAATTTTCAAAGATTAACACCTAAAGCTATCTTTAAACACTCAGATGTTTTACATAATCTAACCTTTACCCCATGAATGTTTTCCAAATAGTAAGCATGCTTAATAGAATTGGTAGCTACACTTGAAATCTTCATTTTATTTAGTGGGGCAACTACTAAACATGTGTCTCTTAGCACAGCTATCCCATATTTCTTAAATTCCTCGAGAATACTGTATGGTATTCTAGAGTATATTTGTCTCGAAACGGCGAGGAAAACAGGGTACTTAACTTTTCTCTTTTCTTTAGAAACGATTTTCTGAACGCTAACTACTTCATCTAATGAGAGATGGGGGCATCCTAAAAATATAGCGTCGAAGTTTTCATTGCAAGAATACTTCGTAAAATATTTTTCTAAATCACGTTTTTCAATACGGATTTTTTCTTCAACACTGCTTAAATCTGTACTTTTAGCTTCAGGCGAAACTCCCTCAATAATGCACATTGGAAGAGATGATGATGTACCTACTCCAGCGCATAAAGCCTTAACTAAGTCTAGCTTATTCCTTGAACTAAATCTTATCTTAATGTAGGGTATTCTATTTTTAGCAACCTCGCCAATTACGAAGCCTAATGTACTGGCGTATGCTTGTTCTTCAACACCCACCTCCACATTAATCATTATCTTAGGTTTTCTGTTTTCGCTCAAATGCATACCCATATAAGGTGTTTTGCCGATAAGTGCAGCGAATAAACTGCTAGGGCCTCCTTCACGATTTGTTCTAGCACCATAAACAGTGTTCGCATAAAGTACTGCGCTTGACTCTCCCCATGCTAAATGCTCGCCAAACGATGGTTCTCTAATATAGTATGGGGTGCATGTGCATGCTGTTTTAACGCCCATTTTCGAAAGTGCATTAATTATTCTTAACTGTTTTACGAAAAAATCCCTAGGAATACTAAGGAACTTCCAAAATTCTAGATCGAAACCTGCTGGATTACATGTGGAAAAAACTTTAACTTTTACTTTGGAAAGTTCCTCGATGAACTCTAATCCAGCATCTCCAATGTTTCTATATGATATTCCGGAAATATGGGCGTGGGAAATGCTAACAAGTCTTTTAGCACCCATAGCCTCTCCTAGCTTTACCAAAGCCTTCATTGCCTTCTGATATTCAGGCCCGTACTCTCCAGAAAGAATTTCCTCTTCCTCTTTAGTTAAGTACATAAATAATCATCATAATCTTACTTTTTCAAAAAGCTCCTTTGGCTTATCTAAAGGCATAGTAGCGTCAATACCTACCTTCGTTGTTAAACTATTTTCAGCTGAGGGATCTAGTGAAGACCCCCTAGCATTCCTTATTACTACAAGGTCTTTATCGGCTCTAAACCTTGTAGCTATAGCCCATTCAACATCATCCATATTATTCACGTCAATATCGTCATCAACTACAACAACATGTTTAAGACTTGGATGACCACTAAAGGCAGCTAGAATAGCGTTTTTACCGTCTCCTTCTGTTTGTTTCTTAATAGAAACGATAGCATGTAACCATCCTCCACCGCCAAAAGTTAATCTAACAGCTTTAACTTCAGGCACAACTTTTCTAACACTATCCCATATAGAAACTTCTCTTGGAAAACCCATTAGGAGCTTATGTTCTATCCCTCCGGGAAGTATTTCCTGAAATATTCCTCCCTCATTTCTAACCCATATCTTCTCTATTTCAATGACTGGTTGCTTCCTAACAATATCATATGTTTCCAAAATATCTACAAAGGGGCCTTCATTAACCTCCATATCGCATCTAAGTTTACCTAAGAATATAAACTCTGAAACTAAGGGTGTAGGTATTTCTGTTTCGCCAATAAATGCAGCTTTCATGGAGCCTCCGAGTAGAGAGTTAGCTACTTCCATTTCATATACTCCATATGGTGGTGAAAACGATGCGCATAAGGTAATTAGGGGATGAACACCTACAAGTATGACTACTGGCAAATGTTTGTTCTCCTCTTTAAACCTAGAAAACATTCTATAGAGGTGGCGAGGGACAATCCTTATAGCAACTCTCCTATCATCAATAACCATTAGTCTATGTATTGAAGCATTATAGTTTCCTTCATCATCGCCTGCTAGAATAATCGAAGAAGTAATGTATTTTCCACCATTTTTAGGATAGAATTTTAGAATAGGTAAATCGTTTAAACCAATATTTCTTTCAACATAGTAGTTTTCCAAATTTTCTTCGGATAGTTTAGCGGGAGAATTTAGAGCGTTTAAAAATTTAAGGTAGAGCTCGCTATCGGACGTAACATTTAGTTCCTTGAGAAAAACTTCTCTTGAAAAAGCCAGGTTCATCACTAAAGGGAAACGTTTTCTGTCAACATTTCTAAAAACTATGGGTGATTCCTGTCTATAATATGCTATTCTGGAGGCTTCAAGAATACTGCTTACCTCCCTATTTATTTCAACGAGTTTCTCGCGTACATAGCCCTTCTTTAAGTAACTACTTAAAGTTAAAGACTCCACTTGCCCTGTTCCCTCACAGTACCTGTTTCTCTATCGTAATGAAGTTTAATGTTACCCACTATTAATCCTCCTATTTCACCCCTATATGTAGTTCTTATCTTTATCTTTGAGTTTTCGAAATCAATATTTTCAATATATCCTATAGCTACCTCCTCCATATCCTTATTGAGAACACTAATTATCAATCCTTTTTCCCAACCTTCCCTAAGAATTTTAAGTCTTATCGGACCGTAGTTTTCTCTTAATTTCTTAACGGATTCTACATCTATTGTTATCATATTGCCTTTAACTATAAGGTACATGGTTTTATTAATTAATGTACCTAAAATTATTTTAGATTGTTTGGGTAATGAAAGCGTTTCTGATATGAAATCTAACTCCTGTTTTTCAAGCATTCTTCCCAATAAGAAATCTGGACCTATTAAGGAAATTTCATTAAGGTTGAGTTCTCTAATTTCGGAGTCTCTGAAGTATTTTGTATAGGATAATTCCCTTATACTTTTTCTCTCTTCAAGAGATCTTTCCTTCACGAACTCGGGTGGTTCAAGTATTATGGAGGCAATATTGAAGCTTTTGAGAACTTTCTTAAGCTTATCAACCTCATTTAAGCAAGTACTTTTCTTCATAATGAAAACTACGTCTGGTTTAACATGAAGTATTGTCTTAAACTTCGCGTCAACTGCCCTATTTCCTTTAAACCACCCATCAGTATTTATCACTACTACGTCAGATTTCCTCCTTATAGCTTCTCTTGATAACTTAACTATTGAGAGAATAAGCCTATCTACTACTCCATAAGGTGTAGTAGTCCCTATAAATGAATAAATGGCAGGCTTAACTTCTGTTAACGTTAAATACTGTTTATCAATGAATCCCAATGTTACAAAGGTTGGCGGGCCTATGTCCGCTTGTCCTATATCAGCATCTATTACGGCTGTTTTAAAGCCTAAATTAACTGACATATTGGCGATAAGTGTGGTAAATGTTGACTTACCGGAATCAACTGTTCCAATAACAATTATTGTTAATGGTTTATTTTTACTTTCTAAAATTTCTTTAGAAACATTTTCCCATTCAACAACAACGTCGTTCTCTACTATTTCGTATTTCCCATTTTCTCCGGCCACTATACTTACTTCGGAGTCCTCGTTTGCGATAAGTGCTGCTGATTTATAGCTTGGTACAATGTATTTGAACGGGGGCTTGGCTATGTAGCCGAAAATCCTTAGGGAACCTTTTGTAAGCATAAGCGATAGTGGTCCTTTAACTCTTAAAATACTATCCTTCTTTAAACTCACTTCTTCCTTAAGCATTTCTTCATTCTACCCTTAATCCTCTTTTTAAAGCGATATGTATTGCTGAAGCTACATCTTTAGGAATTTTATGTTCAGACTTCATATGTAATAGCGAGGATTTTGATGTTTTGTCTTCGCTCACTAATTCTAAATCTACTTTATCATGAAGTGGTTTAATATTTCTACGGATTAATTCAGCTATAGTTGTTGAAATAGGTTCTTTAAACCCAATTCTTATAACACATTTTTCATAGGGGTATTTCTCTAAAACCTTAAGCATGTACGGTATTAGTTTTTCCTCATCGCCAAGAACTTTTCCTTCAAGAAATTCGCCATCACCAATTACTGCTACGCCTGTTCTCTTGCCGGGATCTATCCCTACTATTAACGTATTGTATGCTGTCTTCTTTTTTAAAAGAAGTTTTATTTCCTCTACAACTTTATCTATACCTTCATCGTCTTTTACCACCAATGCTACCATATTATTTTTATTCATTACTTCCTCCGGAGCATCAGTTATTACAATGTTTACTTCATTAGTTAGTTTGTTAAGTAATTTTATCGGTAACCTGTTTTCACATATCTTCCTTAATAGCTTCCGTAGTAACGCTGGATTCTTTATGTAAGCACCCACTTTCATGGTTTAAACCGTTCTTGCTTCAACATTAAACTTATGTTTTACTTATTTAACACTATACATTATAGGGTTTGAGCTAGGGTGAAAATTAAGCTTAACGACATTTATGCTAAGGGAGAGCTCACCTTAATCTATGGGCCAGCATCTTCGGGTAAAACATCCTTAGCTGTCAAAATAGCTCTCAACGAGGTTTTGAATGGAGGAATAGTATTGTTTGTAAGTACTGAAAACGAGCTTTTCATAGAAAAACTTAGTAGTAGCAATGATGTGCTTAAGAAGCTAGTTATTGTTTCCGTAAGGAACTATTTCAGCCAGCATTTTCTAATAACGAAGACCTTGCCGAAAATACTTAAAGAAAGATACTTTACCTCTCTAATTATAGACAGTATTACTGGTCTCGCTAGACTTGAAGAAGACTATGCTAAAGCAACATTTATGCTAAAATATCAACTAGCATCTCTTCTAAGAGAAGCTAGGTTACGGAAAATACCTATTATATTAACTAGCCAAGTTAGAGCAGTTATTGATGAATACGAAGATTACGAAGCAACAGCAAAAACAATCTTAGAGTACTGGTGTAACAATATAGTGAGGTTATCTATTATCGAAAAGGACATTAGAGAAGCTACTATAGAAAAATCTTCTAATCCCAAAATAAAGGGTAAGAAGTTCGTTTTCAAACTAATTGGTGGGGAAATTGTTAAACTTAAATAGCTTCATTCAAGTGTTTAAGCTGTTTTTACCAGCACTTATAGCTAACGGATCCCCTGTTCTACTAAAGGAAGGGTATCCCATAGACTTTAGGAAAAAATTTGTTGATGGAAGAAGAATTCTTGGTGATGGTAAAACATTTGAGGGTTTCGCTTTAGGAATGTTTTTCGGTTTCTATACTGGTATTGTTGAAGCAATAGTTTTCCAAGACATCCTTTACATTGAAACGGGGTTTCTTAGCAGTTTAGGAGCACTATTAGGAGACATTGTGGGCTCGTTTATTAAAAGGAGAATAGGTCTTAGGAGAGGTGAAAGAGCTCCTCTTCTTGACCAACTAGATTTCATCTATGGAGCAGCTATACTCTTAGTTATTGCAAAAATAGAATTTGACCTACTATCCTTCCTAATATTTCAAATATTGGTTATTATTTTACATGTTCTTACGAATAAAATAGCTTACTATTTGAAGCTAAAACCTGTTCCTTGGTGAAATTATTGTTTATATATTACCATATACTCCATCCTTTCACAAAAACATAAACTATAATCGTTAGTAATGCTGAGGTTATAAACAGTAAAGCTCCTACTCCAAAAACTATGTTAAGAAGTCTTTGAGATTTAACAATTCTCGTAGATTCAATCATTAATACGCCCCCTAATGCGCCTAGAGATAGTAGAATAGTCATTCCAAGAGTTTCAGATGCCGTTTGCCTTATTAAACCATAGTATTTACTTGTTACTGGAACTATAACCACCAATCTATTGTCAATAAAAATCATTGGAGGAACACGGTTTACTAGCGCATAAACTGCTCCAGCTAAAATAGATGAAACAATAACTACGATTGTGATTAACCCTATATATGTAATGTTTCTTTCTATGCTGCTAATCAGTCTTTCAATAAACGCTTTTCCAGCCAATTCAATCACGTCTTCGGTCCCTTAGTAAGTCAGGTATGGGCTAGAGTATATTAGCTTTCTCGGAGTTAAAAATATTAGTATGCTGTTACCTTTCACTCACCATAGATGGGTAAAAGAAATTTTTGAGGGAGTTTAAGTTTGGACTTACCGGAAATAATGCCGAAAACCCGTAAGGTCTTCTATGTTGCCGCCCTAATCGCAATACTTCTACTAGCTTTTACCATTAGAATGCAACCTACAAAGTACGGAATATATCTCTACGAGTACGACCCTTACTTCATGTATTGGGTAACCGAGAAACTAGTGGATCACGGTCCTCTCTACTGGTTTGATTTAACAGCTGATAATGTGAAGAACTTCTGGTATCCTTGGGGTAGGGATGTTTGGAGAACGGAGTATCCAGGAGTACCTACGCTAGGCTACTTAGCCTACAATATAGGTAGGGTTTTCGTACCAAATATTCCGGAAAACGAATTACTAATGATCATAGGTGTTGTTTTACCTCCTATAGCAGGTGTTTTTGAGGTTTTAGCAATATTTCTTATAGGGAGGGAGCTTAGGGATGAGAAAACAGGCTTATTAGGAGCATTTATGGCTGCAATTATGGCTTCAGCAATAGATAGAACAATAGCCGGCTTCTACACTAAGTTAGGTTTTGGAGTAATGTTCTTCCTATACTCGATATTCTTCTTCATAAAATCCATTAGACTAAGCTTTACAGGTAAGGGAGCACTATATGCTCTTATTTCCGGTATTTTCCTAGGTCTTGTAGGATTTACCTGGGGAGGATATGACTATGCTATACTCGTTTACGCTTCTTACGCGATATTAGTTGCGATATTAGGTATAAATACGAAGGAGTTCACCACAACCTACACTTTAACCATTTCAACGGCAACAGCAATACTTGTCCTCGTACCTAAGATAGGCGCTACCTTCATGTTATCGCTTAGTGGGATAGCGTTGATTCTATCATTAATAGTACTTTACATAGACTTAACGATGAAGAATTTAGGTTATTCAGCATTTAAGAGAGCCCTTATGCTAACTAGCCTCGGCATTATAGGGTTAGCATCATACATAATACTGGTAATTACAGGACATACTAGCCCATTACCTGTAAGAGCTCTCTCAATAATCTTACCTTGGCTACGGTTTGAGAAGCATTTAGTGCTTTTCGCTTCGGTAGCAGAACATGCGTCAATATCTTGGGACTATGTTTTCTACCATTTATCAGCAGCTTTCATATTCATACCCTTAGGGTTAGCGTATTTGCTCAAAGAGCGCAGGTTTGAGACGCTTCTAATATTCGTGGCAGCTGCTTCAGCAGTTTATGGCGTAACTTCTGCGGCATACTTAGCTCATCTTGCTGGTCCATTAGCTGCTTTAGCTGGTTCGTACGGATTAATTATTCTTTCGGAAACTCTAATGAAAGAATTAGCTAAAAAGCCTCCTAAAGGTAAAAGGGTAAGATATTTTGCTAAAATAAATCCTGTCCCAATAATTGGAGTATTGCTAGTAATGGTCTTAGTGGTTTCCATATTGTCCCCCCTAGGTATTAGGGGAGCTGATGTAGCTCCGACAATAGTTAGTCCCCAAGCTTCAACGAAAGGTAAGAACCTAGCATGGCTTAAAGCATTAGAATACATAAGAAACAACCTACCTGAAGATACTGTAGTTAATGCTTGGTGGGACTATGGTTATTGGATAACTGTTGTAGGGAATAGAACAAGTCTTTGTGATAACGCAACAATAAATGGTACACAAATAAATCTTATGGCATGGGCGCTCATGGGTAATGAGACTTATGCTGCAGACATTTTCTTAAATAAGTTTAAGGAACCACCTAATGCAATATACTTACTAACTTTTGAAGTTTTCTATCATGTCAAAACGAAAACCGGTGAAGATCTTTTAGTAATTTGGCGTGGCGGAGACATTTCAAAGTCCATGGCAATAGTTAGCGTTGGCGGATTAAACGCTACAGAATATTTTGGTGGAGGAGTTGGCGAACCTAACTGGTTTAGTAATAAATCTAGGCAAGCACTACTTTACAAAGCAATTCTTTGGGGTGCACTTAACGTATCTCAGGAGAACGGATGGACCTTCGCCTTAAGAACCCCTCAGGGGCTTATACCAATGCTGGCTATTCCAATAGAGCCTATGAAAATATTTGACTTAGTCAAAGTATTTTATGATACCACACCTACGGCTGGAGGCGAATACGTAGTCATAGTGGTTCTTTACAAGTTAAATTATGAAAAATATCTGGCTTTAAAAGGGCATAGATAGGGTTTAATCCTTAATTATGCCAGCTAATTTTTTAGCCAAATACCTATATTTACCGTATTTGTCTTCCGGAGAAAACTTCGGAGGATGTGGAATAATTAGTGATCCTCCACAATAAGGGCATTTGTCTTTTTTAAGAGTATATTTCCCGCAAACACTGCACTTCCTTAAAACTCCCTTCATTTCTTATCACGTACAAACCTCATTAAAGCACCATATTGCTGAGCTTTAGTTTTAACTAGGTTAAGTATGTTTGACAATGTTTTTTCAAGATCCTTATAATTGAGCCCTGTTAGTTCAATCTTATACCTTGGTGAACCTACGGTGTATATTCTTATGGAAACTTCTCTTGGCTTATCTATGTTTTTAGCGCTTATAAGAATGTCTTTAACTATGTTTACTCCATTACCTTTAGTTGTGAGAAGAAATAATGTTCCAGAAATCTTAACTTTCTTTATCTCAATATGTCTTTTCGCTTCCTCTACAAGAACCTTGATTTCCTCTTCGGAAAACCCTAAATCCCTTATTGCTTCCTCGCCGAACCTAGCTATTTCCTCTAATGCTGCATATAGGTCTCCGAATTTTTCGGTAAGCTTCCTACCTATGGTGTTCAATACATCATCGAAAGGTCTGTTTAGCTTTGAAGCAACAATTTCTAATGTTTTAAGTGATTTCTGAAGCTTCTTCCATTCTAAAAGCTTCTTTCTTCTCTCACCCTCCGAAACTCGCTTAAGCGAAACGTCGACATGGCCTTTTTTCTTATTAACTCTAATAACCTTAAAAACGGCTTTTTGTCCTTCCTTAAGAACGTCTCTTATGTTCCTAATCCATTTCGTAGAAACTTCGTTTCTAGGTAAATACGCTCTTAAATTGTCGTATTCGTCGAGTCTTATGTACGCTCCATATTCAAATATGCTCTCAACAGTTCCTATAACTAATTCTCCTTTCTCTGGAAAATCCTTCATTTCAAACGACAACTTACCGCAACCTCCTTTCTAAGCCTTAAAGAAAACGTTGCTGTTTTAGCCATAGATTTTAACTATTTTCCCATATATTTTTGCTTTACCTCCCGTTGGTTCCGCCAGTATCCTACCACAGACAAGACATCGTACTGGAAATGTTGCGTGATCAAATATTACCTGTTCATTTCCGCAATCGGGACATTTTACTCGAACAAATTTGCTTTTGGGTTCAGGTATAAGTATTTTATATTTCTTAATCATATTTCTCTATCACCTTGTTCTTATTACTTCAACTAGCTCTATTTTCTTCAGCCTAACCCCTTTCCTATGGATTATGCATCCGCATTTTCTACATTTAAGTTTGAGAACGATTTTCTTTGTTACTTTAGCGAACCTTTTCTGTTCAGGCTTTCTCTTACTACCATAGCCCTCCTGTTTCCTTCTATATCTTCTCTCACCTTCAGCTAAGGATCTTCTCTTCCCATGCCTGTAAATCATAACGCTGTGGTCTGTATGTGTTTTACATCTTGGGCAGTACGTTCTTATTATTTTTGGCACTTTCATTTCTGTCTAATCCCCGCTACAGTTTAGCATTTTATCTAGCTAGTGTTAGAAAGTACTAGTCTGCTAAATATATTTTATGTATTGCTTTCAAAACTTACAATACCTAAGAGGTAAAGAGGTATAGCTTTATCTATAGGCATAAGTATTATGTCCCTCGTATGGAGTCTTGAAGGTATTTTCTTCACTCCTAAAAATTCTTTATTAGCGACAATGTTTTTCAATACTTTAACTACAGTTTCTCCTTCACTATTTAACATTATCTTTCCTCTCATAATATCGTTATATATTTTAAGGAGTTTCTGAACCGCTAAAAGAACCTCTTTGTCAAAGCTATTCTCGGGGATTCTATACCCCTTAAGGGCTTTTAACATTCTAATGTATGTTGCTTCTTCAATAAATCTTCTCACTTTCCCTAAATACTCTTCTCTTACCTCCTCTTGGTATGGGATGTTTTTCCAAATATCAGACACTAAGTTCTGGTATTCGCTATGACTTATTGGAATTAGTTCGTTAGGTGAACCTGATATTCTAACAAGCAATGATAGGAGTTCCTTCATTTTATTATTTCCTCAAACTCCGCTAATTCTCTTGCTACAAGGTAAATTGCTGTAGGAAGACTTAATTTAAGCTTTGTATCTTTCTTACCTCCGACTTTTTCTCCGAAAAGTCTAAGATTTAATGGAATATTCTCAACAAGTCTAACTAAAGCTTCTCCTTTGAAAGGTGAAAGTTCAGGCTTAAGCTCGAACCTCTCTAAATCATCCACATTTTTAAGGATAGTTACTGGAAGACCTGTTTTGCCATGTAGTGAATTCGGTAGCCTAATTAGCCTATGAGTATCTATTGTAACTTTTTCATCTACAGAACACTTTATTTCGTTAACTATTGCATTAGCTAATTTAAGAACATTTTTAGGTCCAATAGATCTGTAAAGGGTAGTCCATTTGGGAAGAGGTTCGCTCATTTCCTTAATTATTTTCTCAGAGTTCTCAACGAGCTTAGCATATGCTTTACTTCCCACTATGTCTCTTACTGTTTCATCTAGTAACGATATTTTTTCGAAAATTTTCCTAGCAATCCTTCCTCTCCACCCTTTTTCTCTTAAATCTATCCCTACAATTTCCCCTTTTCTCTTATATTTTGGGATTAGAAGTTCTACCTTTAACCCTAACGCCTTTACATAGTCAACTATTTCCCTTCTCTCTTCTGAAGAAAGCTTTAAACATTCTTCACATTGAATGTGTAGGTGAAAGCCTCTATGGCCAGAAAAAACTATTAACATATCTGAAACCCTAAGTCCTAAATCTGGTATTAGAAATTCCTCTATGAGCTTTATTAGTTCGTTTTTTGCTGTATCAATACATTTTTCACAAACCCAAGTGAATTTTTCAATGTTCTGAGAACCACAATTAGGGCATTTATCCGGTGGAGGGCCTGATTCTTCTAAACCGCAGTTCAAACATTTCCATAAGTCATGCTTATATTTGCAAGGAGAATTTAAGTGGTCAGCGTCTATGTCGAAAACTAGTTCTGCACCTAACCATCCCTTTTCATCCATGTCGCTTGCTGAAGGTAGTATGTATATTGCTGTAGAGTAGTAAGCATGTCTAGGTATGTTTTTTGAAATGTAATTTTGCATTTCCTCAACTCTCTCAAACCCTAGGTGCCTAACCATTCCTTGTTTATCGAAGAGTTGGAATGCAAACTCCCTATTAGCGAAGTTTTTCGGAACAAATATTCTACTTATGTTTCTCCTATAATACTGCTTAAATAGCGATTTTAAAATGTTCATTGACTTAACGTTCATTTCGTATTTCACTACTCAATTCTGGGAGCTATGTAAAATGATAACCTTGCTTCACCAGCTAATTCAAAATCTAATCTGCAAGGTATATTCGTTGAAAACCTTATTGCTGTAGTTTCAGCTGCTTGAGAAGCTGAGACGATATCTTTGAAGTAGTCGAAACTATATGTTGCTTCCGAATTCTCTTCAACACTTATGTCTATCAACGTCCCTGTTTCGCTTGAAAGCTGAATTTCTGCTTCACCTTTACTACCATACCCTATTATCCTTAGTACACCTCCTTCTTCACCAATGAATTTAACGGCTTCACTTACAGGCTCTATGTCTCTGAGAACATCTCTAAATGTTGCACTTGTCATACGTGCTGTAACTTTAAACTTAATTTTAGGCTCAGGTATTTCTTCTTCGCTTAGCGTTAGCAATGGTAGGACGAATTTCCTTTCAGAAGACCCTAAGAATAATATTGCTAATTTGCTCTTTGAAAACTCAAGAGCTAATCTATCGTTTTTAGTTGCTCTCTTAAAGATTTTAACAATGTCGTTAAAGTTTACACCCAGCTTTTCCTCACCGCTTACATCGTACTCTTCGAAAACCGTACGTGGCATGTATAAGTCTATGAGCACTATATGTGAGGGATCCATAGCTTTAAGTACTAAAGCATCCTCCGTGAATTTAAGAATACCTTCCTCAATGATCTTACCTATTGCTGTCATTAGGTATCTCCAAACTCTAGCATCAGAAAACACTACTTTACCCATATTTTTAGCCTCCATCAATAAGTTAGGGCTATGCTTTTCTAATAAAGCTATCGAGTTCGCTTAATATTTCATTTACTCTTAAAGCAATATCTAATGCTTTAACAATATTGGCGTAGGAAGAATATGTTTTAGGAGTTCTTTTTTCAGCCTCCCTCAACTCCTCAATAAGCTTCTTTAATAATCCCCTCAATGCTTCAAGAAATAATTCTTCATCAACCTCTCTTTTCAAACTCTAATTCCCCCAATAACTCTATTGCTTCATTAAATAACTTATCAATAAACTCTATTGTTTCTATAAAGGTTGACTTTACAAGAAAATTCAGTACACTTCTAGCTTCATCAATGCTTAAACCAAATGTTTTATCTACGCTTTCTAGCTTATGAGTTAAAATAATCGGTTTAGCTATTCTAACATAAAAATCATCGTTTATGAAAGGATCTTTTCCCGTCATTACTATGAATATCCTTATTTCATTATAGTATTTTGATAATGCTATAGCCGATGATAATTCAAAAGAGCTATTTGCTTTATAGAATTCCACACCTTCAACAATTTTCCCTCTAAAAACGGTTAACATATATACTCTAGTGTTTCTTAAGCCCCTACCCGCTATTACCGCTATACGTGTTTCTTTCTTCATTACTTTTTAACTTCCATATTCTTCAAGAGATTTTTCAAAAGCCTCCCTAAACTCTTTAGCTAACTCTCTAACTTTAGCTGAAGCTTCAACCAAAGCATCAAAGGGGTCTTTTCCACCATTGGTTTCAACAACAACTACAGGTTTTCCGATTAGTGGATGATCTATTCTGTATGTAGCAAACTTTACTGAGGGATCTTTTAGAAGTGTTTTAACTAGTATGTTTAGAAAGGAATGGTCTTCACCGTCAACTTCTAATTCTACCCTATAGGCTTCCTTTCTAAGAACCTTCACTTTCACTTTCAACTACACCGCGAGCTAGCATTGTTTATGCGTGTATTTTACTTTTCCCCTATTTTACTTTTTTAAGTATTTTGTTAAGTGCTTGCTTCCACTCAAGAGTTAATATTACATGTCCTATTTCGTTCTCAACAAGTACGCCTTCTTTAAGCCCTAGTCTTTTAACTTCATCTAAATCATTTGTTTCAAGAATTGTCGCTAATGTTGCTAAGAACTTTTTCGTCGATGAACTTCGAGTATACGTTCTTAAGTTCTGTAGAGCATTACCTAGGGCTTTAGCATAATGAACCACTATGTCAAGTGGCGCATCTGATATTAGAGTATTTTCTTCCAATTTAACGATGTATCCTTTAGCTTTCAAAACTTCACCTAAAGCATCTAGCGGAAACGTTATTCCGACATGCTTTTGAAGTATGTTGTGAACATATTTTTTCAGTTTTGCTTTCTCTAAGCTTCTCAAGTACGTTATTTCTTTAGCAAGACCCCTTATTACTTGCCAATTATACGCTATTATATCCTTTGTTCCATAAAGGGTTACTGTAACAGTGTTTTCTTTAACATCTATTTTCGTTTGATCTATTTTCAATTCCTGAAGCAATCTGTTTACGAATTCGTTAACCATGTTTTTATCCTTTAGTGTTATTTTGAAAACTCTTTTTCTTAGTTTCAAAGGAGTAAAACCTACTTAAACATGTATTCTATAGACACCTTTCTTTGTTCAACATTTCCACATTTAGTACAGATAAGCTTAGTATTCTTCTTTATGAGAATAGCTCCGCAACGTGAACATTGAGCGTATATTACGCCTAATCTTGCCCCTTTAGTTGTTAATTGGAATGGACTATTGTTTGTTAGAACTTTCGCTTTAACCACATCACCTATTTTTACTGCATCACTTATTGTTTTAACGAAATTCGTTGAAACTTGTGATACATGTAAAACTCCTGTAAAAGGCCCTGTATACAGTCTCCTTTTGTCATCAGCAAAAATCTTTAAGAAAGCAGTATCCTCCTTCACCGATGTAACTACTGCGTAAACTACCGTATTAGGTTTAGGTGGTTGCCTTGTTTTCTTTAAAGGAATAACTACAACTCTTTTAGCTACAAAGTCATATAGTACTCTACCTGCTATTTTAGAGAATACTTCTCCATTGTTCTCGTATGTTCCTTCGCCAGGGGTGAATTCTTCAACAACACATAGTTTTTCTCCGGGAAGCACTATTTTTCCTGAAACATACTTTCCTTCATTACTCATCTTCGGCACCCTTTAAACTTCACTACTTTTGCTGTTCCTTCATCTAAAAGGGTTGTTTTGCCTTTGAACTTCCCTCTCCTTAAAGTGGTTATATCCGGCTATTTCCTCTTAAAACAACTTCTCCACACTACCAAATAAGTCTTATATCTGATCACTGCTTTCCGCGTCATCTTTTAACGATTTTGTATAGGTCAACAAGTACTTTGTGCTTCATTTTGAAGTGATGCTCCATATAAGGGGGTATGGTTATTGTTTTTGTAGCTAAAATTTTAGCTATATAGTTTTTTTCATTACACATCTTAGCTATTAGCTTTCTTGTATTCTCATTTGATTTATGAATTGTGTATATTATTTTTGGTTTAAGTCTTAAAGCAGTATTTAAAAACATTAAATCTGCATGTCTCCTATGTACACCAAAAGGCGGATTTTGGAAAACAATGTCTACTTTGGATAGGTTAAAGGTCGGTAAGGATGCTTGTATGAAATCCATTAATTCTTTAACGTTAAATTTTGAAGCATACTCCATAGCTACTTTGAGTGCTTCGTAGTCTATGTCAACACATACTACATGTGAAGGGCCTAGAAGAGCTGAGGCTATAGCGAACCTTCCTGTCCCACATCCCAAATCGGCAACTACTGCATCTTCATATTTTAGGGAAAGATAGGAGTCAAAAACTAATTCAGCAACAATGTTTCCTGGCGTTAAATGCTGTTCAAATTCAATTTTAGGGTTAGGATGTAAAGGTATTTTTTCGATAATTCTTTCTAAAACGCTCTTTCTTAAGCGTATTGTTTATCACCATGGAAATCTGTATTTATAGATGTTTCCTGTTAAAACCATAATTGCCTCTCCTGGTGTAAGTATTGGTTTTTCGTATTCACTAAGATCATCTATAGGTAATCTAGGACATGATGTAACAATATAAGCGTCAATATCGCCTTTATCAATATTTCTTAAGACATCGATCGTTAGTATGTCTGCCGAAAATAGCTCGTAATCTAAGCCTTTGCCTCTAATTAGTTTAATCAATAACTTAACGAGTTCTTCTCTATACTGGCCTTTTCTAGCGCCAACTATTACACCATATTTTTTAGCGTCTAAGGATCTCATTATTTTAGCATACCTTACGCTTAAGTAGCGCTTAATAGTTTTTGATAAGTCTTCGAAACTGTTAGTGTAGGGGTCAAGCTTTATTATAGGCTTCATTGTCGCCATTCCTAATCCTATGGCGTGAAAGTATCCTCCACAAATAACAATATGGGCATCTACGTAGTTGTTAACTTTAACTGCTGTTGAATAATCACATCCGATTATTTGTCCATCATATTTTACATAACCTGATTTCTTTCCGATAAAAACTCTTAAACCTTCATGTTCTAAAACGTTTTTTACATAATCTACTATGGGCTTATGTTGAATAACATATGATAACCCAATCTTCTCTATGCTCTTACTTTTAACGTAGGATGCTAAAGACCTTATCGTGACAGCCGATGGTTTAAGAGTGCTGTAAGCACCTACATACACTACGTTGCTAAAGCTTGGTTTGTAATATTCCGTATGTCCCACATGAACTAAGAGGTCGGCGTTTAAATTTAGTGCTTCATTTTCCGCTAGGAAACATGCACCGTAGGCTGGATCTGAAGATATAATGAACTCTACGTTCCCATATTTTCTTTTGAGAATACCTAATGTGTTATAAAAAGACTTTTTCAGTCCATCAGGTATCTGTATTAGGATTTTCTTTAGCCTTTTCCCTTTAAGAATACTCTCTATTTTCTCTATTTCGAAAATGTATGGTTTATTTCTCTCCATTACTTCTCTATTTTCTTTATTCTCACGAATGTTTTTATCGGTAATTTTGATGCTCCCCTTCGTAGAGCCTCCATAGCTTTCTCTAAGTTCTCCTTCTTAATTCTTATTTCAAGTATAGCTTGTTTAGGAAACACTCTAGCTGCAGTCCCTATGGGTTTACCGAAGGCTTGCCTCATACCGTCCTGTAATCTGTCCGCTCCAGCGAAAGCCATCATCTTGTTTTCTCTTAGAACATGATGCGGATAAACTCTTACTTTGAAGAAGTAGTTTCCTTCACCAACTGTTGTGCTTAAATACTTATGGGTCATAACTCTAGCTGCTTCTAAAGCGTTATGCCTTATTTGCCCGGCTTCTTTAGCTACGAGTTCAACAACTAAATCGTAGTCTCCCTTAATGTTCCCCATTTCGAACTTGTTTATTTTAGGCGGAGGAACTCCTGGAATATACTCTTTCCTAGTATAGGGTGGTCCTGAAGAGTGCGTATAGCATCTAGCAGGCCTAAGGGGCATTGTTTCTACATCCTCCCTTTCTCTTTTCTGCCCCTTTATTCGTTATTTTCTGTAATATTAACCTTTCCGTTACATAGGTTTAAGCATCAATATCTTTACATTTAAATTCCCATGCATACATTCTCTCTCTAAAACTATGGAGTAACCTAGTTTAGTAGCTACTTCCTTTAGAAGAGAGTGCTCAGCTGTTATTACAACAATTCTTCCTTTAGATGAGAGAATTTTTAATGCTGAACTTAGAAATCCATAGTAAAGATCCTTTAGCTTCTCCTTTCTAAACAACCTTATACCATATGGGGGGTTTGTAATTATTAAGTCTGCTTGAGTACTTATGATTTCATTAAGCTTTCTTGCATCACCAAGTATGAACTTTATCTTCCTATAAGCTCCAGCCGAAATAGCATTAATTATTGCTCCATGTAAGTGCTTAGGTGAAATATCCACGCAGAAAACTTCTTTAACGTTGAAGTTCAGAGCTGCCTCAATAGCTATTGTTCCTCCACCACACATGGGATCAACAACTATTTCTCCGGGTTTGAGACTAGCTATCATGAGCATAGAGTATGCGAGTGTAGGTTTAAGAGCGGCTGGATGATCATAGACCCTATACTTCCTCTTATGTAGTGATTCCTCCCCTGATAATCTTAACGAGAAAAAGTATTTTCCATGAACTACTGTTGAGTCAAAAATTACTGCGGGATAATCTAAGTTAACCATAGGTCTAAAACCGTACTTTTCCGATGTAGCATCTATAACCGCTTGACCCGCTACTTTTGCTACATCTAGTGAGGTATACTGGTGTGTCCCTATTCTTTCAGATCTTATAGCAAATGTTGTGTGATGATTTAGGTAAATATAGGGTTCAGAGTTCTTTGTGGTATCATATATGGTTTTTAAACTCTTCTTATCGGCGGAAACTTTTGCTTCACCAAGCACTAGTGAAACTCTATGTACTGTCTTTAGCGAAAAAATTTTAGAAACTATTTCCTCTACGTTCACGGTCTTCGAAAGTTCTGCAATAAATCTTCCTTTAGCTATAACCTCGTATCTTACTTTTTCACCGATTTTCTCTTCGAATTCTCTTGAAGCTAAATCTTCCAAGCCGGGGTTTGTTGTTATAAGTAAGGTCATTTTTCACTCCTCGATAAAAGCAAATGCACCTTTCTAAAGAAACCTGAAAGAACATATGCCTCATGTCGGCTAATGAAAGCCCTACCAATAACGCTTTTCAGAACGATCTCGGTTTTCCTTTCCCTATAAGCCGGCATTTTAAGGGCTCTTACTGCTTGTTCAACGTTCTTAAGTAGTGCTTCCATTTCTTTAGGTTTAGGCTGTTCTACTATACCTGCTTGTGAAGTTTCAGCTTTAGCACTAAATATTTCATATAGAACTATAGCTACCGCATGTGATAGGTTAAGTGACGGATAATCTTTAGACGCAGGAATCGTGACTAGAACATGGCTTTTCTCTATTTCCTCACGAGTTAACCCTACACTTTCTCTTCCAAAGAGTATGGCAATATTTGCATCCTTAAGTTGCGCCACTTTCTTAGCGAACTCTTTTATTGTCATAGGGATTCTTAGAAGGTCTTCGCCAACGCTAACCCTACTTGAAGTAGCGGCTACCAATGAACATCCTTTAATTGCCTCATCTATGTTCTTACATATTAAAGCGCTTTTTAGAACATCATCGCCATGGCTAGCGTAGGATAGCGCATCTTCCACGCTTACCTTAGGGTTCACTAGAATAAGATTTTTAAAACCAAAGTTCTTCATAACCCTAGCAACAAAGCCTACATTAACTTCGCCTTCAGGTTCCACTAGAACTACCCTTAAACACATGCTTCAACACTTCCGCCAAGCCTCTATACAAACTATTTCTTCGAAAAAGAATTTTCTTCTACCAGCAATTTCCCAGAAAAACCCCTTCTTACCGAGAATTTTTAATGTTAAATCGTAATTTGAAAGTGAAGAATTAATTAGAAACAATTTGCCATCACAATTAAGGAATATGTCGAAAGCCTTAAGGAACTCATCTATTATTTCTCTTCCTGATTCACCTCCAGACCATGATTTACCTATTAATCCTTCATCCTTAACAGGAAGATATGGTGGATTAAATGCAATAATGTCGAATAGTTTCTTTTTAACAATAGGGTCAAACATGTTTCCAACAATGCTTAATGTTTTAGAATCCGCATTGTTTATAATGGAATTGCATTTAGCAAGTAAGGTAGCATAAGGGTTAATGTCTAGTTGAATAACTTCTCTAGCTCCTCTCTTAGCAGCATATATTCCAACGATTCCTGTGCCGCATCCTAAATCTAGAACCCTTTCACCGCCGTTGATCGCCAAAGATTCTATTAGCAAATACGTGTCATCCGATGGAGGATAAACATTAGGATGTGTGTAAACCATTATTCCGTAAACGTTCAGTTTAAGTTTGGATTCTTTAAAAATCCTCGTACAGTACTTTGGCAATTTCAACTATTTCACCTAAGGTTAATTCTCTAACTCTTTTTCTAAGCAAATTCTTTAACTTATTTGCCTCCTTAGAACTGAACTTTATTGTTCCATGTGATGAAGCGTTTTTTAAGACGCTTTCAACTACTTTGTTTTTCGAAGTAAAAAGCACTCTAACTACCTTCTCAAAAAAACCTGGATCAATAGGTAATGAGTATTCTTTCTTTGTCAAAACAATAAGCGATGATGAAACTTTAGGTGGAGGATAGAAAGCATAGGGACCTACATCAAGGAGTTTGCGGAAATCGAAATAAACATTCGCCATTACTGTTAATCTACTATAATCTGATGAACCAGGTTTTGCAAATAATCTATCGGCGAATTCTTTCTGCAATGTAAGAATGGCTTTTCTGAAAGACATTTTGTTTAGTGTGAAAAACAGTTTCGATGAAATATGGTATGGTACGTTAGAAACAACTAAATCCACATTGCTAAATGTTCCATAGTAGTCGAAGAAATCACCAATAATTATTTCCACATTACCATAGTTTCTAAGGGTTTCACTCGACGCCTTAGCTAAATCTTTATCAATTTCTATTGCGATAACCTTCCTGGAGACTTGAGCTAAGTATTTTGTTAGTGTTCCTAAACCACTACCTATTTCCAAAGTTACATGGGGTTTTGCTTCGGAGACTTCACGAATTATTTCTTTTAGGAGCCTAGGGCTTACGATGAAGTTTTGGCTTAATTTCTTTTTAGGTTTAATACCGTACTTTCTAAGCAAATATATTGTTTCGTTGAGGAGATCTTTTCTAGAAGGAAAAATCAAGATATTTCACTATGTTCTTCTTTTTGATGAAGCTATAGCGTACATCCTAGGTAGGTAGCCTAGGTAAACGTTTTTAATAGGGTTTGTAGGTTTTACGAAAAGATAGTATTTTTCCTCCCCTCTAAGTTCCATTAGTATTCTTTCAGTTAACAATTTAATGGGATTTGCTATTTTCGCCCTTTCCATTAACTCCTTATAGCTTTCGAAAGGTTCCTTTTTCCTTTCCTCAAGAATTATTTTCAAATGCTTTTTACCGATAGTAGGTATTAGCTCTAATGCGTGAAGCTTGATTGTTATTGGTTGCGCAATGTTAAAGAATTCTACAAAAACATCTTCCCTTTCTTTAACTATTTTCTCAACTATTTGAGGTAGAAGATCTTTTGCGAAAGAGGAAAGTTCATCATAAGATATTCTACAATATATAAACGCGATTTTGTCTCTTAACCCCTTACCTATGTAAACTCTTTCGCCCGGTGATAAAGTAACCCCTCTTTTAGGGGCAAGTTCGAGGAGCATAAAGTACATGTCGCCTAATGCTTGTGCTAAAGGCTTACTCCTATGTTCTTCATGGATGTCTATAGGGTTTCCTGAAGGAAAATAATCAAGAATATAAGCGTAATCCTCCATGAGCTCAGCTTCCTCTGTTGCTTAGGAGGTCTTGTTCGGAACAATTCAAAACACCAAGTCATGTAAAACATGTTTTCTATATCGTTTGTTTCACACTATTTTCTGAGAAAACACGATATTAACAATTATTGTAGCGCGTAACATAAGCTATACGTAGTTTACTCTTCATTTCTTCTGTAATTTAATACATTCCGAAAGTATTTCAAGAATTTTGTTTATTTCCTCAGAAGTTAACGTTATTTCCTCTGAAGCAAGAATAGTCCTTACTTCCTCAGGAGTTTGCGGAAGAATATTAACGAGCATTATGCATATTTCATCACTAAGCTTAAGTTCCTCCTTAAGCTTCCTATAGGTTTCAACGGCTAAATCCTTTTCACACTTAGTAAATCTCTCTAGATAATTTAGCGTAGCATATTGAATATCGGAACCTTCCTCTTTTAGCCTTTCCCTAAGTATTTCTAAAGCTTCCGCATACGTTACGGGCTGTTGCGAAATTATCTTCCTAACCATAGTTAACAACTCCTAAGACTTAAGTAAGAATTGAGCTAAGATAACTAATAAACCTTAGTCTATTATTGCTTCGCGGGAACTATATGCTCCGGTCTTGCAATAACCATTTTCCTCTTACCACCTAAGTAAACCTCTATTAAGTAGGATCTACCTCTAACCCCTACTATCGTTCCTGTTTTCCCATGGAATCTCCTATGAGGCATTCCGTAGTGTATTGCGGGGTTTATTTTTATATGAACTTTTTCGCCTATTTTGTACTCGTACATTAACCTGCTTAGTGGAGGTATTGCACCCTTCTCTCTAACACTCTTCTTCAGCAGCTTTCTTGTTCTATGTCTAAACCCTTTTGGTGGTTTAACCAATAGTCAACACCATTACCGCTTTAGCTAGAGGGGAATTCTGGTAGTTGAAATCTAGGTTTCCGATATATATTTTTCACGTTAAACCTCATGTTAAAGAAACGTGTAGAACATCTAGTTCAATACATTTAAGATTTAGCCCCAAAGCTGATGAGAAACTTGGCTGTGTCCTTCCAGAATCTCCGCTTATAAGCTCTTTAACGTAAAGTCCGCCTTCACATTTTATTAGCGCTTCAAATAAATTATCGTCTATATAGTATGTTTTGACAGAGTAAACCATTCTTTTCCTAAGGATATCGGGTCTTCTATGAAGAACTCTCAAAGGAGTTCTTTGGTTAACGATCTTGTTTCTAAAGAACTCCTCCAATTTAACCAGTTTATCCTTATCTATCTTGTTTTCAGAAACAATTAGCGCTCTATAGACCTTAATGTGTCTCTTGGATTCCTCCTTAATTTTCCTAACATTTTCTCTCACAGTCTTTCCCTCAAGGAATACTTTAATAAGTTCTCTAGATGCTTTTTCGATGCGTTCTTTCGCTTCTCTTAACCTATCATCGGTTACTTTCCTCAGCTTAGGCTTTCTTAATTCAACAATCATGGGTCTTCCTTTACCAAGCATTCTAACATCAACATCTTCTCGACCTGCAGCATGCAGTATCGCATCTTCAGCCTTAAAGACCTCCGCTAATGGTTTAATTGAGTCCTCTATTGAAATCCTGTATTTTCTAATTTGTTTACCGTTCTTCCAAATAAGCCACTTAACCTGAGAAATTCTTCTAGCAGTTTTTACGTATTTTCCACTTATGAAAATGGGTTTTGGATGTATGATTAAACTGTTACTTGTGAGATTAATTTCGAAAACAATATCGGGATCCATGAATTCCGGAGATTTATTAACCTTATCTCTAACTAACTTACCTATTTCCCTCTTTATTTCGTTCTTTATAGACTCATATGATTCTATTTTGAATTTCGCTGTTAGTTCCTCCTCTTTTCTTAAAATACTTTTGGGGGCATGTACTCCTATGAGGAACGTGTTAAACTCGTAATTTATAATTTCTTTAAGTATTTGCTTCGAAAAATAATCTATAATATGGTCTAATAGGTCTTCGCATATGAAACACTTTGGTTCCTCATTAAGATCGATACTTATATTTTTTAACTCTTTAAGCGTTAGAATGAATGGTTTAAACTTTATGTTTAAGGCGAAACGCTTTAACTCTTCATCATCGAACTTGTTTACTATATTCTCTATGTTCATTGTTAAAAGAGTTTTTATTGCTAATCCCCTTATTTTATTTGATAAGTTTTTACCGTAGGTTGAAAAAATTCTACCTAAACATCTATCGCATAGAGGAGCCCATTTTAAAATTTCAGTTGCTAATTCAATAATTTCGCTCATTAAGCGCTCACCATCCTATCTAGCTCTATGTTAAGTATTGTTGCTACTTGGTGTTCACGTAACTTTTCCGCTTCCGGAATAGTTATGTAGGAGTAATTATTGGTTAAATTTAAACATTTAAACTTTAAAGTTGAAGGGAAAAGTATTGCTACGTTGAAATTAACTATTTCTGAAGGTATATTAACATATAATCCTTCCTTTACAATAAATAATTGCTTCTTCGAAAGATTTGTAATAAGCGTTTGTTTCGGAATAATTCTTAAACCCTTTCCTACAGCGTTTTTTAAAATGGCCTTCAATATGAGTCCTGATGCACTTTGGAAATCAGGTCTATAGTTTCTAATGTATTTTCCACTAAGTATTAACGCCCTGTTTAAATCTTTGATTATTATAATTGCTTCTCTATTCTTTCTAATTCCGTGAGATAGAAGTAATGTTGCATTTATTTTTAAAATAACATCATATATTCTTTCTAAAAACGAATGGAATGTTGGTTCGCAAAATATGAAAGCTATAGTATTATTTTCCTTCATAATGCCGGAAATCTCCTAAATATACCCTTTCTCCTCTTTATTTGCTTAAGCATTCTATTCATCATTTTATAGTATGTTAACAATTCCTTTACATCTTCAACTGTTGTACCTGAGCCCATGGCTATTCTTTTCATTCTTGATTTATCTATTTTCTCGGGCTTATCTAGCTCATCATACGTCATAGATTCTATTATTGCTAGCCATTTGTCCATTTTCTCTTCTGTAAGTTTTGTTTGTTCGGTGTCTATAGGGATGCTTAAGCCCATACCAGGTATCATTTGAAGTATTTTTGAAAGCGGACCCATTTTTCTAAGGGACTTTATTTGGTGGTAAAGATCTCTCATAGTTATTCTTCCTGAAGCTAAAGCTTTCGCTTGTCTTTTTTCAAGCTCTATGCTTTCCTCTATTTCCCTTATTTTCTCAACTAAGCCCTTAATATCGCCTAAACCTAGTATTCTTGAAACAAAGGAGGGCGGGTCGAAAACTTCTATTTCCCTAATATCTTCTCCCATACCTACAAACTTTATCTTAGCTCCAGTTGCTACAACAGCCGAAATCGCTCCTCCTCCCTTAGCTGTACCATCAAGTTTTGTTAGGAATATTGAGCCTACAGGGGTTGCTTCGTGAAACGCTTTCGCTTGTGTAAGTGCTTGTTGCCCAATTGTTGAATCTAAAACAAGCATTATTTCGTCCGGACCTATTTTCTCAGCAATTTCCTTCATTTCCCTTATAAGTCCCTTTTCTTCCTTATGCCTACCCGCAGTGTCAATTATTATGAGATCGTATCCTTTGTTTTTAAAGTATTTTACACCTTCAATAGCTAGTTTTATAGGGTCTTTCTCATTGGAGTTCCCGTAAACTTCTACGCCTATTTTTTCACCTAACTGTTTAAGCTGATCATAGGCTGCTGGCCTGTATGTGTCAGCACATACTAAACCTACTTTAAACCCCCTCTTCTTATAATAGTAGGCTAGTTTTGCAGCACTTGTTGTTTTTCCGCTTCCCTGAATTCCGACAAGCATCATAACGTAAGGTTTCTTTTTAATTTCAACTTCAGGTTTTCTTTCCCCTCCGAAGAGTTTCGTTAGTTCTTCATAAACTATTTTGACAAACCAGTCTCTTCTTAAAACACCAGGTGGGGGTTCTTCTTTTAGTGCTCTTTCCCTTATTTTTCTACTTAATTCAAAAACTACTTTAACGTTAACATCTGCTCTGATAAGTATTCTTTGAAGATCTCTTATGAATTCTTGAACAGCTTTCTCATAAGACTTACCGCTGCCAAGGAATTTCTTCAACGCTTCCCTTAGTTCTTCTAGCATTTCCTTTAAACCACCTTGGTTAATCTAAGATTAGGCCCTCAGCACTCATAGGGTACCACATTTGTTTTAAACCTTCGGATCCCTACCTTCAATCATCGGGCCTCATTAAGAATTTAGTGTGTTTGGAAGTGAAAAATTTTGGGTTATTTGGAAAACACTAACCTACCTTACCCTAACTATTTTCGCTCTACCCATTATTAACCAGTATTCTACTTCAACACCAGGCTTAATTCTTTCCCTAAGCTCCGGCTCTTCAGGTTTAGGTATTTCTAGTGTTTCATAGGTTTCTAAATCCATTATTTGATAAACATCACCTAAATCTGCTAGAACCTGTCCTGTTCTCTTCTCGATAATTGGTACTTCAACTCTCTGGCTTACTGGTGCAACCAATGTTTTCTTGGATCCCGAGAAAACACCTATAGCTACAACGTGGGCTTTAGCGCTTCCATGTTTCCCTGTTTTAGCTTTAGTTATTTCAACTATTCTGCAGGGTTCCCCATCTATTATTACGTACTGTCCTTTCTTTAATGTGCCTAATTCAGCATATGTCTTGCTCATATCAGAAAACACCTCGCAAAGATTTTTCGAAAAATCTTTATTTAAGTTTTCACCTTACAAATCCTCGATTATCCTCTCCCTTATAACTTTGCTTTTAATAGAAAAACAATAAATAACCTTAGTACGTTATTAGTAACACTTAAGGGAAACAACCCGGCTCTCTTGAGGAAAGAGGTAATGGAAAATTGGTTTCAGCATACGTACTAATAACTGTTAAAACAGGAGCAGAATATGATGTAGTTGATGAAATAAAGAAAATAGTTCCTCAGAAAAACCTAAGAGATGTTGCAATAGTTTATGGAATGTTCGATATAGTTGTTGTTGTAGAAGCCGAGTCTCTTGCGGAACTTGAGAAACTGATACTTTCCATTAGGAAAATAGATAAAATTACAAGTACCACAACACTTGTTTCAGCAAAAGTTTGATTTTATTGAACGTTAAAATAAATTTCCTCCATTACGATTGTAAATTATTTTGAAACACCATTTAATGCCCCTACATTACCCATACAACGTTTTTCAAGAACAATTACAGTATTGTTTATTAAATGTTTAATGTGTAGGGTAAGCCATAAGCGGTGACAGTGTAATGGACAGGGAAATCTTTGAAATACTTAGTAAAGTTCCTGACGAACTAAATTTCTTTAGGGAAACATATCCATTTACAGAACTTCCTCGGCTAAATATTCCTAAAGCTAAGAAACTCTACATTACAGATGCTACTTTAAGAGATGGTCAGCAAGGTTGGAGACCCTTAACAGTTAAGGAGTCTGTTGAAATATATAAGCTACTTAGCGAATTAGATAATGGAAGCGGAGTTATTTTTTCAAGCGAATTCTTCCTCTACACAGCTAAGGACAGAGAGGTTATAAGGGAGGTTAAAGACCTTGACCTAAAGTATCCTAAGCCTGTAGCCTGGATTAGAGCTACTATGGAGGATTTAAGGTTAGCTATGGAAAACGGTATGGACAAAGTCGTTATGCTAACCTCTATTTCAGACTATCACATATACTTTAAGTTCAAGCTTGGTAGAAGACAGGTTCTTGAAAAATACCTTAGCGTTATTGAGGAAGCATTCAAAAACGGTATCGCTGTTAGAGCTACGCTTGAGGATGCAACTAGAGCCGATGTTTACGGGACAATTGTGCCTTTCGTTAAAGCACTTCTCAAATTAGGTGAAAAATACGGTATAGAACCGGAAATTAAAATAGCAGATACTTTAGGGCTTGGAGTGCCTTTCGAAGAAGCGCCTCTTCCAAGAAGCATACCTAAACTTGTAAGAACAGTAATTAGCGAAACAGGAATTCCCGGTGAAAGAGTTGAGTTCCATGGGCACAACGATTTCCACTTAGTAGTAGCTAATCATTTGGCAGCGTGGAAAGCTGGTGCTTCAATGTCTAACTGCACGCTTTTCGGAATAGGTGAGAGATCAGGTAACTGTCCACTCGATGCAATGGTGCTGTTCTATGTTCAACTAACAGGTAATGAAAGCGGAATTAACCTTAAGGTCTTCAAGAAAATAAGGGACTTTCTCGAATGTTCAGGCTATGTTCTACCGGAATTCTATCCAGCCTTCGGAGCTAATGCTTTTAGAACTAAAGCTGGAATACATATTGACGGGTTAATGAAGAACCCGCAAGTTTACCTACCCTATGATCCGACGAGCATTCTTGGGCTTCCATATTTAGTGTCGATAACACCATACTCTGGTAGGGCTGGTGTTGCCTTCTGGATTAGAATGATGTTTCGTTTGGAAGAAGACGGTATGCTGAAAACTGATGAGAGGATAGCTAAGATATACGATGAAATAATTAAAATGTTTAGTGATGGTAGGGTTCATCCGCTAAGAGATGAGGAAATGGTAAGGCTCGTTAAAAAGCATATGCCAGATTTCTACGAGAAACATAGGAATAAGTTGCCGCCTAGATTAAGAAATGTTACTTAAGAACATATTTTCCGTTTTTAAACTCTAGAAAGCCTTCTCTAACAAGGTTTTCAAGTGCTTCATCAAGATACCATCCTACATCTTGCCCATACCATTCCATAAACTTCTCCTTAATCTCCTCTTTCGTCCATTCCTTCTTCTCCTTACCTTCCTCACTAAGCATTCTCCTAATGAACTGTGTTACATCTTCAAGCCTAGTCCATGGATACATAAACCAAGTCCACTCTTTAACTTCTAAATGATAATAGTCGGGCTTAAACTTTGCAACAGGAGATATCCACTGGAGAGCCGCTATTTTTAGCTCATCAGGTTTCCACTCTTTCAAAATAAAATCTCTAGCTAGTAGAAGGGATTCTCCGGTATCGACAATGTCGTCTACAAGCAATGCCTTATAACCTTTCAAGTCAACATAGTATTTGAACTTAATAATCGCTTTCTCAGCCACCTTAGCAGCTTCTGTCCAATGCTGACTCTGAATTGAAAGTAAGTTTTCAATACCTAGAAAATCACAGAGAAGCCTTGCCGGAACATATCCTCCACGAGCAACAGCAATAACAACACCAGGCCTATACCCTGATTCCCTAATTTTCCTAGCAAGCTCCCTACTCCAATCGACAACTTCCTCCCATGAAACAAGCTTAGTTCTAACCTTAACCACGAGAATCCCCTTAACACCATATTTTAAACCAATATATAAATCTAATCACGGAAACGCATTGCACATTTATTCTTTTTGATTGAAAATTTTTGAAGAACTTATTTGTGTTTTTGGTGCGGGGGGTGGGATTTGAACCCACGCAGGCCTACGCCAGCGGATCTTAAGTCC